>Ga0335073_10000846_pt1 | contig 40135 bp, 30 predicted proteins | sample Lox_Sample_22_FD_207093 | JGI IMG/M metagenome (GOLD analysis project Ga0335073, IMG submission 207093) | Soil microbial communities from Loxahatchee National Wildlife Refuge, Florida, United States - Lox_Sample_2.2 | ecosystem: Environmental > Terrestrial > Soil > Wetlands | place: USA... | reverse complement strand
CCGGCACGGGCACCACCGGCACGGGCACCACCGGCACGGGCACCACCGCCACGGCGAGCAAGGGGCGCGGCAGCCTCACCACCGGGACTCTCGAGGGCACCGCGAGCTGGACCCTCGACATCTGGGGTCAGGTGCGCCGCCTGATCGAGGAGAACAGCGCGATCGCGCAATCGGACGAAGCGACGCTCGCGAATGCCACGCTGTCCGCGCAAACCTTGCTCGCAACGACGGTGATCGAGCTGCGCCTGGCGGACGCCAACATCGATCTCGAGGAGAAGACGGTACATGCGTACCAGGATGCGCTGCGGGTCACCAAGGCGCAGGGTCAGGCGGGCGTCACCCTGGCGCCGCCCTCCGCCGTGATCACCGCGCAGGTGGCGCTCGAGTCCGCGCAAGCGGCGCTGATCGGCCTCGGCGTGACGCGCGCGCAGTACGCGCACGCCATCGCCGTTCTGGTCGGAAAGAATCCCGAAGCTCTCGACATTCCGCGTGGGACGCTCATTCCGACGCTGCCGCAGATCCCGGTGGGCGTGCCCTCGGCTCTGCTGGAGCGCCGACCCGATATCGCCGCCGCGGAGCGCAGCATGAAGGCGCAAAATGCGGCGGTGGGCGTCGCAGTGGCTGCCTACTACCCCACGATCTCTCTGTCGGCGGCGGCCGGCTTCCAGCAATCGCCGCTGCAGGGACTTTTGCACGCCGCCAATCACGTCTGGTCGGTGGGAGCCAACGGCACCGAGACGCTGTTCGATTTCGGCGAGCGCCACGCCCAGGTGCAGGCCGCACGCGCCGCCTACGATGCGACCGTGGCGAATTATCGCAATGTGGTGCTTACCGCATTCCAGGACGTCGAGAACGATCTATCGGGCCTCAGAATTCTCGCCAACCAGGCGAAGGCCCTGGACACCGCCGTGCACGATGCCATCCGGGGCAGCGAGATTGCGCTGGACGAGTTCGAGGCCGGCACGGTCGACTACACCACGGTGGCGCTCGCGCAGGAGGTTCAGTTCGCGGACCAGCAGAGCGCGCTCACCGTCGAGCAGAGCCGGCTGCTCGCCGCCGTCTCGCTCATCGGCGATCTCGGCGGCGGCTGGGCGCAGGGCGATCTGCACGCCCCGTCCCACCCGGAGCAGCTGCCGCCGGATCCCTCCGAGCTGCCGGCGCGGTGAGCATCGCCGCTGCGCGTTGAGCCCGAGGCGCGGTGAGGATCGCCGCTCAGGCGCTGCTCGTCAGGACACCGGGGTCAGAAGGCCCAGCAAGTGCTCGTCGGGCTGCCCCTGCGGACCGATGGCCTGGATGCAGACGTGGTCGGCCCCCGCTTGCCAGTGCGCTTCGATGCGTGCACGGATCGTGCGCTCATCGCCCCAGGCGATCACCGCGTCGATCAGCCGATCGGAGCCCCCTGCCGTGAAGTCGGCATCCTCGAAGCCCAGGCGACGCCAGTTCTCCACGTAGTTGGGCAACCCGAGATACACGGCCAGGAATTCGCGCGCCGCAGCGCGTGCCCGGGCGGGATGGGTCTCGAGAATCGCGCCCTGCTCGACGCACAGGAGCTTGTCGCGGCCCAAAAGGGCGCGCGCTTGCTGCGTATGCTCCGGCGTCACGTTGTAGGGATGCGCGCCGTCGGCTTGCCGCGCGGACAGCTCGAGCATCTTGGGCCCGAGCGCCGCGAGGACCGTCTTCGAGGGCACGGGCGGCGCAATGGCACCGTACGGCGCACGCGCCATGGCCTCGAGGTAGGCGCGCATGGTCGGCACCGGCTTGCCGTAGGTGTGCCGCCGCACGCCTTCTACCAGCGGGATGTGCGAGACGCCGAGCCCGAGCAGGAAGCGGCCGCCCGACTGTTCGTTGAGGCCCTTCTGCGCCGCGGCGGTGGAGATGGGATCGCGCGCATAGATGTTGGCGATCCCGCTCGCGACGATCAGCCTGCTGGTGCTGGCCAGCAACCAGGCGGAAGCGGAAAACACCTCGCGTCCCGTCGCCTCCGGAATCCACAACGCGCCGTAGCCCCAGGCCTCGACCCGCCGGGCGAAGGCCGCTGCGGCGCTTGCCGAAAGTTTGTCGATGGCCGCCCAGACTCCGAGCTTTTTCACGTCCATAGCACCCTCCGGATCACATCACCGCGGGATTTTAAGCGCTCCAGCAGCGTGGCGCTCGGCGAACCAGTAGCCGGCGACCAGGGTCTTCAGATCGTTGATCGTGCCGCGCCGTACCCGCTGCACGAACTCCGCTGCCGGCAGGATGAGGGTGAGAATGTCTTCTTCCTCGGCCGCGTTGCCGTGCACGCCTCCGGCGCGGGATGTATCGACCGTGCCGTACACCAGGGAAATTTTCTCGGACGTGCCGCCCGAGCTGACATAGGCACCCGGGTGAATGAGCAGCGGATGGCCGAGCGCGAGGCCCGTCTCCTCCTGCATTTCCCGCACGGCGGCCTCGAGCGCGGTCTCCCCCTCCTCGATGACGCCCGCGACCAGATTGTCCAGGTAGGCAGCTTCGCCCGCCACGAGTGCGCCGGGCCGGAATTCATTCGCCAGGACGACCTCGTCGCGCCGGGGATCATGCGCCAGCACCGCGACGGCATTGCCGCGTTCCATCACTTCCCATGTGATGCGGCGCAGGCCTCCTGCATGCTTCTCCACTTCGAATTCATAGCGATAGACGCGGAGAAAGCCCTCGTGTAACGGAGCTCTGCCGAGGATCACGGCTCTGGGTGAGCTTCCGCGGACGGGTTTGCGCCTCATTGGACTCAAAAGGAGCGCGGCAGTCCGAGCAGGTGCTCGGCGACGAAGCTCAGGATCAGATTGGTGGAGATCGGCGCGACCTGATAGAGCCGTGTCTCGCGAAATTTGCGCTCCACGTCGTACTCGGCGGCGAATCCATAGCCGCCGTGAAACTGCAGGCACACGTTCGCGGCCTCCCAGGATGCCTTGGCCGCCAGATATTTGGCCATGTTCGCCTCCGCTCCGCACGGCTTGCCCGCATCGAACAGCTCGCAGCTGCGCCAGCGCATCAGGTTCGCGGCCTCCACCTCGATGAAGCCCTCGGCGATCGGGAACTGCACGCCTTGGTTGCGCCCGATGGGCCGATCGAATACCACGCGCTCGTTGGCATAGCGCGTGATCCGATCGATGAACCAGTAGCCGTCTCCGATGCATTCGGCGGCGATGAGCGTGCGCTCGGCATTGAGTCCGTCGAGGATGTACTTGAAGCCCTGGCCCTCCATGCCGATGAGATTCTCGGCCGGTATCTCCAGATTGTCGATGAACAGCTCGTTGGTATCCTGGTTCAGCATGTTGGGGATCGGGCGCACCTCGATTCCATGACCGATGGCGGCCCGCAGATCGACCATGAAGATCGACATGCCCTCGGATTTCTTCTTGACCTCCTCGAGGGGCGAAGTACGCGCAAGCAGGATCATGAGATCGGAGTGGTGGATGCGGGAGATCCACACCTTCTGCCCGTTCACGACATAGCGATCGCCGCCTCTCAGCGCGGTGGTCTTGATGCGGGTCGTGTCGGTGCCGGTGCTGGGCTCGGTCACACCCATCGATTGCAGCCGCAGCTCCCCGCTCGCGATCTTCGGGAGGTAGCGCCTTTTTTGCTCAGCCGAGCCGTGCTTGAGGAGCGTGCCCATGTTGTACATCTGGCCGTGGCACACGGCGGAGTTCGCACCGCTGCGGTTGATCTCCTCCATGATGACGCTCGCTTCGGCGAGCCCGAGCCCGGAGCCGCCGTATTCGGCGGGGATCATCGCCGCGAGCCATCCGGCCCGGGTCAGCGCATCGATCAGCTCCGTGGGGTAGCGCTGCTCCGCCTCCGCGCGGCGGTGATACTCGTCCGGAAATTGCGCGCACAGCGCACGCACCGCTTCACGTATCTCGGCATGTCGGTCGGAGGAGGTGGAGTACATGCGCCTCTACAGGACCTTGCCGGGATTCATGATGCCGTGCGGATCGAACATCGCCTTGAGGCGGCGCATCAGCGCGAGCCGTGCCGGGGCGCCGAGGCGCGCGAGCGTGGCCTTCTTCTCGAGCCCGATTCCATGCTCCGCGGAGAACGAGCCGCCGAGCCCCTTGAGCTCCTCCGTGAGGAGCGGGGCGATTTCTTCGTAGCGCTCGCTGATGGGACCCGGCGCATTGACGGTCAAGTGGACGTTGCCGTCGGCGAGATGACCGATCACATAGAGCTCGAGCTCCGCATCGTGCGCTGCGAGGCGCGCGCGGCAGCGCTCGAGGTAGCCGGGCAGCGCCGCGAGGGGCACCGATACGTCATACCAGAGGCCCCCGGGCCGCTCCCGATCGACCGCCCAGTCTTCGCGGATCCGCCAGAAGGTCGCGCGCTGGGCGTGGCTCTGCGCCAGCGCGCCATCGGCGGCGAGCCCGCGCTCGGTGGCCTCCCCGAGCATCGTCAGGAGCTGCGCTTCAGCGCGCGCGGAGTCGGATCCCGAGACCTCGACCAGCACGAGATAAGGGGCCGCGGCGAGGCGTGCGAGCTCGGCGGCGTGCGCGGCGCGGCAAGCGGCCGCGGCGTGATTGCCGGACATGAGCTCGACCGCCTCGAGCTCGGATCCCACGGAGCGTTGCGCGAGGTCGCAGAGCGAGACGGCGGCGTCGAGGCTCGGCACCGCGACCAGCGCCGTCGCGGGCGAGGCGGGGCGCGCGATCAGGCTGAGCGCGACCCGCGTCACCACGCCGAGTGTGCCCTCCGCGCCGATGAACAACCGCTCGACCGCGAGTCCCTCGTTGCGCTTGCGAACCTGCGCGAGCTCGCTGAGGACCGACCCGTCCGCGAGCACCGCCTCGAGCCCGAGGACCCGCTCGCGCATCGTGCCGTGGCGGAAGGCCGCATTGCCGCCGGCGTTGGTGGAGACGAGGCCGCCGAGCGTCGCGCCGTCGCGAGCGCCGAGATCGATGCCCGGCGCGAGTCCGTGCGCGGCCGCGCGTTCGGCGAGGACCGCAAGCGTGACGCCGGCTCCGGCGACCGCCGTGCGACTCACGGGATCGAGAGTCTCGATCCGGTCAAGGCGGTCGAGCGCGACGATGATCTCGCCGTCGTGAGATTCGGCGCCGCCCGAGAGGCCGGTGCGCCCGCCTTGCGGCACGACGCCGATGCGTGATCGGTGGCAGTAGGCGAGCACGCGCGCCACTTGCTCCGTGCTCCCCGGGCGCACCATCAGGCTCGCGCCGAAATTGTTGCGGTCGACGCCCGGGTCGCGGGATGCGAGATTCTCGGCGCTGCGAACCGCTTCGCATCCGACGATGGCACTGAGACTCGCTGTGTGCTCGGCCGATAGGGGCATCTCTGGCGTGGAGCTCGATGGCGCTGCGGATGGCGACGGGTGATTGTGCCGGCCGCCGCTGCGGCCTTCAAGTTGACTGCGCTGTCCACTCGTGTTCGTGCCGGGCCCTCGGCCCCGTTTGACATTTCGTCGCACGTTGGACTATTGATGATCGCATGGCCTACGACCCGCAAAACGTCTTTGCCAGGATCCTGCGCAACGAGCTGCCGAGCGAGCGCCTCTACGAGGATGCCGAGACAGTGGCGTTCATGGACATCATGCCTCAGGCGGAAGGGCACAGTCTGGTGATTCCGCGGGAAGCGGCGGAAACGCTGTTCGATCTATCGCCGCAAAGCGCCGCGGCATGCATTCGCACCACCCAGCGGGTGGCGCATGCGGTGCGGCGCGCATTCGACCTGCCGGGCCTCCTCATTGCACAGGTCAACGGCGCCGCCGCCGGTCAAACCGTCCCGCACGTCCATTTCCACATCATTCCACGCCGGCCGGGTCAGGCGTTGATCATGCACGCCGCGGTCAAGGCCGACCCCGCGCAGTTGCGGGCGCACGCCGAACGCATCCGGCACTTCCTGGTCAAGTGACCATGCACGGCCCCGGCATGGGCGAAGGTCGATCCTCGCATCATGCGGATTCCGCGCCCGGCGATGCGACGCAGATCGATCCCGTTTGCGGAATGCGGGTGTCGGCTCGGTCCGCGCACGTCGCCGAGCATGCGGATCGACGCTACGTATTCTGCTGCGCCGGCTGCCGCGAGCGGTTTCTGAAGGAACCTGCGCGCTTCCTCGCCGGGCCCGGGCCCGCAGCGCCGGCCCGCGGGCATGCGGCGCCGACCCGCGGGCATGCAGCGCCGGCCGGATCATCCTCGGTCTATACCTGTCCCATGCATCCCCAGATCCGGCAGGACGCCCCCGGCGATTGCGCGCTCTGCGGAATGGCGCTCGAGCCTCTGAGCCCGACGACGGACGGGGCCCAGAATCGCGAGCTTCGATCCATGACACGCCGCTTCTGGATCGGCGCTCTCCTTGCAGCTCCCTTGCTGGCCATCGAGATGAGTGCGCACCTGAGGTTGCTCCACCTTCATCACGTCCTCGCTCCCGCCGCTTCCAGCTGGATCCAGTTCGCTCTGGGAACCCCCGTGGTGCTGTTTGCAGGCTGGCCGTTGCTCGCACGCGCGTGGGCCTCGGTGCGTCAGCGCGCGCTCAACATGTTCACGCTGATCGGGCTCGGAGTCGGTGCCGCTTATCTCTACAGTCTGCTCGCGACCTTCGCGCCCGGACTCTTCCCCGCCGGGCTGCGAGGAGAAGGGGGGCTGATTCCCGTCTACTATGAATCGGCCGCCGTGATCACCGTCCTGGTGCTGCTGGGACAGGTGCTCGAGCTGCGCGCGCGCGAGGCGACCGGAAGCGCGATGCGTGCGCTCCTCGATCTTGCGCCCAAGCGCGCCCGGCGCCTGCGCCAAGACGGCGGCGAGGAGGAAGTCTCGCTGGCCTCGGTCGAGGTGCAGGATCGGCTGCGCGTCCGCCCCGGGGAGGCGATACCCGTGGATGGCTCGGTGCTCGAGGGCTCGAGCGCCGTCGATGAGTCGCTGGTGACGGGCGAGTCCTCGCCCGTGGCGAAGCAACCGGGCTCAAAACTGATCGGCGGAACGATCAACGGGACCGGCGCGCTCATCATGCGCGCCGAGCGTGTGGGGGCGGAGACGGTCCTCGCGCGGATCGTGCACCAGGTTGCCGAAGCCCAGCGCAGCAGGGCGCCCATCCAGCGTCTCGCCGATCGCGCGGCGAGCTGGTTCGTACCCGGCGTGTTGTTGATCGCGGTCGGCGCGTTCGTTGCCTGGATGAGCCTCGCTCCGGCCCCGCGGATTGCCTATGCGCTCGTTGCGGCCGTGTCGGTGCTCATCATCGCGTGCCCCTGTGCGCTCGGGCTTGCCACGCCCATGTCCATCATGGTCGGCGTCGGGCGAGGGGCGAGGGAGGGCGTGCTCATCCGCGATGCCGAGGCGCTCGAGCGGCTGGAGAAGGTCGATGCGCTCATCGTCGACAAGACCGGCACGCTCACCGAGGGCAAGCCGCGCGTCGTGGCGATCGAGCCCGCCGCAGACGTCGATCCGGCGCTGCTGCTGCGTCTCGCGGCCGGCCTGGAGCGCGCGAGCGAGCACCCTCTCGCGGCTGCGCTCGCCGCTGCGGCGCTCGAGCGAGGGCTGACGCTGTCAGATCCCGGCGATGTCCGCGCCGTGACCGGCAAGGGCATCACCGGAAACGTCGAGTGCCGGAGCGTGGCGGTCGGCAACGAGGCGCTCCTCGGGGAGCTGGGGTTGACGCCCGCCGGGCTCGACTCGCGCGTGAAGCGCATGCGCGAGGATGGCGCGACCGCCATGTTCGTGGCGGTCGACGGCCGCATCGCCGGGATCATTGCGGTCGCCGACCCCATCAAGTCGAGCACACCGGCCGCGCTCGACAGCTTGCGAGCCCAGGGCATTCTCATCGTGATGGCCACGGGCGATCATCGTGCCACCGCCGAGGCGGTGGCACGAACTCTCGGGATCACCGAGATCGAGGCCGAGGTGCTGCCCGAGCGCAAGCATGAGGTCGTCAGGCGCATGCGCAGCGCAGGACGCGTCGTCGCCATGGCCGGCGACGGCGCCAACGATGCCCCTGCGCTCGCCGAGGCGGACGTCGGCATTGCGATGGGTACCGGAACCGATGTCGCGATGCAGAGCGCCGGCGTGACCTTGGTGAAGGGCGACCTTGCGGGCATCGCCCGGGCGCGCACCTTGAGCCGCGCCACGATGCGTAACATTCGCCAGAACCTGTTTCTCGCCTTCGCCTACAACGCGCTCGGAATTCCGCTCGCAGCCGGCGTGCTGTACCCGCTCACGGGCGTGCTCTTGAGCCCGGTCATCGCCGCGGCCGCGATGAGCTTGAGCTCGGTCTCGGTGATCGGCAACGCGCTGCGATTGCGGCGAATGCGGCTCTGAGGTCGAGACGCAGCGCTCGAAGTGTCCGGCGGCCAGGGCAGTTCGGGCCGCTAAGGTAGTTCGGGCAAGCTCGCCGCGCCTTGCGCCGACGGCGCACCGCTCGGGCCGCGCGGCCTGGACTGCGAGCCCGTCACCGGCAACAACAGCCGCGCCGCCTGATTCGGATGACCGATCCCCCAGCCGAGACTCGCGAGCCCGAAAGGAATATCGGCTTGCAGCCGGCTCTCGGGAATGCCCGGGAGCGGGTGATCCTCGACTTCGAGGGTATCGAGCTTGACTCTCTGACTCTCGGGTACGACGCTCGGCGGGGCGAGCCCATGACGGTAATTCTGGCCCAGCTGGATACGCGCGCTCTGAAACGGGACATTCGCAGGCTCGCCGCCCACGTGGACGCCGGCGGCGAGCGTACGCTGCACGGTATCGCCGGTCTGGGCGCGTGCCTGCTCGGCGAGCGAGTGAGATGAATCGAGAAGCATGCTTTGTCCGCCGGCCAGTGCCGCGCCGCACGCGAGCATCAGCAGCGGCGCACAAGACACGGCCAGCGGTGTCCTTTTACGTCTCATGTTGAGTTGGACTCGAAGGCGGGTGCTTCGTTCAACTCTGGCGCCCGCAGCAAGGGCTTTGTAGCGTGATGTGACGCGGCGCAGGGTGGAGGAGCGGGAGATGGGGCAGATGCGGATCAAGCATCCGGCATTCGGCGCGCGGCCCGGCGCGGGCGCCGGCGCCCTGAATCACGCGGACGGACGCGTCTCCCGGCCGTTGCCATCGAGCACGTCGCGCACGCGCGCGGCGAGGTCGGCGACGGTGAAAGGCTTGGCGATGAGCTGAACGCCCCGGTCGAGTCGACCGTGGTGCACGATGGCGTTGCGCGCATAGCCCGTCGTGAACAAAACCTTCAGTCGAGGCCGGCTGCCTCGCGCTTCGGCGGCGAGCTGGGCGCCGGTCATTCCACCCGGCAACACCACGTCCGTGAAGAGCAGATCGACGTTCGACTGTCGTTGGAGCAGTCGCAGCGCCGAGGGTCCGTCATGGGCCTCGATGACGCGGTACCCGAGCTCGCGCAGCGCGCCGACGGAATACTCTCGCACGTCGTCATCGTCCTCGGTGACGAGTATGGTCTCACCCACGGTTCCCTTGGGAACGTAGCCGACATCGCAATCGGACGGCGCCTCTTCCTCCCGCAGAAGCCTCGGCAGATGGATCAATACCGTCGTCCCATGGCCGATCTTCGAATGGATCTTGACGTCCCCGCCCGACTGCTTCACGAAACCGTACACCTGGCTCAGGCCGAGGCCGGTGCCGCGGCCGATGGGCTTGGTGGTGAAGAACGGCTCGAAAGCCTTGGCCATCGTGCTGGTGCTCATCCCGGTTCCCGTATCGGAGACGGAGACGGTCACGTAGTCACCCGGAGCAAGCTCGACGTCGGCCGCGGTGCGGGCGCGCTCGACGCTGGTGTTGGCGGTCAAGATGGTGAGCGTCCCGCCCTCGGGCATCGCATCGCGCGCGTTCAAGGCCAGGTTGAGAATGGCAGCCTCCAGCTCGATGGGGTCGGCCTCGACCCGCCACACCCCCGCACTTCGCACGGTATCGATCTCGATCGTCTCGCCGAGCGTGCGATGCAGGAGGTCCGACATGCCGGAGATCAGGGCATTGACATCGATCGGCTTGGGATTCAAGGGCTGCCGTCGCGAGAATGCGAGCAAGCGCTGCGTGAGGGAAGCGGCCCGTTTGGCGGCATTCATGGCGCTCTCCAGGGCACGCCCGGCGCGCGAAGCGGCGCTCTGCGCGGTGTCCTTGCGAAGGGTCTCGAGATTGCCGATGATCACCTGCAGCAGATTGTTGAAGTCGTGCGCGACGCCGCCGGTGAGCTGGCCGATCGCTTCGATCTTCTGGGATTGCCGCAGCGCCTCCTCGTTGCTCTTCAGCTGCTCGGTGCGCTCGAGCACCTGCTGCTCGAGGGTGGCATTCAAGACCTTGAGCTCGCGCGTCAGGACCGCGTTGTCCATGGCGACGGCGCATTCGGCCGCGAGTCCGATCAAGCGCCGCTCTTCGATCTCGCTGAAGGCGGCCTGCGCCGAATGCCCGAGGAACACACCGCCGATGACGCCCCCGGATCGCGATACCACGGGCACCGCGAGATAGCTGCGGATGGTGGGGTGTCCGGGCGGCATGCCGTGGTAGGGACTGTTCTTGCCGTAGCGTGCATCCTGCGTGATGTCGTCGGAGCGGACGATGGATTTGCCGTCGAAGGTCGGCGCGAACAGCTCGCTATTCCGGGGCATCGGGAAATGCGCGAAGCGCTCCATCGATGCGCCCGAGATCGCGGTCAGCATGTAGGCTTCCTCATCGCTCATCTTGTGGAAGAAAGCTCCGATCTCGGCCTGGGTCAGCGCGACACTCGCATCGGTGATGATCTGCGCAATGCGCGGCGGGTCGTTGGCGACCGCGAGCGCGGACGCCGTGCGATTCTGGATCTCGAGCGCGGCGCGCTCATTGCGGATCTCTTCCTCGGCGCGGCGCTGCGCGGTGCGGTCGCGCAGGATCTTGATGAAACCGATCACGCGCGCGGCCTCGTCCCGAATCGGGGTGAGCTCGCCGATCGCCCAGAAGCGGCGTCCGTCCTGGCGCAGCCGCCAGCCCTCCTCGCCGCCGCGCCCCGAACGGATCGCGTCTTCGATCTCGCGCGCGAGCTGTCCGCGCGCGCGGTCTTCGTCGGTGAAGATCCGCTCGAGCGTGTGCCCGAGCATCTGCTCCTCGGTCCAGCCGAGGATCAGCCGCGCACCGGTGTTCCAGCTGGTCACGATGCCCTTGGGATCGGTGCTGATGATCGCCGTATCGGTCGCGCCGTTGACGATCTGGCGCCACTGAAAGGCCTGGATGAAGGCGGGACCCAAAATCACAGCTGCGTCTGTACTCGTCATTTATAGCTCTTGGCGTATGTCGACAATGTACCGCGCCTGACCGTAACCTACGGCAAGTTTTGCAGCGGGTGATGAATGAAAGGTGATGTGTCGGCTCCGGCCTACGGCCACACGGGATAAGGGCCGACAGCGCCGGCTGGTGCCGGGGCCCGAGGAAGCGCATGCCGGTAACGACGATCATGGTGCTGGTGCTCATCGCCGCCGCGGCCGGCCTCGAGATCCTGGCGGAGCGCCTGGCCATTCCCAGGCCGGTTGCTTTGCTCGCCGGAGGGCTAGGCATCGCACTGGTGCCGGGGCTTCCTCGCGCAGAGCTCGATCCGGAGGTCATCTTCGTGATCTTCATTCCGCCGTTGCTGTACTGGGCGGCGGTCAACAGCTCGCTGCGCGATTTCCGCGTCTATGCCGTGGCGATCTCGATGGCCGGCGTGGTGCTCGTGCTGGCAACCATCGCGGCCGTGGCGGCGACCGTGCATGCGCTCGTGCCTTCGATGTCCTGGGCCGTGGCCGTGACCCTGGGCGCAATCGTGGCGCCGCCCGATGTGGTGGTCACGATCTCGATGCTGCACGGCATGGCCCTCCCGCGTCCGGTGACGACGATCCTGCTCGGCGAGAGCCTGGTCAACGACGCGGCGGCGCTGGTGGTCTACCGGATGGCGGTCACCGCCGGCCTGGTCGGCACATTCGCCTGGAACCACGCCCTCTGGGATTTCACGCGCATCGCTTTCGGCGGGTTGGGCATCGGGCTTGCGGTGGGTTACCTCGTGGCAGCCGCCCGGCGCCAGGCGGGCGACACGCCGCCGCTCCAGAACACCATTTCACTGCTCACGCCCTTCGCGGCGTATCTGCCCGCCGACGCGCTGCACGTATCCGGAGTCCTGTCCGTGGTGGCCGCGGGCCTCTATCTCGGCCGCGAGACACCGCGCATCATCACCGCCGAGACACGCATGCAGGCGCGCGACACCTGGGATGTGATGTCCCACATCCTCGAGAATCTGACATTCCTCCTGGTGGGTCTCGATCTACCGTACGCGCGCGAGGCGTGGCACCACTATCGTCTGCTCGATCTGCTCTGGTACGTGATCGCGATCTGCGGGGCCATCGCGCTCGTGCGCCTCGCCGCGACGCTCTTGACCGCCTATGCGCCGCGCTGGCTGGGCCGTTCGGCCGACGCCGCGGCGCCCAACTTTCGTCAGGTGCTGTTCGTCGGATGGGCAGGCTTGCGCGGCGGCGATTCTCTGGTCATCGCACTGACACTTCCCATGGTATTCGCCGAGCCTGCCGTGAGTCCCGGGCGCAATCTCGTGATCGTGCTGACCTTCGGCGTCGTGCTGGTCTCCATCTTCGTGCAGGGCCCGAGCCTTCGGCCCGTGGCGCGCTGGCTCAAGCTGCAGGACGACGGCCTCGCGGTCGCCGAGGAACGAGACGCCCGGCATCAGGTCGCTCTCGCGGGGCTCTCCGCCCTGGATGGGCTCGATCCTGCCTCCTTCGACTGGGTCGACGGCCTGGTGGTGTCGGAGGTCATGCAGCAGCTGCGCGAGATGTACGCGACCGCGCCGGTGAGCAGCTCGATCGAGACCAAGACGCTCGAGCCGCCTCCCAACCGCGCCTGGGTGCGCGCCTACTTCGACATGCGCTCGCGCATGGTGCGGGCGGAGCGCGTCGAAGTGATCCAGCTGCGCGATTCGGAGGTGATCAATGAACAGGTCATGAATCGACTCCTTCGCGAGCTGGATCTCGAGGAGGTGCTGCTGGCCGACAAGCTGCGCTCGATCACCAGCTTGTCCAGCGCCGCGGTGGCCCACGCCCCGGCGTCTCTCGACGACGCGCGCTAGCTCTGCGCCAGCCGCACCGTGACTCCATTACCGGATAGATTGAAGCGCAGGCCGGTGGTCGAGGACAGGAGCTTGATGACGACGCCATGCTCGTTCTTCATGTAGACCGCCGAGCCGCCGCCGCCGAGCGTCGCGCCCGCCGCCCAGGCGACGTAATTGCCGTTGAAGTCGGAGAGCTTGGTAAGGTGGGTGACCACGCCTTGCGCCGAGATGCTGGCGCCGCCCACGTCGGCAACCGACACGCCGTGGATGCTGAACTTGTGAGAAGCGCCCTGGTAATCCATCGTCCCGTGGCCCCAAACGTACCCGACTCCCACCGCGAACGAGCCGCCCTTGAGCTTCAAGGTGGCGTCGGGTGACTCGTCGGCGCTGGTATTGGCCGAATCCGCGCCGGCCGTGGCCGTGTTGCCGTCGCCGAGCAGCCCGGATCCCGGGCTCGCCGGCGCATCGGCATGTGCCGCCGCGAATTGCAGTGTGAGGGCTGATATCAAGACCGGCAGAAATTTCATTGGAACCTCGCGTTGGGTTGAGAGTAGGGTGGAATGAGCAAGTGACGGCGCGCAACATAAGCCGCTTCGCCCTGCGCTTTCTTGGATGGAAGTGCCGGGCTTGTAAACCGAAGGGGGTCGAAATCATGCGTTCCAGGCATCGACGGAGCTGGTTGGCTCCTCTGCTCGCTCTCGGGCTGTGCACCGCGCCGGGCGCGCCCGCCAAACCGGTCACGGTGCCGGATCTTCTGGCGAATTCACCGGCCGGGGACTGGCGCCTGCCCGATCCCGACGACACCTTGTACATGGAGCTCGCGAACGGACGCGTGATCATCGAGCTCGCGGCCAAGGTCGCACCGCGCCATGTCGCCAACATCAAGGCGCTCGCGCGAGCGCATTACTTCGACGGCCTGGCGATCGTGCGGGTCCAGGACAATTACGTGGTGCAGTGGGACGATGCCGGGCATCACCGTCCCGTTCCCGCAGGCCTCGCGCCCGCGGTCGAGTTCGAGGCGGATGCGGGCGCGAATGCGCGTTTCCAGCCGCTGCCGGACAGCGACGTCTATGCCCCGCAGGTCGGGTTCCTCGACGGATTTCCGGCTGCGCGCGATCCCCGCTCGCACGCGGTGTGGCTCGCGCATTGCTATGGCATGGTCGGAGCCGGGCGGGACGATCCGCCCGAGAGCGACGGCACCGAGATGTATGCCGTGATCGGCCATGCGCCGCGGCAGCTCGACCGCAATGTCGCGCTGGTCGGCCGGGTGCTCAAGGGCATCGAGCTGCTATCGAGCCTTCCGCGCGGCAGCGGCGAGATGGGCTTCTATGTGGCCGCCGAGAGGCCGGTGCCGATCGTCTCGATGCGGGTGGCGTCCGATCTGCCTCGGGCGGAGCGCACACCGATCGAAGCGCTGCGCACCGAAAGCGAGACCTTTCGTGCCGTCCTCGCCCAGCGGCGCAGCCGGCACGAGGCCTGGTTCAAGCACAGCCCCGAGCACATCGATCTCTGCAACGTGCCGCTGCCCGCGCGCGCGGTGCCCGCCGGCGGCCGCTGAGGGCGCTTGCCGCCCGCAGCCAGAGCGGGCTGCGGCGGCGGGATTTGCGCTACTTGAACCTGTAATTGAGATCGATGCCGGCCGTGCGCGGCTGGCTCACCGCGATGCGGTTGAAGTCCGGCAGGTTGGCGGCGTCCTGGGTGATGTTGTTGAGCAGCGCGCGCTTGTCGGCAACGTTGTTGATGAACAGGACCGCCGACCAGCTTCCGCCGTCGACGCCCGCGCGCACATTGGTGAGATCGTACGAGGGCAGCGTATTGATGTAATAGGTCGCGTCGGTGCGGCTTCCCACGTAGGTCGACTCGCCGCGGGCCGTCAAGGCGAGCTGGTCGGTGACGGCGTGCTTGTACGATAGCGCCAGGGTTCCGCTCCACTTCGGCACCTGCTGGATCAGAGCTCCCGGAGTGAAGGGAGACTCGGCGAGGTTCGAGCTCACCAGGGTCGAATGGGAGTAGGAGACGTTGGCCGATGCTTCGAGGTCGCGCACCACGATCGCCTGGCCCTCGATCTCACCGCCATAGACATGGGCGTTGCCCGCGTTCGCGGTATACACGTAGCCGCAGTTCAGCGGATTGACTTGCTGCACGCCGATCCAGCTCTCGAAATAGCCGGCCGCGTTGACGGTGAAGCGATTGTCGGAGGAGCGCCACTTCTCGCCGAGCTCATAGCTCCAGACGCTGTCCGAGTTGAAGGCGACCGGGCCGGGGACGAACGCTCCGTGCGAGTTGTACTCGACCTGCAGCTGCGCCTCGCAGGAGAGCGGTCCCGAGGTCGGCACCGGGCCCGTGCCGCCGCCGGGCCGGAACCCTTTCGCCGCGGTCGCATACACGAGCAGGTCCTTGTCGAACTGGTAGGACAGCGTCCCCTTCGGCGTCACTCCCTGGGCGCTCTCCGAGCTCGTCGCCACGACGGTCGAGGTGAGGCCGCCGTACTGGTCGAGATAGACCGGCGCATCGTAGTGATAACGGCGCGCGCCCACGGTGATCGAGAAGGGCTCGGTGATGTTGTAGGTGGCCTCGCCGAACACCGATTGCTGCAATATCTTGAAGGGCGTGTAGTAGCTGAAGAGGTTGTCGGTGCCGATGAACGGGTTCGACGCGCCGCTCTGCGAGGGAAAAATGATGTCCCAGGGCGAGTCGAAGTCCGAATAGAAGTAGCCGAGCAGCCACTTGAAGCGGCTATCGCCGACGGACGACACGCGCAGCTCCTCGGTGGTCTGATGCTGCTGATTGTTCTCCTCGGCGTAGGCCTGGCCGAGGTTTCCGCCTCCGGGGCCGTAGCCCGTTATCCCGAGCCCTGCGGGCAGGAGGGCGGTCGTCCAGGATTCCGCCGTGTCCTGAACCAGCGGCTGATGCCGCGACCAGTACGACGTCGCCGAGCTGATCTCGAACAGGTCGGTACGATACTTGATGCTCAAAGCCTCCAGCCTGAACTCGTCGCGATAACCCTCGGGCGTGTCGAATGGCTGATAAAAAGCGTCGGTCCCGGGGGTGCTGTCGATGTAGGGCAGCCCGCCGGCGCGCAGCTTCTGATAGAAATAGGTCGGTGTGATGGTGAGCCCGTCGATGGGCTTGAACACGGCGGCGACGCGCACGGCCGTCTTCTCCACGTCGTTCACGTCGTGGTACTCGGTCGCGATCGGAGCGGCCAGCACGTTGCCACGCTGCCCGTAGATGCCGTTCACGAGATTGGGCAACGGGAACTGCCCGGGCGCGATCACCACCCGATCGATCCAGCCCGCATCTTCGCTGTAGGTGCCGACGATGCGTAGCGCCGCCTTGCCGCCCCAGAACGGCAGATTCACCATGGCATTCTCACCGTGGTCGAACCCGCCGTGATCGGTGTCCGCGAACTTCGCCTCGGCGGTGGCCTCGAAGAGGTCGGGGTTCGGCGCATTGGGCACCACCTTGATGGTGCCGCCCATGGAGCCCGAGCCGTACAGCGTACCCTGAGGACCGCGCAGCACCTCGACGCGATTGAGGTCGTAGATGTCGGGCGAGATGACGATCTTGCCCTCGTTGGTGGCGGCCGCCGCGGTCAGCGGCGTGTCGTCGAAGTAGAAGCCCACGGTCGGCGAGTTGCCGCCGTTCGAGGCGACACCGCGCATCTCGAACTCGGTCATCCCGGGACCGCTGGTGCGGATCGACACGCCGGGAACGGTCTGCATGAGCGAGGCAAGATCCGTGAACCCGCGGTTGATGATGTCGGCGCCCGAGACCGCGGTGATGCTGATCGAGGTGGTTTCGATGGTGGCCTCGCGCTTCTCCGCAGTGACCACGATCTCCTCGAGCTGTCCGGCGTCCGAGCGCTCCTGAGCAGCCGCGGCACCCGCGAACATCGTTCCGAGTCCCATCTGGCAAACGAGGCAGGCCGTCCCCACCAATCTTGCTTTGGTCATGTGTCTCCCTTGTTCCGCACCCCTCGCGGAACGCACAGTTTAGCCTACCCGAGGGCCCGATGCGGTACGCTGTGCCGACCGATCGTGAGGGTATGTGCCATGAGCTATCGAACGAGTTTCGGCTGTCTGGCGCTTGGCCTGCTGTTGTCTCCCGCACTGGCCGGCGATTCGCCGGTCAAGCTCGCCGTGTTCGATTTCGAGCTCGAGGATGCGACGCCGGCCGCTGCGTTGCTCGGCAAGGCGACCAGCACCGCCGCCAGCATGGACAACGTCACCCGGGCCGCCCGCGACGCCCTGGCCGCTTCCGGCCGCTACACGCTGGTGGATGTCGGCAAGGCCGATGCAAAGCCGGCGCTCGAACGAGCGTTGCACCACTGTGACGGGTGCGAGGCGGCCATCGCGCGGAGCCTCGGTGCGGATGAGTCCCTGATCGGGATCGTGAGCCGCGCGACGCAGACCGACTATTACGTCGCGATCATGATCCGCGATGCGCACACGGGCAAGATCGTCGATGAGCAGGAAGCGAATTTCGCGGGCGGCGAGGAGGGCTGGGCGAGCGGCGTGCGCATGCTCATCAAGCACCAGATCCTGGCGAGCCCGCCGTAGCGCCGGCGGTAGCGCATACCGCATGGCCCGCAGGCCCGTCAGCGCAGCTGCTCGAGATCCTGGTCGCCGTTCCACGGGGCGCTGCGGGCGGCAGTGGCCGCACGCTCCGTGGCCACCAGGGCGGGGTCGATGGTGCCCGCGTGGTTGCCCCATTGCCCGCGAACGTAGCTGAGCACGGCCGCGATCTCGCCATCGTCGAGGGCCGAGGCGAAGCTTGGCATGACACCCTGGTATGTGTTGCCATTCACGGTGAGCCTGTCCCTCACGCCGCGCAGCACGATCCGCACGCTGGTGGCACCCGGTCCGGTCACCCAGCTCGAGCCTGCCAGCGGCGGAAATACGCCGGGAAGCCCGTTGCCGTTGCCCTGGTGGCAGGGGAGGCAGCGCGCTTCGAAGATCGCTGCGCCATCGGGCGGCGCGCCGCGGCGCGCCGGCAAGCGTGGCTCGGCAGGCGTCGACATCGAGCTCAATCCCGAGAGATACGCGGCCAGCGGAGCGACCTGCTCGGCGGGCAACGGCGCACCGTAGGCGGTGCGCATCTTGTTGATGATGGCGGTCCATTGCGCCTCGCTTTGAGGCGGTTGGCTGAGCACCATGCCGGCGGAATGGCACACGAGGCAGTAAGAATGGGCGATCGTGGCACCATCGCCGGCGGGAAACAGGGCTGCGCTCGCCGGCAGCTGAACCGTGAGCCGGTCCCATGCGGGCTCGGACGATGCGGCCTGAGGCGCCTGCGGCGAGCTCGCCGCCCACGACCCGCGCGCGGCCAGCATCAGGAGAGCGAGGCAAGCTGCGCCCCTCATGTCGCCTCGCCACCCCTCATGTCACGTTGACCCCTATGGATTCGATGACGTTGCGCATGTAGCCGCCCGAATTCCAGTTCGCATCCCTGGGCTGCGCAACTCCCGAGGTGTTGACACACCTCACCATCAGCCTCTGCTTGCCCGGAGCGTGGAAGCGGAGCGGCGACGACCAGGAGCGAAAGCCGTAGGTGCCGCGGTCCGCGCCGAGCCTCGTGTCCTGCCAGCTCTCGCCGCCATCCACCGACAGGCTCACCCGCGCTACGCCGGTGTCGCCGCCGAAAGCGATGCCACGGACCTCGAGCGCCCGGCCGTGCGCGATCGACTGACCCTCCTTGAGATTGGTGAAGAATGATCGCGGAACCATGCGATTGATGGGCACCAGACGAACCCCCTGCTGGCCGGGCACGACGTTGGCGCCGGGCGTGTCCGGAATCAGGTATGCCTTGCTCATCCAGTAATTGTCGTCGGGAGCATCGAGCACCTCGATGCTCTCCAGCATCTTGATCCAGTACGTGGCGAACCAGCCGGGAACCACCAGCCGCAAGGGGAAGCCGTTGAGCAGCGGCAGATGCGCGCCGTTCATCTGGTAGGCGATCATGACCTCGCCGTCCCGGCAGTGATCGACCGTCAGCGATTTCATGAAATTCGGAGTCTCTTTGATCACGCCGGTGTCGAGTCCCTGAAAACGCACTTGCACCGCGTTGGGAGCCACGCCTGCCCGATCGAGCACATCGCGCAAGCGCACGCCGCGCCAGAGGGCATTGCCCATGGCGCCGTTGGCCCACTCTCCCCCCGCGACCCGCGGAGTGAACAGCCCGCGCGAGTTGCCGGAGCACTGGTTGACCGCGGCCATCTCGAAGGGCTCGAAGCCATGGACCAGCTCCTCGAGCGAGAGACTGAGCGGCCGGCGAACATGGCCGTGGACCCGCAAGCGGAAGCTCGCGGGGTCGATATCGGTGGGCACGTTGGCGAGGTGCCAGCGCACGTAGAAACGCTCGTTCGGCGTGAAGATTCCCTGGTCGAAAACCTCGAATGGAGTCTCGAGGAGCGGCGGGCTGGTCCTTTGCAGAATCATGGCCCCCTTCTGCGGGAAATCGCTGACGATCTGCCGGCGGCCGTTGGTGAAGGGCAGCTCGATCTCCGCGGCGGCCGCGGCGCGCCGGCCGAAACCGCCGAGCAAGCCTGCGAATCCGCAAGCGCCGGCGTTGGCGAGGAAATCACGACGCCGCATGCCGCTCACGCGCGTTCATTTGCGGTTCCTCACCCGGGAGAGATTGGACACGAGCGAACTCCCTTGCTCAAATGCGGATCATGAACCCGCTCGGAGGGGGGCGCAATGAAAGACGTTGCACGCGCGACGGTGCCCGCGGCTGCCACGCGCGGCCGCGGCGAGCTTTAGCGATCCTTGGCTGGTGCGCACCTTGGACGCCGAACAGCGCTCGCTGATCGCCGAGTGTCACGCCCGCTCGATCGAGCTCCTGAAGCGCAATCTCACGCCGGCGGGCGTCCTCGCGGCCACGCCGGGTGCACGTGCGCGCGCCCGCGGCTATACCGCCATCTTCGGACGCGACGCCGCCGTCTGCGCCATCGGCATGGCGGTATCGGGCGACCGCACGCTCCTCGCAGCGGCTCGCGCCGGACTGCGCACGCTCGCCGAGCACCAGGCGCCCAACGGCCAGATCCCCAAGTTCGTCGACCTCGCCCGCAAACAAGCGGACTTCTGGTATCTGGGATGCATCGACTCGACTCTGTGGTGGCTCATCGCCCTGGCCCTGCTCGGCCGCGGCGGCAGCGCGCGCGGCCCCGGGCGGCCGCACGCGAGGCGCATAGCGGCGGCGCTCGAGTGGCTGCTCGCCCAGGAGCATCAGCGCTTCTTCCTGTTGCAGCAGAACGAGGCGAGCGACTGGGCCGACATCATGCCGCGCTCGGGATTCGTGCTGTATACGAACGCGCTCTGGTACTTCGTGAAAAGGCTTTACGGACTCGAGCATCGCGCGCAGACGCGTGCCAGCTTCAACGGTCTGTTTCATCCGTTCTCGGCCGGGATCGCCGATTACCGGCGCGCCCGGCTGCTGCGCGACTATCCGCGCCGGCACAGCCGCAACCGCGATCTGTACCTGAGCTTCGTCAACTTCTCCTTCTTCGGCGATGAAGGCGACGTGTTCGGCAATATTCTGGCCGTGCTTCTGGGCCTTGCCGACCCGCAAGCCAGGCGGCGGACCCTGGCGGCGCTGCGCGCACGCAAGGTCGCCGAGGTGTACCCGGTGAGGGCGGTCACCGACCCCATCCGCCCGAGGCACGCGCTGTGGCGGCGCTACATGGCGCGCCATCGTCAGAACTTCGCCTGGCAGTACCACAATGGCGGAATCTGGCCGATGGTCGGCGGTTTCTGGATCGCGGCGCTATGCGCCGCCGGCCGGCGGCGCGAGGCAGCGCTCGATCTCGTCAAGCTGGCGCGCGCCTGCGCACTTCGCGATTGGTCCTTTACCGAATGGCTCCACGGGAAGACGCTGGCTCCGCGCGGCATGCCGGGCCAGTCCTGGAACGCGGCCGCCTTCCTGTTCGCGGAGCACGCGGTTTTGACCGGCGAGGACCCGTTCGCCGCGCGCCGGCGCGGTCCGCAACGCAGGCACCGGCCGCGTCAATCATCCTGAAGTAGGGGGTACCCTGCCGAAGTAGAGAAGACCCCCGGGCGTCGACTCGGGCATGATTTCCCGAAGGAGGGGGCGGCGGGACTTCCAATGAACAGCGCCACGGAATTTTTGGCTCTGCGCAACCGGCTTCTGCGCGCTGCGCGCAACCTCGAGGAAGCCGCGCGCTGCTTCGAGTGCCCGCGTCTCGCTCACTTCAACTGGGCGAGTGATTATTTCGACCGCATGGCGGCGGGCAACAGTGCACCCGCCCTGCGAGTCGTCGACGATGCCGGGCACGACGAGGTCGTGAGCTTTGCGGATCTGTCGGCCCGCTCGGCGCAGGTGGCCGCTTTCCTTTGCCAGCTCGGGGTTCGGCCGGGAGACCGGGTCCTGATCATGCTCGGCAACGTTATCCCACTGTGGGAGACCATGCTGGCGACGATCAAGCTGGGCGCGGTCATGATCCCGGCGACCACGCTCCTCAAGCGCGCGGATCTCGAGGACCGGCTGATGCGCGGTGAGGTTCGCGCCATCGTCGCGGACCGCGAGCACGCACCGGCTTTCGAAGGGCTCGCGGGCGCTCCCATCCGGATCGCGGTCGGCGGCGCTTGGCCCGGCTGGCACCCTTTTGAATACAGCCGCGCGGCCGACAGCGGTTGGCGCAACGCGATGCCGACGGCGGCCGACGCGTTGATGCTCCTGTATTTCACCTCGGGGACCACCGCGAAGCCGAAGCTCGTGGCCCACACCCACACCTCCTATCCCATCGGCCATCTCAGCACGGCTTACTGGCTCGGATTGCGGCCCGGCGACGTTCATTTGAACTTGAGCTCGCCCGGCTGGGCCAAGCACGCCTGGTCATGCTTCTTCGCGCCCTGGAACGCCGAGGCCACGGTGCTCGCCTACCAGTATCAGCGCTTCAGCGCCCGCGCGCTCCTCGATCAGCTGGTGCGCTGCCGGGTCACGACCTTCTGCGCCCCGCCCACGGTCTGGCGCATGCTGATCCAGCACGACCTCGAGCGCTGGCCGGTGGTGCTGCGCGAGGTGGTCGGTGCGGGCGAGCCCCTCAACCCCGAGATTCTCCAGCGCGTGCAAGCCGCCTGGGGACTCACCATTCGCGACGGATACGGGCAGACGGAGACCACGGCGCAGATCGGCAACGCGCCGGGCGAGCCGTTGAAGCCGGGCTCCATGGGCCGTCCGTTGCCGGGCTATGCGGTCACGCTGCTCGATGCCGAGGGCAAGGTGGGCGATGAGGGTGAGATCTGCCTCGATCTCGCCCAGCGTCCCGTCGGCCTGATGCAAGGCTATCTCGACGACCCCGCCAAATCAGCCGAGGTCATGCGCGACGGTTACTATCACACGGGCGATGTGGCGAGCCGCGATGCGGACGGCTACTTCACTTATGTCGGCCGGCTCGACGATGTGTTCAAGTCATCGGATTACCGGATCAGCCCGTTCGAGCTCGAGAGCGTGCTGATCGAGCATCCCGCGGTGGTGGAGGCCGCCGTGGTGCCGAGCCCGGATCCGCTGCGCATGTCCGTGCCGAAGGCCTTCGTGACGCTGGCGGCCGGCGTCGCGCACGATGCCGCGACCGCGCGCGCGATTCTCGAGCACGTGCGCGCGCGGGTCGCGCCCTTCAAGCGCGTGCGGCGGATCGAGTTCATGGAGCTGCCGAAGACCATCTCGGGCAAGATTCGCCGCATCGAGCTGCGGCGCCTGGAGGCGGCGCCTCGAGAGGGCAGGCGCGCCCACGAATACTTCGAGGGAGAAGCCGGATGGGAGGAGCGGAGCACGCACCCAGGCTGCGACCGGTCGTGAACCGGCCGCGCGCGATCCCGGCATTTCAGTCGCCCGGCGATACCCGTTCCGCGGCCGAAGCCGCTGCGAGCGGACGCGAAGCGGGCGCGATGACCGTGCTCTTCGCATCGACCTCGCATGACCTCGCGGTGCTCGGCGGCGAGCTCGAGCGTCGCGGCGTCGAGCGCGTGATCGGTGCGGCAACGGGCCGGGTGATCGGCGCGCGGGGTTTCGAGGCCCACGGTCTCGCGGGATTCCATCTGCCCGCGCGCCGCTTCGTCGCGGTCGACATGCTGCTGGAGGAGGTCGGCGCGATGGCGCTGCCCGAGCTGCGATCGCGCGTTCAAGAATTGCGCCGCCGCCTCGAGGGCATTGCCGGCAGCCATGCGCATCGTTTCGCAATTCTGCTGGTGGATGCCGAGTCGCGCTGCGAGGAGCGCCTCGCCGGAGTGCTCGGCATGGAGCTCAACGGCATGCCGCTGATCGGCGGATCGGCGGGCGATCTGTACTTCAATCCGCTCGGGCATCCTCCGGGAAGCACCCGTCTCCTGTATCACGGACGAGCGCTGCGGGGAGGAGCGGTGCTGTGCCTGGTGGCCTCGGCCACGCGCGTGGCGGCGTATTGCCACAACCATTACGTGCCGAGCGACAAGAAGATGGTCATCACCGACGCCGATCCGGCGCGGCGCCTGGTGCGCGAGATCGACGGCCGTCCCGCCCTTGCGGTATATGCGGCAGCCTGCGGCTTCCGGCGCGTGCCGCGGCAGGGCGATGAGTTCGCGCCGTTTCCCTTGATGATCCGGATCGGCGGCCACTACTATGCGCGAGGCATGCAGCGCATCTATCCCGACGGCACCCTGGAGTTCGCCTGCGCGCTCGAGCCCGGCCTGGTGGTCGCGCTCGCCAAGCCGGGCGACATGATCGCGAGTCTTGAATCCCTGTTCAGCGACATGCGCCGGCGCATCGGCGTCCCCGATCTCGTCATCGGCGTGGACTGCGCCGCGCGTACCGCATACATGGAGCGCGAGGGGCTTACCGAGCGCATCGAGGCGCTCATGCGCCGTAACTCGGTCACGGGATTCTCCTCGCTCGGAGAGCAGTTCAACACCGTGCACGCGAACAACTCCTTCACCTGCCTGGGTGTGGCGCCGGTCGAATGAAGAAAAAGCCCGTGAAGCGCGCGGCGCGCGGCGCGGCGTCGGCATTGCGCGCCGAGAACCGCGCGCTCAAGAAGTCGGTGGCCGCGCTCATGGCACGAGTCGAGAAAGCCGTCGACGAGCAGGGCAGCCAGTTCTCCTGGTTCCAGGCGGCGGCGAGCCTCGAGGAGACGATACGCCAGCGTACCGATGAGTACGAGCAGCTCAATGTACGGCTCAAGGCGGAGCTCGAGTCGCGCCGCGAGATCGAGCTGGCACTCAAGCAGGCCAAGGAGTCGGCCGATTGGGCCAACGAGACCAAGACGCGCTTTCTCGCCGCCGCGAGTCATGATCTGCGGCAACCCTTGAGCTCGGCGCTCCTGTTCCTGGATTCGATCGGCGAATCCTCGCTCGCGGGTCTCGATCTCGATTACCTGCAAAAAGCCCGCGTCGCGCTCGCTTCGCTCAGCAACCTGCTCGACACGCTGCTCGACGTGGCGCGCCTCGATTCGGGGGGTATCGAGCCGCAGTACGCGGATTTTCCGCTGCATGCGCTGCTCGACAAGCTGGTGCCCGAGTTCTCGAGCGTGGCGCGATCCGCCGGGCTGGAGCTGCGTTACGTGCCCTCGAACGCCTGGGTGCGCTCGGACATGCACTTGCTCGAGACCATTCTGCGCAATCTCATCAGCAATGCGATCCGCTATTCGCCGCGGGGGCGCGTTCTGGTCGGTTGCCGCCGCCGTCGCGAGGGCCTGGTGATATCGGTCTACGACACCGGCATCGGCATCGAGAAGGAACACCTGCAGGCCATCTTCGCGGCCTACTACCAGGTGCCGCGCGAGCGTCGCGCACGCTCCACCGGTATCGGCTTGGGGCTGTCCATCGTGGAGCGCATCGCGACCTTGCTGTCGCTGACGCGCGTGGTGCGCTCGACTCCCGGCCGCGGCTCGCTCTTCGGCGTGGTGGTTCCTTATGGCCGGCCCAGTCGTGCCGCGGGGCGCGTGAGCGCTCCTGCGCGGGCGCCGGCCGCGCCGAGCCTCACGATCGCGGTCATCGACGATGACGCCGGCGTGCGCCAGGGTCTCGCGGCAACGCTCGCCAAATGGGGCCATCGGCCGATCGCCGCGGCGACCGCGACCGAGGCGGTGGTGCAGCTGATCAGCGCCGATCTGTCCCCCGACTTCGTCATCAGCGACTATCACCTGGCCGGAAGCGCCAAGGGGGATGCCGCGATCGAGGAGGTACGCCGCGAATTCGACCGCGCGCCGGCCGCGGCCATCATGACCAGCGACCCCGATCCGAAGCTGCGTGTCAGGGCGCGCGAGATGGGGTTCGACCTGCTGGCGAAGCCGCTGAGCCTGCCTGCACTGCGAGCGCTGCTCGAGCGCGTGAATTAGCCGCGATCGAGCAGCCGGCGCGCCTCGAGACTGGCTTGCATGCGATTGGTGACGCCGAGCTTGCGAAAGATCGCCGATACGTGCGCTTTCACGGTGATCTCGGTGATGTCGAGCTCGCGCGCGATGCTCTTGTTGGACAGCCCGGTGGCGAGCAACTCGAGCACGCGGCGCTGGCGCGAGGTGAGATCGCCCACCGGGCTGCCGTCCGTGCCGCGCAACGCGGCCAGGACCCCGGTGGGCAGGTAGGTGCCGCCCGCGGCGATGACCTTGAGGGCATTGATGAGCACCCGGCCCGGCGTGGACTTGGGGATGAACGCGCTCGCGCCGCTGACGATCGTGCTCTGCATCACCTTGGGATCATCCACGGCGGACACGATCACGATCGGTGTGCGCGGCGCGCGCTCCTTGAGAGCGTGCAGGCACGACAGCCCGATGGCGCCCGGCAGGTTCAGATCCAAAAGCACCAGATCGAACGGCCGCGAGTCGCGCAGCGCGCCGAGTACCTCGTCCTGGGAGGCAGCCTCGGTGATGACTGCGCCCGGGCAAGCCTGGGGCACGACGGCGCGCAATGCATCGCAGTACAGCGGGTGATCGTCGGCGATCAGGACGCGGGGCGCAGCGGCTTCGGAGCCCGGGACATTCATGTTGAGTTCAGGCCATGCGCCGGACATTCACGGGGGTTCAGGCCATGCGCCAGTGATACTAAAGTATTAGTCGCCCTGCTGCTTCAGAGTTATACCGCACCCGCGGGGCCGCGGCGATACTTCAGCCACCCCGACCTTGCAAGGAACCCGCGATGAACACCGCCGCCGTCAGCCGCGCCGCGCTCAGCAACGATCTTGCGCGCATCTCGCGCGCCAACGCCGCGTTCCTGAGCACGCCGCGTAAGTTATTGATTGACGGAGCATGGGTGGCCGCCGCCGGGGGCAAGACGTTCGAGGTGCGCGATCCCTCGAGCGATGGGATCCTGACCCACTGTGCGCTCGGCGAGGCAGCCGATGTGGATCGGGCCGTGGCCGCCGCACGCAAGGCGTTCGAGTCGGGAGACTGGGCACGGATGATGCCCGTCGACCGTGAGCGCGTGCTGCACCGGCTGGCGGACTTGATCGAAGCGCACGCCGATGAGCTCGCCGAGCTCGAGTCGCTCGACAACGGCAAATCGGTGGTGATGGCGCGGCATGTGGACATCAAGCACGCGCTCGAGGTGTGGCGCTACATGGCGGGCTGGCCGACCAAGATCGAAGGCAAGACGCTGCCGGTGTCGGGTGCCTTGCTGCCGGGCCAGCAATACGCCGCCTTCTCCTGCCGCGAGCCGATCGGGGTGGTCGGCGCGATCATCGCGTGGAACTTTCCGTTCTTGCTCGCGACTTGGAAATGCGCGCCCGCGCTGGCGGCCGGCTGCACCGTGGTATTGAAGCCGGCGGAGGAGACGCCGCTCACGGCGCTGCGCCTCGGCGAGCTGGCACTCGAAGCCGGATTGCCCAAGGGTGTGCTCAACGTGGTCACCGGGATGGGTCCCACCGCGGGTGCGGCGCTCGCATCCCATGCCGGCGTCGACAAGGTCACCTTCACCGGATCGACCGAGGTGGGCCGGCTGATCGTGCAGTCCTCCGCCGGCAACATGAAGAAAGTCACGGTCGAGCTCGGCGGCAAGTCGCCGGTCATCGTGCTGCCGGATGCGGATATCGACGCGACCATCGCGGGGGCGGCGGGCGCGATCTTCTTCAATCAGGGCCAGGTATGCAGCGCCGGCTCGAGGCTCTACGTGGCGAAGCAGCACTTCGAGCGCGTAGTGGGCGGTATCGCGGACCAGGCGAAGCGCTTGAAGCTCGGGCCCGGCCTCGATCCCGAGGCCCAGATCAATCCGCTGGTGTCCGGGGTCCAGCGCGAACGGGTGTCGCGCTATCTCAAGGAAGGTGCGGCCGCGGGCGCGCGCGCCGCCGCCGGCGGCCATGCCCTGTCGACGCCGGGCTACTACGTCGAGCCGACGGTGTTCGTCGACGTGAGCCCGCAAATGTCCATCGTGCGCGAAGAGATTTTTGGACCCGTGGTCGTGGCGCAGCCTTTCGAGGATGTCGCGGACATCGCGCAGGTGGCGAACGACACGATCTACGGACTCGCCGCCAGCATCTGGGGACGGGATATCGGCAGAGTCTTGAGGCTCGCCCCCAAATTGCGCGCCGGTACCGTGTGGGTCAACTGCCACAACATGCTCGACGCCACGATGCCCTTCGGCGGCTACAAGCAATCCGGCTGGGGGCGCGAGCTCGGAGGCGAGGCGGTGGCCTCGTATCTCGAGAGCAAATCCGTCTGTATCAACATCACGGCCTGAGCGCGCAAGGGAGGGAAATCGCTTCCGCGCGCTGAGGGATGAGGGACTTGAAGGGGAGACCGATGAGTACAACGATCGATCATGCGGCGGTTCGCCGCCGGCGCCTTGCTTTTCTCATCGGACTGGCGCTCGCCGCAAGCGCCCGCGCCGGCGATGGCGCCGACACGGGCAGCGGCGATGTCACGATGCTCGAGCAGATCGTGGTCACCGCGGAGAAGCGCAGCGAGTCGCTGCAAACCGTGCCCATCTCCGTGACCGCGTTGACGAGCGCGCAGCTGGCCGAGGTCAAGCTCGATACGCCTTCCGACCTCGCAACGCAGATTCCCAACCTGCAGGTCGACGGCGTCAACGGCGAAGGCTCGCCGATCTTCTCGCTGCGCGGCGTGTCGATGTTCGACTACTCGCTCAACCAGTCGAGCCCCGTCGCCTCTTACATGGACGAGGTCTACAAGGGCAACGTCGTGCTGTTCGGCGTCGAGCTCTACGACCTCGCCCGGGTCGAGGTGCTGCGCGGGCCGCAGGGCACCCTCTACGGCAAGAACAGCACCGGCGGCGCGATCAACTTCATCACCAACAAGCCGGGTTTCGACACCGACGGCTACCTTGAGGTCGGCGGCGGCAACTACGGGCGCGAGGAAGGGGAGGGCGCCTTTCAGACCGCGCTCATACCGGACAAGCTCGCCGTGCGCGTTGCTTTCACGGCGACCAAGGTCAATGGCTTCATGCAGAACGTCCTGCCCGGGCACCCCGATATGGAAGGCGTCCGGCAATGGGGAACGCGGCTGTCCTTGCTGTACGACATCACCGACGATCTCACGGCGACGCTGCGGCTCTCCAAGAGCAGACAGGACCCCGTGGACTACGCGATCATCGCCGGCAACATCGGCGCGGAGGGCGTGCCGGGCGTCGGCGGACTCGGCTATTACCGCACGCAGAATGGAACCGCGACCGGCGTACCGTTGACGCTCCAGCAGGTCGCGCAGAACTACACGCCGGATCGCGAGCAGAACAACGACGCCGCCGAGCTCACGCTCAACTACAAGCTCAATGAGTCCCTGGCGCTCACCTCGATCAGCTCCTGGGACGACGGCTCGCTGTTCAATCCGGACAACACCGACGGCGCGCCGCTCAACATCTTCAAGATTCCCTACTACGGCGAGACGCGCCAGTACACGCAGGATCTGCGGGTCACCTCGACCGGCGCGGGCCCGTTCCAGTTCATCGCGGGCGCCTACTACCAGCACGAGGCCATCTTCAACTCGACCGAGAATCAGCTGTTCAATCTGAGCAGCGACGATTACACCACGTGCGAGTCGTCCTCGTTCGGCCCCGGGCAAGGCTACTACATCGGCAGCTATCTCAACGGTGGATGCCGCTACTTCAATTCCTTCGACCAGATCCGCAACAGCTGGGCGGTCTATACGGACGACAACTACGCGATCAATTCGCTGATCAAGCTGCGCGCGGGGTTGCGCTATACGCATGAGAACGCGATCCAGAAGAACGCGCTCGATCAGCTGCGCGGATCCAACGACGTGCCGATCGCGAATCTCGGATTCTTCGGCGACCAGATCGGCCCTTACGGTCCTTACTACGGACCCGAGCTGGCGCTGCCGGGCTCGGCCGACTATCAGTCGATCATCGACCAGACGCGCAGCCAGGCGCTGCACAACACCGCGGTCACGGGGCACGTGGGGGTCGACATCACGCCGACCGAGGACTCGCTGATCTATGCGAGCTTCAGCCGCGGTTATCGCGCCGGTGCCTTCAATGCGCAGTTCCTGTTCACGCCCCAGGACTTCACCACCGTGCAGCCGGAGACCGTCTACTCCACCGAGGTCGGCTTCAAGACCACCTGGCTCGACAAGCGGCTGCAGCTCGACGGCGCGGCCTTCCATTATCAGTACAAGAACCAGCAGCTCATCGACGTGCGGCCGTCGGGTCAGCAGCCCCTGATCAACCTGCCGCGCTCGAAGATCGATGGCGGCGAGCTCGAGCTCGTCACCCGCCCCGTGCGCAGCCTCACCCTGCGGGTCGGGCTCGGCTTCCTGGACGCGGTGATCCAGCAGGGCGCGGTCGCCGGCGGCACCATCTCGGTGGACGGCCATAAGCTGCCGGAGGCGCCGGACGTGTCCGGCACCTGGGGCGCCGACTGGGAGGCGTTTGCGCTCGCCAGCGGCCGCGTGGTGATCCATCTGGACGGCAGCTATGCCTCCAAGCAGTACTTCGAGCTGGTCAACGAGAACCGGATCGCGCAGGATCCTTATGCGCTGGTCAATGCGCGGGTATCCTGGCACAGCGCGGGCGACAAGTGGCAGCTCGGGGTATGGGACAAGAACATCACCAATCGCTTCTACATCACGAATGCCTACGACCTGCAGGCTCTCGGCTTCGATTACCTGCACCGCGGACTGCCGCGCGAGTTCGGAGGCGACGTGTCCTATCACTTCTAGGGCCGCGGCGGCGGCGCGGGGCGGCTCGATGAGCGCGTCGAACGCGGACAAGGAGCGAAGCTACGTTTCGGGCGCGAGCCTCACGCCGCTCATGTACCTGAGCGTCGACGAGGTGTTGAGATCGGCCGCGGCGCAGGCGCCCACGCATCTCGCGCTCGCGGCACCCTTTCAAGCGCTGCGCTACAGCTTCGCCGAGCTCGATGCGGAGGTGGAAACGGTGGCACGCGGGTTCGCGGCGCTCGATCTCGAGCGCGGCGAGCGCATCGGGATCTGGGCGCCCAACTGCGCCGAGTGGATCTTGACCATGTTCGCGGCCGCGCGCCTCGGGCTCGTGCTCGTGAACATCAATCCGGCCTATCGAACCAGCGAGCTGGATTTTGCGCTGCGGCTCACCGGCTGCAGGGCGCTGGTCTTTCCTGCACGCTTCAAGGCGAGCGACTACGCCGGCATGCTCGGGACCTTGATCCCGGAGCTCGCGGGCTCGCGGCCGGGGCGGCTGATCGCCGAGGCCTTCCCCATGCTGCGGCTGCTGATTCACCTCGGCCGGGACCCCGTGCAAGGCGCGCTGCCGTTCGAGGAGGTGAAGGCGGCGGGCCGGCGCGAAAGCGGGCGCGAGACCGGCGGCGCGAACCCGGATCCCGACGAGGTCTTCAACATCCAGTTCACCAGCGGCACCACCGGCGCGCCGAAAGGCGCCTCGCTCACCCATTTCAACATCGTCAACAACGGCTTCTTCGTCGGTGAGGGCATGCGCCTGACGCCGCAGGATCGGGTCTGCATCCCGGTGCCGCTGTATCACTGTTTCGGCATGGTACTCGGCGTGCTCGCCGCCATGACGCATCGCGCCGCGAGCGTGCTGCCCTCGGACGGGTTCGATGCGCTCAGCGTGCTCGAGACCGTGGCACGCGAGCGCTGCACGGCGCTGCATGGTGTGCCGACGATGTTCATCGCCGAGCTCGAGCATCCGCGCTTCAAGGAATTCGACCTCTGCACGCTGCGCACCGGGATCATGGCGGGCTCGCCTTGCCCGACCGCGGTGATGCGGCGCGTGGTCGAGGAGATGCACATGCCGCAAGTCACCATCTGCTACGGGATGACGGAGACCAGTCCGGTCAGCTTCCAGACCTATCCCGACGATCCGCTCGAGCGGCGTGTCGGCACCGTCGGGCGTGTTCACCCGCATGTCGAGGTCAAGGTCATCGACCCCGAGGGGCGCGTGACGCCGCGCGGCACCGCCGGGGAGATCCTGACACGCGGCTACAGCGTCATGCGGGGCTACTGGCACGATGAGGCGCGCACGCGCGAGGTGATCGATGCCGGCGGCTGGATGCATACCGGGGATCTGGGCGTCATCGACCAGGACGGCTACTGCAACATCGTCGGGCGCGTGAAGGACATGATCATTCGGGGCGGCGAGAATATCTCGCCGCGCGAGATCGAGGAGTTCCTCTACCGGCATCCGGCCGTGCTCGACGTGGCGGTCGTCGGCCTGCCGGATCACAAGTACGGCGAGGCGGTCTGCGCGTGCATCCGCTTGCGGCCCGGGAAAGTTGCGACCGAGGAGGACATTCGAGAGTTCTGCCGCGGTCGAATCGCGCATTACAAGGTGCCGCACTACGTGCGCTTCGTCGATGGCTTTCCGCTGACGGTGAGCGGCAAGGTGCAGAAATATTTGATCCGAGAGCAGCTGCGCGCCGAGCTCGATCTGTCCGAGGAGCGGCACGCGTGAGCCTCGAGGCGATCGTGCTCGGCGCGGGTCCGGCGGGCAGCGTCGTCGCCAGACGGCTTGCGGCGGCCGGCGCGCGCGTGGCGCTGGTGGGATCGATGCCGCGCCCCGGGATCGAGGGCGTGTCGGAGCGCAGCCTCGCACTGCTCGCGGCGGAGGGAATCGAGCCCTCGGCACTGCCCGGACCCTTCGCACGAGGAGGCTTCTGGGGCGCGCGTGCGGTCGCCGGAACCGAATGGTTGGTCCGGCGCGATCGGCTGGCGCTGGCGCTGCGCGAGCGCGCTGCCGCGCATGGCGCAACGCTCCTCGAGGGTACCGCCGTGCAGGTCTCGCGCGTGCGCGAGGAGTGGCGTGTTGCATTGCGCGACGGGAGCGAGCTGCGAGCGCCGGTGCTCATCGAGGCGCGCGGCCGGCGCGGCCCGGAAGAGCGCGGTCCCCGGCTGCTCGCGCTCGGCAGGCTCTATCGGCTGCCGCGGGCCGGAGCTGGCGCGACGCACATCGAGCCGCTCGACTTCGGCTGGTGCTGGTGGGCGCGTACCGGCGCGATGCTCTGGCTGCAGATCGTCGGCCGGCCGACCCAATGCCATCCACGCGAGTGGACGCGCGCCGCGGCGGCGCAGGCGGCGCAGCTCGCGGGCCTGCTCGAGGGAGCATCGGCCGAGGGTCCGACGCGGGCTTGCGCCGCACATGCGCGGCTCACCGCGCGTCCCCCGGCCGCGGGCCTGTGGTACGCCGGCGATGCGGCGATGGCGCTCGACCCCTTGTCCGGGCAAGGCATCCATCACTCGCTCTCGAGCGCGCGCTCGGTGGCCGCGGCGATCTTGAGCGTGGCCGGGGGAGGAGATCCCGCGCTCGCGCAGCGCTTCATCGCACTCAAGGATGCGGATGATTTTCTGCGAAGCCTGCGTGTCGCGGCCGGGTTCTATCGGCAGAACGCCGCGCGCGGCGATTTCTGGGGGCAGACCGCGGCCGCTTACGAGGCGGCGTATCGCGCCCGGCGTCCGCACATTCGGGGTCTGCGGATCGAGCGCCGCCCGGTGCTTCTCGATGAGCGCATCGTCGAGCGCGAAGTGGTGGTTTGCGCGGCACATCCGCGCGGCATCTGGCAGATCGCGGGCGTATCCGTCGCGCAGCTGATCCGCGAACACGGCGAGTCGGTGGCGAGCGAGCGGCTCGAGCAGGCGGGGTCTTTGCGCTCTCGAGACACCATGAGAATCTAGGAGGACAGCGTGCGGATGCGGGGCATGAACAAGGTGGGGCGGATCGCGGGCGCGCTCGCGCTGATGCTGGCGGCCGCTCGGGGCGTGGGCGCCGACGGCAAATCAACGGGGCTGGAGCTGATCCGCGCTTACTGCGGCGGTTGTCACGCGGAGCACGCGGGGCAGTTCGAGCGCATCAGCGCCATCCGCAAGACTCCCGAGGGGTGGGTCATGACGCTGTTCCGGATGCGTCAGGTCCACGGTCTCGCGCTCGACGAGGACGCGCGGCAAGCGATCGTCAAGTACCTGTCCGACACGCAGGGGCTCGCGCCCGCCGAGTCGCAGGCGGGCCGCTTCGCGCTGGAGCAGCGGCCCAATGCGCAAGACATCGATCTGGGACCGGAGATCGGCGTGATGTGCGGCCGCTGTCATTCTCTGGCGCGAGTCGCGTTGCAGCGGCGCGATGAGGACGAGTGGCGCAAGCTGACCCACACTCATGTCGGACAGTGGCCGTCGACCGAGTATCAGCAGTCGGGGCGCGACCGGCACTGGTGGGACATCGCCTCGGGCCCGCTGCCGCGGAAACTGGCCGCGCTCTATCCGTTCTCCACGAGTGCGTGGAGCGAATGGCGGAAGCATCCCCTCGCCGACCTCAGCGGTGACTGGGTGATCGTCGGGCGCGTACCCGGTGGTCGTGATTTCTTCGGTACCGGACACATCGAGCGGGGCGGCGATGGCGCTTACACCGCGCGCTACCGCTTGACGGATGTCGATGGCGCCGAGGTCGGCGGGGACTCGAAGGCCATCCTGTACACGGGCTACGAATGGCGCGGCAGCGCCGATGTCGGTCAGCGCTCGCGGCGCGAGGTCTACCATGTCTCGGAGGATGGCGCGCGCATCGAGGGGCGCTGGTTCTATACCGACCATCCGGAGGACGGCGGCGAGTGGACGGCGGTTCGCGACGCGGGACCGGCGCGAGTGCTGGCCGTGCTGCCGCAGTCGGTGCGCGCCGGAACCGCGTCTTCGGTCACGATCGTGGGCATCGGGCTCGGCACGGGGAGCGCGGCCACCTTCGGCGAAGGCATCGCCGCCGGCGCAGTAGCGGGCGATGCACACGTGCTGCGCGCGGCATTGAAGATCGCCGCCGGCGCGACCCCCGGACTGCGCACGATCGCGCTGGGCGGCGCGACGGGTCATCTGGCCGTGTACCGGCAAATCGATCAACTCACGGTCGAGCCGAGCTATGCCATCGCGCGGCTCGGCGGCGGCCGCCTCGAGCCGGTGAGCGCGCAGTTCGTGGCGCTCGCTTCGACCCGCCTGCCGGACGGGGAGCTGCTGGCGCTGGGTCCGGTGGACGCGGTCTGGAGCTCGAAGCCCTTCAACGCGGAGGCGGCCCGCACGGAGGACCAGAAATACGCCGGCTACATCGATCGCAGGGGCCGCTTCCTTCCCGGCGTCGCGGGCCCGAATCCCGCGCGCGAGTTCTCCGGTGACAACGTCGGCGACCTCAGCGTCGTCGCCGAGATGCGAGATGCCGACCGCGAGCTCGCCGCGCAGGGGCACCTGATCGTGACCGTGCAGCGCTGGAACACACCACCCATATACTGAGCCATGCCGAGCCCTCTCGAAGCTCTCGAATGGAATCGCGCCAACGGGCATCTGGTGCGCGCGGATTCCGAGCACTATCTGCTGCACGTTCCCACCACGGCCGTGTTCGGCCTGGATGCGACGGGTCTCGCGATCCTCGAGCTGTGCCGCGAGCGCGGCGGGCTCACGCTCGATGCCATGGTGGCGCGCCTCGCGGGGCGCTACGCGCCGGCGGAGGTGCGCTCGCTCGCCGCCGAGCTGCGCACGCTCGAGGTGCTGCAGCCCGCGGGGCGCTTGCGGCCCATCAACCCGGCCGCCACACACGTGAGCGCCTACCCGTTGAGCACGCTGGTGCTGAACGTGAACACCGGTTGCAACCTCTCCTGCACCTATTGCTACAAGGAGGATCTGGCAAAGCCCGCGCAGGGACACAAGATGGATTTCGTCACCGCGGCGCGCAGCGTCGATCTCTTGCTGCGCGCGGGAGCGGCGCGCGAGCGGCTCAACATCGTGTTTTTCGGCGGCGAGCCGCTCACCAACGTGCCGCTCATTCAGCAAGTCACGGCCTATGCAGAGGCGCAGGCGGGGCGCGCGGGCAAGGCGATCGATTTCTCGCTCACCACGAACGCGACCCTCCTGACGCCGGCGCTCATCGAGTACTTCGATGCGCATCGCTTCGGCATCTCCGTGTCCATGGACGGGCCGAAGGAGCTGCACGATCGTCATCGCTCGAGCGTCGGCGGGCGCGGGACCTACGATGTGGTGGCGCGCAAGGTGCGGCTTCTGCTCCAGCGCTACCGCTCGCGCCCGGTCGGTGCCCGGGTGACGCTGGGGCGCGGCAATGCCGAGGTCGAGCGCATTCACGCGCACCTGCGCGCAGAGCTCGGATTCCACGAGGTCGGCTACGCGCCGGTCACCTCCGGCGCGGACGAATCGCATGCCCTGTCGCAGCAGGAGCTGACCGAGGTACACCAGGCGTTCGAGCGGCTGGGCGAGGATTACCGGCGCGCCGCGCTGCGCGGCGAGAACAACGGCTTCTCCAACATGCACCAGCTCATGGCCGATCTGCACGAGGGGCGGCGCAAGTCCCTGCCCTGCGGCGCCGGCGTGGGTCTGCTCGCGGTCGACGGCGCGGGCGATCTCAATCTGTGCCACCGCTTCACCGGCTCGGACCTGCCCACCTTCGGCAACGTCGTCGCAGGGATCGACGGCGCGCAGCTCGGCGCCTTCATCGAGAAGGCGATCGATCGCGAAGGCACGCATTGCGAAACGTGCCGGATCCGCAATCTTTGCGCGGGCGGGTGTTACCACGAGTCGTACGCGCGCTTCGGCGATCCACATCATCGCACCTACCACTATTGCGATCTGCTGCGCCGCTGGGTCGACTTCGGCGTGCGCGTGTATGCCGACATCCGGCGGCACAATCCTGCGTTTTTCTCCAATCACCTCGAACCGAGGAGTGTTCCAGCATGAGCAATCTGAAACCCACCAACCGCAAGGCGGAGCTGTTGCTCGACGCCGTCGCCGAAGGGCACGTCGCCGAGGTGCTGGCCATGGAGAACGTGGCGGGTTGTGCCACCACCTTCGATCCTGGTTGGGAGGTCGATCCGTTCGGCGGCGTGGCCTCTCTGTGCCAGCCCATGGAGGCCGATCTGTACGGCTGCTCGGATCCTTGCTGGTGGCCGGCGCAAGTACCCGACACCATGAACACCTACCCCGACTGGGATGCCGGAAAGCCGTCCGCTCCCGCGGACTGGCGCAACCTCGACAGCGTATTTCCCAAGAAGTGAGGAGCATGAGCATGCCCACAGCAACGCGCCCGACAGACGCGGCTCGCGCGCGGCTCGCGCGCATCGTCCTGGGCGCCTGCGGCGCCGTCCTGCTCGCGAGCGGTGCGGCGCAGGCGGGAGAGGCGAAAGCCGATCTTCTGGTGACCGGCGCGAAGCCCGACCGGCTGTTCCTCATCGATGCGGCGAGTCGCAGCGTGCACGCCGAGTATCGCGTCGCGGGCGCGGCGGGACAGATCTTCACCATCCTGATCTCGCCCGATGAGCGTACCGCCTATCTTCTGGTGGACCGGATGGAGCGGATCGTCGGTGTCGACCTCGAGACCGGCCGCGAGACTTTCCGCGCGGATCTGTCGACGCCGGGCGAGCGGGTCAAGGACTTCTTCGCCATGGCGCTCTCGCCCGACGGCCGGGAACTGGTTGCCTACGAGCTGCCCACTCTGCTCAAGCCGAGCGAGTACCTGGTCGAGGAGCCGCGTTTCGCGGTGTTCCGCACGGACGCCGGGCTCGCGGCCAAGGCGGTGCGCAGCTTTCGCGCGCCGCGGCGCATCGCCATGCTGCTCGCGCGGCCGAACGGCAAGAGCTTCTACGCCATCGGATTCGACCTCTACGAGTATGACCTGCGCACCGGCAAGCTGTTGGGCACGCGCGGCATTCAGCAATGGAATGTCCCCGAGCACGCGCAGCCCGATCTTCTCGCGTTCTGGCCCGTCACCGAGCCCACCGGGATCTTCACCAGCCCCGTCTATACCGAGGTCAAGCAGGGCGGGCAGAGCACGCCGACCACCGCGCTCATGTCGCTCGATCTGAAGAGCGGGGAGCTCGCATATCACGATTTCGAGCCGCTCTCGGCGCTCATCTTTTCCACGGTCCTGAGTCCCGACCGCAAGCACGCCTACGGCGTGTACACGACCCTGAGCAGCATCGACGTGCGGAATCATCGGCTCGAGAAGCGCGTGCCGCTCGACCATACGTTCTACGACGTGAACGTGTCATCCGACGGCCGTGAGATCTATCTGGGAGGAACGAACTGCGATGTGGCCTTTTACGATGCGGCGAGTCTTTCCAAAAAGGCCATCCTGAAGCTGCCGGGCTGCGGCGATCAGACCCTGTCGACCTTGCGTGTCATCCACCGGCCCTAGCTCGCGCGGCTTGCGGCGCTTGATGTGGCCGCACCTGCGGCCGCAGCTGCCCGCGCTCGCGGCGGCCTTGATGCTCGCGCTCGCGCTCGCCGCCATGGGCGCCATGCAGCCGCTGCTGACGCGCATGGTCATCGACCAGGGACTCATCGCACATCGTTTCCAACGACTGGTCGTGGCGTGCGCAGCGATGCTCGTGCTCGCGCTGCTCGGCTTCGGACTCGGGGGCATCCAGCGCTGGCTCTACATCCGAGCCTCCGGGCGCACGCTGTTCTCGTTGCGAGGAGCCGTGTACCAGCACTTGCTCGGCGTATCGCCGCGGCGGCTGGCCCAGGTGGCGATCGGCGACCTGGTGAGCCGTCTCGATGGGGATATCGCCGAGGTGCAAAGATTCGGCACCGATGCGGCCGCCTCGTTCATCAGCAGCGCCTGCTCGCTGGCGGCGGTCGGTGCGGTGATGCTCGGACTTTCCTGGCGCTTGACGCTGGTCGTGGCCGTGCTCGTGCCGCTGCAGCTCCTGGTGCGCCATCATTCGCGGCCGCACATCGAGAGCAGTACGCGAGCGGTGCGCGGCGCGGCCGCTCACTTGAGCGGCTTCCTGATCGAGACTCTCGCGGGCGCGCGCCATGTGCAATCCGCAGCAGCAGAGCGCTTCGAGGCGCGCCGCTTGCAGAGTCTCGGCGATGCCTACCTGGACCGTGTGCTGCGGCAGCAATGGGTGACTTATGCGATGGGCTCCTGCTCGGGTCTTCTGGGCCACCTCAGCACGGCTGCCACCTTCTTGCTCGGGGGCTGGTACGTGCTCGAGGGCGAGCTTTCGGTGGGCACGCTCGTGGCGTTCGCCGCCTATCTCGGACGCAGCGCCGGCTCCGCCGCGTCCCTGGCCGCGCTCTACAGCGGATACGCTCGCGCGCAGGTGAGCCTCGAGCGGGTAGAGGAGCTCCTGGATCTACCCCTGGTGGCCGAGTCGCCGCAGGCCATCCCGCTGCCGCAAGACGCGCGCGGCGACCTGCGGCTCGAGTCCGTCAGCGTCCTTGCGCGCGGCGGGCGGCCCGTGCTCGACCGCGTGACGATGCGGATTCGCGCGGGGAGCAAGCTGGTGCTGCGCGGCGTCTCGGGTGCCGGCAAGTCGACTCTCGCGGATTGCCTCAGACGTTTCGTGGATCCGGATTCGGGGACGATCGAGCTCGACGGCCGCGCGCTCGAGGATTATCGAGTCGCCGACCTGCGGCGGCGCATCGTGGTGGTGGAACACTCGCCGACGCTGTTTCGCGGCACCGTGCTCGAGAATCTGCGCTACGGTCATGAGCACGCCGACGAAGCGCAGGTCCTCGAGGCGGCCCGCAGGGCCGGCGCCGACGAGTTCATCCGCGAGCTGCCACGAGGCTATGCGACGGCGGTGGGCGAGGGCGGCGCGGCCCTCTCGACCGGGCAGCGCCAGCGCATCGCCATCGCGCGCGCGCTGCTCGCTCGTCCGCTCATCGTGGTGCTCGATGAGGCGACGAGCGGACTGGATGTCGATGCGACGCAGGCTCTGCATCGATCGCTCGACGAGGTGTTCGCGGATCGCACCCGCCTCGTCATCACCCATCGCATCGGGGAGATCGCCGGACAGCCCGCCGAGCATTGGCGATTGGACGGCGGTCGAATGCAGCCGCTGGCGGAGATCGGCCCTTGAGCTGGCGTGCCGCGCTCATCGACAGCTGCGGCGTATGGCCCGGGGCGTGCGAGGCCGCCTCGTTTGCGAGCGTCGGCGGTGCCGTCGAGCCGCGCGCGCCATTCCCCGATCCGACCGGCCACGGCTCGCGCCTCGCGCAGCTCCTGAGCACGCGCGGGACGGAGCTCATGCTGGCTCAGGTTTTTCCGAGCGCGGCGCCCTCGAGCGCGGCCGCCGTCGCGGCTGCCATCACCTGGGCGCTGAAGCGCGGCGCGAACCTCATTCACATGAGCCTCGGCCTGGCGGTGGATCGGCCCGTGCTGCGCGCGGCGGTGGCGCAAGCCCTTGCGGGCGGAGCGATCGTGGTGGCATCGACTCCGGCACGCGGGCCCTCCGTGTATCCGGCGGCCTACGCGGGCGTCATCCGGGGAACGGGCGATGCACGCTGCGCGCCCGGCGAGCTCTCCTGCCTGGGAGCGGCGCATTTCGGCAGCTGTCCTCGCTTCGCGCCGGGCACGTATCCTGCCGACGATGCGATGCCCCGCCGTGGCGGCGCCAGTGCCGGTGCCGCCTGGGTATCGAGGGCGCTCCTGGAGATGGCCGCGATCGCCACGGCGGATCAGGCGGTGAGTGCGTTGAGGGCACGCTGCCGCTTCTTTGGGCCGGAGCGGGTGGGGATGGAGGCGCGCCCAGCCGTGTCGCGCTGATCAGACCTTGTCGGCGTAGATCAGGCGCCCGGGTCCGAGCTTCGCCAGCACCTCGCCCAGGCTCGATTGCGCGAAGGCGAGACATCCCTCGCTGCGGCCGAGAACCCCGATCCGGGTCGCGATCTCCTCGCTCACATACCACGCGCCGTGCACGACGATGCCCCTCGAGGCGGCCTGGTCATTGGTCGGATCGAGACCCACGAGCCGCAGCG
>Ga0335073_10000845_pt1 | contig 40177 bp, 35 predicted proteins | sample Lox_Sample_22_FD_207093 | JGI IMG/M metagenome (GOLD analysis project Ga0335073, IMG submission 207093) | Soil microbial communities from Loxahatchee National Wildlife Refuge, Florida, United States - Lox_Sample_2.2 | ecosystem: Environmental > Terrestrial > Soil > Wetlands | place: USA... | reverse complement strand
GCCCAGGTGAAAGATTCCAACGGGGCGACGGACACCCGGCCGCTCACTCTTACGGTGACAGCCGCGGTGACCATCACCACGGCGTCCTTGCCCGCCGGCATGGTGGGCGTCCCATATTCGCAAACGCTCTCGGCGACAGGAGGCACGGCAGCCTACACCTGGTCCGTCACCGCCGGAGCACTGCCCGCCGGGCTGACTCTCGTCGCCGGCGGCACCATCGGCGGAACGCCTTCATCCGCCGGGACAGCCAACTTTACGGTAAAGGCAACGAGCAACGGTTCCAGCGCCACCAAGTCTTTCAGCATCGCGATTGCCTCGCCCGCGCTGACAATCGTGACGTCGTCGCTGCCCAACGGGATGGTCGGTACCGCATACCAGCAGAACCTCGCTGCCAGCGGAGGAACCGGCGGGTATACCTGGACGATCGCCGCCGGCTTCCTGCCCGCGGCTCTCTCCCTGAGTCCCGCGGGGATGATTTTTGGGACGCCGTCGGCGGCCGGAACGGCCGATTTTTCTGTGCAGGTCACGGACAGTTCCGGGGAAAAAGCCGCCGCCCAGCTTTCCATCGCGGTCATCGGCTTGCTTACCATTACCACCTCCACGATCCCGGCGGGAACGGCGGGCGCAGCCTACAGCCAGACATTCACCGCGCAAGGCGGAACCCCGCCCTATACCTGGCAGCTCTTGGGCACTCTGCCCCCGGGCCTCACGTTCGCTACTCAGTCGGGCCTGCTCAGCGGCACGCCGGCGCAGCCCGGTGTGTTTGCCATCGGCATCAAAGTGACAGATGCCGCCGGCGCGCAAGCCAGCGCCGCCTATTCCCTTTCGGTGGGTTCCGGCCTTTCCATTTCGACGACCGCGCTGCCGCCCGCGACTGTCGGCTCGGCCTACAGCGCTTCCCTCACGGCGGCCGGCGGTGTTTCCCCGTATCAGTGGACAGTCGTCTCCGGTTCGCTTCCCGCCGGTCTGAATCTGGACACAACCGGCGACATCACCGGCACACCCAACGCCGCCGGTACGTCGGTCTTCACCGTACAGGTGACGGACACCACCTCCACTCATGCCACCAGGCAACTCACGCTGGTAGCTACCGCCGGCCTGACGATTACCACGGCGACTCTTCCGGCGGGGGCGCTCCAGGCATCATACTCGCAGACGCTCACAGCTTCCGGAGGGACTCCGCCTTACACCTGGCTGGTGACATCGGGCACGTTTCCAGGCGGTCTGTCGCTTCAGCGGTCCACAGGTATCATCACCGGAACCCCCACCACCGCCGGCAGCTTCACCTTCGCCATCACGGTGACCGATGCCAACTCCCAAACCGCCAGCAGGCAATTCACCCTCGCCATCGGTGCGGGGCTTCAAATTACCACCTCAGTGTCGTTGCCCAAGGGCACCGCGGGAGCCGCCTATAGTACGACGGTGCTGGCATCGGGCGGTCAACCTCCTTACACGTGGAGCATCGTGAGCGGCGCTTTGCCCGGCGGACTCAGTTTGGATCCCACGACCGGCGTCATCAGCGGGACGCCGGTCTCAACCGGCAGTTTCACCTTTACCGTCGCGGTGACGGACTCCCAAAAATATTCCGCCACGGCGGCGATGAGCATTTCGATCGGCCTTCCCAGCCTGCCGGCATTTTCGATTACCGGCTTTTCAGGCACAATGCAGCCTCTGCAACAGCCGGCAGTGGGAATCGCCGTCAGCCAGCCTTATCCCGTGCCGGTTACCGGAACCCTCACCCTGACTTTCACTCCAGCCGGCGCCAATGGAATTAACGATCCCTCGATTCAATTCTCAACCGGCGGCCGCAGCGCATCTTTCACGATTCCCGCGAACGCCACGCAGGCGACGTTCGCCTCACCTCCATTACAAGTACAGACCGGCAGCGTGCAGGGCGCGATCACGCTCAGCGTTACCGCGCTCGCCGCGGGTGGCTCGTCGGTCCCGGTCCCGGGTGGGCTGACGGAGACCGTTCAGTTGGGCGCCGATCCGCCCTCCATCGAAACCATTTCCGTGGTGCCAACTGCCGGCGGGTTCGAAGTGCAGATTGCCGGCGTGGCCGACACCCGCGACCTGACGCAGGCAACCGTTTCCTTCCAGCCGTCTGCCGGCAGTACGCTGGCATCGTCCCAGTTGACGGTGCCGCTCGGTCCCGCCGCGAGTTCCTGGTTTGCCAGCTCCGCAGCCGCCTCTTACGGCGGCCAATTCAGCCTTACGCTGCCGTTTACACTGACTGGAAACGCGTCGTTAAGCTCAGTCTCGGTGGTGCTTACGAGCAGCGCTGGAAGTTCCGCCCCGGCCTCGGCGAACTACTAAAGGGCTGCGCTTGTGGCTTCTTCCGCCTCCCGTCCGCGCCCGTGATAAGATAAAAATTCCAATCCTATCTGAGGTTTCCGTGGCTAGAATTACCCGTAAAGAGCTGAAGTCCGACAAGTTCGCCGAAGAAGTCGGCCTGACCGTTACATTCTTTGAAGAGCACCAGAAAGATCTCGTCCGCTATGGCGGGATCGGCCTTGCCGTGGTCGTGCTGGTCGGCGGCTTCTTCGTCTACCGGAACCATGAACACGCCGCCCGGGAGCAAGCTTTGGCCATGGCGATTCGCATTCAGGAGACTCCGGTGGCCGATGTGGCCGTGGGCGGACAGCAAACATTCCCCTCTCAGGCGGTCAAAGACCAGGCCGCCATTAAAGCCTTTTCAGACCTCGAAGCCAGGTACGGCGGCAGCGATGAAGCGCAAATCGCCGAGTATTATCTGGGGTGCATTCACTCCGACGAAGGCAAATTGCCGGAAGCCGAAAAGAACTTTCAAAATGTCGCGGATCACGGCAACCAGAGCTACGGCTCTCTCGGAAAACTCGCCCTGGCGGAAATTTATTTCTCCGAGGGACGCTTCGATCAAGGTAAGAAGATCCTCGAGGACCTGATGGCGCATCCCACGGCATTTGTTTCTAAAGACCAGGCGGCTCTGACGCTGGCCAAACACCTGATCGGCCACGACAATGCCGAGGCGCGCAAGCTGCTCGCCCCCATTCGCGAGAGCAAGTCGCCCGTCGCCACCATCGCGCAGACGTTGTCCGCCCAGCTCCCGCCGCAGTAGCAGGCCGGAGCTTGCATGCTGGCGCGACTGCGGTTCCCGGTGGAGCGAAGCCGGGGAAGACTTTACCCCGAACCTGCCCACCCCTACCGCAATGCCTTCCAGCGCGACCGCGATCGCGTCATCCATTCGCGCGCGTTTCGCCGTCTGGAGGCCAAAACCCAGGTCTTTGCCCCCGGCCTTTGCGACCATTTCCGCAATCGCCTGACCCACACCATCGAAGTGGCGCAGATCGCCCGCACCGCCGCCAGCGTGCTCGCGCTCGACGAAGACCTTACCGAAGCCCTGGCCCTGGCGCACGACATCGGCCATCCACCGTTTGCCCACGCCGGCGAAGAGGAGCTGAATCGCCAGATGGAGCGCTTCGGCGAACATTTCGACCACAACCTGCACGCCCTGCGGATCGTGGACAGCTTCGAGCAGCGCTACGCCCGCTTTCCCGGCCTCAACCTTACTTTTGAAGTGCGCGAGGGAATTGTGAAACATTCCCACGATATTGTCCCGGGCCGGCAGCCCGAGTTGGATGCCTACCTGCCGGGCCTCCGGCCAGTCCTCGAAGCGCAGTTGATCGACCTCGCCGACGAAGTGGCGTACAACACCGCCGACCTGGACGATGCCTTCTCGGCCGGAATGTTTTCCAGCCAGGATGTGGCCGCTTCCGTTCCGGAATATGCCGCCATCCACGAGGCCATGGAGACGCAATTCCCGGGCGCCACGACGCGCGAGCGGTTCCACGAAGGATTGCGCCAACTGGTCGATCTGATGGTGTCGGGCTTGATCGAGGGAACCGCCGCCGCGGCACGCCAGGCCGGCGTTGGCGACGCCGAGGAAGTGCGCGCCGCGCCCAGGCGGCTGGCAGCATTCACGCCGGCCGCCGCCGGGACGAGCCGCGCCTTGAAGCAGTTCCTTTCCCGTACGGTCTACTTTTCGCCCGTGCTTACGGAAGATCGCCGGCGCTCGATGTCCATGGTGGCGGAACTGTTTCAGTTCTTTTGCCAGAGCCCCGGCCGCCTGCCCGAATCTTACGGCGAGGAGACACACCGCCGCCCCGTCCACCGCGTGGTGTGCGACTATATCGCCGGCATGACCGATGCATTTTTCATGCGCACCTTCGAGGCAAACGTGGGCAACCCGGCCGCCTGAAACCAAGCACGGACTGCGCCGCAACCGGGAGGAAGCGGAGCTTCAGCCTTCCTCGGTAACGAGGTTGGCGAGTTCCACTTCACGCACGCCGTAGAGTTTTTTCAACTGGCGCCGGATCTCCTCGCCCAGCCGCGCAGGATTGTCCTCCGCGTCATGTTCCACCTCGACCTTGAAAAAGAAATTCGTGCGGCTCATCGGTGCCTGTTTCCCTACACCTTTATACTAAGAAAATGGTCTGCGCCATCTGCCACACGCGCCGCCCGCGCCGCTTCTGTCCCGGTGTGCGGGGCGACATCTGTACCATCTGTTGCGGCACCGGGCGGGAGGTGAGCGTCGATTGTCCGCTGGCTTGCGAATACCTCCGTGAAGCCCACCGGCATGAAAAACCCCTGCCGCTCGATCCCGAAACTCTGCCCAATCGCGACATAGAGTTGCCGCGGGAAAAACTCGCGGAACAGGAAGAGCCATTGGCTTTCCTTGCCGAGCGGTTGGCCGCGGCCGCCACCGCCAATCCGGCCATCGTAGACAGCGACATACGCGAGGCGTTGGATGCCTGTGTTCGTACCCACCGCACGCTGCAAAGCGGCCTCGTATACGAAAGCCTTCCGGCCAATCCGCTGGCGGCGGAAATGTATCGCGCCCTGGAGGACGCCATTTCGAAGTATCGGAGCCAGGAAGCAGAGCAATTGGGTGTCCATAAGATCCGGGATAGCACCATCCTCGGCCTGCTGGTATTCCTTCAGCATTTCGCGATTTCATACAATAACGGGCGGCCCCGCGGACGCGCTTTCCTCGATGCTCTGCTGGACTATTATTCACTCGAAATCGACTCCGGCGGCGGTTCCTCGCTGATCTTGCCCTGATGCTGAACCGGCCGCACCTGCTCCACCTGGCAGGCTCTTCTCCGGCCGGTGCTTACCATTTGGATGCCATATTTGTGTGTGCCGTTCACCAGCAGTTCCACAGTTCGTTCCACCGGGAAATCGAACACCAGCAGATGGCCTTCACGCAACATCAGGAGGTCTCCCATGGTCAGGGTGGGGCCTTCCAGACGCGCTTCCAGTTCAAGCGGGCTTTCCCGCAGCATGCGCAGCACACGTACCTGTTCGGTGGCATTGGCATGCGTCTTGCGAACCGACCATTGCTGGTCGAACTTCTGCCGCATCATCTTGATCACGATGGACGGCATGGCTATGTTCATCATCCCCACCGACTCGCCGATGCGCACTTCCACGCCGATGGAGACTACCGCCTCGTTGGGCGCCAGCAGATGCAGCAGTTGCGGCTCCGTTTCCATGGCCTCGATGGTGAAGTCCACCTCCGTAACGCCCTTCCAGGCTTCCCGCAAGTCGTGCAGAATGATGCGGAAGAGCCCATCCAGAAGCTTTTGCTCGATTTCCGTGATGTCGCGCTGGATATTTCCCGAGCCCTTTCCGGTACCCCCCAAAAGCATTTCCAAAATGGGGAAGACTAAAGAAGGGTTCAATTCCAGCACGCCGTTCCCGTCGTACGGACTCAGCCCCAGGGAAACCATGCAGGTGGGCGAGGGCAAGCCGTCCAGGAATTCCGCATAGGACAATTGCTCCACGCTCACCAGGTTGACCGTGAGGTAAGAACGCAGATAGGCCGAAAGGCTGGACACCAGATTGCGCACGAAGGTATCGTGCAACAGGTGAATCGCGCGGACCTGGGACTTGGGAATTCGGTCCGGGCGCCGGAAATCGAATTTGACGGCCGGAGTTTCGCGTTTCCGATCGGTTCTGTTCTGGAAGACCGCATCAATTTCCTGCTGCGATAGCTCCCGGCTCACACGCTACACCTCCTCGTTACATATCGACATCTTCCTCCAATTCCGGTAGCCCCAGCCAAAACCTGCTCCCGCTCCACTTTTTCTCTTCCCCACCTAATGAAAACCCGGTTTGGTTCCGATGAATAGTGTGTAAGGAGTCCAATGGAATCGAACGTTTTGGTGGTGGATGATTCTGCGGCGATCCGGAAGATCCTGCAACGCGTGTTGCGCCAGACCGGCATGTCGATCCACACCATCCACGAAGCAGGCGATGGGCAGGAGGCTTTGGGCGTGCTCGGAGCCCAAAAGGTCGATCTGGTGTTGAGCGATATCAACATGCCCAAAATGGACGGCCTGCAACTGCTGGCATCCATGAAAGCTTCGCCGCAGTGGCGGAGTATTCCCGTGGTGATGATCACGACCGAAGGCGGGGAGACCAAGGTTAGCGAAGCCGTCAAACTGGGAGCCGCGGGATATGTCCGGAAGCCTTTTACGGCCGATCAAATCAAGGAGAAGCTGGCGGGTATTTTGGAGCCGGCGCTGCCATTATGAACCTCAACGAAATCATTGTTCAGTCCCTGACCCAGTCCACAATTCAGGTATTTTCCACCATGTTGGGCGTGGAAATCCAATGTGGCGACACCACCGTCAATGCGGGAATGCCGGAAGCGAATGAGGGCGTGGTCTCCTTTATCGGAGTGGCGGGCTCCTGGGCCGGCACGGGAAGCGTGAGTTGCACCCCGGCAATGGCTTGCCGCATCTGCGCCCAAATGTTGATGTGCGAGGCCCCCGCCGTCAATGAGGAAGTTCTGGACACCGTCGCCGAGTTGACCAACATGATTATCGGCAGCGTCAAAACCGAACTGGAACAACATCTGGGCCCGCTGGGATTGAGCATTCCAACCGTCGTCTACGGGCGAAACTTCAAGACCAAGAGCGCCGGCAATGCCGAATGGATCGTGATGCATTTCCAGTGGGACGGCGAGGACCTGGTGGTCAAACTCTGCCTCGAACCGAAGGAACAGGCGGCCCACGTCATGTTCCACACATCCTCAACAGACGCTTGCGCGCTCGATGTTTGAGCCGAATATCGGGAAATGAAATCTATGCCATCGAGCACTTTAGTCGCGAGTGAATCAGTTGCCGCCGCCGCGAGCGATGCCCGCGCAGGCAAATACCTGACCTTTCATCTGGCCAGTGAGGAATTCGGCATCCGGGTCCTGAAGGTTCGGGAGATCATGGGGCTGCAGGAGATTACCGCCGTCCCCCAAACACCCATACATATCAAGGGCGTGATCAACCTCCGCGGCAAGGTCGTGCCGGTGATCGACCTTCGCCTGAAGTTCGGACTGGAAGCCGCGGAGTACACGCAACGCACCTGCATCATCGTCACTCAGGTTCAGGGCGAGTCCGGCTCGATTCTCATGGGCATCGTGGTGGACGGCGTTTCCGAGGTTTTAAACCTGACTGCTCAGGAAATCGAAGACACGCCCGACTTCGGCGAGGCCATCTCCGGCAACTATTTGTTGGGTATGGCCAAGGTAAAAGGAAAAGTCAAAATCCTGCTCGATATCGATCGTGTCTTGTCCAGCCAGGACCTGCACGGGCTGAGCGCCATCCTCCACTAAGGCACGCACATGAAGGAATCTGCCGGTTCTCCTCGAAAAACTTCGCTTCACATCCAAGCCCTCGCGAATATCGGCTTTCTGGCCAGCCTTCTCGACTTCGGTGCCGCCGTTGAGGCGGGCGGAGTGCCGGAAGGCGGCTCGCAATCCGGCCGTCTCGCCGCCGAACTACGCGGTCTGCTCCGTCAGGGAGCCGGTACCGACGAGCCGGAGCGAACTTTCTAAGAGGGGGTTTCGGTGGCACATTCGACCGAGTTACGCCAACTGATTGAAGACCTGGCGCTCCGATTGATAGTCGCGGAGCCGCCGACAGCGGCGGACACCTGCGAGTGGCTGATGGCTTTACAGCGCATCCGCGATCGCGCCGAGAGCGATCAGGCAAGCCAATTGGCCAGCGCCACCGCAGCCCTGTTGGAATCTCTGTCAGCGGCCCCGGACACCGGTAGGGACGCGGCCGCGCAAGTCATGCAAAGCGGCATCGTCCGCCTGCAACAGATTCTGGACGGAGAGACCGTCCCGCCGGTCGAGGAACCGCGACCGCCCTCGTCGCTGGCGCAGGATCCTGAGTTGCTGAGCGATTTTGTTCTCGAAAGCCGCGAACACCTGGCCTCCATCGAATCGCAATTGCTGATCCTCGAAACCGATCCTGGCGCATCCGAGGCTCTCAACGCCGTTTTCCGGGGCTTTCATACCATAAAAGGGCTGGCTGGCTTCCTGGAACTGTGGGACGTACAGAAGCTCGCGCATGAGACCGAGACGGTGTTGGATCGCGCGCGCAGCTCGCACTGGGCCCTGACTCCCGATGCCATCGACGTCATTCTTGAAAGCGCGGATCATTTGCGCCGCTGGCTGACTCACCTCGAAGGTGCCATGCAGGGCCAACAGTCGGATGCGCCGGCGCCAAATGACGGGCTGGTTCAGCGGATCCGCGCCCTGTCGGCGGATTCCACCCAACCCGTCGAAGCCGCCGCCGATCTGGCCGCCTTGGCATCGGCCGTGGAAACTGCTCCGGCCGTCGATAGCCCCGCCCCCTCGGCCGAACCGGCCCGCGCCCGGAGCGAAGCCATGGCCGTGAAGGTCGATACCGCCAAGCTCGATTACCTGGTTGACATGGCCGGCGAATTGGTCATCGCGGAATCGCTGGTCCGGCACGATCCCGATCTCGGCGGCATAAAGAGCCCGGGGTTGCAGCGCAAGCTGGCGCAAATGACGCGGATCACCGCGGAATTGCAGAAGACCGCCATGGCCATGCGACTGGTCCCCATCGGGCCGCTGTTCCGCCGGATGTCGCGGCTGGTGCGCGATCTTTCCCGGCAGTTCGGCAAGCAGGTCCGGATGGAGACCGAAGGCGACGACATCGAACTCGACCGCACCATCGTGGAGGAATTGGCCGACCCGCTGATGCATATGGTACGCAACGCCCTCGACCACGGCATTGAGATGCCGCCGGAACGCCTCGCCGCCGGTAAGAGTGCCGCTGCCCGTCTTCTCCTTAAGGCACAGCACCAATCCGGCCAGGTGGTCATCGAAATCGCCGACGACGGCCGGGGGTTGGACGCCGCCCGCATCCGAAACAAAGCCGTCGAGAAAGGACTGCTGGCGCAGGAAAAAGCCCTCTCCGAAAATGAGATCTTCAATCTGATTTTCGAGCCCGGCTTCACCACCGCTGCCCGGATTACCAATGTATCTGGCCGCGGCGTGGGCATGGACGTGGTCCGGAGGCACATCGAAAAACTGCGCGGGCGCATCGAAGTCCGGTCCGCCCCGGGACGCGGCGCCGCTTTTCTCCTGAAGTTGCCGCTCACCCTGGCGATCATCGACGGGCTGGCGGTGGGAGTGGGCAGCGAGCGTTATATCCTTCCTCTGTTCGCGGTGCGCGAAATGTTCCGGCCCACGGCCGAGACCATCTGGACGGTCCAGCAGCGCGCCGAGATGGCATTGGTGCGCGGCAATCTGCTCCCGGTATTGCGGCTTTACCAGCGCTTCGGCGTGCGGCCTCGCTCCGCCAACCCCGCCGACGGCGTCCTGGTAGTGGCCGAAGTGGAAGGGGCGTCCTACTGTCTCCTGGTAGACGAACTCATCGGCAAACAGGAGGTGGTAATCAAGTCGCTCGGGGAAACGTTCCGCGGGGTCACTGGAATTGCCGGCGGAGCAATTCTGGGCGACGGACGCGTCGGCCTGATTCTCGATCTGGATCGCCTTCTCAAGGATGGAGACCATGAATCGAGCCGCTGATTGGATGGACCAGGACTTAGCGCCGGCATTGGGGGCCCGCGATTTCGAGCAGATTCGCCAGCTGGCTCATGGCACCTTCGGCCTCGACCTGAAACCTGGCAAGGAAGAACTGGTCGCTGCACGGCTGCGGCGGCTTCTGCGCAGCGGCGGCTTCCGCTCGTTTCAGGATTACTACCGGCACGTGCTGGCCGATCAGACCGGCGCCGCGCTGGCGGCCATGGTCGACGCGCTGGCCACCAACCACACTTCCTTTTTCCGTGAATCCGATCACTTTAAGTTCCTGCGCGAACAGGTGCTGCCGATGCTCGCCAACCGCGACATCATCGACCTGTGGTGTGCGGCATGTTCCACAGGTGAAGAGGTGTGGACCCTCGCCATGCTTCTGAATGAAGCCTGCCCGCAGAGGCGGATCGCGATTCAGGCCAGCGATATCTCGAATAAGGCTCTCCTCGCCGCACAGGCCGGCGAGTACCCTCCGGACCGCTGCACGGGCATCCCACCGGCTTTGCTCGCGAAGTATTTTGTCCCTTCCAAGGGGCCGGCGAAGACCTACCGCGCCGTTCCAAAGATTCGCCAACAGGTGAGCTTTCGCCGCTTGAATCTGGTGGAGAATTTCTCGTGGGGCCGCGGATTCCCGGTGATTTTCTGCCGCAATGTGATGATCTATTTCGACCGCCAGACGCAGGAACAGGTGGTCGGCCGGCTCGCGGCGGCGCTCGAACCCGGCGGTTACCTGTTTGTGGGCCACGCGGAAAGCTTTACGCGTATTGCGCACTCGCTCGATTACGTGCGGCCGGCGGTCTACCGCAAGCCGCGGAAGAAGGACGGCCCGTGGAGCAGATCGTAGTGGGTATGGCGGATTGCCGCTTCGGCGACAACCCCGAGCAAGTGCTGGCGACGTTTGCGCTGGGGTCCTGTATCGGACTGGCGGTGCACGATCCCGCGGCCCGTGTCGGCGGCTTGCTGCATTTCATGCTGCCCGATTCGGCCATCGATCGCGACCGCGGCCGCCAGAACCCGTGGATGTTCGCCGATACCGCCATCCCCATGATGCTCGAACGGCTGTTCGCCCGCGGAGCTTCGAAGCGGCGCCTGACGGTACGCGCCGCCGGCGGCGCCAGCATGATGGATCAGGAGAACGTCTTCGACATCGGGCGCCGCAACTACCTGGCCATGCGCAAGATTCTCTGGAAGGCGGGCGTCATGGTACACGCCGAAGCTGTGGGCGGAGTGCGCTCGCGCACCGTGCGCCTCGAAATCGGAAGCGGGAAGTTCCTGGTGCACGAGGGCGGCGAGGTGCGCGAACTGCCGCCCGGCTTTTCCCCGGCCGGTGGTTCCCCGGCCAGCCATTCCAAGATGGGAGGTATCTGATGGCGTATCGCGTGCTGATTGTCGATGACTCGCCGGCCATGCGCGCGTTCGTGCGCCGCGTGATTTCCATTTCGGGATTCGAGATGTCCAATTGCTTCGAAGCGTCCAATGGCAGCGAGGCCCTGGATCTGCTGCGATCCGAATGGGTGGACGCCATCCTCACCGATATCAATATGCCGGTAATGGACGGCCAGGAATTCCTCCACCGCCTGTCGGAGGACGAAGTGTTGCGCTCCATTCCGGCGATCGTGATTTCCACCGATGCTACCAGCCATCGCATCGCCTGCATGACGTCGCTGGGCGCCCGGGGCTACATCACCAAGCCATTCCTTCCGGAAACTTTGCGGTCCGAACTCGAACGTACCCTGGGGGTGCCCTGTGATTGAAACCGTGCTCCACGAGGCTTTGCGGGACTCGGTGGACGAGGTGCTCGAAAAAATGTTTTTCGCCGAGACTTTGGGAGAAGCTTCCGATGCGCGGCCGGAGCCGGATGACATCGCCGTGGAGGTTCCCTTTGAAGGCGAGCTGGCGGGAGTCATGTGCCTGCACCTGACCGCCGCTTCGGCACACGAAATCGCCGCCGATTTCCTGGGCATCGACGCAGCGGAAATCTCCCCGACTCAGGTCTCCGAGGTGGCCTGCGAATTGGCCAACATGATCTGCGGATCGGTTTTGAGCCGCGTGGAAAGCACGGTCGCCTTCCGCCTGGGAGTGCCCCGGATCGTGACGTCCCCGGAAGGGCCCCCGGCAGCTTCCTCCCCGCACAGTCCCTATTGCGTCCAGCTTTCCAAGGGGCGCATTGCGGTGTGCATCGCCACCTGAACCATGCCCCTGCACCGTCCCATCCGCGTACTCATCGTCGACGATTCCGCCATCGTCCGCAAGATCCTCAGCGAAGCCCTGGCCGGCGAACCGGACCTCGAGGTCGTGGGGTCCGCGCCGGACCCATATGTAGCTCGCGATAAGATCCTTGCGCTCAATCCCGATGTTCTGACTCTCGATATCGAGATGCCGCGGATGGACGGGCTGACATTTTTGAAAAAGCTTATGCACTTCCACCCCATGCCGGCAGTGGTGATCAGTTCCCTGACCCAACCGTCCTGCCGTACAGCGGTGGAGGCGCTGGAATTAGGCGCGGTCGAAGTGCTGGCCAAACCCGGCGGTCCCTACTCAGTGGGAGAGTTGCGCCATTCACTCGCGTCTAAAATCCGCGCCGCGGCGGCATCCCGTGTGCGCCGGCACCGCCCCGAAACCGAACCGCCCCCGCCCCAAACTCCCAAATCTCTCTCCTCCGCGTATCAGCCGCTCACCACCGATACCGTCATCGCCATCGGAGCTTCCACCGGCGGTACCGAGGCTATCGCCGCCGTCCTGACGCGGCTGCCGGCATCGGTGCCCGGAATCGTCATCGCACAGCACATCCCGCCGCAATTCTCTCGCGCGTTCGCCAACCGTCTGAACGAAATTTGCCAACTCGAGGTCAAAGAAGCCGCCGACGGGGACACGCTGCATCCGGGGCGCGCCCTGGTAGCGCCCGGCGATTTCCACATGCTGCTCCGCGGCGCCGCCGGCCGATACCAGGTGGCCGTCAAGACCGGTCCCCGAGTCTGTTACCAGCGGCCCAGCGTGGATGTCCTATTCAGTTCCGTGGCGGAAGTGGCCGGAAATGGCGCCGTCGGGGTCCTTCTCACAGGCATGGGAGCCGATGGCGCCCACGGCTTGCTCAAAATGCGTCAGGCCGGTGCGCGCACCATCGCCCAGGATGAAGCCAGTTGCGTGGTATTCGGCATGCCGCGGGAAGCCATCGCGCTCGGCGCCGCCGAACAGGTACTGGCGCTGCCCCATATCCCACACGGAATTCTGGCAGCCCGGCGGCCGGCGGCGCTCGCTACATGAAGTAGTTCTTGACCTTCTCGAAGAGTCCTTTTTCCGCCGGTGCGTTGTCCACCGGAAGCGTGTCCCGCAGTTGTTCGAACAGCTTGCGCTGTTCGCGCGTCAACCGCGCCGGCAGCCTGACCTCGATATGAACGTACAAGTCTCCCCGGCCGTTGCCGTTCACCACCGGAACGCCGCGGTGGCGAATGCGGATCTGCGCCCCGCTCTGGGTGCCCTCCGGGATCTTCACCTTGTAGGGTTCATCGAGCGTCGGCACTTCGATTTCGGCGCCGAGCGCCGCCTGCGCCACATTCACCGGAATGGTACAGTGCAGGTCCTGCTCGTGCCGCTCGAAGAAGGGGTGCTGGCGCACCTTGAGAAATACATAAAGATCGCCCGCGGGTCCGCCATTGCCCCCTGGCTGGCCCTCGCCGGCCAGCCGGATTCTGGTAGTCTCGTCAACCCCCGCGGGAATCGTGACTTTCAGCTTGCGCTGCACCTGCCGGTATCCCTGCCCCCGGCATTGCCCGCAAGGATTGCGAATAATCTGTCCCGAGCCGTTACAGGAGCTGCAGGTGCGCCGGATGGAGAGAAAACTCTGCTGGTACAAAACTTCGCCCCGGCCATGGCAGGTGGGGCACGTAACCGGCGACGTTCCCGCTTCGGCGCCGGTGCCGTGGCAGTGGTCGCACCGTTCCATCCGCGGCACCTGAATCTCCGCGGTCATGCCGAAAATGGCTTCTTCGAAGGACAACTCCAGGTCATAGCGGACGTCTTCGCCGCGCTGCGCCCGAGTGCGGCGCCGGCCGCCTCCACTCCCGAAAAGATCGCCGAAACCGAAAAAATCGCCCAAAATATCGCCGAAATCGGCGAAGGCGTCCGGGCTCGGCTGCGAGGCGCCCTGCAGTCCGGCAAAACCGAAGCGATCGTAGACCGAGCGCTTCTGCGAATCGCTGAGAACGCTGTAAGCCTCCGAAGCTTCTTTGAACTTCTCTTCGGCTTGCGGATCGTCGGGGTTCCGGTCGGGATGGTGCCTGAGCGCCAGTTTACGATACGCCGCTTTGATATCGGCGTCACCGGCATCTTTGCCCACACCCAGAACTTCGTAATAATCTCTTTTTGACACGGCTTTCCCAGTGTTTACGGCTTCACCGCCACCCTTACCATCGCGGGCCGCAGCAATTTGCCCTTGAAATTATAGCCTCTTTGGAACTCACCCACCACCGTATGGTCTTCCGCTTCATCGGTTTCCACGCGTTCCACCGCTTGGTGAAGATTGGGGTCGAAGGGGCGTCCGGCGGTCTCGATCGGCTCCAGTCCCAGCTTCTTCAGCGTCTCGAATAACCGCTGGTAGATCAGTTCCACTCCCTTGGCATAATCCCGGTCTGCCGTTTCGACCTTCAACGCCCGCTCAAAATCGTCCAGCACCGGCAACACGTCCCTCACCAGGTCCATGGCCGCGAATTGCAGGTATTCCGAGCGCTCGCGTTCGCCGCGCCGGCGCGCATTGTCGAACTCCGCGCGCGCCCGCAACAAGCGATCCTGCAACTCCGCTTTCTCGGCCGCCAGCTGGTCGCGTTCAGCGGCCAAAGCGGCCATCCGCCCCTCCGGAGTCTCGGAGGGTATGTTGGCGTCGGGAGACACGTCGGAAATGTTGGTGTCGGGGTTTGGGGTGTCCACTGTTCTTAGCTTAACTCAACTCCAGAAGCGGGCGTGCTCGAGCGCCCGGCTGGTTTGCAGCACCGCGGCCATCACGCGCTCGTAATGCATGCGCATGGGGCCCAGCACCGCGACCTTGGCGGGCATCCCGCTCCCCATCCGCACGTTGACGCCGATCAGCGCCAGGTCCTTCATGGCCGGATGGATCTTTTCGAGCCCCACCCGCACGTCCAGTTCGCCCGGGGGCAGATCCAGAAAACGGTCCAGTAGTTCGATAATCCGATTCTTTTCTTCCAGCGCCTGCAGCAGTTGCCGCATTTTTTCGCGCGTCATGCGTAAATCCAGCGCCAGCAGGTTGGAAGCGCCTTCCATGAATACCGCGGGCGAAGTATCGACTTCCAGCAGGCCGCGCTGGCACAGTGCCTGCAACTGGGAATGGGCGGCATCGTATAACGCCCGTTCTTCCAGAATTCTCCGCAGCAGTTCGCGCCGCGCCGCACCCAATTGCCAGCCGCTGAAATTACGATTCACGTAGTTGCGGATAGATGTCAGCTCATCGGGCCCCGCGGATTGATCGAGCACCACCACCCGATTGCGCACCATCTGGTCGCGGGTCACCAGAATGATCAGCACCCGCCGGTCGGGAAGGGGGACCAGCTCGATCTGGTCGAGTTCCTGAGCCAGCGCCGGAATCGCCGCCGCAATCCCCACGTTGCGCGTCAACTCCATCAGAATGTGGCTCGACCGCTCCACGTGCGCGCCCACCGTATCCAGTCCGCTGAACTCGTTCCGAAGCCGGTCCGAATCGGCCGCCGCCATCCGCGCCGCCGTCAGGGAGCTCACGTAGTAGCGAAATGCTTTTTCAGTCGGGATGCGCCCGGCCGAAGTGTGCGGCTGCGAAAGATACCCTTCGTCGGCAAGGTCCGCCATGGCGTTCCGGATGGTTGCCGGACTCAGCGCCTGGCTGCGCCGGCGCGAAAGTGTGCGCGAACCCACAGGTTCACCCGTCTCGATGTACTCCCGTACAATGGCGGTGAGGATTTCCAGGTGGCGCGCTTTGATTGGCGGAACGCTCGGCATGGTTCCGGATGAGTCTCCCCTGCTCACATTGTAATCGGCTGAAAGCAAAGGGTCAAATCGAAATCGGTGATAAGCGCCATTTACCGCGCCGCAACCGCCCCGCATTACTGCGCGGGAAGGCGGCTTTCAGCCGCCGCAAGCTGATAGCCCTCTTTCACCTGTGATACTCTGAAACTTCCACGTGTGCCAGCGTGTGTTAGCGAAGCTCTCGTTTTGCGTACCTACCCACTGAAAGAGGCGGACCTCATCGTCAGCTTCTTCACCCGGGATCAGGGTAAGTTGCGCGGCGTGGCCAAACGGGCGCGCCGTCCGAAAAGCAGTTTCGGCGCGGGGCTGGAGCGGTTGTCGCACGTGCGCATGGCGTATTACCAGAACGAAACGCGCGAACTGGTCAATCTGGAATCCTGCGAGTTGATTCGCTCTCAATTCGCTCTTATTTCCGATTACTGGACAAGCGTAGCGCTGGATTATTTCGCGGAAGTGGCCGATGAGTTACTCCCTTCCGCGGAGCCCAGCGAGAAGTTTTTCCGCCTGCTGCTGGCGGTCCTGGAGTCGCTCCAGGTGCCGCAGGCAGCCAAGGCTTGGCGGGCTGTAACGTATTTTTCACTCTGGTCGCTGCGGCTTTCCGGCTGGCTGCCGGAGTTACATGTTTGCCTGGGCTGCGGCAGCGTGCTGGACGATCGGGAAAACCCCCAGCGAGCGTTCTTCAGCCGCGGGCAGGCGGGGTTGATGTGCAGCCATTGCCGGCAAACCGCCGGGATGAGCAGTGGGGAACTGAGCGCCGCGTCGCGCTCGCTGGCCGCGGAAATGTTGCGCAAACCCGTGGCCGGGTTGCCGCCGATGGAATGGAGCCAGGAATCGGCGGCCGATTTGAGAGGATTCCTGGTGCAGCAGATTGAGGCCCACACGGAAAGAAGGTTGCACACGTCGCGGATTTTCGCGGCGGTGGCCGCTCCGTGACCGGCGGATTCACGAATGCCATCTTTTCAAGAGATCATTTTCAAGCTGAAACAGTATTGGTCGGACCGAGGCTGCATCATTCAGGAGCCCTACGACGTGGAAGTCGGCGCAGGTACCATGTGTCCGGAAACTTTCCTGCGCGTGCTCGGTCCTTCCCCTTATAGCGTCGCGTACGTGCAACCCAGCCGGCGCCCGGCCGACGGCCGCTACGGCGACAATCCCAATCGCCTGTTTAAACACTCGCAGTTGCAGGTGATCCTCAAGCCCGCCCCGGCCGACGTCATCGAGCAGTACCTCGGCAGCCTCGAAGCCATCGGCATCGACCTGCGCCAGCACGATATCAAGTTCGAAGAAGACAACTGGGAGGCACCGACCCTCGGCGCCTGGGGCATCGGCTGGCAGGTGATGCTCGATGGCCTCGAGATCACCCAGTTCACCTACTTCCAGCAGTGCGGCGGCATCGATCTCGACGTCGTGCCCGCCGAGATCACTTACGGGCTCGAGCGCCTCACCGCATTCCTCCAGGTGAAAGACAGCGTGTTCGACATCGATTGGACCAAAAACTTCACCTACGGCGACGTGCGCTATCGCGACGAATTGCAATACTCCGTCTACAACTTCGAGATGGCGGACATCCCCACGCTGTGGAAGCTGTTCGAACTGCACGAGGGCGAAGCCGCGCGGCTGCTCTCTCTGTACGATCCGAAATCGCCTGACAAGCAGCGCTTCCCGCTCCTGCCCGCGTACGATCAGGTACTGAAATGCTCCAACCTCTTTAATACCCTCGATTCCCGCGGCGCCATCAGCGTCACCGAGCGGGTCGGGATGATCCAGCGCGTGCGTAAAATCGCCGTCGCAGTGGCCCAGGCGTGGGCCGACCAGCAGAGCGCCGCGGCGGAGGAGGTGGCCCAATGACCATGGAGACCCTCCCCTTCCTGCTCGAAATCGGCACCGAGGAAATCCCCGATTGGATGATTCCCGATGCCCTCGAGAATCTCCGCCTGCTGTTCGAAAAACTCGCCGTCCCGCACGAATCCGTCGCCATGGATGCCACCCCGCGCCGCCTGGTCCTCCGCGCCGAGGGCTTGCCCGCAAAGCTGGCCGATAGCGAAGAACGCGTCATGGGCCCCGCAAAATCCGCGCCCCCGCAAGCCGTCGCCGGCTTCGCCCGCAAGCAGGGCGTCAAGCCGGAAGACCTCGCCGTCGAAACCACGCCCAAGGGCGAATATTATTCTTTCACGCGCCAGGTGCCCGGCCGCCGGATCAAAGATCTCCTCGCCGAAGCCCTGCCCGGCATCATCCTGCAAATCTATTTCCCCAAAACCATGTACTGGACCGTCAAGAGCGGTCCGCGATTCATTCGGCCCATCCGCTGGATCGTCGCCCTCCTCGGCCAGGACATCGTGCCCTTCGAACTCGCCGGCGTCCGCTCCGATGCGCTCACCAGCGGCCATCGCCGCCTCGGCGCGCGCGAAATCGCCATCACTACGGCCGACTACGTCGAGCGCCTCCGCGATCATTACGTGATTCTCTCCGCCGAACAGCGCCGCGAAAAAATTCGCCGCGAACTGGCCGGTATGCCCGTGAAATCCGATCCCGCCCTGCTCGAAACGCTGGTCTACATCACCGAATACCCCACCGCCATCACGGGCAATTTCGACTCGCAGTTCCTCGCGCTGCCCGAAGAGGTGCTCATCACTGTCATGCGCCACCACCAGAAATATTTTTCGGTGGAAGACGGCCACGGCAATCTCGCGCCGAAGTTCGTCGCCGTGATGAACATCCCTTCCGACCCCCAGGGCTTCGTCCAGCGCGGTAACGAGCGGGTCCTCCGCGCCCGCTTCAACGACGCCCGCTTCTTCTGGGAGACCGATCAGAAAAAAACTCTCGCCGGCCGCATTCCCGACCTCGCCCACGTCACTTTCCAGGCCAAACTCGGCTCCTACCTCGAAAAAACCGAACGCATGAAAGCCCTCGCGCAGGATCTCGGCGGCGACGTTCACGCCATCCGCGCCGTCGAGCTCTCCAAGTGTGACCTCACCACCGAACTCGTCAAGGAATTCACCGAACTCCAGGGCGTAGTCGGTGGACTTTATGCCCGCGTGCAGGATGAACCCGAGCCCGTGTGGCAGGCCATCTACGATCAGTACAAGCCCGAGAGCATGGAAGACCGCATTCCGCGCCATCGCGCCGGCCAGATCGTTTCCCTCGCCGACAAGCTCGACACCCTTCGCGGCTGTTTCCGCGTGGGTATGATTCCCTCCGGTTCGCGCGACCCCTTTGCGCTCCGGCGCGCCGCGCAGGGCGTGGTCAAAATCCTGGTGGAAGGTAAAATCGAGCTCCCTCTGCACCAATTTCTTGAGAATAATCAGGCGCTCCTCGACTTTTTCGCCGATCGCGTGAAATTCTACTTCAAAGACCATCGCGGGTTCGCCTACGACGAAGTCAACGCCTGCATGGCCGCCGGCTGGAGCGACCTGGTGGACCTGGAAGCGCGCCTGGAACGCGTTCAAAACCTGCGCCCGACGCCCGATTTCGAACCCCTCGCCGCCAGCTTCAAACGCATTCGGAACATTCTGGAGCAGGCGAAGTTCCCGGGCGCCGGCGAAGTGCACGAGGGCCTGCTCGAACCCGGCCCCGAAAAGGATTTGTACGAGGAATACCGCGGCATCGCGGGACAGCCGATCGAAAACGTGATTTCGCGTCTGCGTCCCAAAGTCGACCTGTTTTTCGACAAGGTGCTCGTGAATGCGCCGGACGCTCGCGTCCGGCAGAACCGCTTGACGTTACTTCAAACGCTGTTGGCGGAGTTTTCCACCATAGCGGATTTTTCGGAAATCGTTACTCACTCATAGGAGCAAAGAATGAAGAAGTACGTATACTCGTTCGGCAACCAAACCGCCGACGGCGATGGAAAGATGAAGGATGTACTCGGCGGCAAAGGCGCCGGGCTCGCGGAAATGTCCCGCGCCAAGCTGCCGGTGCCACCCGGCTTCACCATCTCCACGGAAGTCTGCAATATCTATTTCCAGAACAACAACGCCGTCCCGGCTGAAATCCACCAGGCGACCATCGAAGCCCTGAAAACCCTCGAAGGGCGCATGGGCCAGAAACTCGGCGATGCCGCCAATCCGCTGCTCGTCAGCGTACGCTCCGGCGCCAAGTTCTCCATGCCGGGCATGATGGATACCATCCTCAATCTCGGCCTGAACGACGAGACCGTCAAGGCGCTCGTGGCCAAGAGCAACAACCCCCGCTTTGCCTACGATTGCTATCGCCGCTTCATCCAGATGTACGGCAACGTCGTGCTCGAAATCAGCAAACACGATTTCGATGCCGTTTTCGACGGCCAAAAGAAGAAAGCCAAGGCGAAGCTCGATACCGAACTGACCGCCGAGGATTTGCAGCAGGTCATCGAGGGATACAAAAAGCTGGTGCAGAAGAAGACCGGCAAGCCGTTCCCGCAGGATGCCATGGAGCAGCTCCAGGGCGCACGCGACGCCGTTTTCGGCTCCTGGTTTAACGAGCGCGCCAAGCACTATCGCCGCATGAACCAGATTCCCGACGATCTCGGCACCGCGGTCAACGTGCAGGCCATGGTGTTCGGCAACATGGGCGAAACTTCCGCCACCGGCGTCGGCTTCACCCGTAATCCCGCCACCGGCGAAAAGAAATTCTACGGCGAGTTCCTCGAGAACGCGCAGGGCGAAGACGTCGTTGCCGGCATCCGCACGCCGCACCCGATTTCCGCACTGGAAAGCTGGAATCCCGCGGTCTACACCCAGCTCCGCGAAATCACCACCATGCTCGAAAAGCATTATCGCGACGTCCAGGATTTCGAATTCACCGTCCAGGACGGCAAGCTCTACATGCTCCAGACCCGCAACGGCAAGCGCACCGGTCCGGCGGCGGTCCGCATCGCGGTTGACATGGTCGAAGAAGGCCTCATCGACAAGAAGGAAGCCATCCTCCGCGTCGATCCGCAGCAACTCGACCAACTCCTGCACCCGGTGCTCGATCCGAAATCGAAGAAGGATCTCACGCTGCTCGCCACCGGCCTGCCGGCATCGCCCGGCGCCGCCGTCGGCACCATCGTGTTCACAGCCGAAGATGCCGTCGAGAAATCGGCGAAAATGCCCGTCATTCTAGTCCGTAAAGAGACCGTGCCGGACGATATCCAGGGCATGGAAGTTTCCAAGGGCATTCTCACTTCGCGCGGCGGTATGACCAGCCACGCCGCCGTAGTCTGCCGCGGCATGGGCACGCCCTGCGTGGCCGGCGCGGAAGCGTTCAGCGTCAGCGAAGCCAAACACGAAGTCAGTGTCACGGTAAACGGCAAAACCGTCACTTTGAAGGAAGGCGACTGGCTGTCGCTCGATGGCTCGACCGGCGAAGTCTTCTCCGGCAAAGCCAACACCCTCGATGCCGATCCGACCTCCGGAATCCTGGCCTCCTTCATGACTTGGGCCGACGAATTCCGCGGCGGCTTCGGCGTCCGCGCCAATGCCGATATCCCCCGCGACGCCATCGCGGCTCGCAAGTTTGGCGCCCAGGGCATCGGCCTGTGCCGCACCGAGCACATGTTCTTCGCCGAAGATCGCATCGAACATATGCAGGCCATGATTCTGTCGACGGACGAAAAATCCCGCCGTAAGGCGCTGGCCAAGCTTCTCCCCATGCAGCGCGCCGATTTCGCCGGTCTCTTCAAGGCGATGGATGGCCTCCCGGTCATGATCCGCACGCTCGATCCTCCGCTCCACGAATTCCTGCCGAAGCGCGAGGACCTGATGGTGGACATCGCCGTCCTGCCCTACGCTGACATCAAGAAAAAGCGCGAGCTGGTGGAGAAGTATGCCAAGTTCGGCGCCGAAGTGAAGACCCTCAAGACGGTGCTGCCGGATCTGCTAAAGCGGGTGGAAGATCTCCACGAGTTCAACCCCATGCTCGGCCTTCGCGGCTGCCGCCTCGGCATTCTCTATCCCGAGATCACCGAAATGCAGGTGCGCGCCATTTTCGAAGCCGCCGTCCAGGTGGCCAAGAAAGGCGTGAAGGTCCTGCCGGAAGTCGAGATCCCGCTCATCGGCGGCGTCAAGGAACTCAAGAACCAGAAGGATATCGTGGTTCGCATCGCCAACGAAGTGCTCGAAAAGGCCGACATGAAGGACCTGCATTATAAGGTTGGCTGCATGATCGAGCTTCCGCGCGCCGCTCTCACCGCCGGCTCCATCGCCGCCGAAGCCGACTTCGTCAGTTTCGGTACCAACGACCTGACCCAGACCACCATGGGCCTCTCGCGCGACGACTACCCGAAGTTCTCCAAGCAATATCAGGACTACAAAATCTTCCCCAACGATCCCTTTGCCGTCCTCGACCAGGAAGGTGTCGGCCAGTTAGTGAAGATGACCGTGGCGGAAGGGCGCAAGAACAATTCCAAGCTCGATATCGGCATCTGCGGCGAGCACGGCGGCGAGCCGAACTCGGTGCAGTTCTGCTATCGCGTAGGCTTGAACTACGTTTCCTGCTCCCCCTACCGCGTGCCGATCGCACGTCTCGCAGCCGCCCAGGCGGCGATTTCGGGCGATAAGTCCGAAACCCAGCGCACCGCATAAGTAACCCGATGGCGTGGGCATGAGGACATCGTCATGTCCACGCCATCGGCAGCAAATCAGCATTCGGAAGCCGGTTTCGCGTTGGCAGTCATCCAGCGGCGTGTCCGCGAACGCCGCCCGGCCAACGTACGAGTCGCCGGCGGCGATTCAGTGGCGGATGCAAGCTGGTTTTATCAGCGGAGTAATCGGCAGCGAGGGATCGAACGAGTGAGTTGGACAAGGCGATCGCGCCGCCGCCAAGCCGGATGTACGGGGGATGTCCCAAGCTCTCAGCAGCGAGCCGTTACCGCTCGAGACGGGCCCGGACGATGTGATCCGCGTGCGTGGCACACGAGTCACCCTGGACACCGTTTGGGCCGTGTTCCATGAGGGTGCAACTGCCGGGCAAATTGCCCAACAGTATCCCTCCCTTTCATTGGAATCCCATTCCGCTGGCCGCCTATCTGGCGAAGTGAAGCGGAAGCGCCGAAGAGACCAGGAGGTCAAATGAACCCCGGTGGCTGCCGGGCTGGATTCGCGCCCGCCTGCTCGAGAGGCGGCTTCGATAGCCGTGTTGCATTGGCTGGCGGACGAGAATTTCAATAACTACATCATCCGTGCCCTGTTCCGCGCGAAGCTCCATCTCGACATGGTACGAGCGCAGGATGTCGGGTTCACCGGAGCCCACAGGCGTGGGCGGCGGATCATCACCGCGTGCTGCTGACCCACGGCGTTTCGACGATGACGGTGGATGCTTACCGGCGTGTCATGAAAGGCGACGCCAATGCCTGGTATCTTCGAAGCTAGCCGCGGCGTTGCGGTGCGGTGCGCGGTCGAGGACATTATCCTGCTTTCCGAATACAGCAACGCACCGAAGTGCAACGCGTTTGGTCGGGGGAACCAGCCGAAAACAGAGCCGGTCGTTGCAACATCAATGGCCTGGGCGTGATACGGCCGACAACACCCGGGTCACCCAAAGCTGAGGCTCCTTAGCCTACTCAAGCCTTAATGCGATAGCCGGATCGGTTCTCATGGCGCGATAGCCGGGTATAAAACAGGCAAACGCGGCCGTCACCAATAACACTGCCGAAACGGCGGCATAAGTTAATAAATCGATCGGTTGTACACCGAAAAGAAGCGACTTGAGGTAACGCGACAGCCAACAAGCGATGGCGCCCCCAATGGTAATACCGAGAAGAGCCGGCAGAATACCTTGCGCCACAATCATCTTGAGGATGGCCCATTCACTCGCACCGAGCGCCATCCGGAGTCCAATCTCCGCAGTGCGGCGTCGGACGAGGTAAGCAAGCACACCATAGATGCCGAAAGTCGCCAGCAGCAGAGCGAATCCGCCGAACGTTGTCAGCACAATGGAGTTTATCCTCTGCGGCGAGATGGAATGGCTGATTACTTCGTCGAACGACCGAACATCCTCAATGGGCAAATCACGATCGAGGCGCTGGATGAGGGCGCGCACGTCCGGGAATACGGTCTTGGGATCGCCCCGGGTCTCGACGACGAACTCGGACGGCACGGCGACGCGTCCGTAGGGAAGATAGACCGTGAGGGCCGGCCCATGGTCGAGGCCGCGCTCCAACGAGTCTCCGACAACACCGACAACTTCGGCATCGCGGTTAAATTGCCCCTTCCACAGGATTGTGTGTTTGCCGATGGGATCTTCATTCGGGAAGAGCAGCCTGGCAAGGGCAGCACTGAACATGACCGTCCGATGCGAGAGCATCGGCTGACCCGGCTCATCCCAGACGGGCTTATCCGTTGAATTGAAATTTCGGCCGCGTAGCAACGGCAAGCCAACGGTGCGTAAGTATCCTGGTGTAACCACGCGCCAACTCGCCCAAGGCGGGGGTCCGGAGACGTGCGAGTGCGTAACGGCATCAATATTCATGCCATTGTCCGGGCCTTCCACCGGGCGACTGCTGACAGCGCCGCTGGACACAACGGCGGGATTGGCCGAGAGCTCTTCGAGAAAGCTATCGACCAACGCCTTTCCTCTTCCATTTTGCCGGTAACTATCGGGATAGCTCAGCGAAAACATGAGACGGCGGGCGGTCTGAAAGCCGCGGTGCTCCTTCAAGAGGCCTTGAAAGCTGCGCAGCACCAGGCCCGTGCTCACCAAAAGCACGAAAGCGAGCGCGACTTCCGCGGACACCAGCATCGCGCGGACACGACCCTGACGGCGGCTCGCACCCGTTTGGCGATCACCTTCCCGGAGGGCGGCGGCGACTCCTTGCAGCGGGGTGTGGAGTGCCGGCGCGAGTCCGCAGAGCAAGCCGGTGAATAGAGCGACTCCGCAGCTAAAGCACAGGACCCATGGATTGAGACTCACTTCGTCCAGGCGCGGAATGCCGGGTATTTCCATCGTGCGTATGCCGCGTACCGCGGCCGCCGCCAACGCCAGCGCCAGAACAGCGCCCAGCGCGCTAAGCAGCAACGACTCCAGCATTACAAAACGGACGAGGCGTGCGCGTGCGGCTCCCAGGGCACTGCGCAGAGCGATTTCCCGCCGGCGCGCCAAGCCGCGTGCCAGCAGCAGATTCGCGACGTTTCCGCACGCGATGAGCACCAGCAGTCCCACCGCCGCGAGGAGAATGCGCAATGCGGTGCTTGTTTCCTGCGGAGCGATCCAGCGGCGAGACGGGAAAATGTTGAATCCGATCCCCTTGTCTTCTTTGGGGTTGGCTGCCCGCATTGCCGCGGCAAGGCTTTGTAGCTCCTTGCGCGCGGCTTCAGGGGTTACGCCTTTTTTCAGACGCCCCACGGCAGCGAATTCCCGATTGCCCCGGTCGGCCGCCGGGTGATATCCATACGGCACATAGACTTGATCGTCAATCCAGGGTTCGCCGCGAGGCAGGACGCCCACGACCGTATAGCCGTTGCCCTCTAGCCGGAGCACTCTGCCGAGGATGTTGGCATCCGCTCCGTAGCGCGACTTCCAAAATTTATTCCCGAGAATGGCGACTTTGGCATCGCCTTCCGCGGCCGAGAAGTTTCGACCGACGATGGGATCGACTCCAAGTGTCGGGAAGAATCCGAGCGTTACTTGCGTCACCGAAATTTTTTCGGGTTCGCCATCGCCGGTGAGGTTGGTTTGAAAGCGATTGTATGCGCCAACACTCTGGAACGATTTTGTCCCATCATGAAGATCCCAGAAATCGGCTTCGGAAAGGTTTTGCTCGTCCATGCCGAGGTCGAACTGCGTCTCTGCAAGTTCCACCAGCCGGTTGGCATCCTTGAATGGCAACGGCCTGAGCAACGCCGCTTCAAAAACGCTGAATATGATGGTGCTGGCTCCGATGCCGAGAGCGAGCATGAGGACGCACATGGCGGTCATGCCCGGATTGCGGCGCAGTGCGCGGATCGACTGGCGGAGTTCGGTCCAGAAGCCTTCCAGGAAGGCCCCCCGGCGGATATCGCGTACTTGTTCCTTGATCACTTCGATTCCTCCGAGTTCGATGGCCGCTTCGCGCTGTGCGGTTTGCGAATCGGCGCCCGCGGCGATCTTTTCATCCTCGAGGAGTTGCCGGTAAGAACGAAGCTCCTCGTCGAGAATTTGATCCACCGCGCGCTTGTGAAATAGATTGCGCCAGATTGTGATGAGCCACCGCATGGAAGTCCCTACGAGATCTCCAGGGCGATTGCCATGGCCGCTGAGATTCGGCGCCATTCAACCGTTTCCTGCTTCAGCTTTCGAACGCCGGCCTTGGTGACGCGATAAAACTTGGCACGACGCTTGCTCTCCGATTCTCCCCACTCCGCGGCAAGCCAGCCGGCTTCTTCCATGCGATGGAGAGCGGGAAACAGCGAGCCAGGCTTCACTTGAAATGTGCCCTTCGTCACTTGGGCAATGCGGCGGGAGATACCGAGGCCGTGCATCGGTTGGAGGGCGAGCACCTTCAGAATGAGAACATCGAGGGTGCCCTGCAGTAGGGCGATGTTGGCAACGGGAGACGGCTCGTATAGATTGTCTATAGGCATCCTATAGAGATTCTATATGAGCTCGAGCGCAATTGCAATCACGCGCCAGGGACCCCAATCGCGTCTCGTAAAGGGCAGACTCGCGGCGCTCGCGGATCGTTTTCGGGATCATTTCCAGGGTGGTTGGCTACTCGGCAGTTCACAGGCGTGTCGTCCCCGGCGCGGTGAATAGAGAGATGCAATGCGCCGCATTCCTAAAGCTGGAGTACCAGGCGCAACCCCTCATCCACCGATCGCTGCAATCGCGGCGGCAGCGTGCCGGCATGTTCAGTCAGAAAGTCTCGATCAAAGGTCAGTAATTGGGAGACGTTTACGACCGCGTCGAGCCTTCAGATTAAAGAGAGCCGGACTTCACAGGAGTGATGGACGAACGACGCGTACGAACGAGACCATTGTCCGAGTGGACAAACCGGTCGGAATCCAATTTGGAGCTCCCCAGAACCCCGTTTCGGGGCCCATAGCGAGGCCGGTGGGGCTGCGGGATCAATCTGAGCTGTGTCGAGTATGACCGACAATCCGCCTCGGAGGCGTTGAATCATAGGCCACCACTCATCTCACGGCCTTTTGGAGTGGACCGGAGCTCACGTCATCAGCATCTCGAACTGGGCGGTGGTACAAAAGCCAGCTCGATCAACCAGAATTTTCTACGGCACGATCACGTACGTGACGATCCGCCGGTCCGCGGCGTTTCCGATCAAATAGCCGGCCACAGGCAGACCTACGCCCAGCGCTCCGAATCCAATTTCGCCACCAGTCGCGGAGGCCTTTGCCTCGTTGATCGCGCCTCGCATTGCCAAGTATCCGATTCCGCCGCCTAACACCGTGCCTATGATCCGCCAATACTTGGTGGAAGGCTGCACCACATCCACCGCCCGCAGGGTAGCCCGCGACACCAGAAATCGGCCTTTCGAATAAGCCTTCCGGTTGGAGCTTTTGGCCACCTCGATGGCCAGCGCATCCACTTCCAACCCGGTCGCCTTGCCCTCGATCCGGGTGCCATCCGGCATCAACACCCGCACCCGCTGGCCCACTACCACCGCCAGCCCGGCCCAGTTGGTCTGCCGTTCATCGACTGCACCCGCCGCCGCGCGCGGCGCAATCCATGCCAGTAAGGCCAGCATCGCCATTCCGATCGCGCTTTGATTCCGCATCCTCCGCCTCCATGTTCTACGGCGCGATCACGTAGGTGATCGTGCGCCGGTCCGCCCGCCGCCCCAGTAGGTATCCACCCACCGGCAATGCTGCGGCGCCCACCAAAAGTCCTGCCTCCCATCGACTTCCCGACTTGAACCCGCGCAGTTCGTAAGCCAGAACCGCCACCACCGCGCCCACCGCGCCGCCTGCCGACACCCCGATCGCTCTCCAGTGCCCCGTCGGCCTATCCACGTCCACGGTCTTCAACGTCGCGCGCGGCACCAGAAATTTGCCCTTTGGGTAGTTCGTCTTATTGCTGGTCTTGTGAATTTCGATCGCCAGCGCGTCCACTTCCACGCCGGTGGCTTTTCCTTCGATGCGCGCGCCATCGGGCATCAGGATCTTCACGGTGTGTCCCACTACCACCGATAATCCTTCCCATGTCGTCTGGCGCTGCTCCCGGCTGTCGGCCGCCAGGTGCGGCGCACCGTATCCGAGCATCAGCAGCAGCCCAATCGCCACCCGGCTCTTATCCACCATCACTTTCCACCTCCCTCCCAAACTCGCACCGTGCCCTCGGTCGAAACCGAATACAGCCGCGTCCCCTCCGGAGCGAACGACACCGACGCGATCGTCTCGTCGCGGTCGCCCATTACCAGCAGCGGGTCGTAAGTCGCCGCATCCCAGACCCGCAGCGTCTTATCCGCGGCCCCGGAAATGATGCGGCTGCCATCCGGGCTGAACGCCAGCGCGCCCACTGCCCCCGAGTGCCCCTTGAGCACCGCCAGATTCTGCCTCGATCCGGCGTCCCAAATGGCGATTTCTCCGGAAGCCTGCCCTTCCGCGATGCGCTTGCGGTCGGGGCTATATGCCACCGATATGGTCGTAGCCGGTGCTCCGTTGAGATTCAGCTTGATTGCGCCCGTGCCCACCAACAGCCGCGAGCCATCTACCGTAAAGCCAAGCCACGATGCCGCTGCCCCGAATTTGCCCACATCGCCGGCTGCCTGTCCCGTGGCCGCATTCCACATACGCACCGTGCCATCCGGCCAGCCCGCCGCCAGGCGGCTGCCATCGGGACTGAAAGACAGTGCCGTCACCGGCGCATCGGCCTGCCAATTCCAGAGGGCCTTCCTGTGGCTGTCCTCAACCTCAATCGATTGCGTCTTCGTCCGGTAGAGCGCCAACCGCGCCCCGTTGGGGCTGATCGCTACCCGGGTGACGTCGGCGGACGCGCGCCTAAGAATAGCGCCACCATAAGTCAGGGCATTCCACACTCTCACTTCGCCCGACCCGCCAACCGCAGCGACCTGCGCGCCGTCGGGGCTGAAGACGATCGCCGTAATCCCCTCCCGCCACTCGCCCGCCAAAGTTGCCGCCAGCTTTCCGGATTCCGCGAACCATAGTCGGAGTGTGGCGCAGGATGCCGTCGCAACCGTGCCCGCATCCGGGCTGATTGCCACTGCTTGCACGCCACACTCGTGCCCGTTCAATGTGTGCAGCGCCTTTCCCGTAGCCGCGTCCCAGATGCGCGCCGATTTATCCGCTGATCCCGAAACCATCCATCGCCGGTCCGAACTGAACGCCACTGCCCGCACTGCCCCCGAATGGCCCGCCGCGGCGTACATCGCCTGCCCCGAAGCCGCATCCCAGATGCGCACCATCGCGTCCTCGCCGCCCGTCACGATTCGTTCCCCATCCGCGCTCACGGCCACAGCCCATACACTGCCTTTTGGGCGGCTCATTTTCGCAACCGGCTGCCCGGAGGCGGCATCCCAGATCGTCACTGCGCCGTCTTTGCCGGCGGCGACGATCCGGCGGCCAGCCGCATCGAATGCCGCGGCCGTTACATCCGCGTCCGTACCCAGGCTCGCCAGAACCTTGCCGGACGCAGCATCGTACAGGCGCAGGCCGGAACCCGCGACGCGGCTGGACCGCGCGAGAATCCACGCCCCGTGGCCATCCGCCGCCAGAATCGAACCCAAATCTCCATTGGCCGTAAGCAGGGTGGCGATGCTGGTGTCGGTCTTCCACAAAAGGTAGCGCCACTCCCAGCCGCGCAATGTCGCGGGACATTGCAACAGCCGACGGTGCGCCTCGCCGATTTCGTTGGCGCGGATATGAAGATCGGCGGCGGCCAGGTTCGCTGCGTAACTTTGCCGCTCCGCAACCTCGCGCTGCTTCTCCGCCGCGGCCTGTGCGGCGATTGCTTCCGCGCCTTTCCGCCGCGCTTCCGCGCTCTGCTGGTCGGCGACTTCGCGCTGCTTCTCGGCGGCCGAACGTTCGGCGATCGCTTCCGCGCCCTTCTTTTGCGCCTCGACACTCTGCTGGTCGGCCAGCGCACGTTGCCGCTCGGCTTCGGCATGTTGCGCCTCCGCTTCCCGGCGCTGCTGGTCCGCGGTTTCGCGCGCCTGTTCGGCCAGACTTCGCTGGCTTTCAGCGCGCTCTCCCTGCCGGCGGGCTTCCGCGCGTTGATCCTCCGCTTCAGCGCGCTGCTTCTCCGCTTCAGACCGCTGCCGGACGGCTTCAGCCCTCTGGACTTCCGCTTCCTGCCGCTGCCGCTCGGCGCGGAAGTACAGCACCGTGCTCGCGCCCAACCCGAGCACCAGGGAGGCGAATACCGCAGCCAAAGCCATCACCGGACCGCGGTTCTTGCGGATGAACTTACCCAGGCGGTACGACGCGCTCGGCGGGCTGGCCATCACCGGCTCGTCCCGCAAATGCCGGACGATGTCGGCCGCCAGTTCCGACGCCGAAGCATACCGCCGGTCGCGGTCCTTGGCCATGGCCGTCATGGTGATCCAGTCCAGGTCGCCGCGCACCTGCCTGCGCAGTCCGTCGGCATCGGTATCGCGACACCCGGCAATTGCCGCGGCGCGCGGCCCCAGCGAATTCAGGCGGGTGGCCGGCGCTGGCGGTTCGTCCTCGCGAATGATCCGCCGGATCTCGTCGTAACCTTCGCGCCGCAGGTATTTCGAATCAAAAGGCACCTCGCCTACCAGCAACTCGTACAGCAGCACTCCCAGCGAATAAATATCGGTACGGGTATCGACATCGAGGCCGCTCACCGACGCCTGCTCTGGGCTCATATACTCAGGCGTCCCCACCATCACGCCGGCCTCGGTAAACAGGGTCTCCTCGACGTGGGCTTTCTCCGTCGCTTTGGCCAGTCCGAAGTCGATGATCTTCGGCACCGCTTCTCCGTCGCGTTCCATCACCAGGATGTTGGATGGTTTCAGGTCGCGATGCAGCACGCCCTTCTGGTGCGCATGCTGCATGCCTGAGACTACTAGCAAAAACAACTCCAGCCGCAGCCTGGTGCGCAAGTGATTGCGGTCGCAGTATTCCGTGATCGGAATCCCGGGCACGTACTCCATGACGAAAAACGGCCGGCCGTTGTCGCTCAGTCCGGCTTCATACACCTGCGCGATGTTGGGATGCTCCATCAGCGCCATCGCCTGTTGTTCCGATTGGAACCGTCCCAGCACCGCGCGTGTATCCATCCCCAGCTTGATGATCTTTAAAGCCACCTGGCGAGCCATTGGCTCTTCCTGCTCCGCCAGGTACACCATGCCCATGCCGCCTTCTCCAAGCAAGCGCACTACCCGGTAGCTGCCGATCCAGTCGCCTGGTTTGGGGAGGCCAGCGGCGCCGTCGGAGCCAGCCGGATGACGCAAGGCCGCCGCCAGGAGACAGCGCGCGCACATGCCCGCTTGCGCTCCGGCCATCAGGGGTCCGCCGCATTGCGGGCAACTGTTCGTCATCAGCCTGCTCTTACGAGAGATTAAAGCAATCGGCCGCGAGTGTTACGATAAGGCCGCCAACAGAAAGCGAATCTCATCGTCAACTTCTTCGGAATGGACCACCGTGGCGCCAATCTCCTGTCGCAGCAATTCGCCGTACCGGTGACGCAGGCGGTGGACGGCGGTCCGCACGGCCGCATCGCTCATGCCGAGTTGCTCCCCCACCTGGCGATATTCCCCGCGATCCTGGTCGCCAGTGAGAAACGCCTTCAATGCTTCGAACTGGGCGCTTCTACCCTTTTTCGAGTATTCGTCGCCCAAGCCACCCAGCACCCTGGCGAGCAAGGCCGTGGCCCACTGTTGCGCGAACAGGGCCTCCGGCGTGAGCTCGTGGTAGGGCTCGCGATGATAGGTCTCCTCGCCGGATTGAAAGTCGAAAGAGAGAGTAGTGTACTCGCCTCCGCGCTTGCGGGTTTGCGAGCGGTCCCACTCGTTCGCCAGAAAATGGGTGACCGAGGCCAACAGGAAAGACCGGAATCGGCCGCGTTCGCGCCGCGCTTCCAGCAGCGTGCCATGCTCCAGCATGCGAGCAAAGAACGCCTGGCTCAAGTCCTCCGATTCTTCGGGCGAGTATCGCTTGCGCCGGATGAAAGCATAAACCGGCATCCAGTAGGTAGTGCACAACTCACTCAAAGCTTCCGCCGAGCGGGACGAATCGTCCCCAGCTGTGGCAATCAGGCTCCAGGAAGTAGTAGGAAAGCGTCGGGAAGCGTGCTCTGTCGCTTTGTCAGGCGCCAAGTGGAAACCCCTCGCAATGGCTATGGGTATAATATGCCAGACTTACCGGCGCCGTCCATTCGGTTCGTACCTGCCCCTCTATAGCCCGAACCAGGTGACCGGCAGCGTGGTCAGCGCCGGCACATACGTGATCAGTAGGACGCCCACTAATAGAATCAGGTAGAACGGCAGGGTAGCGCGGTAAACCGTCGTCAAGGGCTTCCGGAAGCGGTACGCCGAAAGGCACAAGTTCATGCCGATCGGCGGCGTCAGGTAACCCAATTCCAGGTTGGCCAGGAAGATTACTCCCATCTGCACCGGGTCAATGCCGAACCGCGCGGCAATCGGCTGGATCAGCGGCACCATTACGATAATTGCCGAGAAGACGTCCATGAACGATCCTTTGATCAGCAGGACCACATTCACCAGCAGCAGGAACAGGTACTTGGAATGGATATGCAGATTCACCCAGCCGGTTAGTATTTCCGGCACGCTCTGAATCGCCAGGAAGTAAGTCAGTCCTTTGGCCATGCCTATAATCAGCAACACCCCGCCCACCACCGTGACGCACTCCACGGCCACCCGAGGGAAATCGCGCCGCAGCGAAAATTCGCGCAGGATAAAACACTCCGTAATCACCGCGTAGGCAACCGCGATGGCGCCCCCTTCCACCAGCGTTCCGATGCCTCCAAACAGACCGGCGATCACTACTACCGGCATTCCCAGTTCCCACTTGGCCGCCCACACGGCAGCCCACGCCTCTTCGATGGAGAAGGCTTGCCGCGCCGCGCCGCACTTCACACCCCGATAGACTCCCCACGCGGAGACCATCGCCACCATGAGCAGACCTGGCGCCAGCCCTCCCGCGAACAACGTTTCGATCGGCACCGTGCGGGCATAGATGGCATATAGGATCACAGGAAGACTGGGCGGAAACAGCAACCCCAGCGAGCCGGATCCATTGATCAGCCCGATGGAGAAAGTCTCGGAATATCCCGCCTTCCGCAGCATCGGCAACATCAAACCGCCCATTGAGACAATGGTCACTCCCGACCCCGCGAAGGTGAAGATGGCGAACGCCACCGCTGTGGTAATCGCCAGCCCTCCCGGCAGCCATCCGAAGAGCGCCGCATACACCCGCAGCAGGCGGTTGCTCGCGCCGCCCTCCACCAATACATAGCCGGCCAGCGTGTACAGCGGCAGCGATGGCAACACCTCGGACACCATCAACGAGTACGCATTGTCGGGCACTTCCACCGCCGGTTGCCCGATGTTCCAAAGGAGCAGCAGGGCGATGCCGCCCAAGGTGGCGAATATCGGCAGCCCGAGCACGGCGCCCACCAGAATCGTCGCGATCCCGAGCCCTAAGATCACGGGCGCATCCGTCCGTGCAAAGTACAATGCCAGCGGAGCCAGCAGAAACAGCGCCGCGGCCAATCGATCCGCCGGCCGGGGACCGCCTCCCAGGATGGCGCGCACCGCAATCAGCAGAAAACCCGCCGGCATCACCAGCGCCAGCACCCAGCTCGCCACGCCCAGCGCCAGGGTAGTGCCGATGGATCTCTCAGACACGACAAACCGGTAGCTGGCCCAGCACAAGCTGGATGCGATCGCGGCTGTCAGCCCGCAGCCGAACAGTCTTACCGGCCGCGCCCAACCGGACGGCACGAAGGTATTCGCCGACATGCCCAAGAGCCGCTCTCCGGAAGCTGCCATTGCCGCGCCCAGAAACGCCATCCACAGCGTGAGTTGTTGTACGAACACCACTGACCCCGGTATGCCGCGGACCCCGGCCAGCCGTGTCACCATGGCGATCAGCGGCAGCAGGCAAGCCAGCGAAATTACCAGCACCGCGACCGTGTGCTCCAGCCTTCCGAAGATTCTGACAGCGCGGGTCATTGCACCGTGCCGCCCGCCGGATGGCGCGCCCGATACTCGTCCCGCAGCCTTCGTACCTCGTCGAAAAGATCCGCGGGAACCATCTTGTCCTTCATCTTGGGGTAGATGCCTTCGGTCTGCCGTCGCCACTCGGCAAGCGCCGCAGCGTCGGGCTCTACTACCGTGAGTTTCACCGCTTTCCGTCCCGGCTGCCCCTTCGTCATGGCGGCGATGGCGCGGGCGCCCTGGGCGCGGATGTCCTGCTTCACCGCTTCCCCCGACCGGCGCGCGGCCGCCAGCATGGCTTCGCGCTGCGCCGCCGGTATCGACTCCCAAACCTGCCTCGCGACAATCGTCGCACCCACCAGCGGCGCCCATTTTACGGTGCTCATATACGGCGTGAGGCTGTACAACTGCGTTGTCTCCGCATAGAGCGCGGTTTCGGGAACGGCATCCAGATTGTGCATTTTGAGTTGCGTGACGATATCGGTGGCCGGCAGCGGCACGATGCGAAACCCGTTGGCCCGCCACAACTCCTCCGCCGTGGCGTCTCCCGCCCAGGTGAAGAGCCGCAACTTCCGCAGATCCTCCAGCCGCCGCACCGGAGTGGTGGAGAAGAATTGCACCCAACCGACCTCGCTCCAGTACAGCACCACGTAGCCTTTTTGCAGCAGCCTCTGTTCCAGCTTGGGTGCGATCCGATCGCGCACGTAATCCAACTCCTCGTAGGAGTCGAGCATCATCGGTATCTGCAGGCAGCCTACGCCCGGATCGATGTCGCCCAAGCCCGCGCCGGAAAGCCCCGCGGCCTGAATCGAATGATGGTCCAGCCGCCGCACACACTCGGGTTCATCGCCCAGCACACCGCCGGGATGAATCACCAGGTTCACCGACCCGCCGGATATCTTCTTCCACTCCGCGCCCATGTTTTCCATCACCTTGAACCACGTGGAATCAGCCGGCGCCAGCGTCGCCATGTCGATTTTCTGGGCGTGCGCGGCCGCCGCCAGCGCGCACAGGAGTGCCGCGTTCATCAGTTCTCTTCGCATGAATCCTCCTCTAAGTTCGGTGCGCCAGTGGCCAGAAACAGCTCGTCCATACGACCGAGCAGCCAGCGCGCGCGACGCTGTGCTACCAGGTTCGCCAGCCGGTGCTCGGGGTCGGAATCGGGGTCGATGGCCAGCGCCTGTTCGAGCATGGTTTTGAACTCCGCCGCATTCTGCGCGGGCAAAGACGCGTTCTCGGCGAAAGAGACATAAGTCCCGGCGCGCTTTCCCTGCGAGAGTACCAGGGCCCGCTCGAAATGCTGCCGCATGAGCCGCTGCTGTTCCTCGGCGCCGACGTCCGTTCGTGCCGCCTCGAAAGTGATGAGGAACTCCGGCACCGCGCCATTCTCGAACCCCTCGTCCAACTCCGCCACCCGATGAACCAGCATCTCCACCAGTGGAAGTTCGGCGATCAATTCCGGATTGTCTTTGGAAAGCGAAATCGCCAGGCCGCGCGCGGCCGCGGTCCAATACAACATCGGCGCGTCGCGCTTGTCGGTGCGCGCCAGTGCCGTGGCTGCGTCGTCATCCAGCGCCGCGCTGAACCCGCGATGGCGCGCCTCCAGGCCGCGCATCCCATAGCGCCAGGCTCGCAGGTACAGCCTTCGCGCCCGGTCGCGCATGGCGTTGGCGCGGTCGAGATCCGCCTCTTTTGCTTCGTCGATCCGCGAATCCACGAAGGCGTAGGAGTACTCCGTAAATCCTTGCGCCGCCGCCAGCAATAGCCCGGCGTGGTTGGGCGATTCCGCCAGCAGGCTCTCGTACATCTTGAGCCCGAACGGTATGGCGCCTTCCACCAGGTCCGGGTCGTCATCGCTGGTGAAGGTGGACCCGCCCGATGCCAGCGCGTTCCCCACCTGGTTCACCGCGAACCGTTTGATGGAGCATCCACTTCCCAGCGCCACCATCGCAAACGCAATCAACCATTTCATTCCGCACCTCGCACTCTCGCACTTCCCGACATGCACTAAAGCAAAAGCGCGCAAGCGTTACAACTCGGCTGGCGCCTCCTCCTACGCTGATTGGGTAGAGAATGATTTCGTACGGACTGGTCGGGCTTGGCGCGTTGCGGTCTCGCGCAACCAACATCTATAACCGACTAACCTACGCAAAGTGAATGTTGGCATCTGATGCGGGACGGCTTCTGGGTGGCGAATCGCGCCACTCGTACATTGGTCCAGCCGATAGCGCGAGCCGCATGCTCCGGCGCTGACGGATTCCTCCCGTGAACGCCGCTCACGTCAGTTGGAGCATCCCGGCGACCCACCCGGCCGTATCGTCCCCGACCCACCGAATGGGCGTGCGACGGTACCTCCATGATTTCCCCGGACGGCAAGCCCCCCGCATATTGACCGCTCGCACTCTTCTGGCTTTCGCGTTTTCCAAAGATGGCGCCCAAGTTTACGGGGTGGTCCGTAACACGGAGGGTCAGGGCGCTCTGTGGGAGCTTCACTCGATTGATGTCAAGACCGGCGCTGACCGGCTGCTCGCCCCGCTGGATTTTCCCGCTTACACCGCTAACATTGCGGGATTCAGCCTGCACCCGGACGGCCAGCACTTCCTCAGTCCCTCGCGAAGTGGCCGTACGATATCTGGATGCTGGAAGGCTTTGATCCGCCGAGACCGAAGACCTGGGTGGAGCGATTCGGGCGCCGGTGAGGTGGCAAGTCGGTCGGCAACTCGGAAGTTGCCGCCCCTACCATCCCGCGCCGCCTTCCGTTTCCGGTTTTTAGCCGTGACACGGCCAAGCGACCGCTGGGCAGACCCAGAGTCACTCCCACGTGCCCACTTTTGTCCCGGTGGGTCACTCCCATTGTCCGACCAGGTGCCTGCACGGCAAGGCGAGCCATCGGCTCGAAGTCCCGAGGCGGGGAGCACGGGCTATTTCTTCAAACCGGCCTGCCAGTTCAGCACTACGGTGTGCAGGGGCGGACCACCCTTGGTGTCCGCTCCCACAAAGCGCTTGCCATCAGCAGCGGAATCCCATTGCGGCAAAGTGAACAAGGGTCCGAGGGGTTGAGGAATTCCAGCCCGGAACGCAGCGGCTGAAGAACTGTTTGGGCGTCGAAATTTGAGCCGGCGCTTTCGTTTTCTAGAGGCCGACCCGGTCGACGAAATTCTTAAAGCGTGGGTCTTCTCTCACGCGATCAAACTGCGGGTGCAGACGCAGTAGAAGCAACGAACCGTTTCGTTCGGAAAACGCTCTCTCCATCCAAGGGACCATTCCATCGGCATCACCCAGGGCGGCGTAGGTAGAGGCCACGATGAATTCGAGTCCGTTTTCCTGGCGCGCCTTTTCGACCAGTTTCACCAGCAGGGCGCGCGCCGCGGCTGTGCGGCCTTCCGACGAGAAGGCGTAGGCCAGCGCGTTCAGCCTGAATGCGTCGCCGGCCTGCGGGTCCGGATCCAAAACCGCCGCGGCCTCCGCGAAACGGTGCTGCGCGGTGTAGGACCACGACAGCCAGTTGCGGACCAGGAAGAAGGAAGGGTCGATGTCCAGCGCCCGCTTGCCCTGGGCTTCGGCGTCCTGAAGGCGGCCGGTGAACACGTACATCTCGACCGTATCCGCCATGATGGTCGAGGACGCGGGGTCCAGCGCCTGCGCGCTGCTCAATTCCTCGAAGCCTTCGGCGGGATGACCGGTCACCAGAAGATTCAACGCGCGCCACTGATGCGCCGTCGCATAGCTCGGATTCAGGCTGAGGGCCCGCAGGTACTCCTTCTCTGCCGCGGCACATTTCCAGTCGTAGTGCATCAGGATGAAAGCCAGCGCGGTGTGGGCTTCGGCCAGATCGGGATCGAGCGCGATCGATTTCAGGGCCGCCGCGCGGGCTTTCTCCATGGCTTCGGCGCGCGGCAGCTCCCGATTCGGATTGGAACCGAGCAGGGCGTAAGCATCGGCGAGGCCCGCATAGGCGAGCGCATAATCGGGATCGATGCGTGCGGCGTCCTCAAACTCGAGGACGGCCTGGCGATAGGCCTCGGGCGTGCGCCGGCCCCACACGTAGCGGCCGCGAAGACAGGCCCGCCACGCTTCGGAGTTCTGGGTGTAGCGCCGGCGCAAACGCTCGCGCTCGGGAGCTGTCAGATCGAGCAGCAGGCCGTTAGCGACCTGTTCGCCGATGCCGTCCTCCAGCGCGAACAGATCCTGGTAGGGCTGATCGAACTTTCCGCTCCACAGCAACGCACCATCCGCGACCCTGAGCACCTGCACGGTCACCCTAACACGATCGGCGTCGCGCTGAATATTTCCTTCCACCACGGCGTCCACGCCCAATTCCCGGCCCGCGGCCAAAGGGTCCGGCGCGGGCACGCCGGCGAACTTTCGGACTGCGCTGGTCGGCCGCACGGCCAACTGCGATAGCGTCCCCAGCCGGTTAATCAGCATATCGGCGAGTCCCAGGCCCAGTTGCGCGGGCTCTTCGTCAAACGCGCGCAACGGGAGTACCGCCAGACTACGAATCTGCGGCTTGGTCCGCTGCCATCGGAGAGCGACGACGGCCACAACCGCCGCCACCACGACGACTGCCGCCAGCCACCATCCGGGAAAGCGCGGTCTCAACCTCGCGGCGATGGCCGGCGCGACCGGTTCACGGGCTGCCGGAGCGGCCACTTCGATGGCGAAGCGGTAGCCCCGCCGGGGGATGGTTTCGATCCATTTCGGATTCTCCAGCGCCTTCCGCAGCGTCAGAATGTTCTGCGCCAGGACACCTTCCTCGACGAAGGTGCCCGCCCAGACGGTCTGGAGCAACTCCTCCTTGGAGACCACCTTAGGCTGGTTTCGGACCAGAACGATCAGGGTATCGAGGGCCTTCTGAGTAAGCGCAACGGTCCGGCCGTCGCGCAGCAAGGTGCGCTCGCGTGCGTCGAGGCGATACGGTCCGAACTCATAAATCTCCGATTCCTCGATTTGAGAACTCTTTGATCTGCGGTTCATACATATCTCAGGAGGATTTGAGCTGCGCCGCAGGACTTTTTCGGGCCGGCTGCCGCATCCTCGTTTGCCTGGAGCCTCTGCCGGATGGGTCTCATTCTATCATCGGCCGGACCAGGGCTTCAAAGGAGGGAATCATGAAAGCCTTTGGATCGTCAAGCAACCTGTTTCCCCTGTTGTTCGCCGGGGTTCTTTTCCTGTCCCCGCACGCCGCCAAGGCAGACTCTGTTCCTGTCTCTTTCCCGGGGACCGGGCTCTATGATTGTAGTCTCTACACCATTTTCAATCCCTTTTATCCCGACTGCGTGGATACCAACTACAACAGCCTGCAGGGTCCCGGGTTAGCCTACATCCCACCAGAGCCACCTTTCAGCACCCCTCTCGTCGGGGAGGCCGGTACTTTCGCCGGACAGGGGCCCCCTGCGGGCATCAAGTACGTTCCAGCCACCGGCGGATGGGATTTCCCGGACGGCGACTCAGGCTGCTGTACGGGCGTCTTCGACTGGTACACGCAGTTTGACGTCTCCGGACTGCCGGCCTCCTGCGACACGTACGCGGACGCATTTGGAAATTCGAACTGCGAAATGACCATCGTGGGTGGGCTGTCGGCCGAGGGCTATGTCGGGATGGCGGTCGGCGGGACTCCGGGGGATGGGTTTGGCGGCTATATCTCGGATGCCAGCAATAACCCGATACTTTTCACCACCGCCAACGAAACCGGGTTCTCCATGACTATCTATGCCAGCAATGGAGCCAATTTCGCCGACTTCATCTTCACCGGCTGCAACACCTACAATCCCGCGGCGGACCCAATCAACCCTTGCTTCGCTGATCAAAACACCGATGAGCCCATCGTTGGCCTGTATGTCGACCCGTCGTGGACCATAGCCCCTCCCGGCACGCCGGTCGACGATATACCGGAGTCCACGTTAATCGCCGACGGCGGTATCGAGCCTGTTACAAGCGTGCCGGAGCCCGGCAGCCTCCCGCTTTTAGGCAGCGCACTGCTCGCAATCGTGGGTATGAGCATCCTGCGAAAACCAACTCGGCCCCGAGCTTGATTTTTTTCGTCTGGTGCCAGTCGCGCGTGGCAGGTGCGGTGTTTATTCCCCGCATCCACGACCCGAGATTATGTGCCGCCGACTCGATGCACAACCTGGAGAAACGGGACATACTTTCTGATAACCGACAAAGGACGGCATTATCGGTAGAGTGACCTGCAAGCCCCCCATATTGACCGCTCGCACCCT
>Ga0335073_10000844_pt1 | contig 40185 bp, 48 predicted proteins | sample Lox_Sample_22_FD_207093 | JGI IMG/M metagenome (GOLD analysis project Ga0335073, IMG submission 207093) | Soil microbial communities from Loxahatchee National Wildlife Refuge, Florida, United States - Lox_Sample_2.2 | ecosystem: Environmental > Terrestrial > Soil > Wetlands | place: USA... | reverse complement strand
ACCTAGAACGCGACGCCAGCGGCCGCCATGGCCGCCCGAGGCATCGTCGAGTTTGCGCGAAGCTTGCGCGCTATGCGGTGGGTTGCCGCCTCTAGTTGTGGTGCAGAGCGCGCGATCGCCCGGGTGACCAAGTCCGTTGGGCCGTATCGGGTGCGGATGTCGGCCAGCCGCTGTTCGATGGGCATGCGGCGTCCGTCGGGCCCGGTGGTCATGTCGCAATAGATCATTGCGTCGGCCAGGTCACGTGGTGCGGCCTTGAACTCTCGGGCCAGCTGTCCGGCCAGGCCTCGCTCTCCTGCTTCGATGATGGCGCAGGAATGATGAGCGACCAGTCGGCAGAGCATAGGCTCGGCGTCTTCGACATCGCGCAAGTACCTCGCGCCGTCCAAGGGGTGGAACCCGGTGTCGGTCAGCCTGGGCGCGTAGCCGATGTCGTGCAAGATGGCGGCGGATACGAGCAGCTCGGTGTTCTTCCTCAGGATTGGGGCCAACGACCGCGCTGTATCGGCGACCCCCTGTACGTGTGCCCAGCGGCGTGGGAGCGGTTCCTCGAGGAGCGAGCGGGCGATGTCGTGTGCTTTGCCGGTGTCGATCATGCCTTCTGACGCTATCCCGCTGGTGCCGGACGGTCACCGGCATGGCTGGGCTGTCTACGGACGTCCTGAAGACGTCCTGCTGTGCAAGTGTGAGTCATGGTGATTGCGCCTGGTTCCTGGATCTGGCCTGCGATCTGGCCGCAGCTCTCGTCTGTTTGGGTGGGGGTGGCAGGTCGCTGGCGGGGTCTCAGCGGCCTGCCACCCCGGGATGGCCCGGCGCCGGGTGCGGTCACTACCTGGCGCCGGGGGCTCGGCCGGTCAAGGGGCGTGGGGGTCTCCACATCGGCCACATGAAGGGTCCGCCGTCCGGGAGGCGGATGGGGCCGCTGGGCCGGGGGCGGTAGCCGTGGCACTGGTAGAGGCGGCGGGTGCGCACGGAGGCGGCTTCCAGATACGCCGGGATGCCGTTGTGATCCAGGGTGGCGTGGTGGGAGCGCAGCAGCATGCTGCCGGTCCCCTGGCCCTGGCATCGGGGATGGACGGCCAGGATCGACAGGTGGTGGTGGGCGGTGCCGGCCGGGTGGTTGCGGTCGAGGGCGTTGTCGAACGCGGCGAACCGGCTGCAATGCCGGCCAGTGACCGCGGCCAGCCGTTCGTCATAACCCAGCGGTGGGCAAGCCGGGGCGGGCCCGGTGGGTAGCCACAGTGCGGCGGCGGTCCGCTCGGGTGTGGTGTGCACGATGCCGACCGTTAGCGCGTGCTCGACGTAGAGACGGAAATAGGAAGGGAAAATCTCGCGACGGGTGGCGGGGTCCTCGATGAGCCACCGCGAGGGCGGCAGGATCAGGAACGCTGCGGCGATCACGTCGCTGAGCGCCTCGATGTCGGCGGGACTGGCGGTGACGATGCCGGGGCCGGGGAGGGCGGGGGTGGCTTGTCCGGATGCGCTGGCGGTCACGGTCGTCGCCCAGTGATGGCGGGCGCAGCGGTGGCGGCGTGCGCGCCGAGTCCGATTGCGGCGTAGATCTGGGGGCGACGGACTTTGAGGATCAGCCCCCAGCAAAGGCCGACCGCGGCGATGGCTGCGTAGCTGGCGGGCAGCACCCAGGCCGCCGGGCTGCCCGGTGGCACGCCGAGCAGAACGGCGTAGTGCTCCACGGCCAAGACCACGATCCCGGCCAGCAGGATCGCGGCGAGCGCGGGCGCGATCAGCCGTGCCCAGATGCTTTCCCCGCGGGCGTTGCGCGCGAAGAACACGGCCACGGCGGCCGAGGTGACGGCGAGCAGGATCATGATGCCGAGGCCGCCGGAGGTGCCCAGCCAGAAGAACAGGCGGGTCATCGGGTCCTGATGGGTGAGCGCGTACCCGGTGATCACCGCCAGGCCGGTGGCGCTTTGCGCCAGCGAAGCGGCCTTGGGGATGTTGCTGGCGCTGGTGCGGCCGAACGCGGTGGGCAGCACGTTCTCGCGGCCCAGCGCGTAGGTGTAGCGCCAGACCGAGTTGTGGAACGACAGCGCCGCGGCGAACAGCGACGTCAGGAACAGCCACTGGGCGGCCTGGGAGAGCAAGGCGCTGCCGGAGAGGCCGAACATCAGCCCGGGCCCTTGGGCCGCTGCGGCGGCCGCGACGTGGCCGGTGCCGGCGTGCGCAGCCATCGCCCACGACGCGGTGGCGTAGACGACCGCGATCAGGGCCAGCGCGGTGTAGGTGGCGGCCGGGACCGTGCGCCGCGGGTTCTTCGCTTCTTCACCCAGCACCGGCGCCTGCTCGAACCCGACGAACCCAAGCACGGCGACGACGGCGAGCACACCGAAGGTGCCCAGCCCCGCCGAGCCGAGCGCCGCTGGTGACAGCGTGGCGAACGACAGGTGCCCGCCCGCGGGCCGGGCCAGCCCGCCGACAGTCTGGGCGATGATCACGGCGAGCTCGGCGCACAGCAGCACGCCGAGCACCCGGCCGGTGACCTCCACGCGGGCCAGGCCCAGCACGGCGACGACGGCCCAGGCGCCTAAGGCGAACGCCCACCAGGGGCCGTGCACACCCAGATGCGCGGCGGCCTCGGACGCGGCGTTCGGGCCGAACGCCCCGTACAGCCCGACCTGCAGGAGCGAATACGCGAACAGTGCGACCAGCGCGGCGGCCACGCCGGTCACGCGGCCCAGGCCAGCAGCGATGAACGCGTAAAAGGCTCCGGCGTTGCGGATGGCACGCGCCATCGCGACATACCCGGCGGAGAAGATCGCCAGGATCACGGCGATGACGATGAACGCGGCCGGGATGGCGGTTAACCCGGTGGTGGCATAAGCGGTGGGGATCACCCCGGCGGCCACGGTCAGCGGCGCGACACCGGCCATGACGAAGAACAGCACGGCGGGCACGCCGAGCCGGTCGGCCGCCAGCGCGCGCGACACCGCGCCGGGCTTGGGGTGGGCGGTGCGGGTTCGGGACATCGGCAACTACCTCCTGCGGGGGATAGGAACGGGGGAAGTCTTAGATCCGGTGGGCGAGCAGGGCGGCGTCCACGGCCGCCTTGGTCGCAGCGATCACGTCGTGCAGTCCCGGGTCGAGCAGCCCGACCAGGGCGTCGATGCAGTAACGGGTGCCGGGGGGCAGGTACAGGCCCAGCCGTGGCCCTAACCCGCACGCGGCGGCCAGCCCGGCCACCGTCACCGCCTGCTCATCGCCGGGCCGGGACGGATCCAGCGCCGCCTTGAGCCGGGCCACCGGCGCGAACGCACAGTCTGGATCGGCTGGCACCCACCGCGCACCGCGCCAGGGCCGCCCCGGCACCGCGGTCAGGTACCCGTCATCTTCGAGCCGGGCGGCCACCTCGGCTGATGCGGTGCGGGCTAAGAACGCCAGCCAGTCACTCACCGGCCGCGGCGGGCTCTCGACGGCGATCTGGCCTGCGACCGTTATGGACAATGGGTCGTCGGCCTGGCTGAGACCGTTGCAGGTGACGGTGCCTGCGTCGATGATGGCGGCGCTCGAGAAAATCAGCTCGGCCAGCAGCGCCCCGGCCAGTCCCAGCCCGACCGCTCGAGGCGCAAGGTGCGGTCGGCCGGTCTGTTCGTGGTGGGCGATTAGGTACAGCTCGTCGGCGGCCCGCCCGGTGCCGCTCAGCCCCAGCCGCGGACCAGGCCGTGCGCTGCCCTGACCGGTCACCGGGCAGGGCCTCCCGCCGCGTGCGTCAGCCCGGCAGCGATCGCGTACATCCGCGACACGATGTCCGGATCGGGGATACGCCGACTCATGTCGTCTTCCCAGCACGGCCAGCGGCGGGCTGCTCGGCCTGCCGGATCAGATCGACCATCTGCTCAGCGGTGCCAGCCGACAGCGCGGTATCACGGCGAGCTCCTGGGAGCCGCCGGTAGGCGCGGAAACTGTTCTCTGCCGCCAGCCAGATCACAACCCAGCCCCGGTGCTCACGGCGCAGCCGGGCCGCCTCCCGCCAGCACACGTCATCCTGCGCCGAGCTACCCGCAACGGCCGTCACCGCGGCCGCCGCGGGCCGCTGTCGATTCCGGCCAGCGCGGCCATGTCACTACTCATGACTGCACCCGCTGTCTGCCGCGCGAGTCGATGCGGCGTCGCGTTCTGGCTCCGAAAAGGCGGCGGTCGGTACGCGCGATCTCGCCTGGGGAATGGCGACTGTGGCATCCGGACTCGGCCCAGGCGGGAGGACATCGCGCAGCTCGCGTAGATCGGTGGTAACAACCGTGTGCGGGTTCAAGCCCAGATACCGGCTGCGTGCCACGTAACGGGGTCGGCCCGGGAACTCCTCCCGCCAGATCAGGAATGCCGGAAAATCGGCCTGCAGTCCCGTCAGGTCATCATTCACCGCTAGCACCTCCGCCGGGGTTACGCCTCGTCGCGCCGCGTGACAGCCGCCATGGCCGGGCGTGGCCGCAGGCGCCAGAACCAGGCTCGCGGAAGATGCGGAACCCTAGTACCCCAGCGAGGGACGACTAGGGACGTCTTGAGCTAGAGTCGGAAGCGTCGTCGTGCGTTCGGGAGGCACCGACGTTGAACGAGACCTTGTGCCGTGCGCTCATTCAGGCGCGGCTCACCGAAGAGGATGTAGCCGCGCGTCTGCAGGTCGACCCCAAGACCGTCCGCCGCTGGCTGGAAGGCCGAGTCCCTTACTTGCGCCACCGCTGGGCGATCGCGGCGATGGTCGGTGCCGACGAGACAGACATCTGGCCCCAGCTGCGCACTGTCCAGACCCGGCCCGACGAGGTTGTGGGCATCTACCCTCACCAAGGCACTGTGCCGCGAGACGTTTGGCTGCGCTTGTTCGGCTCCGCGCAGTGTGAGATTGGCATCCTCGAGAAGGCCGACTTGCCTGTCGCCGCGGACCACGACATTGCCGACGTGCTGGCCGAACGGGCGGGGTCAGGAGTGCGGCTGCGGATTTGCCTGCACGCCGCAGGCGAACCCTTGGCTGGTCGAAATGACCAGTCGCAGACATTCGGGACACGTGCGGGCGCAGCGGCTGCCATCTACTTGCCATTACGCGAGAAGGGCGAAGTCGATGTTCGGTTCCACCAAGGAGCCGTCTACAACTCCATTTACTGCGCCGATGACCAGCTGGTTGTAAGCCAGCGGGTATATGGCGCTCAGGTTAGCTCGGCACCGACCGTTCACCTCCAAGGCGCTGAAGGCAGCGACATGGTGACCACCTACCTCGATGCCTTCGAGAATGCCTGGACCGCGGCTGTCTCGGCAGAATGAATCAAATCGAGCTGAGCTCAGTCACTCCAAGTTGCTGGATGCCGGGACCGATGCTGGCAGTCGTGAATAGTCCTGTCCGGGAACTTGGGCGTTGCCGTTCTCTTCTGGCGGACTGGCTGCCGAGGCGTCGATGCCAGGTACTAGCTGATCCTCTGCCAGATCTGACTCCCTGGCCCTTGGCGGAGCTGGCGTCCACGGCTTGATGTGCTGAATGACGTCGACGTAGAACCTTTCGGCCGCGGCTAGCACGGAGTTGACGAACGACCCATGGCCTTGGCCCCGTGCGGTGCCAGCGTTGCTGGTCAGAGACAACGTGAATGTCCGCAATTCATGGCTGGGATCGGTGATGAGCACTCGGGGGTCGCCGCGCGCCTCATCCAGGGTCCGGGCAGGTCCCCGTCCGCGCTGCCAGACCGTGGAGGCTTCGATGCACAACTGGCCAGGCGCTGCCTTCAGCTGACGGACCAGCCAATTTACCCGTGTCGTCGGCCGGCCTGCTGCCGGTGCCATGACTGTCACCGCGCAATGGATGAGGCCTGCACGCAGATCGGCAGTGATCTTGATGGGCGCGACTGTTGCTGGTACCCGTACGGCGCCGTGCAATCGGCCGGTGGCGGCCAGTCCTGTCACAGTTTCCTGCAGGTACCTGGAGGGGTCGCGGAGCTGGGTATGGCTGACCACCGGCCGGACCCACGTTCCCAACTGCCGGGACAGCGACATCGCGGTGAACGAGACCAGCCACCCGAACCGGTCTGCGACCTCGGTGACACCCTTGTCTTGGGGATGCAGTGTCGCTGTGCGGGCCCGGTCGCGGACGTGCACCCAGGACGCCCCCATGTCGTCGAAGTCGACCGCTCCCGATCGCGGGTGCTCAAGGTAACGGATGAACTCAGCAAGTATCCACGCCTGATCCGGGTCACTGACGGATCTGTTGGCCTGCTCCATGAGCGCCTCGGTGCGGATCTGGCTCCAGGACAGGTGGTGCATCCTGACCGAGGTTGCCTTGGTTCTCGGAAGCTGAACCGGATGCACTCCGGGCGTCGTGACCAGCTGATTAGAAATGGTCAGTAGCGCATCGAATTTGTGCTTGCGCGCTACGTCCAGATAGGACTCGATCTGCTCGGCGATGAGCTCATGGCGACCCGTCTTCATCTCTACCAGCGCGGTCCACACCCGGTGTCCGTAAGCAACCTGGATAAGGCCATCGGGCCGTAGGCGCTTTTCGCCATCGCTGAACGGGACCTCGATGAAGGCGGACAGCCGCCCCGAAGGTGCGCCCATCGGAACGGTCAGCGCTCTGCCGAACTCCCGCACGGACTGTACAACCGCCAGTAACGCCGATGCCGCCCGGCGTTCCTGCTCATCCGCCGCACCGATACCCGACACAGGGAAGAGCCGAGCTCGCTCCCATCCCACCTCGCTCATATCCGCCCCACCTGCCGTCATCCGGCCAGAATGCCTGTTCTGGTAACGGGACGCTTGACAAGGACTGTCGGATTACACCATCGCCTGTGCGTGCTCTCAGGAAATACCCTATGCTGCCCATGAATTCCGAGTAGCGCTGCCTGTGGACGTGCGCCGAACGGGTGAAAGTGGTCAAGTGCTGATCTTCGCGATGGCGCCGAGCTCGCTGTGACGGTGCTCCCGGTAAGGGCCGTTGCAGCTCGTACTCCTGGATCAACGGCCATGTCGGATCGAAACGACATGTCGCTGTGCGTGGTTCGAGCAAATCACCGCAGATAAGCCCGACGCGGCGCCCAAAGCAGGCTGCCCGTCATGGGCAAGCTGTCTCTGTAGCCGGAGATCGAAATTCGCCTGGGCGTGACCAGGCCCATTCAAGACGAAGTTCTTACAGCGGAGGACTGTTTCGATTCAGGGCGCGCTGGATCGTCTGCGTGCGGGTGCTGCCGGTGAGTCGGTCGTGTTCGCAGTGGGAGGTTTCGTGGTGGAGTTGCTCGGCGAGTGCTGGGAGCAGGCGGATTTGCCATTCGGCTTGGCTGGCAGGCGCCCGGGTTTTGCGTTCTGAGCTGAGATAGAGGGCTGACCAGAGGTCCATGAGCCAGTCCAGGCCGTAGAGGCATAGGGAATGCTGGTCCCAGCAGGGACCGAGGGCCGCGGCGAGGTGGCCGTAGCCAGGACGGTAGATCTGTTCGACCCAGGCGCGCAGCCGGTGGAGGGCTTCGTCTCGTTCGGGTCCGTCGAGTTTCCACCACTGTGGTGCTGGCGTCACCTCGTTGGTCTCGCTGCTCTCGGCACGGTCCGGTCGAGCTGTCATTTGGGTGAGCCGGCTGGCGAGCGTGGCAACCTGCTTGTCGAGCCCACCGAGGGTTTCCAGGAGGGCTGCCTGCCTGTCGGCCAGGTCCTGAACGGCGGCAGCCCGTTCGGTGGTCTCGGCGAGTTGGCGTTCCAGTCTGTCCAAGCGGTCGATTATCTCGCGGCTGTGGCTTGCTTCGCGCTGGTCTAGGAGGGCGAGCCGTTCGGCGTGCTGCGTGATCTGCAGCATGAGCCCGGTGACGACGTCGGCTGGATCGTGGGCGTGCTCGTTCATTGCCATGGGTAGCGTCCAGGGTCGTCCCAGGATGCCGAGGGGGGTATGGCGTCCGGCCTAGCGTGCTCGGCGGACCAGGCCGAGCGCCGGGGTGGCGCTTCCCATTCCTGCACTGCCCGCTCGCTCACGGCACGGTTGGTGGCGGCGTGCCCGGCGCGACGGGCGTGTTTGTAGGCACTGTCGGTCCAGGCCATGGGCAGGCGGGCTATGACGGGGGACATGCCGCCGCGGACGATCAGGGCGTAGCGGGCGGGGAGCTGGCGGATCATGTCGGGGGTCATGATCGGGTGGCGATCGTAGGGGTCGTGCTGGTCGCGGTGGTGTTCGAAGAGGGTGCGGGTTTCCTTCATCGGGGTTTCGCCGCACAGGGCGGAGGCGGCGTTGAGGGTGTCGGTGTCTGAGATTCCGGGGAGCCAGATTTTGGCGCCGGAGGTGTCCATGATTATCCGGGCACCGTTGGCGCCCCACCGACCGCGGAGCTGGGCTTCGCCGTGGGCGACGGTGATGATCTGGATGCCTTTGCCGCCGGAGTCGGCCAGCCAGGACGGGACGGGGACGGGGCAGATCTGGGTGACTTCGTCGAGGGCCATGAGCAGCGGCGGGTCGAGCCTGCCGCCGGGCAGCAGGCTGCCGGCCAGGGCGGCGGTGTAGTGGATTTCGCTGGCGAGGCAGGCGAACAGCGGGGCGACCGGAGCGTCCTCGCCGCGTGTCTCGGCGATCAGGTACAGGGTCCCGGTTTCGCGCAGGAACGACGGGATGTCCAGCGACTCGCCGTCCTCCGGCAGCACGGACGCGGCCAGAGCGGGGTCGGCGAGAAATGCCAGGCTGCGGCTCATGGTCATCCGCACGGTAGAGATGGTCTTGTTGGATTCGCCGCGCATCTCCGCGAGCTGGTCGGCGAGGTAGCGGGCGGCGCCGGGTGCGGTGGACAGGATGTCTTCGGCTTCGCCGGGGCGGCCGCCGGAGACCCACTGGGCGACGTGGCGCAGGTCGAGGCGCGCGATGGCGGCGGCGTGGAAGTAGCCGCGCAGGTAGTCCGAGGCCTTGGCGGCCCAGAAGCTGCCGTCTTCGACTCCCTTCTGGCTGACCGAATAGGCAAAGGCGTCGGCGCGGCGGATCGCGACCGCTGGTTCCTCGCAACCCTCGAGGGGATTCCACCGGAACGTGGACGCCACGGCGCCGATGCCCTGCGGATTGAACACATGTAACGGGCCTTTACGCGCGCGGACGGCGGCGGTCAGCTCGTACATGTCGTGTTTGGTCGTGGTGGACAGCACGGGGCCGGGGTAGTGCAGGATGACGCGGGCCAGCCATCCCGTTTTGCCGCCGCGGGGTGGGCTGAAGATGACTGCGTGCTCGTCGAGGGGGAGCCGTAAGGCGTGCCGGTAGTGACTCCGGCCCGCCAGGACTGACTTCTGCCGGGCCGGTGTGAGCAGACGCCCGGTGAGCGCGGGACGGGTGCGGCGGCTGCTTCGGTTCATGGCCAGCCGTCCCCATCGCCACCACAGTTCGGCGATGGTGGCGTGGCCTTTGCCTGGGTGCAGCCGCAGCCGCAGCCGGATCCGCTGGTGCCGGACCCGGTGGCGGCGCAGCCGCCGTCCGGGCAGGAACGCCCACTTGACCGCGATCAGCACAAGGGCGGCGGCGGTGATCAGCAGGACGATTTTCATGGCCTGGCCTCCGTGACGGGGAGCGGGGCGGGCTGCTGGTGCAGGGCCTGGACATGGGCCCGGAGGATGCGACGGGCGGTGCCCGGGTGCAGGCCGATCTCGGCGGCGATCTGCCTGGCGATCCCGGCTGTGCGGTTGAGCGGTGTGCGGCGAAGGTCGTAGCGCTGGCTGGCCAGCGCGATCAGCAAGTCCTGCTTGTGCGGCTTGCCGTTGCTGCTGCGCCGGCCGGGCGGGAACGCGGGCAGTTCTGCCGGAGCCAGCGCGGCTGGCGGCGCAGACGGCGGCGCGGGTGCCTTGCGGCCGGGAGCGACGGGGCACTCCTCGACCGTCCAGCGGCGGAACTCGCTCAGCGTGCTGGCCGGCGCCAAGGCCAGGCGCAACAGCCACAGCGCCACAGCGCCGACGACGGCTAGCGGGGTGGTTTCTTCGCCTTCGAGTACCTGGCCGGTGGCGTGCATGCGCGCCAGCGCCCAGGCGCGGACCACGCCGATGAGCGTGTCGCTGGCCAGCGCGTACACCGCGGCGGGCATCACCCAGATCGCTGTGTCTCGCCACCCCGGCCCGGCCGCTATCGCGTTCATGCCCAGAGAAAGACCGACGCAGGCGACATTGAGAGTGCGCGGCCGCAGCGCGCGCCGGCCGTGCAGCGCGAGCGCGATGCCGAGCGTGGCGAAGATCAGCGCGCCGGTGTCGGGGATGCCGGCTTCGAGCGCTGCGATCGCAGGGATGTGCCGGGCCTGGCGGACCATGACGTACTGGGCGTCCCAGCTGACCACCGCCGCCGCGGCGGCGAGCAGGGCGAGCGCGGCCATGGCGTTGCTCAGCCACGTCCGCCCGCTGTCCGCCGTGTGGCGCGTGGCTGGGTGCCTGGCTGGCCCGGCGGGGGCGGCGTGCCGGGGTGTACTCCACAGCTGGGTGTTTGCTGGGCAGTGGGTCATGTGGGTCACGGCGTCCTCACGGTCACGACGGAACGTTCTGGCACATCTTATTTAAATCAGATATGTCAAAGAACGCAAGATGGTTCCGCTGGGCAGATCGAGGGCGCTATGGCAAACTTGTATAGCCAAGGCAACGAAGAACAGGAGACGGCGTGTCACCACGGTCACGGGCGGAGGCGGCGGGCCGCGTGCCCGAGCGCCGGGACGTGTACGAGCGGCTCGCTGACGAACTCCGGCAGGCCATTACTTCCGGCCGGTACCAGCCGGGGGACCGGCTGCCCTCGACGCTGGAGCTGATGGAGCGCACCGGGGTGGCTAACCTGACCGTCCGGGGCGCCTACCGGATGCTCGTAGAGGAAGGCCTCGTCGAGTCGGTCGCCAAGAAAGGGTTCTACGTCCGCCGCCCCAGCGCGATGACCTGGCGCATGACCCCCGCCCCGCGTGGCCGCCGCGTCACCGCCGACATGCTGGACGGATGGGCGGGCGACGTCGAAACCGCCGGGCTGGGGCATCGTGAAGACATCAGCGTCGCGATCGAGGACTCCTCGGCGCCCGTACTCGGAACTGCGGTGGGGGAGCGGCTCGGACTCAAGCCCGGTTCACGGGTCCTGGTGCGCCGTGCCATCCGCTACACCGCCCCGCCCGAAGCCGATCTGCCCGAGACCGCGGACTCGCTGACCGACGAGTACTACCCCTACGACCTAGCCCGCGACAGCGCTCTGGCTTCTCCCGCCCCGGCCAGCCCGGCCGAGGCCCTGGCCGTACTGGGGTACCGGCTGCGCGGTCACGTCGATGAGCTCCGGCCCAGGCTCGCCACTACCGAGGAACGGCGGCTGATGAGCCTGCCCCAAGTTTCCGTCGTCCTCGAGGTGGCCCGTACGGCGCACACTGCCGACCGTACCCCGATCCTGGTCATCCACCAGGTCCGTCGTGGCGACGGCGCCACCTTCACCTACGAGATCAGCTATCCCGGCAGATAGGCATCCCGGTCCCGGCTGTCGACAACGGCCGCTGATCCGCAAGCTGCTATTCCCTGTTGACGGCAGACTGCATCTGATTTAAACAAGACATATGTGGTCGGATGTGGATGCGGAGCAGGCACTGCTCGGGGCGATCCTGGCCGACCCGCCCGGCCAGCACTACCTCGTGGGCCTGGTCGAGCCTGGTGACATGTTCCGGCCGTGGCATGGGCAGGTGCTGGCCGCCATGCAGCGGCTGCGGGGGCGCGGCCAGCTTCCGTCCCCGCAGAAGGTCTACCAGGAAATCCAGCACGACCCCGATCTGCCCCGCAGCGTCGCCCTAGACGCGATGCCTCTGGCGGACCTGCTGAGCAAGTGTCCCCGTACGGCCCACGCCGGAGCGTACGCGGCCATCGTCGTCGAGGCCGGGATCCGCCGGCGCCTTCAGCTCGGCGGCTCTCGCGTCACACAGGCCGCCGAGGACGGCGACCTAGACGATGCGCTCGGCCAGGCCGCCGAGGCCCGCGCTGGCCTGGTGGCGTGCGCGGCCAGATGGACCGCTCTGCCAGCGACGTTGCGCAACGCGTCAGGCCGCCTGCCCGCCCAGGAGCCCTGGCGGCCTGGCCGCGAGGACGCCGGCCGGACGGCAGCTCCATCGCACACTCAACTGCCATTGAGCCCGAACGGAGTCGTCGGGCAAGCCTCGGTCGCTGCCAGGCAGTGGGCGGAGACCACCACGAATCCCGGCACCTTCACGGCCTGGGCTCTGGGGCCGGGTGCGGCCAGCAGCGCCCGGTCGCCAGGCCGGGCGGCTACGGCGGCGTCTGCCGCAGCGCTGCGGGACCTGATCGATGACCCGTGCCAGCTTTCCGCCGTGCGGTCCTGGCTACGGCCTGAGCACTTCACCCACGCTGCCAGCGGGCGGCTTTATGCGGTGCTGCTGGATATGGAAACCTCCGGCCAGCCGATCGACCCGGTTACCGTCGCCTCGGCAGCGAGGCGGTGTGGGCTGCGGACCGACCCGGTCCGGCTAGCAGGGGGGACCGGGCCGTTCGCCGTGGCAAGTGCCCGCGAGGTGCGCCGGCTGGGCATGCTCGCCCAGATCGCCGATGTCGGCATCGCGATCCAGCGCGACGCGGCAGATCCGCAGCTGACCCTCGCCCGGCTGATCCTCGCGGCCGCCCGGCGGCTGGAGTCCGTGCGGGACGGCACGACGCGTGAGCTCGGCCCGGCTCGCGCGATGGCCGCGCGACGCCTGAGCAGGGAAAGGGCCTTGCGTCCTGAGCCTGAGGCAGCGAGGTGAGCCAATCCCTGCCGGCGGCTTGCACACGGCGGCGTTCCCTGTCAAACCGCAACGGCGCCGAAGGCATGACGGCGCAGGTTATCCACAGCCCAGGGCTTGGCCGGGTGGGGTCGCCGGGCCAAGTGTCATCGTCACTGTCATCAGCGAGCAGGAGGAAATCATGGTGATGACATCAATCGGCTGGCAGGCGCAGCGGGTCCGGGCCGCGGCGGCCCTGCCGGAGATGCTGGAGTCCGCTCGGCAAGCGTTCGAGTGCATGCTGGCGGAGGCGGAGACACACGAGGATCCCGCAACGCCACTGTTCCCGGCGTTCGTGCTGGCGGCGACAGCGGCGGCTAACGGTCGGGACGCCGTGCTGCTCGCCCCGTCGCTGCCCTGGCCACCACGCGACACCTTGCCCGGTGAGGGACAGGCCGGCGGGCCGGGGGAGCCGGCCCAGGCGGCGCGGGCGCTGGCGTCGCTGTCCCACGCGCTGGTCTGCCGGCTCGAGACGGCCGCCGGATTGACGGCGCGTTCAGGTGACAAGGATGCCTGCCGCTACGCGGCCGGGCGTGCCCGCGCGATCTATGACCTGCTGACCGGGGCCGGAGATGACTAGCGAGGCCACCTTCGGCGACTTCCTGGACGACGCGCGCCGTCAGGTGACCGGGACGGGCCGGGCTCCCGCGGGCGGGGAAGATCTGCGCGACACGACGCAGAGCATTCGGCGCGTGGTAGTAGTGCTCGGCCGGTACACCCGCGACCTCGCCGCCGCACTCGGCACCGGGCCACGTCAGTCGCGCGACCCAGAGTCGCCGTGGCAGCAGGCAGCCGCAGCTGCGCATCGCGAGCTGAACCAGGCAGCGCGGTACCTCACGCCGCCGGTGTCGCCGAAGCTGAACCTGGGCACCCGTCCCTCCGCCGGTACGGCAAGGAAGATGGATAGTGCGGCCGTCATGCTCCAGGCCGGCCGCGAGTTGTTGGACACTCACGTCGGCACCGCCGCGGACGGCACCCCCATCCACCGCACCGAGTGGGCGCCAGCCCTGACCTCGCACCCCGTTCGCCAGGCGCTGCTAGCCGAGGTCGCTGAGCTGGCCGCGCGGGTGGCCGCCACCAGCGACCAGATCGCGTCCGCGCCCGGCTGGCGCGGCGCGCCGGGGCCGCGCCGCGCACTGCGCGAGGCAGGTCACTGCCTGCGGATCCCAGCTGAGTTCGTCCAGGCCGCCAGCCAGCACGAACCGGTCCCGGCCGCGCAGCGCGAACTGTTGCGCGCCGTTCCGGCCAGCGCGCTCCCTCCGCGCCGCCTGCCCGGCCCTCGCCACGACATCGCCGGCCTGCGCGAAGGCACCATCGCCACCGCGCAGCGTGTCCGCCGCAGCGCTTGGCGCACCGCCACCCAGACAGCCCCGGCGATCACCACCGACTCGCTGCGGCACAACGCTGACGCCAGCACGCTCACCAGTCACCACTGCGAACTGCTGCTACGCGCGGCCGCCGAACGCGCAGCAGCCCACTTCCCCGCATCGGACGCCAGCCAGGAGATCACCCGCGCCGCGGACGCCGCCGGCCGCGCCCGAGCCAGCTGGCTGGCCGTCGCGCGCACCCTACGGCGCATCACCATCGAGACTCCTGATAACACCCCTCAGCCGCCGGGGGAAACCAGCCACCTGGCCCTGTGGACCGGCCGCCTGACCTACACCGACCCGAGCTGGACGCTGGTTAGTGGCCCCGCGCACCAGACCCGGCCACCCCGCATGCTGGCGCGTAGCCTGACCGATATCCCGCTGCTCATCTCTGCGGTGCATCACACGCTGGACTGTCTCGAAGCCAATGCCGGTGCCGAGCACGACCAGCTTCAGGCAGCGGCCCGTGCCGGGCGCATTCTGGTTCCTGCCTTATCGCTGCCACGTGCCGAGACTTGCGATCCGTTCATCGTCGCACCGCAATCGCGCGTCACGGACCTGCTCGGCGTGTACCGCACCGCCGGGCAGGCCAGCGCCCATGCCGCTACCGCAGCCGGCAGCATCGCCAGGTGGGTCGGTGCGCCCAGCCGGGTCCTGGCCACCGCGAGGGCCGCCGCTGGCACCGACAACCGCTGGCGGAGCGCACCGCGCAGGATCGCCCGCAACGGAGCTGATTGGCCTGGCCCGCTCGAAACCAGCGTACGCGACCTCGGTGTGACCAGCCCCTGGCTGCTCCAGCGCGCTATCGCCCTGGACCGTGCCAACGCCCAGCTGATCATGGACGCCGTCGCGGAACCTGGCGCACGCCGCGATGGCAGTCCTGCCCAGAAGCCCAGCGGGTCCGCCGCCACGGTTGCTGCCGTCCGCGCTGCGGATGACTGTGACCTGGCCCAGCTCCTCGGCCCGACCGCGAGACCAGAACCTCCGGAAAGAGAGCCATGACCAGCCCAGACCAGACCCCAACCGACAGCGCCCGGGCGGCTGGCTGGTGCAGCGGCCCGGGATTGTCAGGACTGCAGAGCATGCAGGCCGCCGCGGCCCTGAACCTGGATGCCACGCTCGACCAGTCCGGCTCAGACCAGCAGGCAGACAATGACAGTGCAGAGCCAACAGCCCTGGGCGTGCGCCGCAGGCTCCGGGCCCTTACGGCACGATCGTGGTCGCCGCAAGCCATCGCCGATGAGACCGGCATCCCGGCACCACTCATCAGCTCCCTGCTCGGCAGGATCCCCCGCGACCTGAGCCGCGACCAGCGCCTGGCCATCGCGAACGCCTACGACAAGATATGGAACCACGACCCGCCCGCCGGCACCCGCGACCAGCGCAACGCCCGCGAGTCGGCCAGATCATTAGCCGGCAGCCGCGGATGGGCACCACCCCAGGCATGGGACGACGCCCAGATCGACCAGCCCGAGGGTCGGCCATCCCCGGACTGGAAACCCCGCAACCGCACCACCCGCCGCGCCGTCGACATCGTCGAAGACGCACAGTTCGTCCGCGACCACGGCGGCTACCGCGACGCTGACAACACTCAGGTCGCCATGCGCCTGGGAGTCAGCCGCGATCAGCTCGACCAGGCCTACTGCCGCGCCCGCCGCTACGCCAGCCGGAATGAGATTGTGGAGCCTCGAGAAGCGGAACCGTAGCACGACGGATACTTCTCGTCCTCGGATATCGTCCAGGCGCGTTAGAGCTGCGCATTCGCCGGATCTCAGCTTTGCCGACCTGGCCGTATGGTGCACAGACTTCTTTGACCTGCGACATCATGCCGATATGGTGATCGCTGCCGCACGCCAGACGGCTGGGCCGTTGAGGGTCGCCGGGCTATCCAGCACACCGGACCCCGTAACGTCGGCGAGTGCCTCAAGACCCGTGACCAGCTGCACTAAGAGACGACCACGAACATCGTGATGGATGTGTGTGCGCGCTTTACCGCGCATTCCGAGAATAGGCCGATTCAGCGGCGGTTCGCAAACCTCGGAAAATACCTACAAAAGATACGCTGGACCTCAGGAACGGAGGAACTAAGAATCTCAGGAACAGAGGAACTAAGGATCCGGAATGAAGCAACGGAATTCACTAACCGCGCTACGCGCGTCTGTCCGCAGCGGGTGCTATCCCGGCGGCAAGCACGAAGTACGCAGCGTGCCATGATGTGGGGAGTGCCTGGCGCTCGTAACGTCGAACTAGATAAGACCTGCATTGGCTGGCCAGCTTCACAGGCCATGCGGGCGACCCGGCCGGAGCGCGGGACCTGTTCGCCGCGCTGCTGGCCGTCAGGGAGCGGGTCCTGGGCCCGAACGCCGGGACGCTCTGACCGCCCGCGGCGAGCTGGGTTACTGGACGCAGCAGGGGAACTAGTGCCGTAGCAGATCACGTTTGCCCTGCGCGCGGTCTTGGCCGGGTCGCTGTCGCGGGTGGCGCTGATCCTCGAGACTGGCCGGGTGAGTGAACGCCTGCGGGTGCGCGAGATCGATGATGATGAGGGTCAGCGGCTGGTGCGGATCGTGCGCCGGGGCAGCGGGTCGGTGGTGACCTGGCGGCGGGCGCAGATGGTGCTGCTGTCGGCGCAGGGCATGGATGCCACGGCGATCGCGAAGGTGGCGTTCACCAGCGAGGACCGGGTCCGGGATGTGATCCGCAACTTCAACGCTGACGGGTTCGCCTCGCTTTACCCGAAGTACAAAGGCGGCCGCCCGCCGAAGTTCACCTTGGGCCAGCGGCGGGACATCAAGAAGATCGCCAAGTCAAGACCGGCCGAGCATGACCTGCCGTTTTCCACCTGGAGCTTGTCGAAGCTGGGCGAGTTCCTGGTGGCTGAGGGGGTGGTCGACGACATCAGCCACGAGGGCCTGCGCACGATGCTGCGCGAGGAAGGCGTCAGCTTTCAGCGGCTGAAAACCTGGAAGACCTCGACCGACCCCGGCTATGCGGTGAAGAAGGCCCGGATCGAGCACCTGTACGCGATCGCCGACGGTGAGGTTATCCCCGATCGGGGCGAGCCGGAGGTGATCTTCTGCGTGGATGAGTTCGGGCCGCTGAACCTGCAGCCCCGGCCCGGCCGGCAGTGGGCGGCGGTCAGCGGGAAGAACGCCGAGCCCGGGCGGGCGCCGCGGCCGCGGATGCGCGCCACCTATACCCGCACCGCCGGGGTGCGGCACCTGTTCGCCGCCTACGAGCTGGGTGAGGACAAGCTGTTCGGGCACATCAAGCCGCGCAAGAACCGGGCACGGTTCCTGGAGTTCTGCCGCTACCTGCGCACCCTCTACCCGCCCGAGGTGCGGATCGCGATCGTCTGCGACAACTTCAGCCCGCACCTGACCACGGCCAAAGACCCCCGGGTCAGAGCCTGGGCCGAAGCCAGCAACGCCGAGATCGCCTATACGCCGACGAATTCGTCCTGGTTAAACCGCGTAGAGGCGCAGTTCACCGCGCTGCGGTACTTCGCGCTCGACGGCACCGACCACCCCAGCCACAAACAGCAGGCCAGCATGATTCGCCGGTACATCATCTGGCGCAACAACCACGCCTACGACGAACGGCTACGCCAGATCGTCACCAGAGCAAACGCAGCCTGACACACCGCGCCGCGGCCTCAGGCGACCGTTTCAACTCCCTGCACGCAATCACGCGGGAACCGGGCCACGGCCACTTCAACACGACGGCTGCGCGCCGGGACACGCGCCGTGACCTCGAACTGATCCTGCAGATCCACATCGACGTCCACCAAGACCCCGAACACGACGTGCTCAGGGCCAGCGGTCTTCTCGGTCAATCCGGTAACTGCGTCCGCCCACACATCCACCTGGCAGCCGCCGGTCAGCGTCACGACCCAGTGCGAAGGCGGCCCAGCAACCAGCTCCATGAAGCCGAACCTTAGCGCCGGACCACGCTAACCCAAGGGGCGAACGTTGCCTGCTGCGGCACTAGTTTGCACATATTTGCTAGGACCAGACCGCCCTCCGCTGAAAGCACCCGGCACGGCATCGCTCACATGGTGCCGCGTAGGCAAGACGGCGGTCGCGGAGACCGAGTGTCAGGAGCGCTGACGGCTGTGCCGCTCGCCGACCTCCAGCGGCGGGCCTTAGACCAAACCGCAACGGGCAGGACGATGCTCCTGACCCCAGGCAGTCGAGGACAGCGCAGTGTTGCTAACCGAACCGGACCAAGCTGGCGCTCTCCGCTGCCGTACAGCAGTGAACTGGACGGGCCCGCACTGCCGCCTTCATCGGCCGCAGTGGTCATGATCGCGCGCCAGTTAGAGATCGTCGGTTGCCTTCGTTGACAGTGCCGCCACGCCTCGGATGAGCAACCTAACGGCTGATCGTGTAGTCGATGACGGCCCACATCACCGACGCTTGCGGAGCTCGCCGTGGAGGTTCTCGTTCTTTTCGCCCTTCTCATCGGCGCTGCGGGCGTGATCGCGGCGCTCTTGGCGTTCAACGTCGCACGCAGCGGTGGAAAGTCCAAGCAGCTTGCTGCTCGAGACGCTGGAGTTGCGTTCATCGCCACCACCACCCTGGCCATCCTCTTGCTCAACTTCCTGGGTGTCGGGGGTGCTTCGCACGCGACGCCCTCACAGCCCGTCCCCATAACTACGCGAGCATCGAGGCCGTGAGGCTCTGATGCGACTATCAATGCACCTGCCTGGGTCTGCGGGTCTCCGTTCGCGACCTGCGGACCTGCGACGGTCGGGCACAATGGTACCTGTCGATTGCGAATACGGCGAGATTCGCCGCATACACATAAGTAGCCCTTCTCCACCTTCGGAGCCGGAGCTAAAAAGATGACCAATAGCTCATATGGCAATGCCGCCAAGACTTGCAGTAGCACAACCGCTGATCGAATGGTTGAAGATCTTCAGCGGAAATATGGGCGCCGGTTTTATCGCCTAGCACGTTCGCGAGGACTCTCCGACGTCGATGCCGCGGACGTGGTTCAAACTAGTCTCATTTCTATGCGACAGCGGTTGATCGATAAAGGTCCTCCAGGCGATAACGTCACCTATTTCTGCAGAGTAGTGTTGAATCAGGTAACACAGTTCTATCGGGACAAGAAAAACGCCAAGGAACAGCTTCCAGATGATCCTGACGACTTTGATCCGGTGGAACCTGAGCCTCAACGTGTTGTTGCCCCCTGGTCTTTAGAGAAACGGCTCATGCTAAAGGCTGCTAACTTGGCAGTCGAACAACTTAGTCAACATCTCCGGGACGTATATGAACTAGCAGTCATAGCAGAACTCAGCCCAGCTGAAATAGCGAAGCTGCTGGGGAAAGAACCTGGGACAGTCAGGGTTTATCTGTCCATGGCGCGGAGGCAGGTACGTGAGCGAGCGGATGAGCTCCTAGCTGAGCTCGAGCAGCAGCGGGCGCAGAAGTACAACGGAGAGAAGAGATCATGATGGGCGAAGAACTGGAAGCCATTCTCCGAGCTCAGTACGACGGAGAATACGACGCTGCGAGGGAAGCTCGGAAGCTGCTAGCCGCCGCCGAGCGCCTGGCCGCGGAGCCGGCTGAACGTCAGCGCATCCGCAACATCGTCGAGGTCGTTGATGCCGAGATCGCCACCCAGACGCGGCAGAGGGCTCGCGTCAGTAACACCCGCCGCGCCTTTTCAGCAACCCAGCTCGCGCGCGTCTTGGCCTTCGTGATTCAGCGCAGAAAGACAGGCCAGGTTTGGGTAACGCGTCGCGACGCCCTTTCAATGCCTGCTAGCGCGTCGCCCGAGCCCAACTCTGCCGAGGCCCGCCCTATCAAGGACTTCATCAGTTCAGCCATAGCAGCTGAGGCCGAGTACGCGCAGCATGTGGTGTCAAGCGCCATGTCCGCGGCTTCCCCTCGGGCTGAGGCCATCACCCAGCCGAGCAGCCCCGCCAGGGGCCGGACAAGTGCGCGTCGCTTGCCCCTCTGGCACCCGACATCTTCGAAAAGGGCTACGAACGCCGCCCAGATCTTGGCCTCGCTGGGTGGCGCGGACATGGACACCCTGGCACGAGTGCCGCAAGAGCGCACGCGGTTCGCGCAGATAGCGATAGTCCTTCTAGCCACAGCAGGCCTGTCAGCAGCCGCAATGATCTATGCACTCCACGAAAGCCTCGGAATGCCCTCACTGGCATCCATTCCCCTTGGCCTAGTATTCGGCATCGTCATTTTCAGCATTGACCGGCTCATCATACCGGAAAACTCCGTGCGGCATCTGATGCGGAAACTAGTAGTGATCATCCCCAGGATGGGTCTGGCGGTTCTGGTAGCACTTCTTGTCTCTACGCCACTGGTCCTACACACTTTCGCAGCTGACATCAATACCCAACTTCGGACCATGGAACAGGAGGACTCAGCTCGCGCGGCGGAGCTGAGAACGGTTAGCGATAGCCAGCAAGAGCAGCTCGCAGCCGCACAAACGCAGGTGAGCACACTCGAGAAGCAGGCACAGGCCGAGCGGCAGAAGGTACTCTCAGCGCTCCAGGCATGGAACTGCGAGCTGTATGGGACGGTCACGGGCTGTCAGGATGCGTCAGGGCTGCCGGGAAACGGTCCTCTCGCTCATCAGAAGCAGCAGATCTACTCCGCAGCTGTCTCCGGATATAACTCAATCGAGAGTCAGCTGAACGCAGCTGATGCTGCGCTCAGAGCAGCAGAAGCAAGCTCTAGCCAGGCCCAGGCCCAACTCGCTAGCGAGGTACAGGTCAATCAGGTCCGGCTAGATACAGGTTCCGGAATTCTCAATCAGCTGAACGCTCTGTCTAAGATCAGCGCTCAGTATCCTGCGGTCGACACAGAGCGGTGGACATTCCTGATCTTGTTTGCCCTCATAGGGTTTTTGCCGGTCGCGGTTGGGTTCGCACTCACTAGGCGGTCGCCGTCGGCCTACGACGCCATCACCAAGCTGGGGGAAGAGGGACTAATTGCGTCGGCTCGTGCAGAGCGCGAGCAGATGATCCACGCCACCGAACAGCGATTGCGGCTCCGCGCCCAGATTGAAGACGACATGCGGCGGCGAGAACTAGACCTCGGCAAGCATGCAAACGAACGAATCGCGGCAGACATGACTAATATCGTTGATACCGCGTTGCGAGAATGGGCTAACCAACTATGGGCAAAGCTCGCCGCGAGTGAAACTGGCAAAACTAGCACCGCCTCTCCGTCACCGCCAGGAGAAGATGTCGATCCGTGACCGCAGCTATCGGCGTGGGCTTGCCCAGAAATGCTGGCTAAACGGCGGTATGAGGTAAGATGAATGGACTGATAAGCATTCGCTGCGCAACGCCAGCGCCGCCACCAGCGGCGCCATCGCGGCGAGCCCGCGGTGCGGCGGCACCCTGTGGTCCGGCGAGCGCTCGGCCACCGCGGTGATCAAGCAGGTAGTCGAAGCCGCCGATGCCGATGGCAAACTCAGGGCAATCCTCGATACCGTGCGCTCCAACCGCGTGGAGGACGACTTCTCCAGCCGCTGGTCCTACGCCCGCGAAGACTTCGAGCGGAAGCTCTGCCACAAGCGGAACAAGATACGCGTGCGCTTCGTCGAGCTCACCGACACCATCCCCGTCCAGGGCCCGGAGACCGAGGTCGAGGGCAACCTGGTGGTGGGTGACTTCCTGGCACTGCTCGACCAGCGCGAACGCCAGATCGTGGTGCTGCTGCGCAGTGGGTACACCAAACTCGGCGAAGTCGCCACCATCCTGGGCTATAGGAATCACTCCCCGGTCTCGAAATACCTGGCCCGGATCCGCCGCAAGGCAGCAGAGCACCTCGACCTCTGACTGCCGGAAGGCCGGCTGCGCCCGACATACTCCCAGTCGGCATCAGGGCATGGCCGGACTCGACAGGGCAGTGTTGCGTCGGCATCACAACCTAAGCTAAGGTCCGTTACGTCCACATCACAGTTACGTCCACACTACAGGTGAACATCATGCCCAGCGAGACAACCGAGGCCCGGATCGCCACCGCCGTGGCGATGCTCGATGCCGCCCGCCGGGCGCGCGACCCGCTCGTGCGTGCCCAGATCCTGTCCGAGGCCCAGTACCAGATCGCCTGGTCGCTTCGCGAGGCCGTGGCCGACTGCCAGGACGGCGAGCCGCGCAGGAGCTGGGCCGACATCGGGAACGCGATCGGCCTGCCGCGCGAGACCGCCTGGCGCCAGTTCAAGGCCGGAGGCCCGCTGGTCACGGTAAAGCCCTACCAGTCGGCCGACAGCCCGCTCAGCGACAGCCAGCCCCAGCCGTTCACCTCCGACAGCGCGATCTGCGCGTTCACCGACCAGGAAGGGAACTGGTTCGGGCCGGGCGAGGACTACGACAACCGGTATGGCCTTGGCTGGCTGTCTTTCAATCCGCCCAATGCCCCCGCCAGCCGGTTCGCCGGGCAGGACCTCCTTGTCCGCTACGGCCCCTGGGACGGCGACGCGAGCTTCCACGCCCCTCAGATCACTGAGAAGGACACCGGCCGTCTCGTGCGGATCCGGGCCACCGACGAGGTCATCGACTGGCTATTCGGTGACGGCCAGACCGCCGTCCGCCAGGCCATGACCAAAGTCGCCGAGGCGGTCGCCATGACCCCCAACACCAGCCAGGCGCTGGCCGACCTGGTGGACAAGGCAACCACGGCGCAAAGCCCAGACCTGCCCTTCGACAACTTCCTCGCCGCGGCCGCAGCGGTGGCCGAGCACGCTGTCCTCGCCTACCGAGACGGCGCCAGCCTCAGCCGAGCATTCCGCGACCTCGAGCGAGCCGTCCGCCAGCGGCAGGCCTGGGACCAAAGGACCAGGTGATCACCATGTTCTTCCCCCAGCCCGGCTGGCAGCGGGTCGCGATCGCCGCCATCCTGGTCATCCCGGTGCTCGCCCTGATCCTGTTCTCCATGCCAGCCTGGATCACCTGGCCGTTCATGAGCACCGAACGACGGAACACAGTGCTGGAGTTCGTTGACCGGATCATCGACCTGGCCAAGGCGCTGACCAAGTCCGGCTAAAAGCCGCCCGGCGGCCGTCGCCAGCATGGGCGCCGCGCACGCCGCGCTGGCGGCCGCGACCGCCATCTGGCTCAGCGCCTGGACATCGGCGACACCAGCGCGCGGCGGGACGCCGCGGCCACGCGCCTGGGCGGCCCGGCCAGCTGGCAGCGGTGGCCGGCCACCATGCTGTCCTCTTGCGCGAACTGGCGGATATGCGCCGCTGACCTGCGCAAAGATGGTGTGGTGGGTGACCGGTACCGTGTTGCGGGCGGCTGGAGTGTGGAAGTCGTCTGCCTGACCGCCACCCCGGACCATCACGATGGTGAATGGATCCGCGTCAGGTTCTGCGGGTTCCACGTCGCCGACGTCCGCAGCGCCGCCGAGCTCGAGCGCTGGTTCCCGCTGACGTCGCTGGAGCCGGAGACATTAGCGCTGGCAGCCTGACAGCGTCCCGCCGGGCCCACTTAGCAGGGCTCGATATGGCAAGCCGTGTTAAGATCAGGGCATGAGGATTGACCCTGCCTCAGCCGAGCACCCTTACGAGCAGCTCGCCCGGCAGCTGCGTGAGCAGATCGGCAGCGGGAAGATCACCGGGAAGCTGCCCTCGATCACCGAGCTGACCGCGCAGACCGGCCTGGCCGTCGGCACCGTGCGCCGCGGTATCGACGTTTTCGTCCAGGAGGGGCTGGTGCAGACCGTGCCGGGCCGCGGGACGTTCGTCCGGCGCTGACGCCGTGGCCAGCGGTCGCCGCGCCGTCAGGGCACCGGTCCCCCCGGTCACGCGCCCTGCCCGCCGGGCGAACGGGATTTTCGGGCCTCGGCCGTGCGGCGTCGTCCTTCGTCGATCCATTGCGAGATCAGTGCCATGTCGGCGCCTGCCTTGATGCACAGCTGGGCGATCTGCAGGTAGACCGCAGCGTCGCCGTCTCGCTCGTGAAAGCCGATGGCCAGGCCTGCCTGCTGGGCCAGCAGGTCGACCCGGCCGCCGGCGACCTCGGCCAGGTCGGCGAGCGCGGCCGCCTCCTCGGCCCCGGTCAGCGCCCGCCCGCGTGCGTGCCGCCGGGTGATGCCCGCGATCCGCGCCGCTAAGATCCGGTCGCTGTCCGCACTCGCCACGCCAGCATCATAGAACACAGATTCGATTTCACGTGGTAAGCACCCGTCAGCGCGCCGGCTCTGTATAACATCCGGCACGGCTGGCGGATCGGGCGCTGAGTGCCTGGCTGTTGTCAGCCGTGCGTGTCTTCCAAGTCGGCAAGGAGTTGCTGGACGCGCTGGCTGATGTCGTCGCGGATCGTCCGGACTGCGGTGAGGTCCAGGCCTGCAGGGTCGGGGAGGTCCCAGTCGAGGTAGCGCTTGCCGGGGTAGATGGGGCAGGCGTCGCCGCAGCCCATCGTGATCACCACGTCGGCTGCCTGCACTTTGCCGTCGGTGAGTGGCTTGGGGAATTCGCGGGAGATGTCGAGACCGAGCTCGGCCATGGCCTGGATCACGGCGGGGTTGAGCTGGCCGGCGGGTTGTGATCCGGCGGAGGTTACGTGTACGCGCCCGGCCGCCTGGTGGTGGAGCAGGGCGGCGGCCATCTGGGAGCGTCCGGCGTTGTGGGTGCAGACGAACAGCACTTCGGGGATGTCGGCCATGCGGGCACCTTCCAGGACTCAGTCAGCAAGCTGGGTGGGCGGCCCGGTGCGGGACTGGGCGGGCCAGGCGGGGTAGATACTTGCGGCCAGTAGGGTGCCGAGGCTGCCGCCGACGATCTGGGCGGCGATGAACGCGGGTGCCGAGGCGGGCGCGATCCCGGCGAAGGTGCTGGTCAGGGTCCGGCCAATGGTGACGGCCGGGTTAGCGAACGAGGTTGAGGCGGTGGACCAGTACGCGGTGCCGGTTCATGCGCCCACGGCCCAGGCCACGTGCTGGATGCGCCCGGTGCGGACCAGGGCCACGATGACGAACAGCAGCCCGGCGGTCGCGACGGCCTCGCTGAGCAAGATCGGTGCGCCGCCGCGGTGGTGATGCGATGCGCTCAGGACTGGCTCGGCGAACATGGCATCAGCCAGGGCAGACCCGCCGATAGCACCTGAGACACGATGGCCGCGGCGGCCAGGGTCAGGCCGTAGCGGTGCGGGGTCTGGCGGCTGAAGATCCAGTCGGCGGCGGTGACGATGGGGTTGAAGTGCGCGCCGCTGGCCGGGATGAACACCGCGATGAGGACGGCCAGGCCGGCCGCGGTCACGAGCGAGTTGATCAGCAGCCGCAGCGCACCGTCGGTGGTGAGCCGGGTGGCGGCGATCCCGGACCCGCCTGAGCCGCAAATCGCATCAGGAATGCGATTGCAGACCCTAGCCTGCATAAATGTCGGCTGCTAGCCCATCAGCGGGGCCACGCAGAGCAAGTGCGGTCCCAACGTAGGCTCATCCATCAGTGTGGCTTGCGTGCAACCACGATCGATTCACGAGCTAGGCCGCCGCTTACGTTCTTGGCTTGAATATTTCGAGCAATCCATATCTCAATCTCTACAAAGCCGATGGCCTCGGCCAACCGGGCGATCAGAACGTCCGTTAGGATAGGGACACGCCAAAGCTCAGAAGATCCTGAGCTTCTTTTTACACGCCGCGAAAAGGTCGAATTGGCGACAACGCATGCTATGGCCCCTCCGGCCTCGAGAGTAGAGAATTGCTGTCGGAGCACCTCATCCATGTCTGCAAAGTAATACCCGTGCACTCGCCCCAGGGCTGGTCGAGCAACATGGCTCGTCAGGAAGCTCGTTACTGAGTCAATTGCTTCATGGACGGCGTATGTCCTGTCCGGAAGGACAGGCCGAGCAGGAAACTCAATAGAAGGATGGCTGCGGAGCGTTCCTTCGCGCAAGCGTCGAAATCGTTCGCCATCTGAGACAAACTCTAGGAGCCATAGCTCAAGCTTATACACCTCCGTATAGTCGATACAGTTAAGATATGGTGGCGAGTATAGATGAAGGCCGACCGAATCGGGCTCAATAAGAGGTGCGCCACTTTCACTTAGAATTGCACTAATACATCTCGCGTCGCCGAGAACGTGGCGTGCATCGACATTGCTGCTTCTCAATGTCGCGAGGTCCTCTATCATCGCCCGCCACTGATTGATTACAGTAGACCGGACACTGGAATCTTCCAGAGGTTCTACAGTCGGCCGGAGTGCTAGGGCCCTCCGATTGCGTCCTCGGAGAATACGCAGCGCCCTCCCATCCTTCATTACTCCGCTCAAGTCTTCGATAATTGCTGCAAGCCCAAGCAGGAAAAAGCCGCGCTCCGGATCCGAAAGGATCGGATCATGATTTATGGCATCTCTGGCAGAAATTAGCCCTCGCAGAACCTTGGGGTCGAAAATCTCCTCGTTGTGAAACGCCGCCAGCCTCGGCGTCTTCTTCCGTGAGATGCGAAACGCCGAAAGACGCTGCGCGTGCCGCTCCAATGACGCTGGATCCAGATCTGAGCTAGCAAGCTTTGCCTTGCCAACAAAGTGGGCGAAAGGCGAATATTCAATGCCGATCACCCGGGCCGTTGCTTCATTGGTCCGCAACGACAACGCTGTGGTTGCAACACCTGCAAATGAGTCAACAACTGTCTTCGTTTTGCCCGTACCAAGCATATTGGCAAGCAGAGGTGGCAACAGCGGCGAGAAGCCTTCTTTATAGTAATACCACCGATGAACGGGAGCGGCGCGCAAGCTATCTGCGCTTACCAGGCTACCCAGCGCTGATCCTTGGTCACGGAATCGGAGCCCTGCAGTCAGAGCCTCCAAGCTGTTCTGAAGCTCTTTCACCTCTGGGGCCAGATCCTCCGCTGGACTGCCCCAGTCCACCGCCGGACCATCCTTGATCAAACTGTGTCCCGTCCAGAACATGGCTGCCATGAGTGAATCGACAGTACTGCGGCATACCGACACAAACCACAGGAGCTAGGCGTTACAGTGCCCTCGTAAGGGCATAACTCAGGTGCGCTCCTCTGCCTGAAAGTCTGGTCGGTCGACCACGGCACCCGAGCGTGCATCGCCAGAGCCGCGACCACGCGGGCCGGGGCGGGGACGCAACGAGAGCGCTGGTCAACGCTACCGCCGACATGCACATCCTTCCCTGCCGCCAAGCATCCAGAGAGGCCCGCTCAACCGACTTTAGTGGAACCTACAGCAACGGCCGCGTTCACATGTCGAAGCCGCCCTACCAGCCCGACCGTTCCGATAGGGCCCCGATGTGCACCTAACAGGCAACCTGAACGTCCAAGGAACAGATGGGCGGATGAGTTCGGGCCGATGACATGGCAGAGTCGCGCCTCAGGCGGATCCTGTCGGGCGTGATCGACCGCCGTTGACAGATTTGAAACTCATGGGAGGAGCGTTCGGTGACAGGTAGCCGCAGCCTGCCCGTACTCACTAACGTGCAGTTGCGGAATTTCAGCCTGTATCAAAACAATCGTAATTTAAGCATTCCCATTCTCCCAGGCGTATTTTGCTTGGCGGGCGCAAACGGGATGGGGAAATCGACATTCCTCGCTGCCATCAATTATGCCCTTACGGGGACCGTGCCAAATCCGAGGCGCGCGTTCCGCAGTGTGGAGAATTTTTACAAGGACAGCCTGGCTTTCGCCCCCAAGTACTTCGACGGACGCGTCGAGCAGGAAGACCGTCCGATCGCTGAGATTGAGCTTCATTTCCGCATCGCAGACCACAGGTATAGAATTGTCAAGAACTTCTTTGAAAGCGAGGCGCTGCGTGAATTTGAGATGGAGGATCCAACAGGCCATCCGCTGGTAGACACTTCCGCCTCGGATCCACGCGCCCGGCACAGCGCCTATCAGAACCGAATCGTGGAAGACTGTAATTTGGCAGGCTTCGAGTACTTTGTCTTCCTTCAGCAGATGCTGCTCACATTCGACGAACGGCGACATCTGCTTTTCTGGGACCCACGCGCCGCCAACCTTGCGCTGTATCTAGCCTTCGGCGTCGAGCCTAGCGACACTGAGCGATCCGAAAAATTGCGATTGGGAATCGACAGCGCTGAATCCAATGCGCGCAATGCCCAATGGCAAGCAACGATTGCACGAAACAGCCTCGCGCGCATGGGGGGCAGCGACGTCGCCGGTCTTCTACAGCTCCGCGATACCCACGAGCAGCTGGTTGAGGCCCTTAGTAACGCCGAAGAAGAGGCGGCACTAGCCGAGCGCGCAGCGGATGACGCCGTGTTGGCCGCGGCTGGCGCCGCAGCGAATCAGCAGGCACTCCGCCGCGAGTATGACAGAGCCTTCGCTCGGAAGGTCGCTGGTAACAGGGACCCTGCGCGGCATCCTGTAATACTCCAAAGTCTCAGCGACCATACCTGTGACGTATGCGGCTCTACTTCCGACGAGGCGATCGCTGCAATAAGGGCTGCTCTGAACGAGCAACGATGCCCCCTCTGCTGCACCCCAATCCAGCATGCCGAGCCGCAGAACTTCGACGAGTTGCAAGAGCTCGACGACGAATTGGCGATTGCCAAGGCCGAATCGGAGACGGCGCAGGCGCGTGCAGAACGCCTGCAGCTTGAGGCTCAGGATGTCCAGGCGCGTGCTCTAAGTGCTGCTGCAGCCGTGGAGAAGTTCGAACAAGCAAACGCGGAGGGGATGGCCAAGATTATTTCGGCGTCGCCTGAATCTGAGCACCAGCGTAGAACGCTCGAGGCCGAAGCCCGCAACGCGGTGAAGCGCCGTGATGAGTTTCGTCGGCAGCGAGATGCGATGCATGCCGAACTTGAACCTCTTCAAGCTCGGCTCTCATCTGCATACCACGCCGGCGAGCTTGAATTTGTCCCGACCTTTAGACGGTTCGCCAAGCGGTTTATCGGGCTAGAGATAGACGTCTATCTGAATCAGATTCAAAACACGTTCGGCCTGTCTCTTGAAATGAAGGGAAGCCGCCGTCAGACAACCACTGAGCTGTCGGAAAGCCAGCGCTTCTTCCTTGAGATAGCCCTTAAGATGGCCCTTGCGCAACACATGAGCAGCACAGATAGTCCGGCCGCGCTGCTGATAGACACGCCAGAGGGGTCCCTGGATATCGCCTATGAAGCGCGTGCAGGGGACATGTTCGCCGATTATGTTCAGGCAGGCTTCAATTTGCTGATGACGGCGAACATCAATAGCAGCCAGCTTCTTAAGCGTCTTGCGGAGCGATGCAAGGCGGAGGATATGGAACTCGTGCGAATGACTGAATGGGCACCGTTGACTGAAGTACAGGCGGCTGAGGAGCACCTGTTCAACGAGGCCTACGCGGATATCGAGAATAGATTGATCGGAGGAGCCGAGGCGACCGAGCAGTGAGCGCTACGCCTGAGGCGATCTTCGACTGTTTGTCGATCGCCAATGAGCTTGGTCCGATAGCAGGCGGGGCTGGAGAATCTGAGATAGCGAATTTCGGCTACCTCAGTTGCTTGCTCTCGGTATATAGGGGGGTAGCGCCGAGTGATTGGGGCTATGGATTTGCGGCAACCAAGGCTGCAGCACCTTACAGCGAAGACCTTAGCGACGCGATAGAAAGCTGTCGTCTATCAGGACTTCTTGAGGAGGGGCCTAACGGCTTTACCCTGAGTGCACGCGGCTTGCAGGAGCTGGTTGGCCTTTCGGAGCTTAAGCGTTTTAGAAGCCGACGAGCGTATCTTCATGCTGCTTGCCAGAGTGCGATCGCGATTCCGCTGCCTCTGGTGACGGAGTCGCTTTCCGCCGAACCGCAACTCCGGCAAGCGCTCCGACTGTCAAGCCTGCGACCTCTCCTGGACGAGGCCGGCCGCCACGTTGTGCTATCGCACTTCGCAGCGTTGTCCCAGGCGGTCCCTGAAGCGCAGGATTTGTTCGTCCCCGCCGTCGTTTGGCTCGCCTACCTGGCACGGCAGGTGGAAGCAGACACCGCTGAGTTCGATGGCATCGGGGCTGAGGAGGGCTAGCGATCTTGAACGTTGATCCGGCTGAGATGGTTGGCATAGCCGAGCAACTGTACGTCGCGCGGCTAGCTGCGACGATGGGGCCCGAAGGTACGGAAGCGTTGAAGCGGCTCTTGCTCATGGTTCGGCAAGTTCATTTGGCGATTACCACCGAACGGATGACTAATGGCCTAGTTGTGGTCTGTGCGGTAGACAGAGACGATCCATGTTTGCCTGGGCCGAGCGCGTCGTTCACCGACGCATCGGCCCTGACCGCGTACTTCGACGGCAAGACTACATTGACCGTACAGGTCAGTATCGACGGACTGCGGGTCTGGACTAGGCCGTTGGAGCAAGACCTCTCGTTCGATTTCGTTGGATACAGGTATTCAGTTCCGCACAGAGAGACGATATTCACTCGTAATGCCCAATATGACGTACCTGTTATTCGAATGTCGGCGAGCTATTTCGGAATTCCGTACTTCATGGACCTTAAGCGGTCGCTAGAGCAGTACGGTGAGACGTGGGTCAAAGACTCGACTTGCGAGATATTCAATGAGAGCTGGCTAGATCCCCATCGGCTTCTATTCGCACCGGAGCCAGAGTTCAGAATGCGGCGTTCGCTTCAGCGACACCTCCGCTCAGGACTGCGTGAGCATACATCGGTATCGATCATGCCGGAACAGAATATAAACGAAACGCGTCCAGTGGACATTAAGGTGACGTGGGCCTGCAACCGGGTTGCACTGATCGAGATTAAATGGCTCGGCAAGAGCGCGGCGCAGGGAAGCGACCGGTGCACCCAGAAGCACTATGCCGGCAGAGCTAAAGAGGGTGCTTCGCAGCTGAGGGATTATCTTGATGCATACCATAAGGAGGTCCCTCACGAAGAGGCTCGCGGCTATTTGGCGGTGTACGATGCTCGTCGCCGCAATGTAACGGCCCCTCCGTCGACCATCTCGGCTGCAGATGCAGCTTATTACCGATATCAGGAGATCGAGTACGATGCAGAAATTCTTGCTAGACCTGATTTTGAACAGCCTGCCAGGTTCTTTTGTGAAGCGGCGCTCTAGGTTTCATTTGCCAGGCGCGCTCGAATCGACTCGGAGATTTGAACCCGGCGGATAGGCGTGAACCCGAACCGCATTAGCAATCTGAGGCTCACTGGCAGCTGGGATAAGCCCGCGCCTTATGGTTCTGCCTGTGGAGATTCTGGTTGCGCGGATGCCTGGCCATGAAGGAGTGAGGTGGCGAGCGGGTCGCCGGAGGCTAGCGCGTGGTTGACGACCAGCGCGGCGCCTGCTGACCTGCTCAGTGTGGTGGCGCTGGGGCGGGAGCGTTCTGGTCCCAGATCGGCTGCGGCGTCGATGATCAGCCGTTCGCTGGCGCGGTCGATGTCGGCGGCGCGCTGGAGCAGATCGGGGTTGGTAATGCCCAGGTCGTAGAGGGTCTGTTCCACCGGGCCGGGGAGTTCTGGGCGTTCACTTGCGACCTGCCGGCTGTCTGCGGTCTCCGGCGTCTGGTGTGCCGGGCTATCGGGGGGCTGGCTCGGTTAGTCGGGATGGGTCAGCTGCCTGTCTGGCCGTGGTGAGCACGCGGCTTGGAGCGCCGGTCGCTGTGGCGATGGCGGCGACATGCGCGGTGGTGTCCTCGGCGGATCGTGTGGTCTGGTCGCAGGCCGCCAGGATGGCCTGGATCCGGTCGGGTGGGGCCGGGGCGAACGGGCGGGGGATGTCCATCTTGTCGGGCAGGGATCGTGTGGTGACCAGGATCCGGTGTGCGGCGCCGGCGGCGTGTATCTGCTGGTGTTCGGCGTGGCCGAGGCTGGTCAGTGTGTCGCAGGCGTGGTGCACGGCGGTGATCAGGAGGCGGGTGTCTTCGGGCCGGGGTGCCAGTTCGTGTGGTGAGCGGGCCTGGTGGGCGGGTCCGCTGGCCAGGGTCCATTGCGGGTCGGCGTAGGCGAGCCGTCCGGTCCATAGGGCCAGGTCGCCTGATTCGGCGGCGTTTGGGGACAGGTGCAGGCGGGTGTCGGTGGTGACCAGGTCCAGGGCGTGAGCGACGTCTAGCCATCGTTGCCGGGTGCGGCCGGCGGCTTCGGCTGCCTGCAGCAGCCCGGCGGCGTGGCCGCCTGAGCCATGCCCCTCTTCGTGTTCGGCGAGGGCGCGGAGCAGGATTTCGCGGTGGTGGCATGTCAGGGTGGCCGTGGCGGCGACGCGGCGCAGCGAGTTGATGGTCAGGTGCGCAGATGACGCTGGCCGGGTGCTGGTTTCCCAGGCCAGGCGGCGGACCCGTTCGGCGGTGGTGATCACTCCTGTGCACAGCCCGGCGACGGTTTCGTCCGGGGCTGGGAGGCGATGCGGCGGGGGCATGGCGGGCGGGATGGCGCGCAGGAGCTCGAGGTCGCTGCCGGGTACTGGTTCGCGGCGCTGGGCGGTGGCCACGCGGGAGCCGACGATCCACAGCCACTGGCAGGCCGCGTTCAGTTTCTGCCGTTCCTGGTGGCTGCCATGTGAGCCCGGGCCGAGCGCGAGGGCGGCGCCCAGCGATGCGAGCCGCCGGGCCAGGCCGCCATCTCGCCCAGGATCGCACGGGCCACAGCGGGCGAGGTGACCACGAGCCCCCACGGCGAGCGCAGGTGCCGTTCGCCGTCGCGGTCACGGGCCAGGTGGGTTTGCAGCAGGTCCCGTTCTGTGGCCAGTGACGCTGCTGCGGCGTCCAGGTGCCAGGCCAGTTCCCCGCCGGGAGCGCGCGGACCCGGCCGGGGCGCGTCCGGCTGGTCGACGAACGCCGCCGCCCTGGCCAGCGCGTCGCGGGTTTCAGTACCGGCGCGAGTCCAGCCTGCCGCCCGCTCGCTGCGTGGCAGCTCGCGAACCGGCCCGGGCGCGATGTCCAGCACGTACCGATGCATCAGCACCACGATGCGCAGCACGCTGCTGCTGGCCTGCCGGATGTCAGCGCCGCCATATGTCGCAGGCAGCTGGGCGGCTTCAGCGAGATGGCCATGCGCGGCGTCGAGGAAGTCGCCGAACACCGCCCGGCCCGTCACGGCCCGCTCCGGCCCAGCAGGCCGTAAATGTGCTCAGCACACCGGGCAGCATCGGCGCACGCGGACCGGTCACCAGAATCCGGAGCCGACGCCCCCGCCTCAGCGAGACGAACCGCCAGCAGGCCGGGAGCGCCGTGGCATGCTGCAAGCGATCCCGGGGTCCGAGGACTGCGCTCATTTCACAGCTCCTGTTGCGACAGCGATGACGCGAGCATCGCGGCGCCCTAGCATCCGGCCCGTGCAAGGCACCAGCCTGTGGAGATTAGGCGGCCGGCGAGCTGCTCTTTGCGCCCGTTTGCTGGCGGCACGCAGCGATGGCCAAGCGGACGGCACGTTGATGTTCGGTGCTCAGGGTTCCGCGGCCCGACCGCCAGGTAGCCCAGACGTGGTCGCGCAGCTGTTTCGGTACGCGGTACCAGTGGTGACGGCACATCAACCGCGAGGTGTCGATCTCCTCATTGCAGGACGGCACGTGACAATGACCGCCTCGTTCAGCCGAGGCCAGCAACAGACGGCCAGGCCCGCGGCCGCGGCCCGCGGTTAACTCCGTTACCGTGCGATCTTCGACTGCGTCGCTAGTCATGATCGGTATCCATTCCGTTCGCCTGCTGACACGCCGAACACTACGCCCAGCCAGTGACATTCCTGACGATCCCGTTCCTGTGACGCCGCGACGCGCGCACCAGCTATCGCCGGCAGATCACACCGCTGGCGGGCCGCCCAGTCGTTTGGCACAGGCAGCCCGGTCTCCAGCCCGGCTGCTGGGCGCCGTCCCGGCCTCAACATCATCGCGATGGTCGCGGCTCCGTCATCGGCGTGGCCGTGCTCGCCGTTATCGCGTTCGCCGTGCACCTGGTGCACGGCAGGCACGCCGCGAGCCGCCGGGCCGTATCCAGCCGGCCACCCCCAGGACCGCGATCGCCGCACAGGGCTCCACAGCGCGATCGAGGCACCGACACCTGCCCATAAGCGGACCAGGCACGCCTGGGGAGGAACCAGCAGGCATTTACCGGTCCCCGGTAGCATGCGCGCCATGTCTTTCAACGTGGGTCCCGCTGACATCGGACGCCTCGTCACCGCCTTCCGCCGGTGGCGTACGCGCCGGTGGCGACGCACGCGCTACGCCGACAGCCTGACAAGCCCGGCGGGCTGGAGAAATCAGCTCAGCAGTTCAACGACGAGCTCCACCGGGGGCGTGCGACCACCCGAGGAGCGCTAGCTGCCACCGCCTGCAGCACGGCGCACGACCGAGGACCCGCATCGTGTACCAAACGGTGCGGGCCCTCTGCACGTTCGGACTCAGGCACCAGCCGGGACGCCGTCGACCTTCACAACGATGGCCAAGTCCGTCCCGGCAGCTATGGATTCGGCCCACTCGCGCAGGGTGGCCTCAGGGACTTTGATGCCTTTAGCTCTCATCCTGCTCAAGAGCAGCGGCGCCACCTCATCGGCTGGCCGGCCGGCCATGTCTCCCTGGAGCTGGTCGACCACGGCCTGCCCCACGCGCGCGAAGTGCTCCTCAAGGCCACCATGGATGTGCTGCATCAACTGCTGGTCGATTCTCTGGGGGTTTGGTGCATATCGCATTCCTTTTCCATTCTGCTTGCGGAGGCTCCCCCTGGATGACGCGCGTCATCCCTCCGTCAGCGCGCAGGCTACCGGCTGGGAAACGAATGCTCAAAATCACACTCCCCGCAGGTCAGAACGATGTCAGATAGACCCAACATTGGCCGCGTAAAGGTGAAGTAAATCCAATTAGATATACCTTCCCGTGCCTTTCCACGGCATCATGTCGGTATCAAAGCGCCAGTACACCGGTTCGCATCAGGTATGCGATGGCTGGCATCCAGCCTGCGCCAATGCCGCCTGCTGGCCCGTCAGTGGCCCAGCCGAGCAAGTCCTGATGTTCGGGAAGACCGAGAACCATGATCAGCCGCCGCTCGATGGCTTGCGGCCCGAAAGTAGCGAGCCCGACCCGTGCCGTTAAGCGCAACGCAAGCCGAGCACATTGGTCGGCACTGCCGAATTAGTCCGTACCTGTATCAAGAGCGGCGCTTCCCGCGCCGCGCTCAGCCTTGGGGGCCGCTCGCGCGGGCGCGCCGCCCGTGCCGTCACGACCTCCATGATCAGTCTGGCTCATTCGTGCGACTGGTGGCGCGGGCAGCCGTCTTCCTCGCTCCCGATCGTCCAGCTCGCGGTCGGCGCGTCAAGGGCGTCCCTTACGGGCCGTCGCACGCGATCGGCTTCGCCGACCCTAGACCCGCCGACCCCTCACCTGGATTTCGCGCCTATGAGGAAGATGGGGAGAGATAAGGCACGGATCACACCTCGGGGGCTCCCGTATTCTTAGCACAGGACACTTCCGGCCCCGATGGAGGCATCTGGTGCCCAGCTACTTTTACGAGTGTCGAAAATGTACCAAGGTCTTCACTGAAGTGCGAAAGATTGATGAACGTGATCGGCCAGCCACCCATCCAGACTGTGGCACAAGCACCAACAAGCGGGTCATCCTGGGTCCATTTTCGTTCATCAAAGAGAGCAGAACAGAGCGCCCGAAACCGCAACCTCAAAACATCGAGTCAACGCACATGCGGCGAGGATCGGTGCAAATGATTAACTGCAAAGCCATCGACTGCGGCACAGGTATGAAGCTCAGCGGCAACGTTCGTGTCGAGATGGACGGCACCGAACTCCGGGGCAACCGTGTGGGCATTGACATGACCGAGGACGTCGAACTCCGCGCGCGGCGGACAATTATAGAGTGAGGCCTACTCGATATTAAGACTCTTTCCCTTTATTTCCGTATCATCGTCGATGTCAAGTGACGTGTCCTGGTTGCGAATATACATGCCATCGAATTCCAGCTTGGAACGGCCTCGCATCCTGATGCCGGTCCGGTGAGCTTCAATAGGCCGGGATTCGGTCTCGTCCGGGGCTTCCAAGTCCTTTTTATCTCGCATATAAGATCCCACAAAGAAGATAAGAATCCCGGCGGCGACGAGACCGATGCCCACTTGGGCTACGGGGTGGTCATACCAGTGGAACCTGTCCGACGTGCGGTTGAGCTGCGCGACGATGAACGCAACCCCAGCGGCCCCCACCGCCAGGCCAAGGACACGCACGCCATCCGGAACCGGCGCTCTCATGTAACACCACCCTCAGAGACCTGATCGCGTGCGATCCACGTGCGATACCGGGCGGCCATTCAGACGCACTGGCGGGTCACGACGACGAAGCATGCCGATGCCTTTGACTCCCGATGGGGAGGGCGTTCGCGCTGGTCAGCGCCGGATCTGAAATGCCAAGACTACGTGGTCAGGGGCGGGGTCGAACCGCCGACCTTCCGCTTTTCAGGCTGGCGACACTGCTAGCCGCCACGATTCAGCGAGGATCGTAGCGGGCCGGCCGGGTAAGGGTGCCCGGCTACGTCGTTATGAGGGCAGGCAGCTTTCGGCGGCTTCGAAGAGGGTCCATAGGCCTTGGATGAGGTCAGGGGAGCCGAAGTTCGGCTCCCACTGCTCGCGGTGCAGCACGTCGGACACGACGAAGGCGGCCGCGGCCGGAGCGCCCGCGATCCTGGCGACGGTGAACAGGCAGGAGGCTTCCATCTCGACAGTGAGGATGCCCTCGGCCCTGTACTTGGCGATCTCCTCCGAAGTCTCCCGATACGGAGCGTCGGTGGTCCACGAGGGACCATAGGTGGCTGCAGGCAGCGCTTCCCGCAGCCGGGTGGTGAGCCCTGGGTCGGGGAAGGCGAACGGCTCCGGCGGGGCGTAGTGATGGGATGTTCCCTCGTCCCGGAGCGCGGCGGAGCAGACCACTAGGTCGCCCGCGGCCAGTCGTCCACCGAGCCCGCCGACGGCGCCGACGCCGATGAACAGCTCCGTTCCCCGCGCAGACAGTTCCTCCACAGCGATGGCTGCCGCCGGAGCGCCGATCGGCAGCCGGGCCAGACCCAGGTCCGGAGTCAGCCGCAGCAGGACCGAGCCAGCTCCGGCAGGCTGCAAGTCGCAGTGCTCACGCCGTTCCCGCACCCAGTTCTCTAGGCGGGCCTGCCAGGTGACCACGACGGCGCGGGGAGCCGGAGACTGCGCGTTGCCCCGCGACTCGTGGTAGTCCAGAAACTGCCGAGCCGTCACGTACGGTCGGCCAGCGTGCTTTCCTTCGTGGTTCGGGAACGCCATGCCGACATGGTGACAGCGGCTCCACTCGGGGCGCGAGCCGTTTATGGCCCCGTATCGAAGGCAGCGTGCTCTGGTCGTCATCGTGGTGCACTAGGCAGCGCGGGCTATCCGGCGACTGCGGACCAGACTTGAACCAGCACCCGACCTGGAGACCGACGACTGTTGCCAACAGTGCCACCAAGGTCAATCATGACCAATCCCGGCCTGTGACACACGCACTCCGGGTTCGCGGAACATCCCCCTGCGGCCGCGGTCGGCGGTGGGAGCGGATTGGGAGCAGCGATGCCCTGCCAGTTGCGGTTAGACGCGGTCAGATGCGGTGATCGTGCCCATCCAAGAAGTCCTGACCTGCGGCAACGTCCTCGAGCAGTGGTTTGTCCGCCTGCGCGCTCAGTTCGGGACGAAGAGTGCCCGACCTCAGAGCCGCCCTTGCGCTGGCCCGGCGGCCCGTCAGCCGCACGGCGTGCTCGGGTCAACAGCAGGTGAGCCGAACCGGATGACCTGCCTAGGAGTCGGCAATCGAAATACAGGGCAGCCGTGCCAGATCGCGGCAGTCCGTTAGTTTCGCGCGTGCGCGTACTACATGTTCTGTTTTAAATCAATATCTATCTTAAAGTTTTGCTTTAGTTGTATAAATCCGTCAGATTCACTGGGCAGGTGCTGCCTGCTGTGATGCGTGCGTCCGGCCGTGGGCCGGGGGCCGGCGGTGAGCCGGAGACGGGATAGAGACGATGGTGTCTCTGCGATCAGCGACCGCGGCCCTGCGTTCACAGCACGGTTCCCGGGCAGGCCGGCCCTCTGCCGGGCACCGAGCGCGGCTTCGGGCGGCGCTGGCGCGCCGCGCTGGGCGCTGCTTACGGTGGATGGTGGCGGTGGTGCTGGCCCCGGTGCTGGCGGCCAGCGGGTTAACCCCCGTTGCGGCGGCGGTCGCGGCAGGCGCAGCGCTGGCGGTGGCGTCAACGGTGACCTCGGCTGCACCGGCACAGGCGTCGACGACGGGGCCGGTGCTGGTGCTGCTGCAGAACGGGGAGACGACTGCGCCGGAGACCACGGTGCTGCAAAACGCTGGCTACACGGTGACCCAGGCCACCCCGTCAACCTGGGCGGGCATGTCTACGTCCGCGTTCAAGGCGTATGCGGCGCTGGTGATCGGTGACCCGTCCAGCGGCGGGTCGTGTTCGAGCCTGACGCAGACCACCACGACGCTGGGCACCGCCTGGCAGGGCGCGGTGTCGGGAAACGTAGCAGTGCTGGGCACCGCGCCAGCCGCGGCAGGAACCTCGGCGGCGGACACGCTGATCACCGACGCGGTGAACTACGCCGCGGCCGGGTATTCGTCTTCCTCCAGTACCGGGACTGGGTTGTATGAGTCGCTGAACTGTGAGTACTCGACGGCGTCGGCGGGCACGAGCGTGCCGTTGCTGAACGGGGTGGAGGGTATCGGCGCCACGGGCGGGCTGACGGTGCAGGGCAGCCTGTCCTGCGCCGATGCGGGCACGGTCAATAAGTGGGAGGCCACGGCGTCGGGGACATTCGGCGGGTTCACCAGCAGCTCGCTGTCTACGGGGTCATGGCCGTCGCCGGCGTGCCCGGTGGAAGAAGCGTTCGATAAGTGGCCGGCGCAGTTCACCCCGGTCGGTTATGACGCCGCGTCGGACGCCACGGCGAATTTCACCGCGTCGGATGGGGCGAAGGGGCAGCCATATCTGCTGCTGGGCGCGCCGGTGTCGGCGGCCACCCAGGCGCTGGCCCCCTCGGCCGGCGGGGAGGTGCCCGCGGGGACGACGGCGGGCGGGCAGGGGAATGCCGCGGATCCGGGTGCGTCGGCGGGGCAGGCGAGCGCTGGGGATCCGGTGGATACCGAGGACGGGGATTTCACCCAGTCCGACACCGACCTGTCCATCGGCGGGTTCGGGCCGTCGCTGGATTTCACCCGCAGCTATGACACCCAGGCCGCGCAGCAGCAGACGGAGGACGCGGCGCCGGGGGCGATGGGGTATGGGTGGTCCGATGACTGGGCGACGTCGCTGGCTACTGGCAAGCCGGTGCCCGGGGACGTTTATGCGCTGGATGGGTCGGCGTCGGATCTGGGTGATGGCGGGCCGGCGGGTTCGGCGCCGCTGGATTCGCCGGGCGGGGTGTTTGTCCCGGCGGGGAGCTCGAATGTGTATATCGCTGACACGCTGAACAACCGGATCCAGGAGGTTGCCGGGAGCACGGGCACCCAGTGGGGGATCGCGATGACGGCTGGTGATGTGTACACGATCGCGGGCAGCGCGTCGGGGTCGTCGGGGTCCTCGGGTGATGGCGGGGCGGCGACGTCGGCGCTGCTGGCTCAGCCGCGGGCGGTCACCATGGACTCATCGGGGAACCTATACATCGCTGACAGCGACAACAACCGGATCCAGGAGATTCCGGCTGCCTCGGGGACTCAGCGGGGTGTGTCGATGACTGCGGACGACATTTACACGGTCGCCGGGCAGGTCAACGGGAACTCCGGGTCAGGCGGGGACGGCGCCGCGGCGACGTCGGCGTACCTGTTCAACCCGATCGGGATCACCGTCGATTCTTCGGGTGATCTGTATATCGCGGATTCGGCTAACAACAGGGTCCAGGAAGTCGCCGGCCATACCGCGACTCAGTGGGGCCAGTCGATGACCGCGAACGACATCTACACCGTCGCCGGGAGCGCGTCCGGGAGTTCCGGTCACAGTGGTGATGGTGGCGCGGCGACGTCGTCGCTGCTGGATTTCCCGAACGGTGTCAGCCTGGATTCGGCGGGTGATCTGTATGTCGCCGATACCGACAACAGCCGGATCCAGGAGGTGCCGGCCGCGTCGGGGACTCAGTGGGGGCAGTCGATGACTGCCAGCGACGTGTATACGGTGGCGGGCAGCTCGACCGGGGCGTCGGGGGCGTCGGGGGATGGCGGGGCGGCGACCTCAGCG
>Ga0335073_10000843_pt1 | contig 40241 bp, 47 predicted proteins | sample Lox_Sample_22_FD_207093 | JGI IMG/M metagenome (GOLD analysis project Ga0335073, IMG submission 207093) | Soil microbial communities from Loxahatchee National Wildlife Refuge, Florida, United States - Lox_Sample_2.2 | ecosystem: Environmental > Terrestrial > Soil > Wetlands | place: USA... | reverse complement strand
CGTTCGACGATCAGGTTGCGTTCGAGCTCGGCCACGGCGCTCAAAATGATCATCACGATGCGTCCTGTCGGCCCTGTGGTGTCGATGTTTTCGCGAAAGGAAACGAACTCGACGTTGAGCGTTCGTGAGCGGCATCTACACCTGGGCCCGCAACCACGGCCACTTCGATGGTGCCAACCCAATCGTTGGGGTGAAGCTGCCAAAGGCGCGCGGTGCGTCGGAGACCTACGCTTACGATCTGCGAGAAGAGCTGGCCATTATGAATGTGCTCGAGCCGATGGCGAAGGCAGCGATTGCCGTCGCAAGCTTTGCTGGGTTAGCCCGCGCTGAAATGCGCGGCTTGCGCTGGGAAGATCGTAAAGATGGCAATTTGTACGTTCGCAGAAACGTGTGGGGTGCGACGGTCAAAGAAACGAAGAACGAGTACCGGGAAGCACCGGTTCCAATCATTCCCCAGCTCGCTGAGATCCTCGACGAGTATTGGGAAACGTGCGGCCGTCCAGCGGAGGGCTGGATCTGGCCGTCTCCCGTTCGTGACCTCTCGCTGGATTTCATTCACATCTACCGCAAGCACATTCGCGAGCGTCTGCAGAAAGCGAAGCTGCCCTGGTATGGCTGGCATGCCTTCCGCCGCGGGCTGGCCACCAACCCTCCGACCTCGGGGTTCCCGACCCTGTGATTCAAAAAATCCTGCGCCACGGAGACGTCGGCACGACGCAGAGGTTCTATCGCAAGACCCGTCCTTCAGCTGTAACCAAGGCGATGAAAAAGCTCTCCAATCGACTGTCAGTTGTAAGTGCGTCAAAAGACACAACGGACAAACAACGGACAGCTATTTCTGATAGCTTGTAAGTTGCTTATTACAAATAGGAAGCGAATGGCGTCCGGTGACGCTCCCGGTCTTCAAAACCGGCGATTGGCAGCTTCGCTGTCAATGGTGCGTTCGACTCGCACACGCTTCCGCCAATATCTTCCGGGATATCTTGTCTTAGCTCAGCGTGAAATGGAGAAGCGACGTTCTCCGGGAGTGTAGATTCCGCCCCTTCGGGGGGATTTTCAAGGCACCGGGGTCTATCGTCCGATGGCTTTTTCCTCGCAGTGCACAGCGCGAGAGGATCGGCTCCCGCGCTGCTGAGCATCGGTTCGATGAGCCCCACCGGGTTATCCCTCAGCATGGTTGCATTCCTGCAGTGCCGCTTCCGGTTTCACTGGCGAGGTCATTGTATCTCTACTCCGTCCATCGGTCTCAACTTCCGGATGGCCCGCCACCTGCCCGCGCTCCATTGGCCTGGTCCTTCCATTGTTGAACGTTCACGCCCATCACGAGGAGCCAGAGCATGAGCAATCCTTCCCCGACGATGCCGGGGATCAGAATGTAGCGGAAAAATAGATGGCTTCCGAGCCGGGGCCACAGGAAGGTCAGATAGCCCAAGCCCGCCAGCGCCATCAGGACACCCAGAATCCGAGGAAGGAAGATTGACTTGAAAATGAGATAGCCGATCAGAAGGCAATGGAGTCCGAAAGGCACCATGGCGATGCCGTAGCCGGTATCGAAGGCGGCCGAGGAGTGAGCGTTCTGGAAGAAGACCAGGGTGCCGAAATAGCTCAGTGAGTTGACGGCCATAACAGCGACAAAGATGAGCCTGAAGAGCGCCGCAAGCAGAGAGAGGCTCCTGCTTACCGGTTTGAGCAAATCATAGAGGATGAGCGCCACGCCGGTATCGCAGGTGAGGGTGATAATCATCTTCGCCGGCGTGGCGGTCGCAGCACCGCTTGGGGCTGCGATGAAGATGAGCAAGTACAAGAGGCCGGCGATTCTAGCTTTGAGACGCGGTGACGCGCCCGCAATCCGCTTCGTCATTTCAGCTGTGCTCATGCTTTCTTTTTCTCAGGCAGCCATTGGTTACGGACTTATGGGCACGCTATGACGGGCCTTCTGCCTCTGCGCAGCCTGCTGCGTCCATTGTTGAACGTTCACGCCCATGACGAGGAGCCAGAGCATGAGCAATCCTTCTCCTATGAAGCCGGAGATCAAGTTGTAAGGTGACAGGTGGTCTGTGAGTGGTATTGACAGATCGGTCAGCCAAGCCAAGCCGCCAATGGCCATCAGCACGCCGAGCATTCGAGGCAGGAAGGCCGACCGGAAAACGAGAACACCGATCAGGAGACAATAAAGCCCGTGAAATATCAGGGCGATGTTCATGCCCGAAAGGTTCCATTCAAGGGCTTCAAAAGTGAGCCCGACGAGGTTGAAGAGCGCCGCGAGCAAAGCGAGGCTCCTGTTCACCGGCTTAAAGAGCTGATAGAGCAGCAGCGTCACAACGACAAAGGCCGCGACCGGGATGAGCCCTGCTGCATAGAGCAACCTGCCGCGAACGAAGCCCTCGGCGAACGCGGCCGTCAGCACAGCGAGCAAATAAAAGACCCCGGCAACCCTGGCCTTGAGACGCGGCGACGCTTCTGCAAGCGGTCTCATCATCTCAGCCTGTCCCCATATTCGTTCCTCCGACGGCCAGCGCGAAATCGCCCGTCGAGCTAAAACTCTCCTGAAGATACGAGTATCGTAGCTGAAGGTTCCAACTATCGTTCAACTAGCTCTAGTGGATGGTCGGGCGACCGGAAACAATCCGTTTCATCGGTCACGCGGCCTGCTGGCGGCGATTCTTCCGCTGTTGCGATGGCACTGTTCAAGCGGATGTTGTTGTAATGCTCGACATACGCCTGCACCAGACGTTGCGCATCGTCTAGCGAGAGCGGGATTCCCGGCCGAATGCACTCGCTCTTTAGCGACCTGCCAGCGCTCGATTTTCCCGTTTGATTGCGGATAGTAGGGTGAAGTTCGGACGTGCGTCATGCCCGAGATGCGAATGAACTCCTTGCGCGACGGCTTAGCTTTCCACCGGGACAGCAATCCTGCTTCCTTCAACACCCGAAACTGTCGGCTTTGAAGTCGCGTGCGATGAACTGCGGCCCGTTGTCGGCTGATCCGTCCGATGAACAATTTGTCATGTTGCAACAATCCCCTCCTCATGTGGGTTCAATAGAGTAACCAGCTAGTTCACTCCTCATTTGCTGCAAAGGAATACACAGGGATCATGCGAATTGCGGGCGTAGCCGGCGCTTTTCCACGCCAGTACTATCGCCAGGAAGAGGTAGCTGCTGCTCTCAAACGCCATTGGGCCGCTGGTCTGGAAAATACGGCGTTGCTGGACCGCGTATTAGCCCGTGTCGGGGTAGAGGGACGCTATCTGGCATTGCCCATCGACGCATACGACGAGTTGACGACCTGGGGTCAAGCGAACAAGGCCTGGATCGAGATTGCCGAAGATCTTGCCGAACAAGCCCTGTGTCGTTCCCTCACCCGTGCCGGACTTTCCGAGTCCGAGGTCGATGCGATATTTTTCGTGTCAGTAACCGGACTGGCAAGTCCGTCGATCGACGCGCGCCTGATCAACCGCATGGGTCTGCGGACCGATGTTAAGCGAAATCCGATCTTTGGTCTCGGTTGTGTCGCCGGTGCGGCTGGAATTGCTCGTGCCGCCGACTACGTACGGGCTTATCCAACGCATGTGGCGGCTCTCGTTTCTGTGGAACTGTGCTCACTCACCTGGCAGCGCCTTGATCTATCGACCGCCAACCTAATCGCCTCGGGGTTGTTCGGAGATGGGGCAGCCGCGGTGGTGATAACCGGCGAAGCAGTGAGGGCCGCCGGGCCGCGGATTCTTGCCACGCGATCGTCGTTTTATCGCGGCACGGAAGACGTAATGGGCTGGGACATTTCTGAGGAAGGTTTCAAGCTTGTTCTCTCGTCCGAGGTGCCGGACATGGTTCGCAAGCATCTCGCGCACGACATCGACGTCTTCCTTGCCGAGTATGACTTGAGCCGGGATGATGTCGAAACGTGGATCATGCATACCGGCGGCCCCAAGGTTTTAGAGGCGACCACCGAGGCGCTCGGTCTACCGGAAGAGGCGCTGGAGGTTTCCTGGCAGTCGCTTCGACGTGTGGGCAATATATCCTCGGCCTCCGTACTGTTGGTGCTGGAAGAGTTCATGAACCGCCGACCTCCAGCACCTGGCAGCTATAGTCTGCTGGCAGCGATGGGGCCGGGATTCTGCGCTGAACTGGTGCTGCTCCGCTGGTAGCTCATGCCTGGGGCCACTAGCAAAACAGACGTTTGCATTCTAGGCGGCGGACCTGCCGGCCTGGCCGCCGCCATCGCGGTTCGACGCGCGGGATTGCAGGCGACTGTCATCGATCATGCCTATCCTCCCATTAACAAAGCCTGTGGCGAAGGTATCATGCCAGATGGCATTGCCGCGCTGGCTCGTTTAGGCGTACGCCTGGACGTTTCGCAAAGCGTGCCCTTCTCTGGGATTCGCTTCATCAACGACCAGCAGCAGGTGGAAGCGAGCTTCAGCAGTGGCGTCGGACTCGGCTTGCGTCGTACGCTTCTGCATCAGCAGTTGGTCGAGGCCGCGGTTCGGGCCGGAGTGCAAATCATTTGGGGTGGACGCCTCATTGGCATCTCGGAGTCACGGGTATTGTTAGACGGCCAGAATATCGCTTGCCGCTGGATCGTCGGCGCCGACGGCCAGAACTCCCGAGTTCGTTTTCTAAGCGGGCTCGATCGCATCCTCTCCGAACGCTCGCGCTTCGGGTTCCGTCAGCATTATCGAGTGGCGCCGTGGTCGAATTTCGTAGAAGTACACTGGGCAGATTGCGGGCAGGTGTACATCACGCCGGTCGGCGAAAACACCGTCTGCCTTGCTTTTATTACTGCATTGAAGAGCCTGCGTATGCCGGACGCCATCGACTTCTTCCCTGCCCTGGCGTGCCGTCTGAAGAATGCCATCCCGGAGGGACCGGTGCGCGGCGCAATCACGGTATTTCGCCGCCTGGAAAAGGTGTGTCAAAAGAACGTGGCATTGATCGGCGAAGCCGCAGGATCAGTAGATGCAATCACCGGGGAAGGCCTCGCCATCGCATTTCACCAGGCGATTGCGCTGGCAGACGCGCTGAAGACTGCCGATCTCGCAAGTTACCAGGCCGCTCACGAGCGAATTCTGCGACTGCCGCGAATAATCGCCACGTTGATGTTGAACATAGGCTCCCGTGCCGCATTTCGCCGGCGGATGTTTCAAGCGTTAGACTCGCAGCCGGAGACCTTTGCCCGCATGCTGGCGGTCCACACCGGCACCGTCTCTCCCATGAACTTTGGCGTCGCCAATACACTGTCTCTTGGCTGGCGTCTGGTGGCGGCAAAATCGTGAGACACGGAGGATTTTTGCCACGCCTTTGCTCGAGGCCGGGTTGGAGTGCACTGCGCGCGATTCTTCTCTGCCTCCTGTTTGCGGGGTTGCGCAATGACTGCATGGCGCAGCAGGTACAGGTCACGCTGGATCCCGCACAGACCAAGATCACGATCTCCGTTCAGGACGTTCATGGAGGATTCCAGGGCAGTTTTCGATTGACGAGAGGACTGGTTACCTTCGATCGCTCGACCGGGAAGGCAAGTGGAGAAATCGTGGTGGACGCGAAAAGTGGGGATACCGGAATTCAGAAGAGAAACCGGAAGATGAACAACGAAGTCCTCGAAAGCGATCGTTACCCGCAAATTGTTTTCGTACCTAAGCGAGTGATCGGCAACGTAGCCGCTCAGGGATCGTCCAACATTGAGATACAAGGAATATTTCGCGTTCACGGTGCTGACCACGATCTCACATTGCCGGCTGCCGTACAGGTGAGCGGCGACCGGGTAACGGCAACCACAAACTTCGTGGTTCCCTACGAATCCTGGGGGATGAAGAATCCGAGTATTTTGTTCTTGCATGTGGACGGCAAAGCGGAGGTGACCGTTTCAGCGGCGGGGCGGATTGCGAGCACGAACCCTACTCGCTGACGTCCTCGCTCAGGTTTTTGTAGTCAGAACTTCCGACATTGGCAATGACAGCAGGATGATCGCACCACCTGCGGGACGATCGTCCACCTTCACCTTTCCGCCATGCGCCTGCGCGACTGCAGCAACAAACGCCAGTCCGAGGCCATGCCCGCTTGACTGTTCGCCTTTCACGAAGCGTTCCAGGGCATGCTTGCGAAGTTCGAGCGGAAAGCCGGGACCATTGTCTTCGATGGTGATCAGGGCATCATCGCCGGTAGCGCGAAGCGAGACATTGATCTCGCGGCCCGAGGGCAGATGAGCCACTTCATTGTCGAGCAGGTTGGCAATCGCGCGGTTCAGCAAAGACATATCGGCGCAAATGGCAACCGGCTGTAAGTGAGCGGCAACGTGGTGACGATGAACGTCCATTGCGGGCTGATACAAATCGAGCAACTGGCGCACCAGCTCGGAAAGATCAATCGTCTCCTTGTGCAGGCGCAAAGCCCCGCCGTCGGCTTCGGCGAGGTCGAGCGTGGTGTTCAATACCTGGGAAAGCCGGTCCAAGCCGTCAATTGCCTCGGCAACCCGTTCCCGCCACATACCACTTTGATTCTCCGACAACGCAACTTCCAAACTGCCGCGGATGGAAGTCACAGGACTCTTCAGATCGTGCGCCACGGAGTCGGTGAGCACATGTAACTGGTGGACCGATGCCTGGATGCGATCCAGCATGCGATTAAACGTCTGCGAGAGACGTGAGATTTCGTCCGACGATGAACCCTCCGGAACCCGGGTGCTGAGATCGTCCGTACCGATTTGCGAAACCGTTTCTGTAATCCGCACCACGCGTGCGAGCGTGCGATGCGCCACGATCCAGGCAATGGCGAATCCCAGCAGCACGGTGGCAGCCCACGCAAATAGGCAGCTGGCGGTCAGGCGGGCCAGCATCTTCGAACCGGCCACATCGGAAAAACCGAGATAGATGCCGTTGCCGCCGGCCTGCGTGTCATAGACAACGCGAAAAGGCATAGTCCAATCGGCAACCTTCACACTCGCCGGAGTTCCAGGAATCAGGTGCGCTTCTTCAATGGCACGTACAAAAGGCTCTCTCGGCTGCGGTCCCACCCAAATTGGTTCCAGGTTCGGCGTCATCTGCAGGAAGAAGACGGTGTTTTGCCCCTCGCGCTTGTCGCTGGAGGGAGCTACTTCGTGGCTCGCCAACTCGGCAACTTCCTGCACGAGTCGCCCGTATAAGCTGTCGCGGGGAGTATTCGCCGAGACGTCGGCCAGAGTCTCAGCCTCGCCGCTCAGCCAATCATCGCTGCGCTGGCGAATGTCGCCCGCAATGATCAGGTACATGATGGCGAAGGCAGCCGCGCTGCCCAGAGCGAAGGCGACCGTCGGCCAGCCGGCAATCCGCCACGCCGCTGACGATCGCGCCATTTTATGATTCGCGGATGACATAGCCAACGCCACGGATGGTGTGGATGAGGGAATGCTGAAACCCGAGATCGACCTTATTGCGCAGACGATAGATCTGCACATCGACGACGTTGGTTGCCGGGTCGATCCGCATTCGCCACACCTGATCCAGAATCATAGTACGAGTAACAACCCGACCGGCATTGCGGCAAAGGTATTCCAGCAACGCGAACTCCTGGGTGGTGAGCTGCAACAGGGTGTCTCCACGCCGTGCCTCCCGGCGAATGAGGTCGAGTTCCAGATCCCGTACCCGCAAGCGGGTCGATTCAGCGGCTGCCGGCGAGCTGCGGCGCAACAGGTTACGCAAGCGGGCCAGTAGTTCGGCAAACGCAAACGGTTTGGTCAGGTAGTCGTCGCCACCCTGCTCGAGCCCGCGCACTCGTTCATCTACGGAGCGGCGGGCGGATAAGATGAGTACTGGAGCAGTGTGGCCTTGAGCGCGGCAGCGCGCGATCAGATCGAGCCCATCCATGTCGGGTAATCCCAGATCGAGGATAAACGCGTCATAGACCTTATCGGCCACGATGGCCAGCGTCGTCTCACCGTCACGGGCCGCATCAACCTGATAGCCCGATTCGGTCAGGGCCCGGCTTAGGAACTCACGAATCGCCGTATCATCTTCCACAACAAGCAGACGCACCTTTTTCCTCGTGCCGGTCAGCTGGGCTGAGGCTTCCACTTAAGGCTTTGCCTGGTTCGCCGAAAGTAGTCAAAGTTTAAGAACCAGGGATGAACTCCGATTAGCTCCGGCATTACAATCCGTTCATTTTGCTGTGGCCGGAAGCTCCAGCTGTTCCTTTGGAAAATGCTCACAGCTATAACTATAGAAGCTGGTTTGGCAGCGCGCACACACTGAACCGCAGCAGCCCTGTGGGTCACAGCTCGAATCGACGATCTGGGTTTGCAATGAAGCTAATGTCTTACAGAGATTCTGCCCATGCGGCCGGCTCGGCAGCCGGTAATCAACCTCAGGAACTGTATCGGGAATACGTGAATCCGCAGTGGGCGCGACTGCTTGATGTCCTGCGCATGAACGTCTGCTACACCCGATGTTGCGGAACCTCTCTTTATACCGACGACGGACGCGAAGTGCTGGACTTCTTGTCGGGATATTGCGTCCACAATACCGGCCACAACCATCCACGGATTGTGAATGCACTCGAACAGGAACTACACCGGGAGGGTCCGGCGATGGTGCAAAGCCATGTACCCGATCTGGCGGGAGCGTTAGCAGCGGAGCTGTGCTCACGTGCACGGGGTCGCCTTCGCAAGGCATTCTTTTGCAGTTCCGGAAGCGAGGGCGTTGAGGCGGCAATGAAATTTGCCCGCGCGAGTACAGGGCGCCTCGGTTTTCTCTATGCGATAGGCGCCTTTCATGGGCTGACCCTCGGAGCTTTGTCGCTGATGGGGGATGACTTCTGGAGGCGAGGATTCGGACCTCTGCTTCCCGGCTGCGACCCGATTCCATTCAATGATCTCGCTGCACTGAAGTCAAAGCTGGAAAGTCGGCGCTACGCAGCCCTGCTGCTGGAGCCGGTGCAGGGAGAAGCGGGCATTTGTCTTCCTTCGGCTGAATATCTAAAAGAGGCCGAGCGCCTATGCCGGCACTTCGGGACGTTGCTGGTCATCGACGAAGTACAGGCTGGTTTAGGGCGCACGGGCAAGTTTCTCGCCTCGCAACATTACGGCACCCAACCTGACATGGTGATCCTGGCAAAGGCACTTAGTGGAGGACTCGTGCCCGTGGGCGCAGTCCTCATGTCCGACGACGTCTATAAGGCCGTCTACAGCTCGCTCAAGCGCTCGATTGTTCATACCTCAACTTACAGTGAGAATGCTTTGGCCATGCGCGCGGGCTTGGCCACATTGGAGGTCATCGAAGAGGAATGTCTGGCCGAGCGGGCACAACGAATGGGATCGCTGCTGCGCGAGATGCTGCGACACGCGTTGAGTCGATACGAGATGGTCCAGGAAGTCCGGGGACTTGGTCTCTTCTGCGGTATTGAATTCCGTGCTCCCCGGCAACTTCGCTTGCGCGCTGCGTTCCAGGCTTTTCGCGCAATTCACCCGGGCTTGTTCGGACAGATGGTTGTCATGCATCTATTTCAGCGCGGGGTTTTGACCCAGATGTGCGGAAATAACTTTATGGTCCTGAAGGCAGCCCCGCCGCTGGTCGTGGAGGAACCGCAGATCGAGCGCTTCGTGCGCGTGACAACCGAAGTAGTCGAACTGATCCACTCTTCAAAATCGTTTTGGTCCGAGGCTATAGGAATGGCGCGCCGGGTCGCGAATATCTGAACTCAGGCTGCGCACCGGGCTAAGCCCTTTACTGCCATAGCGCTTCGACATCTATTGGCTCTCTTGATTCGTATCCCTGAATGGACACTCGCAGCATCGATCTGGTTTTCCGCAACAAGGGTGTTGCAACTTTCGTTGTGCATCGTTACCATCGGGCAGCTACATGCGCGAGTCTTCAAGTACTTACGCATCACGAATCCGTCGTTTTCGGCTGCCCCGCATCTGTATCGCGGTCGTCGGCATCGATCCCGCCACCATGATCGAGAGGGCGGAATCTTTGGTGCGCGACAACCCCTTTATTGAATTCAGGTTAGACTATCTTCCTCAGCCCTTGGCTGCTTTGCCCAAGCTAAGGAACTTCGTTGAACTTCATCCCGAAGCTACGTTCATCGCCACCTGCCGGCGAGCAGTCAACGGAGGCAAGTTCAAAGGATCCGTCGCTTCTGAAAAGGCCGTTTTGGCAAAAGCGGCGGATATGGGCTTTCCCCTTGTCGACCTCGAACTCCAGAGTGCTCAATCGCTTAAGGCCGACGAAGTAAGGGATCTTTACGACCGCGTTGGCCTCATCATCTCTCACCACGACTTTCGCGCGACCCGCAAACTCGACGACCAACTCGATGAAATGCGCCGCTACCCTGCTGATTTCTACAAGGTAGTAGCGACGGCTACGAATCTTCACGACAACGTCGTCATGATGAAGTTCCTGGAAGCGAACTCGGGCAAGCACGAGATGGTCGGGTTATGCATGGGCGAGCAAGGTATCATCAGCCGCGTATTGGGAGTGCGAGCAGGCAGCATCTTCACTTTTGCGTCTCTCAGCCGCGGCGAAGAGACCGCACCCGGACAGGTGCCGGCGGGCGAATTGCGAGACATTTACCGCATTGAGATGGTGGATCAGGCAACCCAGGTTTACGGGGTTGCCGGCGATCCGATCGCGCACTCCCTGTCCCCGGTCATGATGAACGCGGCCTTCCGGCGCGAGACGGTGAATGCCGTGTATCTGGCGCTACATGCCAAGAGCTTGAAAGACCTTTTGGCATGCGTGCAAGAGATCCCCATTCGCGGCCTCAGCGTCACCATGCCGTATAAGCAGGAGATTCTGGCCGCACTGGAAAACTCAGATGCGCTGACGAAGCAGATCGGCGCGTGTAACACCGTAGTTCGGGGTGCGGGGGGACAACTCTATGGCTTTAATACCGACGTGGCAGGCATAACCGTTCCGCTCGAACAGCGGCTCACCCTTGGCGGGGCTCGTATCCTGGTTGTCGGTGCAGGCGGTGCGGCGCGGGCTGCGGCCTTCGGGCTGAAAGCCAAAGGCGCTGAGGTACTGATAACCAATCGCACCCCGGAGAAAGGCCAGAGCCTGGCCCGTCAGTCAAAGACAAAGTACCTGAAGCGCGCCGAAGTGGCCAAGCAGCAATTCGATGTCATCATTAACGCGACCCCGGTCGGAATGAACGGCAGCAAGCAGTCGCCACTGGACGAAAAAGAGCTGAATACCAAATATCTCTTTGATCTTGTCTACACCCCGGCGGAAACACCGTTGGTCAAGATGGCCCGAGCAAAAAACATTCAGGTGATTCCGGGGCTGGAGATGTTCGTGCAACAAGGCGCGCGGCAATTTGAAATCTGGACGGGGAAGCCGGCACCCATTGCCGAGATGGCCTATGTGATAACGAAAGCTCTCGAAAGACGCGCTTTGGAACAAACAGAAGAAGCCGCGGTTCCAGTTCGCCGAGCCACGAGAAAAGCCGTTAAGAGCGCACGCAAGAAGTAGCCGCGAACCCCACTCGCAGACGACCGGTTCATCCTACCTTTGATCGTTTGCGCAGCCTGATCCGCTACCGGGTGTATTCCCGGATTTGCTCAACCGCACCGGGATACTGCGCGATCAGTTGTTCGCGGTCGCCATGTTCGTAATCGGCCCGATCAAATCCGGGCGACATCGTGGTCCCCAGCAAAGCCCATTTGCCGCCCGCTGCCAGTTTGCATCCCTGCCAGGTATGCCCCCGAACAACGACCTGCGGCTGATGACCACTTTGTAAGTCCGCGCTGAGGATGATGCTCTTGGCCGTTCCATCGGGAAGCAATTGCAGCATGACGGCCGCATCCCCGGCATAAAAGTGAAATGCCTCGGTCCCCGGCAGACGATGCAATGCCGAGAATGTTTCCGGAGTAATCAGGTAGTAGATGGCGGTGCCGATCGATCGCGACCCGCCATAAGCGTCAGGCAGGTATTCTCGGGAGATTTGCCAGCGCGAGCGGTAGGTTTCGCGAAAGAACCCGCCTTCGACGGGCATCGGTTCCAGTTGCAGGATTTGTATTACGTCTTCGGCAGTCATCACCGGAACAGCGTATCATCCCTCCGCCTGGAATTCACTCGCTCAACTGGCGTTTATCGTTGAGAGATAGTCCATCAAGCTGAGGTCGTTGACGGTAGCCGCCGCTTGCACGGTTGCGCTGCGCGCTTCCTCGGCGTTCGTCAGGTCAGTCGCAGCGACGTTCATATCCACCCCTACGGTATTGTTCTGTTGCTGGCTGAGCTGAATACTCTCATTGCCGAGAAAGTTCTGCGTGCTCGTTATCTGATCCACCGTGTTGCCGTAGAAGGTGCGCGCGGAAGTCAGCTGGTCGTAAGCATTGCGCACTTCGTTGGTCGCGCTACCAATCTGGTCGCTTGTGCTGTTCGGATCTTCCAGCGCGTTCACCAGGTCGCTCAGCGCCTCGAAAACATTGGCTCCGGCTGCGGAAAACAATTGGCTTCCCGGCTGATTGACCGCGATGCTCTGTCCCGGCTCGATCTCCACCGAGTTGACGTCGTCATTCCCCTGATATTCGACGCCTCCGGGGCTGCTGCTGTTGGTAACGTAAGGTGGCTGAGCGTCGGCAGTCCCGGCAAAAACATAATGCCCGTTGTAGCTGAGATTGGCGACGCTTAATACCTGCTGCGAGATACCGCTTATCTCCTGGGCGATGGTATTGCGATTCGACTGCGACAGGGTGCTGTTGGCGCCTTCTACTCCCAAACTGATCGCGCTCTGTATGGCGGTGACCGCAGAGTTCAGGGAAGAGTCGGCGGTTTCCAGCTCCGAACCGATACTGGAAATACTGCGTTGATACTGATCGCAGCTGTCAATCTGATAGGCGATGTTTACTTCGGCAGCGGCAGCTGCCGGGTCGTCCGATGCCTGGTTGACGCGCCGTCCCGTCGTCAGTTGCTGCAACGCTGTCTGTTCGTCCTGGTCCGAAACGCTGAGAGCGCTTAACACCAGCTGTTCCAAGTCAGGGGAGATTCTCATGTTTGCGCTCCCATGTTGATTACCGTCTCGAGCATCTGGTTCACGGCAGTTATCGCCTCCGCCGAAGCCTGGTAAGCTCGTTGATAAAGCAGCAGACTCGAAGCTTCCTCATCCAGAGATACCCCGCTCACCGACGATTGCTGCTGCTGCAGCTGCTGCAGCATCGCAGTGCTGGCATTCAGTTCGGTGTTCCCGTCGCTGATGTTTGTGCCGACTTGAAAGACCAGGTTGCCGTAGGCGCCGCTGGGCGTCATGCCATCGGAAACGAATTGGCTAGCTACCGCGGTAAGGTTGGCGATATTGCCGCTGCTGCCGCTGCTCCCGTCCGAGCCTGCGGCCAGCAAAGCTGGATCGGTAATGGCCACCGCCATGCTCGCCGCAGCGCCCGGTCCCGTGATCGGTTGAAAAAGATCGCCACCGGGATTACCGTTCAGGTCCGTACCCATCTGGTGCGCGGTGTTCAACGCCTGCACCAACCCGCTCGCCAGCGAATCCAGCTGAGTTTGCAAGGCAGGGATCGTTTCATCGCGGGTTTGTAGAATTCCACCCAAAGAACCTCCCGAGATTTGACTGGTGATCTCATTGCCTTGGGCCGAGTAGATCTGCTGCACCCCGTTGGAATCGGGCGAGGTACTCAGTGCGTAGGCGTTGCCGTCCACTACCAGCGCGGTTCCTTGTTTCGTGGTCAGAGTCAATGAAGTTCCATCCGTGACCTGCGACACATCGATCAGGCCGGAAAGCTGCTGAATCAAATTCGTGCGTTGATCAAGATAGCTTGCGTAGTCCTGTCCGGTACTGCTCACCTCGGCCAGCTGTGTGTTCAGCGCTGCAATCTGCTGAGTGATCTGGTTGACCTGCTGGACCTGTTGCTGAACGTCCAGGTCCAGTTGCTGACTGGTCTGCGTCAACTGGTTCGCAGTGCTGCTAAATGCCGAGGCCATGTTATTGGCCGACGAGAGGACATCCTGCCGCAGCGTGAGGTCCGACGGATCGGTAGCGAGATTGTTCAGGCTCTGAAAGAAGGCACTGATCTGTGCCCCAATCCCGCTCGTGTCATCGGGAAACAGGGTTTGCACCTGATTCATGGCGTTGACATACGCTTGCGCTTGGCTCTGCTGCTGGGTCTCATCGCTAATCTGCATGTCCAGAAGATTGTCGCGCAGGCTTTGAATGCCAGTGACCTGGACTCCACCTCCAAAGGCAATATCTCCCTCGATGATGGGATCATTCTCTTCAAAGATCGGGCGTTCGCGGGTGTAACCCGGGGTATTCAGATTGGCGACGTTGTTGGTCGAGGTCTGCAGCCCGGCCTGCTGCGCTTCGAGGCCGCCCAAGGCGATCCACATCGTGCCCAGAAGCCCACTCATCTAAGTGCGATCTCCGGTCAGGGATTCGGTATACGGCACCGCCTGGTCTTGCAACGCGAGCAGTTGCCGGCGGAGTGCAATCGAGCGGCGCCAGCGGCGTAACATGGTTCTGCAAAACGCCCGCTGTTGCGTCAGTTCGGTCAACAGCTTGCGCCGCCTTTGCTGGGCCTCCGGAGTTGTGCCAAGGGTCCCTCCCTGGAGGCAGAACGTCAGTAATTGCTCAACCGTGTACTTAATTTGACGGCTCATCTCCAGTAAGCTCTGGGCGTTTCCGCCACCGAGAGAGCAAATTGCTCCGTCTAGTAACGTCTTCAAAGTCTCCAGTAGAAGCAATCCCTGATCGACGGAAGGCGAAGCGGAGACGGGCGCTGTTCGGGGCCCTTCTATTCCGGGGGTTTGCATTGTCACACCTTCTCAAATCACATCGTCCAATTGATGCGGAGCGTCTTCGTCATTCTGGTCTACACGTTCCGCATCTGCGGCCGCCTTCGCAGCACTCCTCGGCGGCGGTGCCGCGAAGTGTTTCTGCCTCTTATCATTGTTGCCCGAAGCATATTCTTGGGTCCGTGAGGAAGCCTCCAAGCGAGCGGTACTTATTTCCATGACAGCACCCCTTTTGCCTCGGCCGTCGGGTTAGTACGACGACAGGGCGTCGGCCAGCATGCCGGCTGCGATCCGCGTCGGGGACGCCACGAATTGCCCCTGGCTGATTGCCTGGCGCAAAGCCTGCACACGGTCCTGACGCACATCCGGCACCGCGTGCAGCTGCGTCCGGAGAGATGCGACAGAGTCGCTGCCGGTCGACAGGCTGGCAATATCCCCGTCCTGGCCAGCGGAGCCGATCGGGCTTGTTTGCGCTGGCTTGCCGATGGTCGCCGAACTGCTGCCCTTTACCAGTTCTGGGCTAGCGGAGGGATTTAAGTCGATTTTCATCTTGCACCTCGCCTAAGTACTGCTATGCAATTTAGTGATCGGCAATTGGTGAGAAGACTTTAATCTTCCCTCTACCCCCGCCCGGTGGCTGATTTAGCTGAGGGTCGGCTTCACGCGGAGACACCGGGCCGCTGGCGCCGCTCTCCGGCTTTTTCGGGTGCACCTGCCGCAGGATCATCTCGGCTATGCCGATGCCTCCGCGTGCGGCCAGCGCCTTCGCGATCGCCTGCGTGCCCAGGCTGCTGACGGTGTCATGGGCGGCATCCTGGCTCTTATCGACTCCCGCGAAACTCTGGTTCATCTTTTCGAGCCAGCTCTGAAGCAGCATGGCCTCGAACTCGCGCGCCGACTTCTCCAACCGCGATGATTTGGCGCCGGAACTTTCCGCCCGGCCTGCCGTGGCCCCGATAGCCGCTGCCATCGCCTGCATTTCAGATCACCTCCAGATCAGCCTGCAAGGCGCCGGCGGCCTTGATGGCCTGCAGGATGGCAACCACATCGTGAGCGCTCGCCCCGATCGCCTGTAACCCGTTCACCAACTGCTCCACGCTGGCGCCTTCACTTAACTCAATGTGTTTGGCCTTTTCGTCTTTGGTCTGCAATGTGGTCTGTGGAACCACGGTGGTCTGCCCATTGCTGAAGGGGGCTGGTTGCGACACCTGGTACTCGGTCGAGATCTCGATCGCCAGGTCCCCATGCAGGATGGAAACTGCGCTCAGCCGCACATCCTTCCCCATCACGATGGTGCCGCTCCGCTCGCTGATCACCACGCGGGCCCGGGGATGAATTTCGACCTGCAGGCTCAAAAGGCGGGCCAGCACCTCGGGTAATCCTTCCGGGGGAAGGTCACGTATCTCCACCCGAGCGCTGTCGATCGCTGTGGCGACCTGCCGTCCCATCTCTTGATTAATGGCCGCCGACATCTCGGAAGTGATCCGAAAATCAGGATTGCGCACCAGCAGGGCAATTTTCGGCAGCTTGCATAGGTCGATCGAGGCATCACGTTCAACCAGCCCGCCGTTTGGAATAAGCCCTGCCGTAGGATGATTGACCTGCTTCGAATTCGTGCTCGCATTGCCGACGGTATAGCCTCCAAGCGTAACCGCACCTTGGGCTTCGGCGTACACCTGCCCGTCGGCGGCATAGAGCGGGGCGAGCAATAGCGTCCCCCCCTCAAGGCTTTTGGCGTCGCCGATCGACGAGACGGTGACGTCAATACGTGTACCCGGACGGGCGAATGGCGGTAAGGAGGCAGTCACAAAGACAGCAGCCACATTCTTCACCGTCACCGTCGGCGTCGGTATCTGTGATCCAATCTGCACGCCCATCTTCTGCAGGATATTGGCCAGGGTTTGCACGCTGAACATCGTCTGCTGTTTATCGCCGGTCCCGGCCAACCCCACTACCATGCCGTATCCGATGAGCGGATTTTCGCGAACCCCTTCGATCGTCGCCAGATCGCGAATGGCGAGATGCGTCTTCGTCTCCTGTGCCGCCGCCGCTGTGGCCAGGCCAAGCCAGAGGCCGATCAGCGCGAGTCTTCCTGCGGCGCTCATCAGAAGTTCACCAGTTTCATCAGCAGGCGAACGAATAGATTCGGCTGGCGTACCGCGTCAGTGATAACGCCCTTGCCCTTGAGTTCCAACTCCAGATCACTCAATGAAGTCGACGGGACTGAGTTCGTTGCGCTGATATCTCCCGGGCGCACGACGCCCCGCAAGATGATGGTTTGCGTCTGCTGGTTGAAACTCACCTGCCGTTCCGCTTCCACCACCAGGTTGCCATTGGGTAACACGGCGACTACCCTGCCCGAAATATTCGCTTGAAACAAGGATTGGCTGTTCGCCGATCCGGTACCTTTAAGGCTGCTGCTGGAGTTCGCTGCGAACAGTGGATTGACCCCTCCCGTGTTGATCCGGCCGGCCAATCCGGTAATCCCGGAGTTGGTGGTGAAATCGCGCTGCGCCGTTACATCGCCCGAGGCCTGGGTCAATGTCTGCTCGACAATGCTGATCACCACCAGATCGTTCAGGCGGCGCGCCTTGTAATCGGTAGCCAGATCTGTAAACAGGCTTCCTTCCAGCGGCCACAGGCTTCCGGTCGATCGCGGGCTGGACAGCTGTTGTCCCTGTACTTTCTGGATGAACTGTTGTAACGAGGAGGCGGACGAAGAGCCTGCCGATCCTTTCTTCACCTTCGCAACCGACGGCAGCGCGATCGCAGCGATCACGGCCAGCGTCATCCATTCCCGGCATCGCATCATCATTGCTCCAGCCGAACCACTCCCGGTCCGGCAACGGCGGCGGTCAAAACCCTGTGGGAGGCCAGATTGCGAACCCGAATCTTCTGCCCCATCGCGCCCGATTCCAGGCAGACCGCCCGGGTGCGCAAGCTGATTCCGGCGAATTCCCCTACCAGCTCCACCACCTCGCCTGATTGCGCCACCTGCCGTTGCTTTCCGTTTGCCCGCAATGACGGGCTCTCATCGATCGTCGAAGACCGCTGCCATTGCAGACCGCCAAGATCAACTCCCTGGGCGTGCAAAATTGCGACGAAGGGAAGACAGAGCTGCGGCGAACTGCAGTCGATGCGCAGCAGCCAGTCGCCCACCACAAATTCCTGTCTGGCGGAAACAACATGAACGCCTGCATTCGGTGGAAAAACCCGCAGGGGATTCAGGATCTCCAGCCTCATGGCAATCGTCGCCGGATCGGCCTCCAGATAGCGCGCAATGCAAAGCGCCACTTGCTGCCGTGGTTCACGATCGGGTGCGCCCCCCGCGGCAACTGCAATCGCCCGGCCGGTGAATACCAGCAGCAGCAACACCCCCCGCAACCGCCTCCCATTGTTTCCCGCCAGCACCACTACCGGCTCCTAATGTGAAAGATTGTTAAGCTCTTGCAGCATCTCATCCGCCGCGTTGACGACGCGCGAATTCGCTTCATAAGACCGTTGCGCCAAAATCATCTGCACGAACTCTTCCACCACATCCACGTTCGACTGTTCCAGAACCCCCTGCTGTAAGGTACCGAGTCCCTCCGATCCTCCCGGAGTGCCGACAATCGGTTCGCCGGAGGCGGTAGTAGCCAGAAACAGGTTCTGGCCAATGCTGTTCAGCCCGCCGGCATTTTGAAAGGTCGCCAGCTGAATGCTTCCAACCTGTTGTGCCTGTGTCTGGCCGGGTTCTGTGACGGTCACGGTGCCATCGGTTCCGATCGTGATCGTCAAAGCGTCAGCTGGAATCGTTATGGTCGGCTCCAGCGGATTGCCGTCGGAGGTCACCATGTTGCCCGCGTTGTCGAGGTGAAACATGCCGGCACGGGTATATGCCGTCTCGCCATCCGGCATCTTGACCTGGAAGAAGCCTGTTCCCTGGATGGCAAGATCTAGCGGATTGCCCGTGTTGTCGAACTCCCCCTGCGCCTGAATTACCTCCGATGCCGACGTACGTGTGCCCAGACCGACTTGCAGCCCGGAGGCAAGGGTCGTGTTTTGGGTGGCTGCCGCGCCGGGCATTACCAGATTTTGATAGATCAGGTCCTGGAACTGCAGCCGCCGTCTCCGGAAGCCGGCGGTGCTGGAGTTGGAAAGATTGTTGGCAACGTTATCCAGATTTAATTGCTGCGCCGACATGCCGGTGGCCGCCGTATACAGTGCGCGAAACATGTCACTCCTTCAGATCTTCGAAAGATCCTGGGCTGCGATGCGATTGAAGTTGGAATGAAAGGCGGTAAGCGCTTGTTGCAGCATGTCGGCACGGCGTTGCAGAGCTACCAGACCGACCGCGGCCTCCATGCCGTTCACGTTGCTGTCCTCGAGGGCACCCTGCACCACCTTGGCCGTGCCCGGGCGCTCGCTTTCACCAGGTGCCGAGAAGTAACTGCTGCCGATCGGCGTAAGCGCCGTCTCCTTCGCAAAACTAACCACCCGAAGCTGCCCTGCCAACGCGCCATCCACCGAGATCGTCCCGTTGTCACTCACCGACAGCTTGCCGGGTGGAATGGTCACGGGTCCTTGCGAGCCCATCACCGCTTTACCGTCCGCCGTCACCAGATGTCCGCTGGTATCAACATGAAAAGTTCCGTTGCGCGTATAGAGAGGCCCGCTTTCGCTCTGCACCGCAAACCAGCCATCTCCCTGCAAAGCAAAATCCAGGTCATTCCCTGTATGCTCAAGATTCCCTTGCGTAGTATCGCTGTGGCTCCCTTCCAAAACACCAAAATCGTTGACCGCCTGAGCCATCGAGCCTGATTGCGACATATTCGAGGATGTATTCGAAACGGCCAGCAACGAATGAAAACTGGGCAGCTGTGCCTTGTAGCCGCTGGTATTGAGGTTTGCCAGGTTATTGGCGGCCAGTTCCAGAGCTTGCGTCTGGGCAACCAGACCGGCGCAGGCCGCATAGAGGCCGCTGTTCATCGTTTGCTCCGTATTTTGCAAAGCAAGACAACGGCCAAAAGACGAGGGCCGGGGAGGGCTAATCCGGCCTGTTAGCGTGGGTAGAATTAGAAATTCTTTGGACAGCCAAGCGCTTACTTTCCTCCTCTTAGACTACGTACTCCGCATCGCTTAGCCCGGCCTTTGCAGGAAAGACAGTAGGTGCTGCTTCATCTGATCAGGCGTGAACGGTTTCCGAATATAACCGCGCGCCCCGCTGGAGATGGCTTCCTTAACGTGCGACTCGCTGCCCTCGGTCGTGATCATGACCACGGGAACCCCTCGTGCATTTTCTACATTGCGCAGCTGACGCACGAATTCCAGGCCATCCATCACCGGCATGTTGATGTCGCTTAACACCAGGTCAACCTTGTTGTGTCGCAACACCTCCAGCGCTTCGGAGCCGTTGCCGGCCTCATACAGCTCCGACAGCGTAAGTCCTCCCTGTTGCAGCGCCCGGACCACAATCTTTCGCATCACCGAAGAATCGTCCACAATTAATGCACGCAATGGTTCCATCGCTATCCCCACGGTCTCCTGCGTTCCAGTTTTGCCATGAAATCCCAAGGGTTTAAACGATCAACGCTTGTCCTCGCCCACCTCGCCAACTCCGCGCTGGACTCGAGCAGAGAGCAACGCCGCCTGCCGTCGAGCTCAGGCCAACATTGCCAGTACGGCAGGCCGAAGGTGCCCTGCATCCCAGGCTCAGGCGCCGGAGCCGGCCCACTCGCCGTCAACAATCGATTCGCCAGATGGATGGTCGCAACCGTAACACTGTAGCCGCCGGTGCTGCCGCCCGCCGCCATCATGATCGCCCTGACAATGGAGCTGGGCAGGCAATGGCACATGGCAGGCAAAAACCTCGCACCAGAGCCATCCCGCCCCGGCAGATTCAGTCTCAACATCTCCGGCAGTTCAAACAGCAGACCTCCGAGAAAACATTTTTTGGGATTAGAACGTCCCAATCCGCGGGCAAGCTCATGGGCTATGCAGGCACGCACCACAGCGTCCTGTGCCAGCTGCAGGGAGCGTCTCCGGCTTCCCGCGGTTCTGGAGTCAACGGTGGGAGCTTGGTTCACCAGTTGCTGCAACCTGCATCGCCCCGCGGCCACGATTGCTTGGGGAAGCTGCCATGTCAAATCGAGGCAGTCCCCCTGCGTCGAATTCGCCAATTGCAGAACGGCAAAAGCCAGTCCGGGATCGAGAGCCACAACCGCACTTGCCAGCTCTAAATCAATGGCGTCATCCTGCAAGAGCAAGTTCAACAGCGTTGCCGAGCGGGGCAGGATCGGTAAAAGAAACTGCGCTGCCGGGCTGCCTTCCTCCCGGGGATCAATATCCACGAGCGCAAAAGCTTCGCAGGTACGGGATGGAGCGCCGAGGTTCATGCTGGCCTACGAGCTTCATCGGCATGGCAGGGCGGCGCATTAGCGGGGTCACAGCCGTGGCCGGCAACTAAGAAGCCGTGGGCAGGCGAAACAACAGATCGAGCACCACATCCAGAGTGCTTTCCAATCGTATCCACAGGCGATCATCGCAGCGGCCGACAAGACATCGTTCGGCGTGCGCCTGTTCAGCGTAGTTGCAAATCGTGCGCGTCATCTCCAGACTGCTTTGACGCTGGGGAATCTCGACGGTATTGCCTTCCGCATTGTGTCGACGCAGTTCGCGGTACTCGACCTGAACCCGGCCCGGCACAATACACGGCTGCACGCGTGAGCGCAGCATCTGCTCCAGCACATAGAGAAATGAGTGATCGACAACGTCAAGGAAACCTACGTACAGTAGCGACTGCGCGGCATTGTGGACTACCGGCACCGCGCGATAGCGTTCCACCAGAGAGTCCGGCCAATACCAACGTTGCACAAGCCACTGCGGTTGCTGCGGCGCCAGCAACGGACATCTCTGCTGCGCAGCCAGACCTGCCGTCAGCTGCTGTTCGCTAAGCGCACCCATGCGGATCAGCCACTCTCCGATCCTTCCCGTCCCGGCTTTTTTCTGCTGTTCCAGCGCCTGGCGGAGCTGCGCTGAGGTAATGTCGCCCCGGGCAAGCAGCACCAGCCCGAGCGGCACTCGATTGGGTCGCGCTACGCTCCGGGGACGGGTGAGTGCCGCCTGCTCCAGCCGGCGGTATAGCCCGGAGAAAAAACAGCCGGCGGAACAGTACCAGCGCTCCTGCAGCCAGATGCCCTCATGACGCGCCCACCAGCGCTGCCACAATGTGGCAGGCCGCGGACAGTGCGGGCTGGAGCACGAAGGCAGCTCGGTCAAGCCGCCAAAAGGCGAATGCGCTGGCAGAACCGCCCGCAGGGAAAGCGACATTTCTCTTTGCTCCTCGATTAAAGACTGCTTACCCGTTGCTGCGGCGATGCAACCTCGGTGACCCGCAGTCCGTAGTTGCCGTCGACCACCACCACCTCGCCGCGAGCAATGATCTTTTCGTGCAGCACCAGGTCAACCGGCTGCTGAATTTCGCGGTCCAGTTCGAGCACCGCCCCGGTCGCCAGTTCCAGGACTTCGCGCAGCGTGATCCGCCGTGTACCAAAACGCAGCATGACCGGCAGCTCAACATCCATCAGCAGGTCCAGATTGCCTTGGTGTAAGAGCTTGTCGACCGGAGTAAGGGACCTATCCTGCGTTAGCGCCCCAGGGCAGGATGCGAAGGATGTTTCTTCCGGTTCCGCCAGGGACGCATCCAGTGCGCTGTCCATTTCCACCCGCACGATAAGGCTATTTGCGCCCTGACGGGCGCGCCAAAACCGGACTTGCTGGCCATCGCCAGCCGATGACTCCGCGAATGCCACCGTGAAGGACAATTCGCCGAACTGGCTCTTCAGGGCCGTAGCCGCCAGGCCGCCCCATTGCCGTAACATCTCCAGCAGCGCCTCTTTCTGGGTATCATCGAGCTCAGTTGCGACCGCGACCTCTTCGCTCAAGAAGGCTTTCAGAAGGGTCCTGGCGTCACTCGGGGCCAGAGCGATCCACAGGCAGCCGCTCAACGCCTCCGATGTGAAGCGCACGGTCGCAACCGGGTCGTACCCCGGCACGGCGTCGGCTGCTTCCACCTCCCATTCGGTGGCACTGATCTGCGAAAGCAGGTGGGCCAGACTGCCGCTCCACGCTTCGTAGTATCGATCCACTTTGCCAATCCTCATCGTCATGGCATAACCTCTTCCTCGGCCGGCGCGATCTCTTCCAGCAGGTGAGCCGCGCGAAGATTCGAACTGCTCACCGGCCGCGCTGACCAGCAAACCCGGCTCCCGATCCGCACCACGCCGGGCTCGTCAATACGCCGGCTCAAACGCAAGACCGCGCCCGGACGCAGCTCCAGCAGCTTGGCCACAGCGACCGCAATCCCCGGCGTGCCCAGTTCTACCGCTACCGTCGCATTCAGCAGGCGCCGGCCAATGCTTGCCTGGCGCTGCGCCGGACCGTGCGTCCTCTGAAACAGCGGCTCGGTTCGCAGGCTGCGCATCAGCCCACTGGAGATCGCTGACGGCAGAACGATGTCCAACACGCCCCGGGATCGCGTCATCGTTACGTCGAAGGTCAACGTCAGCGTCCGCTCCTCCGGCGGCATGATGCGCGGCATCTGCGAAATCGCCTGCCATCGCTCGAATTCAGCCTCCGTCCCCAGCGGCAGCAGCACCGCCCGCAGCTCCTGACAAATGACGCGGGTAATACTCTCGAGTAACTTCTGCTCGATCTCGGTCAGCTCGCGCAGGGTCGCCGGGATCGCTCCCGGCCCTCCGAGCAGCAGATCAACCGCCGGCAGCGCCACCCCCAGGTCGAGGTGCAGGACGCCCCGCGCCTCGCCTGGTGGCAGCAGGAAGGTAGCGTAGTAGCTCATCTCCGGCGAGCGTGAGAGAACATCTCGATAGGTGAGCTGCTCGATCGCCACCAACGCCACATCGAACTTATCGTGCAAGTGCCCCGCCGCCGAGCTGCTCAGGTTGCGGGCGAAGCTCTCGTTGATCTGCTTCAGGCTGTTCAGTTGCTCCTTGCCGATTTGGCCGGCCTGGCGCACGTCCCAGCTCTCGACCATGGCGCTGGGCCGCAGCGGTTGCTGGGCAGCCGAATCCTGCTGCGCCGCGCGAAACATCGCGTCAATTTCAGCCTGGCTTAAGAGCTTTTCCATGGACTTGTCGGCTCCCCTCTTGCTTCGAGCGAGCCCGGCACAACGGGATCGGCGACCGGCGCACTGCCCAGGATCGCGCGCAACCGGGCCACCGCCATGGAGTGAATCTGCGATACGCGCGATTCTCCCACCCCGAGTACAGCCCCAACCTCTTTCATCGTGAGCTCCTCCTGGTAATAGAGAGCGAGCACTTGTTGTTCACGCTCGGGCAACTGGGTGATCGCATGGGCAAGCGTCCGTCTGCGCTCGCCTTGTATGCACAAAGTCAGAGGATCCTGGTCGGGCGGCCCAGGCAGTGTCTCTCCCAGATCGGTCTCCCGCCCGTCCTCCAGCGATTCGATCTGCAAACTGCCCACCTCCAGGCCGCGGATCTCGTCGAGCATGTGCTGAAACTCTTCCAGCGACATCCCCATCGCCTGCGCCAGCTCGGATTCCGACGCCGAGTGTCCCAGCTCTGTCTGCAGCTTCTGCATGGTCTGCTCCAGGTGCCGGGCCTTGCGGCGCAGGTCGCGCGGGCTCCAGTCCATGTCGCGCAGGCTGTCGAGAATCGCGCCCCGGATGCGGAACTTGGCGTACGAGGCAAAGCGTACATTCTTGCCGGGATCGAACTTGTGCATGGCGTCAATCAGGCCGACGATACCGGCGTGCAGCAAGTCGTCAAAGGGAACGTGCTGCGGCAGCCGCTCGTGAATGCGGCGGGCAATGTATTTGACCTGCGGCATTTGCTCCAGCAGGAGCTGTTCCGAGTCTGTCTCCGCCGGGTGGTTTACCTGTTCGTAGGCTTGCGCCGCACTCATGATTGCTCCTTTATCGGATCATTCCCAGCGACTGCACCTGCACGACCGGGGGCACTTCACCCGGCGACAGCACCACCAGCTTCGGCAAGAAGGGTTCGAGCAGGCGGCGGAGGTGAAAACGCGCCGGCGTTCCGCAAAACACCACCGGTGTCGCCATGCGCACCTGCTCGCCTACCAGTTTTTTCAGTCCCTCCAGAATGCGATTGAGAAAGGTCGGCTCGAGAGCCGAGTGGATGCCTGCCGCCTGCCCGGAGAAGGCACGGTTCAACTGTTCCTCAATCTCGGGATCGAGCGTGACCACGCGCAGTCCGCCATCGTCGGAAAGCAAGGGGTGCACCAGCGCGCGGCCCAGCACCTGCCGTGCCCCTTCTACCAGCATGACCGGATTCTTGGTGACCGCGGCGGTGTCCAGCAGGCTTTCCAGAATGGTGGGCAGATCGCGGATCGACACCTGTTCGCGCAGCAGCTGCTGCAGCACCTTCTGCACATCACCGAGACTGAGAACCTTGGGCACCAGCTCCTCGCAAAGCTTGGGCTGACTCTCATTCAGCCGGTCCAGCAGCCGTTTGGCTTCCTGCCGGCTAAGCAGCTCATAGGCATGCTGCTTGATGACCTCGGCCAACTGGGTGGCGATCACCGAGGTCTGGTCAACCACCGCATAACCCTCAGCCAGGGCCTGCTCCCGCAAGCCGGGCACGATCCAGCGCGCGGCCACGCCAAAGGCCGGCTCGCTGGTGACAACGCCTGGCAGCGGCGGCGGCTCGCTTTCCGAGCTGATCGCCAGCAGGCAGTTGTCCCGCAGCTCCCAACGCGCGATCTCAACCCCGCGAAGAAAGATCACGTATTCGCGCGGCTGGAGCTTCAGGTTGTCGGTGATATGCACCGGGGGAACGATGAAGCCAAGCTGTAGCGCCAGATGCCGGCGCAGCGCCTTGATCCGTTGCAAGAGCTGCCCACCTTGCTGTACGTCGACCAGCGGCACCAGCGCATAGCCGACTTCGAGGCTGAGATCGTCGAGCTTGAGCAATCCCTCTAAGCCTTCCTGCGGTGCGGTTGCCCCGCCTTCGCGAGCTCCCGCCGCCGCAGCTTCCCCAGCCGATACCGGTTTCTCGTACTCGGTTTTGGCCCGTCGCGCCAGCCATGCCGCCACCGCCGCAATCAAGAGAAAGGAAAGTTTTGGCAATCCGGGGACCAACGCCAGTGCGACCATGGCTGCGGCCGCAATCCACAAGGGACGACTGCGTGAGAACAGCTGCTTGCTGAGATCTGTGGCGAGGGTATCGTCGGAAGAGGACCGGGTGACGACGATGCCGCCGGCAACCGATACCAGCAAAGAAGGGATCAGCGTGACCAGACCGTCACCGACGGTCAGGATGGTGTACGTCTTGAGCGCCTCGCGAAACGGTACGTCGAGTTGGAAGACCCCGATCAGAAAACCGGCAATGATATTGATGGCCGTGATCAGCACCGTGGCCAGGGAATCGCGTTGATTGAACCTCGCCGCCCCGTCCATCGCGCCATAAAACTCCGCCTCGCGGGCGACTCGCTCCCGGCGCGACCGCGCCTCCTTCTCATCGATCAGGCCAGCGTTCAGGTCGGCGTCAATGGCCATCTGCTTGCCCGGAAGCGCATCGAGGGTGAAGCGCGCCGTAACCTCAGCGGTACGTACGGCCCCGTGACTGACGACCATGTACTGAATCGCAATCAGGGCGAGAAACAGCACGAAGCCCACCACGTAGTTGCCGCCCACCACGAACTGTCCAAAAGCCTCGATCACGTGACCGGCGGCTCCGGTTCCCTCGTTGCCGTGCAAGAGAATGCGGCGGCTGCTGGCCAGATTCAGGGAAAGCCGGAACAAGGTGAGCAGAAGCAGCAGGCTGGGGAAAACGCTGAACTGCACCGGACGCAGGATATGAACCGCAGACAGCAGGACCAATACCGAGGTGGTAATGCTGATGGCCAGCAGCAGGTCGAGGGCAAAGGCCGGCATCGGCACCAGCATCACAAATACCAGCGCCACGGCGGCGATCGGAATGATCCACTCCGATGCGCGCTTGCCCAACGCTGCCATCTTCGGCTTTTCCGCGGCCGCCTTCATCGTTTGCCTCCGCCTGCCGCCTGCTGCGCCCGCTGCTGGGCGCGGTACAGGAAGGCAAGAATCTCAGCCACGGCTGTATACAGCTTGGCGGGAATGGTCTGCCCCACTTCCACGCTGCGATAGAGGGCCTGGGCCAGAGGCGGGTTCTCGGTAATCGGAATCTCGTGCCAGCGCGCGACCTGCTTGATCTGTTCGGCCAGGGCATTGGCGCCTTTCGCGGCTACCACAGGCGCCGGCATCTCCGGGCGATATTCCAGCGCCACCGCATAATGGATGGGGTTGGTGACGACCACCGTCGCGCGCTCGACGTCCTTCAGCATGCGGCGACGGCGCATCTGCCGCTGCAGCCGGCGCAGCCGCGCTTTCATACTGGGATTGCCCTCGGTCTCTTTGTATTCGTCGCGCAACTCCTGGCGGCTCATGCGCAGGTCGCGCTCGAGTTTCTGCCGCTGCAGCAGATAGTCCATGCCGGACCACAGCAGCAACACCAGGGTCGACTTCCAGCAGAGCTCGATGGCATCGTCGTAAGCGAGCCCACCCAGTACGCGCACCGGCATACCGGCAGCGCGCATCAGCAGCCCCCAGTCCCGCTGCAGAATGCTGACCGTCAGATAGAGCAGCACCGAGAAGGGAATCAGGGTTTTCGCAATCGGCGCCAGACCCGCAATCGAGAACATCTGTCCTAGCTTGTTGGCCGGGCTGATGCGCTCGAGGTTAGGCGCCAATGCTTCGGCGGACCAAACAAAACCGCCCTGCGCGAGACTGCTCGCCATGGCCAAAATCCACACCAGAATCAGCGGCGGCACAATCCAGCGCAGCGCGGCGGTGGCCGCCTCGATCAGAATCGGAGTACCCGGGTTGAAGTCGGTCTGCCAGGCCAGATCGGTCCAGGTTTGCCAGTACATGCGCCAGCGCAGAAGCTCGCCGCCCGCGATCCAGAGCACGACCAGCAGTCCGGTAAAGGCTATGAGCGCCCCGCCGACATCCCGGCTGCGGGCCACTTGCCCGCGCTCGCGCGCCTTCTCGCGGCGTCGCGGAGTTGCCCGTTCGGTTTTATCCCCGTCTGCCATCGTTCACGCCGCCAGTTGCAGCAACCGCTCCGCACAATGAACCGCATGGTTGAAGTAGCGTTCGAATATCGATGGCCAGTAGCGAAGCGAAAGCCCAAAGATCAGCAATCCGATCATGCTCTTGGCCGACAAGCCTAAAAACAGCACCGGCAGCTGCGGCGATGCCTTGCCCAGGAAACCGAGCGCCATGTCCACCAGCAAGGTGGCGATCAGCGCCGGCGCGGCAATCTGCACTCCTGCCAGCCAGATACCGCCGGCGGCATGCAGCAGTTCACGGGTCATACCCGCCGTAGCCCATGCCCTGCCGACCGGCAAATAGGCAAAGCTGTTGGCGACGGCCCGCAACATCCAGCGATGCACGCCGAGGTCGAGAAAGATCAGAGTCGCAATCGTCTGCGAGAAGACCGCTAATACCGGGGTGTCGACCTGCGTGGTGGGATCCAGAATGTTCACCAGGCCGAAGCCGACCTGCATGCCCATGAATTGCCCGGCGAATTCTGCCGCCTCGAAGACGAACTGCACTGCTAACCCGATCAAGACTCCGACCAGCGCTTCGGACAGCACCAGGCGGACGACGCCGCTCAACGTCAACGACACTTCGCGCGGACCGCACACCGGATAGAGCAGTGCGGTCAGCAGCACGACGAACCCCGCTTTTATGCGGGGCGTTATGGCGCTGCTGCCCAGAAACGGAGCAAACACCAGCAGTCCACCGACGCGTGCCCCGACACAGCTGGCCGCAGCCACGACATTTTCGAGTTGGAGCGGGGCCGGCATCATTCGTCTAGCGCAACCATGGCCGGAAGTCGGCCAGCAGCTGGATGGTAAAGAGCGACAGCTTGCGCAGCATCCACGGCATCAGAAGCATGGCGCCGCAGGCCGCCGCCAGCAGGCGCGGCACACTGGAAATGGTTGTATCCTGCAGTGAAGTCAGCACCTGCACGATGTTTACCGCAAGGCTGATCACGGCCAGCCCGATCAGCAGTGGCGCGGCCAGCAATACCGCGGCCTCCAGCGTCGTCTGACCTAGCCTGACTACGATCTCCGGCGTCACTCGGATCCTTTCTCCTGGCTCAGGAAAAACTCTTCATCAGCGAACCGACCAGCAGGTTCCAGCCATCCACCATCACAAACAACAGAATCTTGATTGGGGTCGAGATCATCACCGGCGGCAGCTGCAGCATGCCCACCGAGGTCGTGATCGAGGCCACTACCAGGTCAATCACCAGGAATGGCAGAAACAACACCGCCCCGATCTGAAAGCCAACCTTCAGTTCCGACAGCACGTAGGCCGGCGCCACCACCCGCATCGGCAAGTCCTCAGGCGAGCGCGGCGGCGGCAGCTTGGCGATTTCGACAAACAGCGCCGCGTCTTTCTCCCGCACGAACTTCAACATGAAACGGCGCACCGGTTCCGAGCCGCGGTCCAGCGCCTCCCAGGTGTCGATCCGGTTCTGTTCCAGCGGCACGATGGCTTGCTGGTAGACCGCCCCCAGTACCGGTTGCATGAGGAAATAGGTCAGTACCAGCGAGAGTCCGATCAGGGTTTGATTGGTGGGAGCACTCTGCGTGCCCAGCGCCTGGCGTAGAAAATGAAAGACTACCAGGAGGCGGACTAGCGGTGTCATGGAAAGCAGCAGCGCCGGTAGCAGCGTCAGCAGCGTCATTAACAGCACAATGCTCCACGGCAATCCGCTGGCATTAGCGCCCGGAAGCTGCAACTTAGCGGCCGGTGGGGCCGCGAGCGCGGAGCAGTTCACTCCGGCCGCAAAAAACATTCCGGTAATCCATCGTCGCCCGCGTCTCAGGTTCATCGCTGCCGCTCGCACCACTCCGTCATCAATTCCGAGAAATCCTTACCCTCGCCCAGACGCGCCAACAGGCTGACATTGTGGGGGCTGCCGCCTAGTAGGAACTTTTGCGTCTCGTACTCGACGACGGCCACGATCCGCTTTTCTCCCAGCGAGACGCTTTCACAAAGGCGAAGCCGTCTCGGCGCCTTGCTTATGCGTAATGAGGGCACAACCTGCCATAAACGCATCCACCAATCCAGGTGCAAAATTGACGGCCGCGAGTTGGCATTTCCGAACTTCGCTTCCATGGGCTTTTACACCAACTCCGTAATGCGAGCGGCAATGTGCTCGTCCACGGCATCGAACTCGCCCCAGCCAATAATTTGGCCGTCTACCGAGAGTGGAACCTCGGCGGTTCGAGTGATCTCGGTCGAAACAATATTCCCTGCCTCCAGACGCAGAAGCCCTCCTACCGTGAACTTTGCCAGGGGTATATCCACTGTGATCTGGCAGGGCAGCCACCAGAAGCGTCGCCAGCGCTCAATAGCGGCGGACGGTGCTGACGTTTCGCCCGCAAGTTGTTTCTCGTTCATAAGCGTCCCGGAGTTTCTTAAGCTTCACCCAGCGGCCAGTGATCGCTCTCGCTAACCCGGACTCTGGTGCAACCGGCGTGCCGCAGAGCGATGTCCGCGAGAAATTCCACCGAGGACAGCGCCTAGCCGCAAGTTGTTTGAAAATCGGAGGCTTGGCAAATTCGAGAGCAGGAGGGCGCGATGCAGCGCCTCGGTCGATCGCAGCCGGGGATTAAAAAAGCCTTAACCGACCTGCCCAAGGTTAGACGTTGTTGAAAGTCCCAAGCCGGTGGCGAAGCCCCCGCCGCCCGGACAGATCTCATCCGGGCGTGCGGGACTTCGGTCCAGCGTCACTATCGGTTCATCGGCAGACGGGGACAAACCTTTATGTAGTCTTCATGTTGATCGTGTCCTGCATCACCTGATCAAAGGTTGTGATCGTCCTGGCGTTCGCCTCATAATCGCGCTGCGCGACGATCAGGTTGGAGAATTCGGTCGCGATATCGACGTTCGACGTCTCCAGAGCGCTACCCTGGATTGTGCCCAGCCCTCCCGAGCCCGGCTTTCCCACATTCGGCGTTCCCGACGCGAGCGTGCTGGCGAAGTCATTGTTGCCCACTCGCGCCAGACCCTCCGGATTGGCAAAATTCGCCAGCGCGATCTGCCCCAGGGTTGTCGTTTGCCCGTTGCTGAAGCTGCCGCTGATCGTACCGTCCGGCGCCACGCTGTAGCTGCTCAAGGTGCCGCTTCCATAACCGTCCTGCACGGTCGCCGAGGTGGCGCTGGCACTGCCCAGCTGGGTAATCAATGACGTATTCGAGCTGCCGTAAAGATTCCAGTTGAACGTCAGATCGCTGGCGCCATCGATCAGCCCGCTTACGGTGATGCCGTCAACGTTGCCGGTAGGAGAGGTGAGATTGCCGTTACCATCGAAGGCCAATGCGGTGGTATTCACCGTGGTTTGGGTTCCCATATCCTGCCAGGTGACCCCGCCGTCGGTCACCGTTGACCCGTCCGTCGGCCAGCTGCTCGGCGGGGTTGCTCCCGAAGTTCCGGCGACCGTGCATTGATAGATGTGCCCGTTGGCATTGGGCGGGGAAATTGTCTGTCCTGCCGTGTAGGCGGTTGAGGCTGCCCAGGACGGCGGCGGAGTCAGGTCGGAGTTCGGAATCGTGATTGTGCAATTCCACGTTCCCACTCCGGTCTTGCTGAAGTTGAAGTCCAGCACATGCGGATCGCCCAGCGAGTCGTAGACCGTTACCGGAGTCGCGAATGCCGGGTCGCCGACATTTGTGCTCGCATCCAGGTTCGTAGTGAGTTGGACCGTGCTGGTGGCTTTGGGAGGATTAATTTGTCCCATATTTAACTGTAAGGGCGAGAGCGAAGCGGCGGACGACACCACACCGTTTACCGCGGCATAGCCCATCACCTGCTCGCCGGCGGCCGTCTCCAGCGTCCCATCGGTACCGACCTGGAAGTCTCCCGCCCGCGTATAGTTCGTCGCCCCACCTTGCTGGACGAGGAAGAACCCGTTGCCCATGATGGCCATGTCGGTATCCAGTCCGGTGGATTCCGGTGTGCCGGAACTCAGATTGATTTGGTTGGCCGATACTCCCGCCCCCCCGCCGATCTGGATCGGATCGCCTGACCCATTGGTCTCCAGCGTCTGGTAGAACAAGTCGGCAAACTGTGTCGTGCTGCCTTTGTAGCCCACCGTATTGAGGTTTGCCAGATCATTTGCGATCGTCGACATGGCGGTCGAGCTGGCGTCGAGTCCCGACAGAGGTATGGAGAAGAATGGCATTTATAGACCTCCTAACATGTTGTTCAGGGAAGCGCTGTCCTGACTGTTTCCCGCACTGCTGGCATCGCTGAGATCGCTCTGCAGCAACTGATTGATCTGCGTAACCTGGTCGAGCGTGGTAACCCCGACCAACTGCGTGACGAACGTAGAGGGATCCATCGGTGACAGCGGGTCCTGGTTCTGCAGCTGGGTGACCAGTAATTGCATGAACATTCCATCCATGCCTCCGCCGAACGCGCTGCTCGAGCTGCTGTCGCTGCTGCTGCTATTGGTGCTGCTGGTTTGCGCGGCGGCTGCTGCCGCAGGATTCGTTGCTACCGCATTGGTCAACACCTCGCTCCTCTCTTTCTTCAAACCCGTACGTTGATTGTCGACGGTACGCCGGAGTTGAGCGACGATACCTCGTCCCCCGGCGTATCACTGCTGAAATGGATTGCCGGGCGGTGGTTATAAGTGCCCGGATCGGACGGCTGCTGCTGAGGTGGGCTGCCATCGCCTCGCTGCTCGCCTCCACCATGCGGGCCGAGCTCAAAAGTTACCAGCCGCAGGTCGCGCTGTTCGATGGCGCGGTGCAGCGACGGCATCTCCGCCAGGATCGCGGCCCGCAGCTCGCTATGCGCAGTTTCCACCGTAGCTCCGACGCGGTCTCCGGCTACTGTTGTATGCAGCTGCAAGCTGCCGAATTCGGCACTGTTCAGACCTACGCGAATCTCGCTCTGGTTCATTCGCTCCAGAACCCGGGCGCTCGGCAGAGCGCCCGGCGGACTGCTGAGGGGTTGCTCCGGCACCTCAGCGGGCGCACGCTGGTTATGAGCACTATCGCCGGAATGCAGGGGAGAGGTGGGAGCAGGTGAAGCAAGCATCGCCTCAACCTGGGCCGAGCCACTCGTTTGGCTCGAAGATGTACTGGTTGTGGCCGCGGGGCATACCGCACCTGGTGTTGCCGACGCTCCCTCGCCGTCTGGAGATGGGCTGCTACTGTGGACTTCAAAACTAAGCGCCACGTTTGCCGGCCGGGGATGCACGGAAGGAGTTGCCACTGCGGCCCCGCCTTCGACGCGAGGGGTCTGTCGCGGCTTCGTGTCCGGATCCGGTCCGGCACCAGACTTGCCGGTCTCTCTGCCAACACTCGGAACCACTGTCGGCAAGTCGGCCGGAATGGACGAAATCAGAGCCGGGCGCGGCGCACTGGACCCGTCCGGAGTGGGGGCTCCGGGCGGACGCGCAGTGGCCGCTCCATCCGTTCTAGGCTCGCTTGCTGGACGGGAATTAGGTTGCTCCCCGGGGGCACTCGAGGTCTCGGAAACGCCCTCTGTAAGGGCGCTCACGGTCAGCAGCGTTTGGCTCGGGACTTCCTTTTGCGCGCCGCTCGCCTGCTGACTACGTTCGTTTGCCTCCGCATCATTGTCAGCTGCCGCAGAGTCATTCATATCCGTGCCGATGGGGAGCCCTCGGGAGCTTGTCGAGGCCATCAGCCGCTCGCCGCTATCGACGCCGGGCCCTGATTGCCGAGTTACCGCCACGCCGCCAGACGACGGTTCCGTTTCTTCCTCTTGTCCGAACAATGTCGGTATCGGACTGCCCGTTGAAGAGAGTGGGGCCGTCTTCACCGGCTGCGAACCAGGAATTGTCGGCAGTATCTGAGCGAGTTGGATCCCGGCTGGCTGGGTGCCGGGTCCCTTCATCGACGTCTTTCCCTTGCTCCGTCGGGCGCTGCTCCCTGCCCTTGCGAGTACTTCCTTGGGTCGCAACCCTGCAGCCGACTCGTCGCTCCCTGTCGGCTCGGGCGACGGCGCCAGACCTTTCTCCTTGCCGGAGAGGTTAACCGAATCAGCTGCCGAATCGCGCCCGGGAAGTAGCAACTGCTGAGCGCCAGGGGCAATCTGCGTCGGACAGGTTCGATCGCAGGCGGCGGCAAGCGTTGCCTTCGGCCCGGTCGAATCACCGACTTCCGCAAATGTGTCTTTCTGTTCCGACATCACGTCGTCCAGGTGCCCGCCCGCCTCATGCGCAGCCGTGCCGTTCGCTTGCAATCCCCAGGGCTGGCGTATGGAACCGCCAATCATTGCCGGCTCGGCAAAAGATGAAAGCAAGCCCGCAAACCCGGACGTAGCAGCTTGGGCCGCCTCCAAAGAATGGTCCGGCGCCTTATCACCGCGCGATATAGCGACAGCGCTGATCATCGTTTACGACCGCGGAACTTGAAGAGCAGTTTCGTTTCCAGTGCTGCCGTAACCGAAGGCGGCCTCCCTGGCATCGACCCTGAAATCAGTCAAGAATTTTCAACGATTTGCCGATCGTGGGTATAAAGGTGAGTGGACGCGCGTCTGCAGGCTGGGCAAAGCTTGCCCGGACACTAGGCAAATTCAGTACGTCGGGCTCGCTGCAACAAGTAGATCTCGTCCAGCGCTGCTTGTTGCCGCCGCTGCTGCTGCTGCCGATAGGCGTTCAGCTGTAGCTCGCGCAGCGATTCCAATACTTCACGTTTCCGTTGTTCCTCGCGATAGCGTTGCATCTGGGCAGCAATCTCTCGCTCCAGCTGGAACAAGCAGGTCTGTAACTGCTGGACCCGCTGCTCCATTGCGGCAGACAATTCCAGGCAAAACTGAACTTCAATTGCCCGTGTCGCCGACTGTTGCAGCCGGCGGCCGAGCGACCGCTTGAGCTTCAGCTTTCGCTCCTGGGCCTGTCGCAGCTCTTCCTGAGTCGATTTTCTTCGGCCGTGCAGTTGCAGCAACCGTAGGCGTTCACTCTCTTCGCGGCCCAGGCGATAGCGCAGCAATGTCGCCAGCCTGAACTGAAAAGCCATGTCCCTATCCGGCTATCGCACCCAAGCGTGCGATGGTTTCGTCCAGGGGTGCAGTCTCCTCCGGAGTCTGACGCAAAAACGCTTGCAGCCGCGGCAACACAGAGATCGCGCGATCCAGTTCCGCATCGGAGCCCTTGTTATAAGCCCCAATCCGAATGAGATCTTCCGAGTGAGTGTAAGCGGCAAGCAGGTTTCGTAGCTGGTAACTGCGATGGAGGTGTTCGCGGGAGGCCACTGCCGGCATCAGCCGGCTCAAGCTATCGAGGATGTTGACGGGCGGATAATGGCTCTGCATCGCCAGTCGCCGGTCTAGCAAAATGTGCCCGTCCACCAACGATCGCACAGCATCGACCAGCGGATCCTGTTGGTCGTCTCCCTCCATCAGCACGGTGTAGAAGGCGGTAATACTGCCCGCGGCAAAGCGCCCGGCACGCTCCAGCAGCCGGGCCAGCAGACTGAATACCGAAGGGGTATAGGCTTTGGCGGTAGGCGGCTCGCCCGCCGCCAGCCCAATCTCCCGCTGCGCCATCGCGAAACGGCTAAGCGAATCAATGACCAGGAGAACGTGCTTTCCCCTCTGGCAAAAGTATTCGGCGATCGTGGTGGCCGCCAGCGCTGCCCGAATGCGCAGCAGCGGAGATTGATCCGAGGTCGACACCACCACGATCGAGCGCCGCCGGCCGGCTTCTCCCAAGGCCTCGAGGAATTCGCCGACCTCGCGTCCCCGCTCGCCTACCAGCGCCAGCACCGTGAGTTCGGCGGAGGTGCCGCGCGCCATCATACCAATCAGTGTGCTCTTGCCGACACCGCTGCCGCCAAAAATCCCCAGTCTCTGCCCTCGTCCACAGGTCACAAATCCATCGATGGCACGAATACCGCAGCTAAGCGGCTCGCGGATCGGCAGACGTTCCAGCGCCGCCGGCGCAGCCGAGTCGAGCGCACGGTATTCGTCCCCATGTGGCCGGCGCGCACCATCCAGCGGACGGCCCATCCCGTCGATCACTCGGCCCAGCAATTCGTCGCTCACCGGCAGCGAAGGACGCTTGCCCAGCGCAACGATCCTGTCGCCGTAGCGAATTCCACTGGGTTTCTCCACCGGCATCGTGAGTACCGTAGTCCCGCGGAAACCGACGACCTCACCGGCATAGCGGTGGCCGGCGGCATCGTGGATTTCGCAGCCCTCACCTAAACTGCACGGCGGGCCGATCGACTCCAGGATATTGCCCACCACCTGGGTAACCCGGCCGCGCCAGCGGAGAGGCGGACAACTCTCCAGCGCGCCAAAATAACCCTCCAGAACAGCGTTACTCATCTGCTGACCCTTGGCTCTGCCGCAGCAGGTCAAAAAAACCGCTATCGATCTCCCGCAGCTGGGCATCGAGGCTGATCTCGGTTTTACCAGCTTCAGCCTCCAAGACGCACTGATGCGCCTTCAAGGTCTCGTCGGACAGAACCTCAAGCTGGTGGTCTCCGGTGATGTGGCTGGCGCAGAACTCCGTCCAGCTTTTCGCGGCCTCGGGCGCAACCCGCAGCACCAACCGGCTTCCGGCCTGCAGCTGGTCGAGCGCGACCCGTACCACGCCAGCCAGCAGCAGGGGATCCATCTGCGCCTCCCGATGAAGAATTTTGCGGGCAATCGAGAGCGCCAGGCGTGCCGTCTCCGCTTCCAGCCGACGGAAATAATCGGCCCGCTGGCTGGCAAAATCACGAATCGCGACTGCGATTGCAACGCGTTCTCTATCCAACGCTTCGGCGCCCGCAACCTGTGCCTGCTCCAGCCCCCGTTGAAACCCCTGCTTGCCGGCCACCTCCACCGCCGACGCAATCTCCTGCTGCAATGCCATGTCGCGGGCGTGCAATCCTTCGCCCGCCATCAGGGGCGATCGGTCGGAACCGGTCTGCCCCGGGCGCATGGCGGGATAACGAAAACTCTCCAACCGCCGTGCTCCCGTTCGCCATCCCGTGTCAGACAATGTATTCGTCTCCGCCTTCCGGTTTGAGCATGATCTTGCCTTCGGCTTCCAGCTGTCGGGCGACCGCGATTACTTCCTCCTTGGCTTTATTGACCTCGCTGGAGCGCACGGGACCCAACACTTCCATATCCTCTTTCAGCATTTCGTAGGCGCGCGCCGATATGGCCTTCATCAAATGGTTGCGCATCTCCTCGGACGACCCTTTCAGAGCCAGCGTCAGCACCTTCTTGTCGAGCCGCGACACCAGTTCGCGGATACTGTTCTCCGGCACCGTCAGCAGATCGTCGTAGGTGAACATCAGATTGCGAATGTTCAGGGCCAGCTTTGCGTCGTCGCCCTCAATCGATTCCAGTACCGACTTCATCACCTCCGGTTCCAGCCGATTCATCAGGTCGGCGGCGCTTTTGAAACCGGGGAAGATCCGTCGGTTCTCATCGCTCACCGACAGCAACCGTCGGTGCAGTACCACCGTCACCTTCTGCGCCATCTCGGGCGAAAAGTTGCGCAACAAGGCAAGCCGCTTCACCACCTCAACCCGAAGGGCTTCGGGCAGGCGCGTCAGCACCGCCGAAGCCGCCTTGGGATCGAGGTAGGCCATGACCATGGCGATCGTCTGCGGCTGCTCCCCTTCGAGAAAGCGCGCCACTTCCCGCGGATTCGCCTTCTGCAGTGCATCCATCTGATTTGCCGTGAGCACCTGCGCCCGGTTTACCTGCTCCAGCAACGAGTCGGCGCCGTCGTTGCCGAAGGCCTTCACCAGCAGGGCGCGGGCATAGTTCTCGCCTCCCTGGCTGACATACTCGCGCGCCAGACTCAATCGCAGGTACTCCTCCAGAATCTCGCTGGCAACCTCCGGCTGTACCCCGTTCAATTCACCGATCTCCTGCGTGAGCCGCTGCAGCTGAGCCTGGGACAGATGCCGGTAAATCGCGGCGGCCGCTTCCTCTCCCAACAAGACCAGCAGGATGGCTGCCTTGCGGATGCCATTCAGGTTTCTGCCGACGGCCAAGGAACTCATTCAACACCGCCTTCCCGCAGCCAGCCCTGCACCAGCTGCGACGCCCCCGCCGGCTCGCTCTTCACCTTTTCGACCAACTGGTTCTTCAGGGTGGTTAGCTTCTTCATGGCGGGATTGGCGGCGGTTGATCCCAGCAGGCTCTCCATCGCCATCGCATCTTCCCCGGTTGCGATCTGCCCGGTTAATTCAGCGCGGGCGACCAGCTTCCCCCCGGAGGCACGGGCCGGCAGTTCGCGCAATGCCGTCAATACCTGCCGTTTGACCGGTCGCAGCAGCAGCAGGTAAACGCTGCCAAACAGGCAGCCGAGGGCGAGATAGCGCACCAGCCAGATCCACTCACGCACTCCGCGCTGCACCTTTTCGAGCATCGTCGGCGGCTCCGGCACCTCTTCCTGCAGATTCTGGAAGGAGAGATTCTCCACCGCGAGCAGATCGCCGCGTTTAGGATCGATGCCCAGGGCGGCCGCCGCCAGGCCTTCGATCTGTTTCATCTCGTCCGGCGTTCGCTTGCGGCGCGTCGCGCTTCGCTGTTTTCCCTTCTGCTGGATTTCAATGGCATCGTCCACCAGCAGTGCTGCTGAGATACGCTTGATCTGGCCCGCAGGCTCGATGGTATGCCGGACCAGCTTATTCACCCCATAGGTTCCGGTTTCTGACTTCGAACTCTGGGCCGTCGACTCGGATCGGGGGGCCGCATTGGTTTTGGCGTTGGGCAGGTTGCTGCTGGTGCCCGGAACCCCTCCCGGCGCGCCGCTGCCCAGGTTTTCTTCGCTGCGCGAGATGGTCAGCGCGACGGCGCTCTGGGGATCATAGGTTTCCTGCGTTTCCTCGCCCGATCGCAGGTCGTACTCGACATGAACGCTGGCCCGCACTCCCGCGGTACCCACCACCGGCTCCAGCGTCTCCACTACCCGCTTGGCCAGTTCCTGATCAAGCTCGGTACTTTCGGTCGCGCCGCCAATATTGCTGAAACGATTCAGCGGCTGATTGGTGTCGGCGTCGACCACGACCACGTTGTCGGGTGTCAGGCCTTCGACCGCTCCTGCCACCAGTTGCCGGATCGCGATGTCCTCCTGCTGCGGCAGGCTGCCGCGCCGCAGCTTGACCATCACCGAGGCTTTGGCCGTGCGCCCCGGCTCGCTGTAAAGCGATTCGGCCGGCATGACCAGGTGCACCCGCACCGCCTCGACTTCGCTGAGCGTGGCCAGGGTTCGCTCCAGTTCCGCCTCCAGCGCGCGTTGATAGTTGACTTTTTCGCTGAAGTCGCTGCCCGCCCAGTTCGGCTTGTCGAACAGCTCAAAGCCCATACGGCCGCTGTGAGGCATCGGCTGCGAGGCCACTTCGACCCGCGCCGCGTCCAGCTTGTCGGCGGGTACCAGCACGCTGCTTCCATCCGGCGATTGCTCGAAGGGAATTTTCTTGGCTGCCAGCGATGCCGTGATCTCCTGCGCATCGCCGGGCGAGAGGCCGGAATAAAGCGTCTTATAGTCTGGTTTCCCGATCAGCTGCACGAATATGTACAGCGTGCCGGCCACCAGAACCGCCCCGCCGGCCAGCAGCAGCCGCTGCTTCGGCGACAAGCTGGAGTAGAACTGCTTGCCCTGCTGCCATACTTGCGGTAACGCGAGCTCAGTGGTTGCTGCCATGCGACATTAGAACTGCATCCCGGCGATCTGCTGATAGGCCTGTACAACTTTGTTACGCACCTGCAGCATGAGTTGAAATGACAAGTCGGCCTTCTCGACCGCAATCATGGTATCGGGCACGTCCGCTCCGCTGCCCTCGATCAGACTGGCCATCTTGTAGCGCGCGTCAAGGCCCAGGTCTTCGGTCTCCGAGGTGGCATCGCGGAGGCTGTCGGCAAAGCTTGGCTGCTCCTCGGCCTTGGCCAGGGGAACCGCCGCCTGCGGCAGCTCTGCCGGAAGGATCCTTAGACCGATATTTGCCGCGTCGATGGTCACGTTCCGGCCTCTACCGCCTTACCTCAGAATCTGCAGTGACTGCTGGATCATCTGCTTGGTGGCTCCGACGGCGCTGGCGTTCAGCTCGTACGCGCGTTCGGCGCCCATAAGGTCTACCATCTCCTGCACGGGATTGATATCGGGATACGAAACATAGCCGTCAGCGTCGGCGTCGGGATGCCCCGGCTCATAACGGCGCAACGGCGGCGTCTCATCGTCGATCACTCCTCCCACCCGCACGCCTGCGGCAGCTTGCGTCGCCGCCATTCCCATAGAGCCGGCCAGCAGGAGATGAAACGAAGATGGCGGCTGGCTGTTGAATACGACCATGCGACGGCGATACGGACCGCCTTCAGGAGTTCGCGTCGTCTCCGTGTTGGCCAGGTTGCTGGTGGCAACCTCGGCGCGCAGGCGCTCGGCCGCGAGGGCCGAGCCGCTGATCTGAAACATGCCGAACAGACTCATTGCCCCTGGCCTCCATTAATCGCCATCTGCAGGCGATTCAGTTCCG
>Ga0335073_10000842_pt1 | contig 40247 bp, 37 predicted proteins | sample Lox_Sample_22_FD_207093 | JGI IMG/M metagenome (GOLD analysis project Ga0335073, IMG submission 207093) | Soil microbial communities from Loxahatchee National Wildlife Refuge, Florida, United States - Lox_Sample_2.2 | ecosystem: Environmental > Terrestrial > Soil > Wetlands | place: USA... | reverse complement strand
AAATTGGGCTCGAGCGCCGCAACGCGGCTCCGTTTGCGGAGCCGCTGCGAAACAATGGATGAACACCTTCAACGAGTAAAGGGAAATCTATTTGCTGGCCATAGAACATAAAGCGCGGCGTTCTTCCGCGCCCGCATCAATATGACCGAGCGGCTCCGGACGCCGCCGCTGGGCTTGCGACCCGCGATGGCGCGGCGCGACCAGTCCCGTCTTCGATGCGACCCTCACTGGGTCGCGGGCGCATCATCGAGGCCGAGCACCACGATCTTGCCGGTCACGAGCTCGGTTGGCCAGACGGGCTGGGTGAACCCGGTCGCCACGGCGATTTTTTCTCGACCTCCGGTCTCATAGGCGATGACGCCGCCCCCCAGCGCGCCGCCGATCTTCTGACCCCAGAGCTTCTCGCCGGTCGCGGCGTCGAGGGCGTAGAAATTGCCGCCAACGTCGCCGAAAAAAACCAGGCCTCCGGCGGTGGGCGTCGTGGCCGCGAGGATTGGATAATTGGACTTGAGCCTCCACTTCCACACGCCCGAATCGGCGTCGACGGCATAGACCCAGCCGGCCCACGCTCCTCGTCCGTCATCCTGTATGCCCAGAATCTGAAATGGGTTGGCGGTCGCCATCCCCATCCAATAGCCGCCGCGCGGAACATCCCGGAGTTGCTGTTCGCTCTGCATCTTCACGCTCGTGCACCACTCGATCCCGCCGACAAGGACAAGGTTGGTCTGCGGATCGTAGGCCGGCCCGTTCCACTCCGAACCGCCGTTCGCGCCCGGGCAAAAGTGAACTGGAGCGTCGACCGAGAAAGGCGCGTCGGCATTCTCAATTTTGGTCACAGGCGTGCGATAGACGACGGCATTGGTGTCAAGATCGACGCCATAGAGATATCCGTTCTTGGGCGTCGCTTCGAGCATCCTCTTGCCGCCCGCAGTCCTTATCAAGCTCGGCGCGCTGACGACGTCCCAGTCGTGCCAGTCCCTGGGCACTAGCTTGAAATGGCGCTTGTACGCCCCGGTCTTGGCGTCGAGCACGACGATCGAGCCAGTATAGAGATTGCCGCCCTCGCGAACGCCGATCACATAAGCCGGCGAAGGATTGCCGACCGGCACATACAATTCGCCAGTGGCCGGGTCGAGCGTAGTGGATGACCAGCTGCCGCCGCCGCTGATTGGGATTCCCGGCGCATTCTCCCAGGAGGAGGTATCGAGCGGCGAAGCGCCGAGCGGCGCAATGACGGAATCGTCCGCGGTCTTCGGCACGAGGAAGAATTCCCAGACGACCTTCCCGGTCTTGGCGTCGAGCGCGAAAATATGCCCTTTTCCGCCCTTGGCGTCGCCGCTCGCGTTGCCGATGAAGACCAGTCCGTCCCAGGCGATCGGCGCTGCCGCGATGGACCGTTCGCTGTTCTCGGCGACCGTCGTCTCCCAGATGCGCTTGCCCGTCTTGAAGTCATAGGCGAGCACCCGCCCCTCCTGCGAGCCGCGAAACAGCATGCCGTCCAGGTAGGCCGCCCCTCGCATGGCAGACAGGAGCGAGACGTCGGCCTCCTCATGCGTACGCCAGTTCTCGGCGCAGGTCGCGGGGTTGAGGGAGAAAATGTCGGAATGGGTGGTCCCAATCAGCGCGCCGTCGATCATGATCAGGCCGGACTCGAAGCTCGTGTATTCCTTGGTGTCATAGACACACAACACCTTCAGCCTGCCGACATTGCCGGTATTGATCTGGGACAGCGGCGCGTAGCGCTCGGCGGTGAGCGTCCGGTTGTAGCTCGGCCACTCCCCATCGTTGGCGTTCGCCGCTTCGGCGGGAGGCGAGGGCGTCGGGGCCACAGCGCCCTTGTAGTCGGGGTTCAGCTCGGTCGTCGTCGTACCCTTCGGCGCCGACAAGGTACGAAGAGCATTGCGCGCATAGGTGATAAACAGCCCGAACCGCACGGGGTAGCGATAGACAACGCCCCCGGCAGCAACCAGCATCGCGACGACGATCGCGGCGACTACCAGGCGTCTCTTCATCGGGCTTCGGAGCGCGCAGCGAAAAGGTGGGGCCTGGTTTTCCGCGAAAAGCGCGCGAAATCAAAGAAGGCTGGAGCGTTGGTCCGGGGCAGACGATCCGAATTCATGATTTGTAGCAAACCCTTCAGTTCTACGACACTAGCGCGGCTCCGGCGGATCGTGATCCACGATCCGTCCGGAGCCGCTTCAACGCCCACGCGCCGAAGACCATCAGCAGAGATTGAATCGTCGCGCAAGAGCCGTTTCGGATCAGACCGCTTCGCGCAGCGCACGCGGCAGCGGAAAGGCGACCGTTTCGCTGGCCGTCGTCAGCGTCTCAAGCGCGATCGCGAAACGCTCGCCGAGCGCTTCGACGATGCGCACGACCAGCGCCTCCGGCGCCGACGCTCCGGCGGTGACGGCGACCGAACGCACGCCGTCGATCGCGCGCCAGTCGATCGCGCGCACGTCGGCGACGAGTTGCGCGGCGCAGCCCTGGCGCTCGGCGACCTCGCGCAGCCGCATCGAATTGGACGAATTGGCCGCCCCGACGACGATAAACGCTTCGACCGCGCGCGCGGCCGCCTTCACCGCCTCCTGGCGGTTGGTGGTCGCATAGCAGATGTCCTCGACCGGGGGAGCGTGGATCGCCGGAAAACGGCGCTCGAGCGCGGCGGCGATCTCGCGGGTGTCGTCGACAGAGAGCGTCGTCTGGGTCACATAGGCGATCTCGCCCCCGTCTGGCGCGAGCCCTTCGACATCGTCGATCGTGCTCACCAGAGTCACCGCGCCCGGCGGCAAGTGTCCCATCGTGCCGATCACCTCGGGATGCCCGGCGTGGCCGATGAGAACGATGCGCCGGCCGTGCTTGAAATGCGCCTGCGCTTCGCGGTGAACCTTCGTCACCAGCGGGCAGGTGGCGTCAATCGTGAAGAGGCTGCGCGCCTTGGCCTCCTCCAAGACCGCCTTGGCGACCCCGTGGGCTGAGAAGATGACCGGATGCGGGCCGGGCGGCGCTTCGCTCAGGGCCTCGATGAAGATGGCGCCCTTGGCGCGAAGCGCATCGACGACCGTCCGGTTGTGCACGATTTCGTGGCGCACATAGACCGGGGGGCCGTAGATCTGAAGCGCGCGCTCGACGACCTCGATCGCCCGGACGACGCCGGCGCAAAAGCCGCGCGGCGAGCAGAGGACCACGCGAAGAGGAGGCTTGGTCGGCGCTGCGGTCATTGCACGGGATTCCGGGACCCGAAGCTTTTTGTGTTTGCGAGGCCAGGGGCGGCAAGTCAAGCGGCGAGATGCGACGCGTGTGCGACAGCGTCGACGCCGCAAGGATCATGAAGCCCGACGCTTTGAGCGAAGCCCATCCATGAGAATGTCGATCAGTCGCCGGACGCTCGCCTCCCAGTTGGCGCCGGCGTTAAAATGGGTGAAACCGGCGAGCGCGCGCAGAAGATCGGAGGGATCGACGTCGGCGCGAATTTCGCCTGCGGTTCTGGCGCGTTCCACCATCGCCGCCATCGCGTCGGCAATCCGCGCGCCCGAGGACGCGTAGACCTCCGCGCCGCCCACCATCGTCTTGAGCGCCGGCGCGATCACTCTTTTGGTCGCGATATAATCGACGAAGAGCCGCATCCAGGCATGCAGCGCCTTGGCCGGCGGCAGCATCGCGGTGAGGCGATTTGCCGCATCCGCCAATTGCTCGACCTCCCGCCGGTAGACCGCTTCGATAATCGCGTCGCGGGTCGGAAAGTGGCGGTAGAGGGTGCCGATCCCTACGCCGGCGCGGCGCGCGATCTCGTCGAGGCTGACATCGGCCCCGGCTTCGGCGAACGACGCTTTGGCCGCCTCAAGCAACCGGTCGCGATTGCGCAGCGCGTCGGCGCGCGGCTTGCGCACGCGCTCTAGCCGCTGTTCCTGACCGCGCCCGATGTCGGCGCGGCCGCCTCGCCCTTTGGCGCGAACGCTCACTGTTGCTGACCCACTTGCTAAGCGGAGGAAGCCTCCGTATATGAAACTGGAAACAGCCTCCGTTTATAGTCCTCGCGCGACGCCGGCAATCGTCCGGCTCGAGCGCGAACCCAAGCAGCCCATTTTTATCCGCGACAGGGAGACGATCATGGCGAAAACGTTTGGCGCGACATCCACGACCGACGACGTTCTCGAAGGCGTGAGCTTGAAGGGCAGGCGCGCCCTGGTGACGGGCGTGTCGGCCGGCCTCGGGGTCGAGACCGCCCGGGCGCTCGCCGCGCACGGCGCGGAGGTGGTCGGGGCCGCGCGCGATCTCGCGAAGGCGAAGGCCGCGACGGCCGAGGTCCGAGCCGGGGCCGCGAACGGCGGCGGGCTCGAGCTTGTCGAGCTCGATCTCGCCTCGCTCGCGAGCGTGCGCGCCTGCGCCGACACGCTCCTCGCCGACGGTGGAGAGTTCGACCTTATCATCGCCAACGCCGGCGTGATGGCCTCCCCGTTCGGCAAGACCGCCGACGGGTTCGAGACCCAGTTCGGGACCAATCATCTCGGCCATTTCGTGCTGGTCAACCGGATCGCTCCGCTGATGAAGCCAGGCGCGCGGCTGGTCAATCTCTCGTCCGCGGGCCATCGCTATTCAGACGTCGACCTCGACGATCCGAATTTTGAGCGCACGCCCTATGACCCGTGGGTCGGCTACGGCCGGTCCAAGACCGCCAATGTCCTGTTCGCCGTCGAGTTCGATCGCCGACATAAGGCGAGCGGGGTGGCGGCTGCGGCGGTTCATCCCGGCGGCATTCGAACCGAGCTCTCGCGCCATCTGACGCCGGAGATGATGCAGGCGCTGATCGACCGGATCGACGCGGCGAACAAGGCCGCGGGGGAGCCGGCCTTCAGCTTCAAGACCATCCCGCAAGGCGCGGCGACGACGGTCTGGGCGGGTGTGGCCGCGAAAGCCGAAGACGTTGGCGGCCGCTATTGTGAGGACTGCCACGTGGCGGAAATCGTCGCCGATCCCGCCAGTCGCAAGGGAGTCAAACCCTACGCGCTCGAGCCTGAGCACGCCAGGGCGCTGTGGGCGAAGAGCGAGGAGATGGTCGGCGAGCGGTTTCCATAAGCCGAAGCCGGTCCGACAATCGAGTGCGAGGCTCGCATGATCTGCGAGCCTCGCCGCGCGGCGGCCGCTCAGGCGCTCATTTTGGCGAGCTTGCCCGGCAGGCGACCGGCCAGAGACCGGCGATCGGCGGGAACAGCTCGGCCCGCCTTCAGATCAGTCTTGGCCTGAGCAAGAGAGCGAGCAAACGGCCTCGGTTGCCCAGCACGCAATCGCGCCGGGTCTCCCGAGCTGGGGCTTTAGCCGCCCATCTTGCCTTTCATCGCCTGGATCGCCTTGGCGCAGCCGACGCTCACCTCCATCTTGTGCGCCTTGAGGCAGCCGATGATTCGCCCGCCGCCCATCTGCACGCCGGGACAAAGGCGGGCGACGTCAGCCTTGCAGTATTTCATTGCCTCAGCCTGCTGGGCGAGCGCCCCGGGCCCCGCGAACGCCAGCGCCGCCAATGAAAGCGACGACACGATCACGATCTGACGAATCCGCATGGGCGTTGCCTCCTTCGCCGCTAGACGGCGGCGCCTTCCGCCGTCCTGATAGGGCGGACCAAGGCCGTCGGTCAAACGAAATGATCGCCGAAGCGACGAGGTCGCGCGCGGTCAACGGCCGCGCGCGAATCCTCGATCGCGCCTAGTGCGCGACCGGCTTCACGCTCGGCAGATGAGCGCCAGCCGCGAGCCAGTGCGCGTAGGTCTCGAACGGCAGTCCGAGCATGTCGTAGGAGACGCTGAGATAGCCGTCCGCGCCGACGCTCACCGCTTCCGGCATGACGGCCTCGACCTCCTGCGCCATCACCCCGACATAGGCCGTGTGGCCGCCGTCGTAGACGAAGCGATAATAGCCGAGGCCGTCGTTGAGCCGCCCGAGCAGGACCAGGTCGTGCTTGAGCCTGAGGTCGGAACGCCGCCGACCGCCGCCTCCGCCGCGGTGCCCACCGCCCCCTCGATGCCCGCCGCCGAAGCCGCCTCCTCGATGCCCGCCGCCGCCGAAGCCGCCGCCTGGCCGACCGCCGCCACCGAAGCCGCCAGGCCCGCCGATGCCGCCGCGCGGTCCGCCGCCGCCGGGGAAGCCGCCCGGCCTATGGCCGCCATATGCGCCACCCGGCCGATGGCCGCCATATGCGCCACCCGGCCGATGGCCGCCATATGCGCCACCCGGCCGATGGCCGCCGGCCGGACGCGTCGAAGGCCGATTAGCGCCGCCGGGACGATTGGCGGGACGGTTCGCGGGGCCACCGGGACGGCCAGCTCCGCCGCCGGGTCGATTGCCCGCTCCGGGACGATTGCTGGGGCCTCCGGCGCCGGGACGATTTCCGGCGCCGGGGCGATTGCCTGGACCTCCGGCGCCCGGCCCGCCGGGACGATTGCCGGGCCCTCCTATTCCGCCTGGTTTGCCGGGGCCGCCAATTCCGCCCGGCCCGCCGATGCCGCCGGGCTTGCCGGGGCCGCCAATGCCTCCGGGGCCGCCAGGGCGGCCGGGACGGCCAGCGCCGCCCGGTCGATTGCCGATTCCAGGCTTGCTGCCCTGCCCGGGACGATAATTGCCGTTCGGGTTCCACTGCCGGTTGCCGGAGCCGATATTGACGTTGTTGCCGACATTGATGTTGCCGGTATTGACCGCTCCCCCGCGCCAGCCCGGATAGCCGCCATAGGCGCCGCCCCAGCCCGGGTAGAAGGCTCCGGTTCCCCAGTTCCACCAGGCGCGGGTGGCCAGCGCGCCGAGCGCGATGCCCGCGCCCCAGGTCAAGAGCGGCCCGGCGACCGGGTATCCGCCCCACACGGCGTTAGGGTCATAGGTCGGCACAAACATCATCGAGGGATCGGTCGGCTCGATGGCGATGTAGTTCCCCTCGCCCTGCGGAGCGATGACCCCGCCGCCACCGCCCTGGGGCGCTGCCCCTCCGCTTGGAGGCCCGCTTGAGCCGACGCGTTTCACAGTCTGCTTGGCGTTCGATTGGAGCGCGCCGGACTTTTCGGCTTCGGAGCGCAATTGCTGGATCGTGGCGGCGACGTCCTGCGGCTGGTTCACGATCGCGTCGCCGAGGTCGGTCGTCCAGGGGAGATCCTGGCTCATTTTGCGAATGACGTCGGGAAAGCGCGCCATCGCCTTGACCGCCGGGTCCCATTTCTGGCTGTCGATTCCGGAAAAGTCGTTCTTGGCGACAAGATCCGGATTCTCGTCGAGCCAGCGCTCCGCCTGCACGATCTCGAGCGGGTAGGCGGCTGCGGGCAACATTTGCGCGAGAAGAGCGTCAGGATAAAGCGCGATCGGCGCGAGCAGCTTGCGCAATTCCTCCTGGGAGAAGCGATCGGCCGCGGGCGTCGCTGGCTGCTCCGCTTGTGCCGCGGGTGCGGCGGCCGGCGGCGGGGCCTCCGTGGCCGGCGCGGCGGGCGTGCCGGCCGCGTCCTGGGCCTCGGCGAGTTCCGGCCCGATCGCCAGAGCGATAGCAAAAGCGATTGCGAGCGAGCCCTGCGTCCGCCGCAGACGGCGGTTCATCGCCAGCAGCATGCTTTTCCTCCCGCCCTGGCGAAGCGCAGGACCGGAAACGGCGGCGCCTCGCGTTTTCTGGCTCTTCTGCCCCAAAACATTGCGAAGAGAAAGGGCTGCGCCCTGCGGCGTTGCGACGCGCGCGCCGGACTTCGGGTCGCCCGGCCGTCGCGGAAAGACGGCTGTTGCCTCCTCAAGGCGTCGACTCTATGGGGTTGGCCCGAGCGAATGGCCCGGATCGCCAGCCGCCGCCCAGAGGCCAGTGTGTTTCCTAAACCTCAGCCGCAGCTTTCGCCCAACACCTTCGCTTATGAATCGCAGCCCATGGTGAAGCCGACCGGGTTTCGCGAATATGACGCGCGCTGGATCTTCGAGCAGGAAATCAACCTGATGGGCGCCGAGGCGCTCGGGCTCGGCCTGGCGCGCCTGCTCGGAGAGCTCGGGGTTAAGCGCGAGATCGTCGTCGGCCACGACTTCCGCAGCTATTCGGCCTCGATCAAGCTCGCCATGACTGCGGGGCTCATGGCCGGTGGAGCGCAGGTGCGCGACATCGGGCTTGCGATCACGCCCATGGCCTATTTCGCTCAGTTCGCGCTCGACACGCCGGCGGTGGCGATGGTGACCGCTTCCCACAACGACAACGGCTGGACGGGCGTCAAGATGGGCGCCTCGCGACCGGTGACGTTCGGGCCGGAGGAGATGGCGCGGCTGCGCGACATCGTCATTGCCGGAGAATACGGCTATGAGGCCGGCGGCGGCTACGAGTTCGTGGCCGATTTCCCCGCCCGCTATATCGCCGATCTGGCCGCGCGCCCGAAGTTTTCGCGCCCGTTGAAGGTCGTCGTCGCGTGCGGCAACGGCACCGCCGGCGCCTTCGCGCCCAAGCTTTTGAGCACGCTTGGCGTCGAGGTCGTTCCCCTCGACTGCGATCTCGACTTCACCTTCCCGCATTACAATCCCAATCCCGAAGACCTGCAGATGCTGCATACGATGGCGGCGGCGGCGGTGCAGACCAGCGCCGACGTTGCGCTCGGCTTCGACGGCGACGGCGACCGCTGTGGCGTCGTCGACAATGAGGGCCATGAGATCTTCGCCGACAAAATCGGCGTCATGCTGGCGCGCGACCTGTCCAAGCCGCGCCCGAACGCGACCTTCGTCGTCGACGTCAAGTCGACCGGCCTGTTCAAGACCGATCCCGAGCTCAGCGCCAATGGGGTCAAGGTCGATTTCTGGAAGACCGGCCATTCGCATATCAAGCGCCGGGTCCGCGACCTCGAAGCGCTTGCCGGGTTCGAGAAGTCAGGCCACTTTTTCTTCAATGCGCCGGTCGGGCGCGGCTATGACGACGGCTTCGTCACCGCGATCGCCATCCTCGACATGCTGGACCGCAACCCGCATAAGTCGATGGCCGATCTCTGCCGCGACCTGCCCAGGACCTGGGGCTCGCCGACGATGTCGCCCGCCTGCGCCGATGAGGTCAAATACCATGTCGCCGATCGCGTCCGCGCGCGGCTCGAGGCGATGCAGGCGCGAGGCGAGACGCTGGCGGGTCAGCCGATCCGCGACCTCCTCACCGTGAACGGCGTCAGGGTCACGGTCGAGGACGGCGCCTGGGGGCTCGTGCGCGCCTCGTCGAACAAGCCGGAGCTGACCGTCGTGGTCGAGAGCCCGACGTCGGAAGCCGGGATGCGCGCGATGTTCGAGGCGCTCGACCGCATGTTGCGCGAGAACCCCGAGGTCGGGGCCTATAACCAGACGATCTGATGCGCGATGAGGCGAACGGCGTTGGGCACGTGCTGCCGGACGTGCTCCGGCCCGGCCTGAAGATTGTCTTCTGCGGCACCGCGGCAGGGGCGGTCTCGGCCGCGCGCGGCGCCTATTACGCCCATCCGCAGAACCGCTTCTGGTCAGCGCTCCACGCCGCCGGGTTGACGCCTCGAAAGCTCAATCCGGAAGAATACAACGAATTGCCGCAATGGGGATTGGGCCTCACCGACATCGCCAAAAACGTGAGCGGCATGGATCGCGAACTGCCGCCTGGCGCGCTTGGCGCCGAGGCCTGCGCGGCGCTCGAGGCGAAGATAGCGGCCGCCGAGCCAAAGTGGCTTGCGTTCACGAGCCTCAGCGCTGGGCGCCGCTATCTCGGCCGCGCCGCCGGCTTCGGCGAGCAGCGCGAGCGCATCGGACGGACCCGCGTATGGGTCCTGCCTTCGCCCTCGCCAACTGCGGGCTGGAACTGGGCGCGACACGAGCACTGGTGGCGGAGCCTCGCCGATGAGGCGAGGGATCGCCCGACGCCGCCCGGCTAGGCGTTGATCGCCGTCGATTCAATCCTCGCGCTGAGCCGCAGCGCGTCGGTGATGACGATCGCGCCGCGGCGGCGCTCAATGAGGCCCTCGCGCTCCATCGCGTTAATCTCGCGCGACACGGTTTCCCGCCGCGTGTTGATGCGCGACGCCAGCTCCGACTGGTTGGGCGGCGCGAGGATGATTGCGCGCTTCGGATTCTCGCGATCGGGGCGCGCAAGGCGCAGGAGCTCGGCATGGACGCGGCTACGGACGTCGAGGGCGCCGAGCTCGCCGACCCGGCGCGAGAGTTCGCGAACGCGCGCGATCAGCGCCGCGACGACCGCTTCGCACAGCGGGCGGTGGGAGAAGAGCGTTTCGAGAAACACCGTGCACGGCATTCTCGCCACCAGCGAATCGTTGACCGCAAACACGCTGACCGCGCGCGGCGCGCCGTCGAAGGCGCTCATTTCGCCGAAGAATGAACCCGCTTCCATATTGTTGAAAGTGAGGTCTTGCCGCACGCCGTGGAGCACCCCTCTCAGGCGGCCTGTCATGATGAAATAGACGTCGCGGTCATTTGCCGACTGACCGACCACCCAGGAGCCCGCCGGCGTCTTCAACCATACGCAATGGCGATCGAGAACCCGGCAGGATTCGGGATCGAGCGCCTTAAAACACGGATGCGCCGCGAGGGAATTCGGTACCATCATCGCGCCCGCCGATGATTGGCGCTGACGGTGGAGGAGCTTTGCCGCCGCGTCAAGCGGGCTTGAGGCGCCCGCGCCAAAGCTGGCCCGACATAAATGGGGAGACGCCCGGCCATTTTGACGTTCTCTCGGGCAATCCGGGGCTTCCGGACGCACGAAGTGTGACGGCCGTCACAGCCTGAGGCTTGGCCACGGGCGTAACCTTTGCAAGCGCGGTCAAAAGGCTCCATCCGGCCGCTCAGGGTTGATATACCGCGTCGCCGCGCCCAGGGGCCGGGCGCAGAACGCGGATCCCGCGCCGATCTCCCACCGCGCGGGGCACCGAGCGCGGCGCCTGCGCTTTCCGCAGGCCCGGGCGCCGCGCTCGCAGACTTCAAACTTCGCTCAATGGACACGAAACTCCATATGGACGCGCCCGTGGATCCGCTGGGCGTGCGGCCAGCGGCCGAAGCCTGCCGGCGCCTGAATCGCGCCGTCGTATCTCCGATCCTGTCCGGGCGGCCGGGGCTGGGGTGCGCCCGAATGGGGGCCGACTTCGACATTCGCCTTGGGTCCGTGGCGGGCAAGACAGGCGTTATAGGCCATCGGCTCCTGAAATTGGGCGCAAGAGGGATCGTCTTCGGCCCGGGCGCGCCCCGCCGACGCAAGAGCGGCGAGGAAAAACGCAATCGCTGCGGCGCGCGCGGCCACGGGCTTCAGCTCCGCAGAACGGCGCCGGTCCTCCTCGACACCTCGGCCACGATCTTCGACATCGTGGCGTCAATCTCGGCGTCGGTGAGGGTCCGCTCGCGCGGTTGCAGGGTCACGTGGATGGCGATCGATTTCGAGCCCTCGGGCAGGCCTTCGCCCTGATAGACGTCGAATACGCCAACCTTGGCGACGAGCGACCGTTCGGCGCTCTCCGCCGCTCTCACGATGTCCCCGGCGCGAACGCTCCCCTCGACCAGAAACGCGAGATCCCGCTCGACCGGCATGAAATCCGAGCGGTCGAGCTTTGGCTTGGTCTTGGCCGACTTGGCCTTGGGCGCGGGAATCGCGTCGAGGATGATCTCGAAGGCGACGACCGGGCCCTCGGCGTCGAGCGCCTCGAGTGCGCTCGGATGCAGCTGACCGAACCAGCCGACGACGGTCTTGGGCCCGAATTGCAGCCTCGCCGAGCGGCCAGGATGGAGAAACGCCGGGCCGCCGGGCACGACCTGGACGGCGTTCGGGCCTACCCCGAGCGCGGAGAGAAGCGCCATTGCGTCGCGCTTGGCGTCGAAGACGTCGACAAGGCCGCCGCCGCTCCAATGCCGGCCGTCCCCGTCCGTTTTCGCCCTGCCGCGCCGCACGGACGCGGCCGCGATGCGCTGGTCGTTTTCGCCCGAGCCGAGAAACACCTGCCCGACTTCGAACAGGGCGACGTCGTTCAGGGCCCGGCGCACGTTGCGCTCGGCGGCGGCGGCGAGGCCCGGAACAAGACTCGGGCGCATGTCGGAAAGGTCGGCCGCGATCGGATTGGCCAGCGCGAGCGACGGCGCGCCGTCGCCGAACAGTTCCGCCGCCGACTTCGAGACGAACGACCAGGTGACCGCCTCGCGTAAGCCGAGGGCGGCCAGCGTGCGCTTGGCGAGCCGGGCGCGCTTCTGCATGAGCATCAGCACCGGCTTCGCCACGCCGTCATCGAGCCGGGGCAGGGGCGTTGTCGGCGCGCGGTCGACGCCGGCGACGCGCAGAATCTGCTCGACGACGTCGGCCTTGACCTGGACGTCCGGCCGCCACGAAGGGACAACGACCGCTCCGTCCGCGACGCCGAAGCCGAGGCGGGAGAGGATCGCCTCGCCCTCTTGGCGCGGGATGTCGACGCCAAGCAGCCGCTCGACCTCGCCATAGGGGAAGGAAATCGAGCGTCGCGGCGTTGACGGATCGCCCGCCACGATCATGTGCGAAGGCTCGCCGCCGCAGATCGAAAGGACGAACTCGGTCGCGAGATCGCAGCCGGGGACGCAGAAGTCGGGATCGACGCCGCGCTCAAAGCGATAGCGGGCGTCGGTCATGATCCCGAGCTTGCGGCCGGTCTGGGCGATATTCGTCGGGTCCCACAGCGCGCTTTCGATCAGAACGTCGCGGGTCGTCAAGTCGCAGCCGGAATGCTCGCCGCCCATGATTCCGGCAATCGATTCGACGCCGTTCGCATCGGCGATGACCACCATGCTCTCGTCGAGCGCGTATGACTTGCCGTCGAGCGCGAGCACGCTCTCGCCGCTCCGGGCGCGACGAACTGTGAGATCGCCCGCGACCTTGGCGAAGTCGAACACATGCAACGGACGGCCGCGGTCGAAGGTGATGTAATTGGTGATGTCGACGAGGGCGCTGATCGGCCGCAACCCGATCGCGCGGAGCCGATTCTGCATCCATTCGGGCGATGGGCCGTTGGTCACGCCGCGAACAAGCCTGAGCGCGAACGCCGGGCAGAGGTGCTTGTCGGCGGGCGCGAAATCGAGATGGACGCGGGTCGGGCAGTCGAACGCGCCGGCGACACCCTTTGGCGCAGGCGTCCTCAGCTTGCCGAGCCCCGTCGCGGCGAGATCGCGCGCAATGCCGGCGACGCCGGCAGCGTCGGGACGGTTCGGAGTCACGGCGACGTCGATGACCGGATCGTCGAGCCCGGCGAAGCTGGCGTAAGCGACGCCGACCGGCGCGTCGCCTTCGAGTTCGATGATCCCCTCGTGATCGTCGCTGAGCTCAAGCTCCGCCGCCGAGCACAGCATGCCGTTCGACTCGACGCCGCGAATGACGCCTTTGGCGAGCGTGATCTTCTTGCCGGGAATATAGGTCCCGACCGGAGAAAAGACGCCCTTCATGCCGGTGCGCGCGTTCGGCGCGCCGCAGACGACCTGCACCGGCCCCTGGCCCGCGTCGACGATGCAAACCTTGAGCCGGTCGGCGTTAGGATGCGGCTTCGCCTCGATGACCGACGCGACGACGAACCCGTCATACTTGCGGCCTGGGTCCTCGACGCTTTCAACCTCGAGCCCGACGCGGGTCAGCGTGTCGACGATCTCGGTGAGCGAAGCCGAGGCGTCGAGGTGATCGAGGAGCCAGGAGAGGGTGAATTTCATTGGGCGGTCAGTTCGATTCGGCGACGGTCCTCACCCGCTCAATCCTCCCGCCAGCGTCGGGATGTCGAGCGGCTTGAAGCCGTAGTGGTTGATCCAGCGAAGATCGGCGTCGAAGAAGTCGCGCAGGTCCGGCAGGCCGTACTTGAGCATCGCCAGGCGGTCGAGACCAATGCCCCAGGCAAAGCCCTGATAGGCCTCCGGGTCGATGCCGCAATTCAAGAGCACGTTCGGATGGACCATGCCGCAGCCGAGGATCTCGAGCCAGTCCTCGCCCTCGCCGAACCGGATTTCCCCGCCCGAACGGCGGCACTGGATGTCGACCTCGAGCGACGGCGAAGTGAAGGGGAAAAAGCTCGGCCGGAAGCGCATGCCCACGTGCGGCACTTCGAAGAACGCCTTGCAGAATTCCTCCAGAACCCATTTCAGATTGGCAAGCGTCGAGCGGTCGTCGACCACCAGGCCCTCGATCTGATGGAACATCGGCGTATGCGTCTGGTCAGCGTCGCGCCGATAGGTGCGCCCGGGGCAGATGATGCGGATCGGCGGCTTTTGCGCGAGCATCGTGCGCACCTGCACCGGGCTCGTGTGGGTGCGCAAGAGCTTGCGCTCGCCGTCCGCGTCGGGGGCGAGAAAGAACGTGTCGTGCATGTCGCGCGCCGGATGGCCGGGCGGGAAGTTGAGCTTGGTGAAATTGTAGTCGTCGCTCTCGATGTCCGGCCCTTCGGCGACCGAAAAGCCCATGTCGGCGAAAATGGCGACGATCTCGTCCATGACCTGGCTGACCGGATGGATGCGTCCGGTCTCGACGCCCGGCAGGCGGACCGGCAGGGTCACGTCGACGGACTCAGCATCGAGCTCGCGATTGAGCTCGGCAGCCTTGAGCTTGGCCTGCTTGTCTTTATGCCTTTCCTCTACCTCAAATTTTAGCGCATTGTTGGCGGCGCCCTCGAGCTTGCGCACGTCAAGCGTCATTGAAGCGAGGTCGTTATACAGGAGGTTGACCTCGCCTTTTTTGCCGAGAAATTTGATGCGGGCGGCCTCAAGCTCCGCCGTATTGGTCGCCGCGTCGATCGCATTGTTGGCTGCGACGCGAATCTTCTCACGCTGAGAATCCCGATCAGTCATGTTTCTGACCCAGTCAACTTGGCGGCCTCTCCCCTTGCGGGAGAACGTGTCATGCAGAGCATGACCGATGAGGGGTGGCTCGAACACTCTTAGGCTTACGCCGGGATCACCCACGCAGTAGGCGTAGGCTGCGCGACCCCTCATCCGGCGCTTCGCGCCACCTTCTCCCGCAAGGGAGAAGGGGTTCCGTCGAGCGCCTCAGGCAGCCTTCGGCAGCGCGCCCTTCGCCTGCTCGACGATCGCGGCGAACGCTGCGGGCTCGGAAATGGCGAGTTCGGACAGCACCTTGCGGTCCACCTCGATCCCCGCCGCGGCGAGGCCAGAGATAAACCGGCTGTAGGTCAGCCCGTGCTCGCGCGCCGCAGCGTTGATCCGCTGAATCCACAGCGCGCGAAACTCGCGCTTGCGGTTCTTGCGGTCGCGATAGGCGTACTGCATCGACTTGTCGACCGCCGCCTTGGCGGCGCGGATGGTGTTCTTCCGCCGACCGAAGAAACCCTTGGCGGCCTTCAAAACCTTTTTGTGCTTGGCGTGGGACGTTACGCCCCTCTTGACGCGAGCCATCGTTCAATTCTCCGGGAGAGCGGTTCAGCCGTTTGGCATATAGTATTTCTTGACCTTGTCGCCGTCTGTCTTGAACAGGATCGCCGTGCCGCGCAGATCGCGGATCTGCTTGGTCGTGCGCTTGATCATGCCGTGGCGCTTGCCGCGCTGGACGTAGACGACCTTGCCGGTCCCGGTGAGCTTGAAGCGCTTTTTCGCGCCCGATTTGGTCTTCAACTTGGGCATTTGGCTCTCCTTAAGGCTTGACGCCTTCTTGACGTTCGGCGGGGCGGCGGGCCCCGTTCGCGCGAGCGAAAAAACCGCCACGGCAGCCCTTACGGCCGGGCGGTTCTTAGGAGCCGGGCTCATACGCGAAAGCATACCCAAGCGCAAGGGCGCCGGGCGGGGCTTGACGAGGGGCCGCCTTCGCCGCTCTCGTGGCACGCCGGTGCAGGCGAGGACGGGGGTCAGCGCACGGAAATGGCGATCGGGAGCATAGCCGGGGCCGACGCGCGCACTCAGGCGCTGGACGCGGCCTACACAAAGGTGACCTGGCGACTCATTCCGTTTCTGATCCTGCTTTGGATCATCGCCTGGATCGATCGGGTGAACATCGGCTTCGCCAAGCTTCAGATGCTCGACGACCTGAAGTTCAGCGAGGCGGCCTACGGCTTTGGCGCGGGGATTTTCTTTCTCGGCTATTTCCTGTTCGAAGTGCCCAGCAACCTCCTGCTCACCCGGATCGGCGCGCGAAAGACGATCGCCCGGATCACCATCGGCTGGGGCGCGACCAGCATCCTGATGATGTTCGTGAAGACGACGGCCCTCTTCTACACCCTCAGGTTTCTGCTCGGCGTGTTCGAGGCCGGCTTCTATCCCGGCATCATCCTCTATCTGACCTACTGGTATCCAACCGCCCGGCGGGCAAGGTCGTTCGGGCTCTTCATGTCGGCTTCGGCGTTCGCCGGGGTGATCGGCGGCCCGCTCGCGGGCGCAATCCTCACCGGTCTCAACGGCGTCAACGGCTGGGCCGGCTGGCAATGGCTGTTCCTGATCGAGGGGACGCCGTCGATCATCTCCGGCGTTGTCACCCTCCTTTACCTGACCGACCGACCGCAAGAGGCGAACTGGCTGACCGACGATGCGCGCCGCCTCGTGCTCGAGGATCTCGATCGGGACGGGCGGAGCATGGGCGAGAGGGAGCACCGCGTGTTCGCCTCGCTCCGCGAACCGAAGCTCTGGCTTCTGATCCTCATGTTCTTCTGCATCATCGCCGCCAATTCCGCGCTGACCTTCTGGGGGCCGAGCGCGGTCAAGGACATAGGCGTCGGGAGCGCGCTCGCCGTCGGGTGGATCATGGCCGCGATCTATCTCGTCGGCGGGGCGGGCATGATCATCAACGGCGCGCATTCGGACCGCTGGGGCGAGGCGCGCTACCATTGCGCGCTCGCGGCGCTTGCAGGGGCTGCCGGAATGGCAGTCCTCGGCGCCGTTATCGACCGCGGCGAGGTTGCCCCGATCCTGGCCCTCGCGGTCGCAATCGTCGGTACTATGAGCGCGATCCCGGTGTTCTGGCAGATGCCGAACCGGATCCTCGCAGGCGCCGCCGCTGCGGCCGGCGTTGCGCTCATCAATTCGATCGCCAATCTCGCGGGTTTCATTGCTCCGTGGGTGATCGGCGAGCTGATGACCGCCACTGGCAGCCTGTCAGTGGGCTTCTTTATCGTGGCCGCGGTCGAAGCGGTCGGAGTCCTGCTGATTCTGAGGTCGCAGCCTGCGGCTGGGCCGCCCCGCCGCTGATCTCGCCCGCCCCGGAACGCAACCCGACGCTTGAACGTCGCGGCGACCGTGGTAAAGTTTCCCCAACAATCCTTCAAAACAAGGCGGCGAACGACATGAACCACTCAGTGGAGAGGCGCGACTTGCTCATCGGCGGCCTTGCCGTTGGCGCTCTCGCCGCCGCAACAAGTCCGGTCGCCGCCGAAACGCTCGACCCCCACCGCATCACCCTGCATGTCCTCGACGTCTACAGCGGCAAACCGGGCGCGAACGTCACCGTCGATCTCTCCGTCCTCGACGGCCAGACCTATCGCCTCATCAAAACTGTCAGCACCACGGTCAGCGGGCGCCCGGCGGCGCCGGTGCTGAGCGGGGAGGATGTGAAGGTCGGCGAATACGAGCTGCTGTTCCACGTCGCCGACTATTACTCGGGCCTTGGCGTCAAGCTGCCCAATCCGCCCTTCCTCAACAAGGTTCCGGTGCGCTTCGCGGTGTTCGAGCCAGCCGCCTATCACATTCCGCTCCTGCTGACGCCGTGGAGCTACTCGACCTATCGCGGCAGCTGACCACCGGGCCGATCTAGAGGAGACGCGCATGACGACCAACGAGATCGGCCGCAGGGACCTCGTCGCCGCCGGCGCCGCGCTTGCCGTGGCGGCGGCGAGCAGCGCCGCTCCCGCGCAGGCGCAGGCCAAGAGCCGGCTCACGACGCATGTGCTGGACACTTATAACGGCGTCCCCGGCGAGGGCGTAACGGTTGAGTTCTACAAGCGCGATGGCGAAAGTTACGTGCTGCAAAAGACGGTGGTCACCAATCACGACGGCCGCGCCGGTGAGCCGCTGCTGCCCGTCGAGGGTCCAGCCTCGCTCGGCCAGTACCGGCTCGTGTTCCATGTCGCCGACTATTTCCGCAAGATGGGCGCCCCGTTGCCCGATCCCCCGTTTATCGACCGGGTCTCCGTCGACTTCGCGATCTACGAGGAGAAGGAGCACTATCACGTGCCGCTGCTCTCCTCACCGTGGAGCTACACGACCTACCGCGGCAGCTGACGCTGTGGATCGGGGAGGAGCCGCGAAGGCCCTACTCGATCGCGGAGAGGACGTGGATCGCGCGGCTGGCGATCAGGTCCTTGGTTTTCTTCCCATAGGCCGCCATGTGCGGGGCGGCGATGTGGGCGGCGAGGGACTCGGGGCTTGCCCAGGTTTCGAGCACGACGAATGTGTCCGGGCCGAACTTCGCCTGAAACGGGCCGATCCCCGCCGCATCGACGTGGGCCGCATACTCGATGCATCCCTGTTCCGCCCTCACCGCCGGGACATTGGCGCTAAACGCGGCCAGGATGTCGTCGCGGCGGCCGGGTTTGGCGGTTATGACGGCGACCACGCGGATCATGCGCTTTTCTCATTCATATCACCCGGCGCCCGGGCGGCCGGACGAGGTTAGCCTCCGCGGCCCGGTTTGCGCCAGCGAAAAGGCGGAGGCAGCGATCCGCGGCCCGAGGCGCCGGTTGCGCCGTCCGCGCCGGCGTCGTATCGCACCGCAGCATTTTTTCGCCGCGCGCCGCGAGGCCCCATGGACCCGCTCATCGAAGGCTACCGCCGTTTTCGCGCCGAGGTCTGGCCAGCCGAGCGGGCGCGCTACGAAGCGCTCGCCCATTGGGGCCAGAGCCCCGAGGCGATGGTCATCGCCTGCTCGGATTCGCGGGTCGATCCGCAGACTGTGTTCGGCGCCGTGCCGGGCGAATTGTTCGTCGTGCGCAATGTCGCGGCGCTCGTGCCGCGCTATAGCCCCGACCCCGGCCATCACGGCACGAGCGCGGCGCTCGAATTCGGCGTCAGGGTGCTGAAAGTCGCCCGCCTCGTCGTGCTCGGGCACGGGCAGTGCGGCGGGGTCAAGGCGATGGCCTATGGCGCGCCGCCGCAGGCCCGCGACTTCATCGCCTCATGGGTCGAGATCGGCGCTCCCGCCGTCGAGGCGGCCGGCGAGAAGCCCGAGGGTCGGCTCGAGCGGATCGAGGCCGAGGTCGTGCGGCTCTCTCTCGCCAACCTCATGACCTTCCCGTGGATCGCCGAGGCGGCCGCCGGCGGCCGGCTGACCCTGCAAGGCTATTGGTTCGACGTCCACACCGGCGTGCTTGCGAGCGTCGGACCAAGCGGGCTCGAGCCGGTGGAGTGAGGCGGACCTTCTCCAACCGAGCGATCTTTTCTACCAGCCGTATCCCGCCAACCACTTCATAAGGTGCGCCGGCGCATTGTATGCAGCGACCTGCTCAGAAAAATCACGGATGATTGCGCCGAGATACGGCAGAGCAGTTGGAATGACATTGTCGAACAAGAGATAAAGCAGCGCCGCAGTGAGCAACGCGCCGATCGCGACCTGGGCGGCCAGGGCCGCCGAAACGCGCAAGCGGTCTCGCGATCGCATTTCGGCACTCTCAGGCATGGAGCCAAGCATCCATTTCGTAGCGAAGGGCGCGCCACGCAAGAACGCAAAGCTAGCGATGAAGAGGTTGACGACGCTCGGTATCGCCGTCGAAAATAGCATCAGCCATATCCACCAGTTTTCAGGTTCTGCAGGGTTGTCGAAGAGCTTCTCGAACAGCGGCCCGAGCGGCAGCACACGTCCGGCCTCGCCCGCCCGCAACACGCCGATGTCATCGAACGTTTGGACCGCAACGACGGCGAGCACAGCGAGCAGAGCGACACTGAACGCAGCCGCGATGGCGTCGAGCACCGCTAGTGCGTAGGGCCAGGGACCACCCCACGCGAGACCCCGGCGCAAGAGAAAGCGGGTGAGGCCGACAGCGGCCCAGTCGAACGGGGCGTTGACAAGCGTAAGCAGGCCGAAAATCGCCAGCAGCGGACCTGCGCGCGGCCAGCTGGGAAGCGGGGCCAGAAACCATGCGCTGACGAAGCAGGCCAGCAGCATCAGAATCGTGAATGCGCCGAGCATAATCGCTAGACGGCCGTGACTTTTGCTGTATTCGACAGCGCCAGCGCCAGCGCCAGCGACAGCGACAGCGCCAGCGACAGCGACGGCGCCAACGACAACGCCAACGACAACGACAGCGACGGCGAGAGCGGTGTACCAAAAAATCCTCGCCCTCAGGCCTTCGGTCCGGGAAAATCGCCAGGCGAGGAAGATCAGCACGACCGTAGATGCTGCAAACGAGCTGCGCAGGAACCATGCCTCGCCGGCTTCCGGCAGCCCGATCCCGCGTTCGGCGACCCCGACCTGTCCGGACGCGGTCCAGATGGCGAGCATCGCCGCAAGCGGATAAGCAAGCGCGAGCAGAAGGCACCGGTCGTAGGACGCCGCCGTCCAGGTGGGATTGTCGCGTCCCGCGTCGCCGAAGAATATGTCGACCCTGTCGAGCGCCCAGCCCAACGCCTTGACATAGGCTCGGTCGAACGATCCGCCCTCTTTGAGGCCTTCACGGAACTTCAGATATTCCGCGTTCTCGTCCGATCCGGGCGCCCCGCCAGAGCCGGCTAAAACATAGAAAAAATAATAGGGCCACATGATGAAAAATAGGAATAGCGCCGCGAAGAAGGACCACCTCGCCAGGGAGGCCAGTCCTTCGTCAAGTCGGTCAGAACCGCCAGCGCCGCGGCAAGGACAGCCGCGATGACCGCCAGCAATTCCCCGATGGACGGCCGTTTTTCGGCCACCTGAGCCCCCATTGCGCCCGACGGGCAGGGCGCATTTCGACATAGCGTGGGCGGCGAATCAACCAGAGACCATGGCTCCGCGCATACGCAGCGCCGCGATCGTCAGTCCCCCTTGCTGAACAGGAACGGCGCGACTTCGGAGACGCCCGGAGCTTTGTCGACCGAGAACGGCGCCGGGCGGCACACGGCGAGGGCGGACAGGCCGACGCGCGCGGTCAGGAGGCCGTTGAGCACGCCTTCGCCCATCCTCGCCGAGATGCGCGAGGCGATGCCGTGGCCGACCAATTGCTGCAGCAGGCTGTCGCCGACCGCCATGCCGCCGGTGATGGCGATATGGGCGCCGATCGAGCGGGCGAGCTTGACGAGGCCGAGGAGGCCGGGCCGCCCGCCGTAGATCTCGGCGATGCGCCTCACGAGGCGGACGATCTGGGCGACGACGAACACGACGTCGAGAATCGCGCGCGGGCTGATCGCGGTCACGAGCGACACGCGCTTGGCCGCGGCGGCGATTTCGCCCTGCGCCCTCTCGTCGAGCGGTCGAAGCAGGGCGCGCTCGGCGACGTCGATCAAGTCGCGTCCGTCGATGATCGCCTGCATCGCATCCTCGACCTCCGCCCGCGCGCGCGCCGTTTCCGGCCGGTCGCGATAGAGCGCGACGAGCCGGCCAACGAGGCGGCGCGCCTCAGCGCGATCGTCGGCTGCGCGCGCGCGAGCCAGCGCGACGTGCAGCTCCGCGATCCGCGTCTGGCGAGCGACCGCGACCATTTCCCGCGCCGCGACGCCGACGAGGCCGATGAGGAACACGACGCCGAAGATAAGCCCGATGATGCCCAGCGACTCGGCGCGCGCGAACAGCCCTTCGATCAGGTTCGTCGCCCACAATCCGAGCGCGAGCGAGAGGAGGCCGCCTAGCCCCGCCCACGCGAGCCGCGCCAGCGTGAAGCGCGAGCGGGCGATGAGGCCCGATTTCTGCGCCGTTTCGATCTTGAGCTCCGCTTCGTCGATCGGCAGTGGCGCGACGCCGGCCGGAATTGGATCGTGCTGCGAGCGAATGACCGCCTCGGGCGCGTAAGGGGCCGGCCGATCGTCGACGGCGATCCGGCGGTCGTCGAGGCGGAAGGCGCGGGGGCGGGGCGGGCGCTGGCTCATTGCGGGCTCTCGGCTGGGCAGCTTCGCACAGCCGCCCGCCAAACCCTCATCCTGAGGGGCGAAGCGGAGCTTCGCGTCTCGAAGGATGGTCCAGTGAGCTGAGCGGTTTGTGCGCTCTCGAGCATCCTTCGAGACGCGTCGCCTTCGGCGCCGCTCCTCAGGACGAGGGGTAGTGTGCGGCTCATGCGAGACGGTCCCCGATCAGGAACTGGAGCGCCCGGTCGAGCCGGATCTGTGGGCCGGGCTCCCCGCGCCGAACGAGCGGCGGGCGGAAGCGCACGAACCGCCAGTCGTTGTCGGCCTCGGGGAGGGCGATCGCGTCGCCCTCGAAGATCGCCTCCGGATCGGCCGGCAGTTCGCCGGGAAAGACCGCGGCTTCGGCGAGGCCGTCGAAGACCTGGCCGCCGATCGTCTCGCCCTTTTCCGGCACGCCGATGATGGCGTCGAGCGTCTCGCCGCCGGTTCGGATCTCGGCCTCGCGGGTGGCGCGGATCGCGGCGAGCGCAATGACGTCGATCTCCGCCCCAACCCCTTCGGCGCGCGCGATCGCCTTTTTCGTGAGCGCCCGCAGGATCGCCTCCAGGCGGTCGTGGCTTGCGTGGTGCAGATGGTCGGCCTTGGTCGCCGCGAACAGGATGCGGTCGATGCGGGGGCGGAAGATCGAAGAGAGCCACGAGGCCCGGCCGGCGCGGAACGCGCGCATGACCTCGGAGAGCGCGTTCTCGAGGTCGGCGATGGCGGCAGGGCCGGAGTTGAGCGCCGACAGGGCGTCGACCAGCACGATCTGGCGATCGAGCCGGGCGAAATGATCGCGAAAGAACGGGCGCACGACATGCGCCTTATAGGCCTCGTAGCGGCGCTCCATCATCGCCGCGAGCGAGCCGGGAGCAATTCGCTCATCGTCGCCGAGCGCAATGGGCGCGAAGGTCAAGGCCGGCGAGTTTTCCAGATCGCCGGGCATCAGGAACCGGCCGGGCGGCAGGGTGGAGAGCGCGTAGACGTCGTCTCGCGCCCGCCTGAGATAGGCGGTGAAGAGTTCGGCGATCCGCCGCGCCGCGTCTTCGCTCGCCTGAGCTTCGGAGTCGAGGCCGATGAGCGCGTTCCGCCATTTCTCCGACAGCGGCGCGCGGGCCGGGGTCTCGCTCGCGGCCAGCGTCTCGCGCGACCATTGGGCGTAGCTCTTGTCGAGCAGGGGCAGGTCGAGCAGCCATTCGCCGGGATAGTCGACGAGATCGAGCTTGAGGCTCGAGCTCCCGCCGCCCCAGCCCGCCGCGCTCTCGAACTCGATCGTGAGCCTGAGCTGGGCGATCCGGCGGGTCGATTGCGGCCAGCGGCGGTCCTCTCCCGCGAGGCTCTCGAGGTGCTCTTCATAGGCGAATCGCGGCACGGCGTCGTCCGGCTGCGGCTCGAGCCGCGCCCGCATGATCCGGCCCTCGGCCGAGGCGGCCAAAACCGGCAGGCGCGCGCCGGCGATGAGATTGTTGACGAGCGCGGTCAGGAACACCGTCTTGCCGGAGCGCGAGAGGCCGGTCACGCCGAGGCGCAGCGCGCCCCCGGAAAAATAGTCGCCGATCGAGCGGGCGACGAGGCCCGCCTCGAAGACGAAATCGGTGAAACCTGGCAAGGGAAATTCCGCGCGCGCGAACCGGAGAGCCTATCTAGGCGGCGCCCGCCGCTTTTGACAGTAGGCCTTCACCCCGCGTCCGCCTCGAGTTCGGCCGGCGTCAGATAGAGCGCCAGCATCCCCGAATTGCGCTCGACGTCCTCCCAGCGGTGGACGGAAAAGTCGAGCGCCGCGACGGCGCCGGTCGGATATTTGGCGGCGAGGCGGCGCAACTCGGAATGGGCGCCCGAGCCGGTCAACGCCGTCGCCAGTTCGCCGAGCCCGGGATTGTGGCCGACGAGAGCGACGCGCCGGCGCGCATCGGGGAGGGCGCGCGTGCGGCCGAGCAGCATGTCCTCGGTCGCATCGTAAAGCCCGGCCTCCTCCATGAGCTCGACCCGGCGCGGCCACTCGGCGGCCATGATCTCCGCCGTCTCCTTGGCCCGCGCCGCACCGGAATGAACGAGGAGGTCCGGAAGCATGCGCCGCGCCGCGAGCGCCGCTCCGACCCGCCGGGCGTCGGCGCGGCCGCGATCGGTCAGCCTGCGCTCATGGTCTTCGCGCCCGACCGACGGTTCGGCCTTGGCGTGACGGATGAGAAACAGCCGGCGCATGAGCGGAGATTGCGCGAGGGCCTGAGGAATCGCAAGCGGGGAGGAGGGACTTGGCGATGGCAAGGGAGAACCCGCGAGCCGCCTTCTGCCGGCGCCGGTCGCGACTGCCGGCGGCCTCGCGCTATTCTGCCGCGCGGGCGAACGCGGGCCAGGAATAATTGGGCAGCCGAAGCGTGTCGGCGATGTCCCGGCTCAGAGCGAATTTCGCCAATCCGGGAATGGCGCACGCCCGGATGACTTGATTGCGGAAGAAGAGCCCGAGCCGGGTCTTCGGCGCAAACGCGGCGGAGAAACGCTCGGCGCCCTTCTGCTTGCCTTCGATAAAGGGCCTAAGCAGCGCCTCGTAGTTCGCGAACGCTTCATCGTGCCGTCCGCCGGCTTTGGCGAGCTCCCCGGCCAGCACGTAGGCGGCGGCGATCGAAAGCGCCGAGCCCTGGCCGGCCATCAGTGAGACGCAGAACGCCGCATCGCCGACGAGCGCGACGCGGCCGCGCGACCACGCAGGCATTTTGATCTGGGCGACAGGATCGAAATAGAGGTCGTGCGCGCGATCGAGGAGGTCGAGAATTTGCCCGCATTCCCATTCCTCGGCGCCGTAGCTTTTGCGCAGCATCGCCCTCTCTGCCGGGAGGTCGAGAGCCGGCGGCAAGGGTTCGCCGTTCCGTGCGAAGACGAACAGGATGAGCGTCCGGTCGTCGCGCAGGGCGACGCGCCCGACCATGCGGCCAGGCTCGCTGAAGAGAACATAGACATTGTCGTCGCGCGGCCGATAGTCTTGGGCCTCGAACGCGGCGACGACGTAGCCGAGATCTTTTTCAAATTGATGCTGCGGGCCGAAGGCGAGCCTGCGAACGTTCGAATGCAGCCCGTCGGCGCCGACGAGGAGGTCGAACGAGCGCGCGCCGGCGCGCTCAAATCGGACCTCGACACAGTCCGTACGGCTCTCCAGCGCAGCGATCTCGTCGCCGAACAGAATCTCCGACTCGCCCCTGAGGGCTTCGAACATGAGGCGGGAAAGATCGCTGCGCGCCAGCGTTACGTACCGTCCGCCGGTCAGTTCGCGGAACACGCGCGTTCCAAACCCTGCGACGCGTTCGCCGCGGGCGTCCACGATCCGCAGCTCGAGCATCACGTAGCCGACGCGCTTAAGATCGTCCGCGAGCCCCATCCGCTCGGCGATGTCGTAGCCGACGCTCCAGAAATCGATGACGTATCCGCCCGAGCGCAGGCCCGGCGCCCGTTCGACGATCGTGGTCTTGAAGCCGGCGGCGTTCAGCCAGAAGGCGAGCGCCGGACCGGCGATTCCGGCGCCGGAGATGAGAACCGAGCTCGCGCCCATGGCGGGCCGCCTATCAGCGCGGGTCGGCGGAACTATGGTCGGGCCGGGAAGATAGAGCGGCCTCGGCGTCTAGCGCTCCCGCCGGGTCAGGAAGGCGAGCTTCTCGAACAGATGCACGTCCTGCTCGTTCTTGAGCAGCGCGCCGTGCAGGGGCGGGATCAGCTTCTTCGCCTCGCGCTCTCTCAGCGCCTCGGGGGGTATGTCCTCGTTGAGCAGGAGCTTCAGCCAGTCGAGCAGCTCGGACGTGGTCGGCTTCTTTTTCAGTCCGGGCATCTCGCGCAGGGCGAAGAACGATCGCATCGCCTCCTCAACCAGCCGCGGCTTGATCGAGGGATAGTGCGATTCGACGATTTTGCGCATCGTCTCGGCGTCGGGAAAGCGGATGTAGTGGAAAAAGCAGCGGCGCAGGAAGGCGTCTGGCAGCTCCTTCTCGTTGTTGGAGGTAATGAGGACAATCGGCCTCAAGCGCGCCTTCACCGTCTCGCCGGTCTCGTAGACGTGGAACTCCATCTGGTCGAGTTCGAGCAGGAGATCGTTGGGAAATTCGATGTCGGCCTTGTCGATCTCGTCGATCAGGAGCACCGGGCGCTCGGGCGAAGCGAACGCCTCCCACAGTTTGCCGCGCCGGATGTAGTTGGCGATTTCGGACACGCGCGGGTCGCCGAGCTGCGAATCTCGCAGCCGCGAGACGGCGTCATATTCGTAGAGGCCCTGCTGGGCGCGCGTGGTGGACTTGACGTGCCAGGCGATGAACGGGGCGCCGAGCGCGCCGGCGATCTCCTGGGCCAGCAGGGTCTTGCCCGTGCCGGGTTCGCCCTTGACGAGCAGCGGTCGCTCGAGCGCGATCGCGGCGTTGACCGCGGTCTTGAGCTCGTCGCCGGCCACATAGGTGGCCGTTCCTTCAAAGCGCATCATCGGTGGGCTGCGCCTTCAAAACGCATCGACTTGGCTCCCGGCTTAAACTTGAGAATGAGGCGCCGCCCGTCAGTTCATCAAGCCCTTGACCGTCTCGATGAGCTGCTTGAGCGAGAAAGGCTTGGGCAGGAACACGAAATCCTGGCCCTCGGGAAGGTTGCGGGCGAACGCGTCATCGGCGTAGCCGGAGACGAAGATGACCTTGGCGGTCAATCCGCGCCGCCGCAACTCGGTCAGCATGGTCGGTCCGTCCATTTCCGGCATGATGACGTCCGAAACAATGAGGTCGATCGGTCCGCCCGCTGTCTCGACGACCTTGAGCGCATCGACCCCGCTTTCCGCCTCGAGCACCGTGTAGCCGCGCGAAGCGAGGGCGCGCGAGGCGAACGCGCGCACCGCTTCTTCGTCCTCGACCAGAAGGATCGCGCCATGGCCGGTGAGATCGGCGGCCGGCTTCGGCGTCTCCTTCTTGACCGGTTCGTCCGCGTCGTCACCCTGGCGCCGGGGCAGGAGAATGCGAAACGTTGCGCCTTTGCCCGGCTCGCTGTCGCAGAACACATAGCCGCCGGTCTGCTTGATGATGCCATAGACCATCGACAGGCCGAGGCCGGTGCCCTTGCCGACGTCCTTGGTGGTGAAGAAGGGCTCGAAGATCTTGGCCCGGACCTCGGGCGGAATGCCGTGGCCGTCATCCTCGACCTCGACCAGTACGTAGTCGGCCGGGACGATCGCCATGTCCTTCAATCCGGCGCATTCGGAGGCGGGGAAGTTGCGCGTGCGCAGCGTGATCCTGCCGCCGTCGCTGACGGCGTCGCGAGCGTTGACGACAAGGTTGACGATCACCTGCTCGAACTGGTTGAGGTCGGCCTTCACCTGCCACAGGTCGCGCCCGTAGACGACGTCGAGATGGATCGTCTCGCCGACCAGCCGGCGAAGCAGCATCTGCAATTCCGACAGCACGTCGTTGAGCTGCAGCGTCTGCGGACGCAGGGTCTGGCGGCGCGAGAAGGCGAGCAATTGCCGCACGAGCCCCGCCGCCCGGTTGGCGTTCTGCTTGATCTGCATGATGTCCTGAAAGGACGGATCGGTCGGGCGGTGATTGGCGAGGAGGAGATCGGAATAGCCGATGATCGCGGTAAGAACGTTGTTGAAGTCGTGCGCGACCCCGCCGGCGAGCTGGCCGATCGCCTGCATTTTCTGGCTCTGGACCAGATTTTCCTGAAGCGTGCGCTGCTCAGTCGTGTCGAGGGCGAAGATGGTGGCGCTCGCGCCTTCGTCGGTCTTGGGATCGGCGGCCGAGACGAAGAGGCGGGCCGAGCGGGCGGGGCCGGCGCCCGCCAGCGACACGTCGAGGGGCGCAATTTCGCCCGTGCCCTGGGCGGCCGCCCCGATCGAGGCGCTCAGCGCAGCGCGATCGCGCTCGGCGACCAGGTCGAAGATCGCCAACCGTCCCTTCGCGGCGTCGGTCTTCAGCACGGCCTGGGCGAGCCGGGCAAAAGCGGCGTTGGGACGCAAAACCGCGCCCGCGGCGTCAACCGCCGCGATCGCCACCGGCGTCGAATTGAAAATGCGGGCGAATCGCACCTCGGCCGCGCGCAGGTCCTCGCCCTTGATCTCGCCCGGCGCGCGGTTGATCACCAGCGAGCGCGACGGACCCGGCGCGCCGTCGCCGGAAAAGGCGACCTTGTGCAGGATGCGCGCCGGCAGCAGCCGGCCCTGGCGCGGCTTCAGGTCGACGTCGAATTGCTGCGTCGTGACCTCGCCGGGCGCTCCGGACATCATGGCCAGCATCGCCCCGCCGTCTCCGGCGACAATGTCGTCGGTCTTGAGCCGGCCGACGCTGAACTGGGCGAGATCGTAGTCGAGCCAGCCGGCGAGGGTCGCGTTCATGTGGGCGATCGACCCATCGGGCTCCGCGGAGAAGAATCCCGCGGGCGCGTGGTCGAGATAATCGATCGCGTGCTGAAGGTCCTGGAAGAAGCTCTCGTGGCGGGCGTGGTCGCGCGTCTCGTCCGACACCGTCCACGCCATCATCCCGTCCTTGGCCGCGCCCTCGAGCGGGCGGACGCGAATGCGGTACCAGGCGACTTCGCCCTCGCCGTTCGGGGGCGGCGAGAGACGCAATTCCTCGCTTGCCCGCCCGCCGGATTTGGCGGCTTGCGACAGACGATAGACCGACTCGGAGACGTCGGGGGAGCCGGTGAACAGGCGCTCGACCGGGCGCAGGTCGCCCGCGGCGCCCGCGCCGGAGAGCGCCCGGTAGGCGTCGTTGGCGTAGACGATTCGCGATTCGCGGTCGGTGACCAGAATTCCGTCCGGGCTGGAGTCGGCGATCGCCTTGGTGGTGTCGAGGCGCGCCGCACGGGTCGGAAATTGCAGGAGGCCGAAAGCGAACAAAAGCAGGCCGAATGCGCCGCAGACGGCGAGGATGACGATCATCCAGGTCAGTAGCGCCGCGCCGATGGCGCTTGGCGCAAGATATAGCGCGAGCAGAGCGCCGGCGAGGCAGACGATGAGGATCGCGAGCGCAAGCGGATTGACGGTCCGTTCGATTCTGTCCACCGGAGGAGGCGGCGCCGACTTCATTTGAGGCTCAAACCCCGAAAGGACATTGCCGTCGCGAGCGCGCCGAGTCGATCGCGGTCATCGCGCGTGTGCTATCATGGGCGGCGTGCGATGTCTTGACGGAGAACCGCCGAACCTGGGCGAAAGTGGGATGAATGCCCTAGTTTTCAACGGGATCGCATTTTGTTATGAACGTCATACAAGCGCCGGACGGATTCGGCGCGCGCGGGAGGCGCGAGCGCGGGCGGCGTGCTCGGCCGATCTTTGGGTTGGCGACGCCCTCGCTTCTCGCGCGCGAGGCGAGGCCGCCATTCGAAAGCCGAAGCTTATGGAGCGGTTCGCCGCGCGTTCCGCGGCGGGAGTCCTGGATTAAGCATGCAGTGGTTGGAACAGCTTCCCTTCGCGGATAACCGGGTCGTTCAGATCGGATTTCTGGCGGCGTGCGGCATCGCCGCCCTCGTTGTGCTCGCGATCCTTTATCGATTGGTGTTCGCCCATCGGCTGCGCGTTCCCGGCGGCCGGACCCGTCAGCCGAGGCTCGGCCTCGTTGACGCATTCAGTCTCGACGGCCAGCGCCAGCTGGTGCTGGTCCGGCGCGACAATGTCGAGCATCTGGTCATGATCGGCGGCCCGAACGACGTTCTTGTCGAATCGCAGATCAACCGCGCGCTGACGCCGGCGCGGGAGAACAATCAGGCATCGCCTCTGCTTGCTCCGGGCGCCGCCGGCCGCCGGACCGAGACGCCATTGGCTGCCGCCCCGGTCGTCGCGGAAGCTCCGCCGCCGGCGAAGGCCGCCGCGTCGGCGCCCGCAGCGCCCAAGGCCCCGGCTCCGGCCCCCGCCTCTGCGCCGCCGCTCGCCGCGCCAAAACCGCCAGCCTCGGCGGCCGCGAACACGTCCGCGACCGTGAGCGCCCCGACAAACGTGAGCGCGCCTGCGCCCGTCGCCAAGCCGGCCGAACCCGAGCTGGCGCCGCGCTCCGCTCCAGTCCCGCCGCAGACCGCGCAGACGCCCGAGCCCGACTGGGCGGCGCCGCCGAGTTCGCCGCGGCCTCCGCGTCCGCCGATGCCTCCGCCGATCGTTCCCGCGGCCGGCGCGGCGAATCGGGCGACCGTGACCCGACTGACCGAGAAGGTTCCGCCGAGGCCGTCGCCGGTCTCCGGTAATCCGCCGGCCCCGTCCGCAGCCGTCGCCGCGCCGCCGCGCCCGGAGAAGACGGAAGCTGCGGCCGCGCCCGTCGAGGCGCGCCCGTCGCCCCCCGCTCCGATCGTCGTGGCGCCGAGCCCAGCGCCCGCTCCGGCGCGGCCGGCGGCGAAAACGCCGCCGCCCGAGGCCGGGCAGAAAATCGGCGAGGCCCGCCCGCCTGCCGACAAACCGAACCCCATAACCGCCAAGCCGGCGAAGGTCGATGATCCTTTCGCCGACCTCGATTCGCTCGAAGCCGAAATGGCGCGCCTGCTCGGCCGCGAAAAGATGGGCTGACGCCGAGCGCCGGGGGCGACGTGGACCCCCGACCTATGGCTCTACGGATTGATGGCCCGACGCGGCAAAAGGCGTGAGCGCGACGGCTCAATGCCGCAAGGCGCGAAGCGAGCGGCCCGTCACTCGTCGCGATAAATTCTTTCGCGCCGCTCGTGCCGTTCCTGCGCCTCGACCGAGAGCGTCGCGATCGGCCGCGCGTCGAGGCGCCTGAGCGAAATGGGATCGCCGGTCTCGACGCAATAGCCATACGAGCCGTCGTCGATTCGCGCGAGCGCCGCCTCGATCTTGGCGATCAGCTTGCGCTGCCGGTCGCGAGCGCGCAGCTCGATCGCGCGGTCGGTCTCCGATGAGGCCCGGTCCGCGAAGTCGGGGTGATTCTCGCTTTCCTGCTGCAGGGCGGCCAGGGTGTCGCGGCTCTCGGCCAGAATCGATTCGCGCCATGCAATCAGCTTGCGGCGGAAGTATTCCCGCTGTCGCTCGTTCATGAACGGTTCGTCGTCTGACGGCTTATAGCTTTCAACGGCGACATCGTTCATTGGGCGATCCCTGTTTCCGCATGGAATTTCGCGGCCTTATAGCGATCCGTCGGCTAAGGAACAATGACTATCGTTGCGGATTTCCCTCGCCCCTCAGCGGCCGGCCGGAATCCCGCGCCGGACCTGAGGCGTTTTGCCCCAGCCGGCTTGCCAGAGGGTAGAGAGCGGCTCAGGTTCCAGCGTTGGGGCGCGTGCGGGCGGGGGCGCCCGGTGCCGAAGGAGGGCTCAAATGTACAAGCGCATCGTTCTTGCGGTCGATCTCGCCGAATCCGAGTCGGCTCCAAAGGGCCTGCCGCAGGCGCTCGAACTGGCGAAGACGGGCCGCGGCGAACTTAGGTTGGTCAACGTCCAGCCGGTCATTCCGGCCACGTTCATGGAATATGTGCCGGTCGACTTCGACGAGGAGCAGGAGAAGCGGGCCAAAACGGCGCTCGACGCCATTCTCTCCGGCATCGATCTGCCGGCGGGGCGCAAGAGCGTCGCGACGCGGGCGGGTGGGATTTATCACGAGCTCCTGGGGGAGGCCTCGGAATGGGGCGCGGACCTCATCGTCGTCGGCTCGCATCGTCCGGTCATGTCGGACTATCTCTTGGGCTCGAACGCGACGACAATCGTTCGCCACGCGCAATGCTCGGTGCTGGTGGTGAGGGAGTGACGCCGCCGCTGCCCGCCCGCGGAGCGGCAAACGAAACGGGCGCAACGCGGGGCGGTTGAGCGTGAAGGCCAAGCCGCGCTCAGGCCGCCAGCGCCCGCATCGCCGCTTCGACGCCGTCGGGCGTGAGCGGGAACATCCGATGCTGGAAGACCTCCGCGATCATCGTCGTCGACAGCGAATGATTCCACTGGCCGGGCGGCGTCGGATTGATCCAGACCGTGCGCGGCCAGGCGAGAATCGCGCGCTCGAGCCAGACCCGTCCTGGCTCCGGATTGAGATGCTCGACCGAGCCGCCCGGGGCCGTGATCTCGAGCGGGCTCATCGACGCGTCGCCAACGAACACGACCCGAGTGTCCCGGCGGTAGGAATTGAAGAGGTCGCGCGTCGGCGCCCGTTCGTCATGACGGCGGCGGTTGTTCTTCCACACGCTCTCGTAGAGGCAGTTGTGGAAGTAGAAATGGTCGAGCCGCTTGAATTCGCTCCTGGCGGCGGAAAACAATTGCTCGGCGGCCTCGACGTGCCAGTCCATCGAGCCGCCGACGTCGAGGAAAAGGAGAACCTTGACGGCGTTGCGCCGCTCGGGCCGCAGGAGAACGTCGATATAGCCCTTGTCGGCAGTCGAGCGGATCGTGCCGTCGAGATCGAGCTCCTCGGCCGCGCCCTCGCGGGCGAATCGCCTAAGGCGCCGCAGAGCGAGTTTGATGTTGCGCGGCCCGAGCTCGGCGTCGCCGTCGAAGTCCTTGAACTCCCGCTTATCCCAGACCTTGACGGCGCTGCCGCGCCTCCCCGCTTCTTGGCCGATGCGTACGCCTTCCGGATGGTCGCCATAGGCGCCGAACGGCGATTTTCCCCCCGTGCCGATCCATTTCGAGCCGCCCTGGTGGCGCCCCTTCTGCTCGGCGAGGCGCTGGCGCAGCGTCTCCATCAGCTTGTCGAAACCGAGCTTCTCGATCTCGGCCCGCTCTTCGGGGCTCAGATATTTCTCCGCCATCCGGCGCAGCCATTCCTCCGGCAGCTCCCTGGCCTCGAGGGCGGCGGCGAGGGTCAGCACGCCTTTGAAGGTCGCGGCGAACACGACGTCGAACCGGTCGAGATTACGCTCGTCCTTGACCAGGAGCGCGCGCGCCAGCCAATAGAACTCGTCGACCGACATCCCGGCCAGATCGGCCTCGAGCGCCCGCATGAGGTCAAGATATTCGCGCGGCGTCGCTGGCACATGCGCCCGGCGCAGATTGGCGAAGAACTCAAGGAACATGAGCCGATCCTAGCGTGCGCGGGCGCCGCCGTGCAATGCTCGCGGGCTTGAGCGTCTTTCGCGAAAAGGTCACCGGCGCCATGTCCGCAGCCCTCGAGCGTCGAGAATTCGCGCTGCCGTTCGCGGTGAGCGCGGACGAGGAGATCTTCGCCGTCGGCGACATTCACGGCCGCTCCGACCTGCTCGCCGCGCTCATCGACCAGGCCGCGCGCGAGCCGAGGCGTCTTGAGAAGCGCGCGATCGTCTTTCTCGGCGACCTTGTCGATCGCGGACCCGACAGTCTCGGCGCGATCGACCTCGCGATCGGCGCTGCGGCGCGCATCGGCGCCGACGAAAACATCGCGCTCATGGGCAACCACGAGGCGATGATGCGGCTCGCGCTCGATCTGGCCACGCCTTGGGATGTCGCGATCGAGGCGCTCGAAGCCTGGATCGCCAACGGCGGCGAGAAGACGCTGGCCGAGTTCGTCGTGGCTGACAAGCCGCCCGAGGATCTCGACGAGCTGCTCGAGGCGGCGCGGGCGTCGCTGCCGGAGCGGGTGCGCGGCTGGCTCCAAAGCTTGCGCGTGAGCTGGCGCTCGGGCGACCTTCTCTTTGTCCACGCCGGCGTCAATCCGCGCTTCGACCTCGAGGCGTTCCTCGCCGTCCCCTGGAACATCCCGCTTGAGAGCCTCGACGAGGAGCGCCACTGGGCCTGGGTGCGCTGGCCGTTTCTCAACCATCGGCCGGGGCCGGAGGGCTTCAATGGCCTGTTCGTCGTCCACGGCCACACTCCGAACGACGGCAGGCACCACGCCTCGCACGCGGATCAGATCGCCGGTTTCCGCCTCAATCTCGACGCCGGGTCCGGCCTGACCGGCGTCGCCAAAATGGCGATCATTCGCGGCCGCCGCGCGGAACTCATCGCCGCGCGAGGACCGACCAACCGGGTGCTCATGGAAGATTGACGCGAGCTTGCGGCCGGCGGTCATGTCTCGGGCACGCCGGCCTTGCGAAGGCCCTCGACGATGCGGTCGAAGTCGGCCGGGTTCTTGTACGGCAGCACGTTGCGGCGCTGTTCCAGCGAAAAGGACGGGTTGACTTCGACCGCCTCCCGCCAGGCCTCGCGGGCCTCGTCGATAAGGCCCATCTGACCGAGGCTCGCAGCCAGGAGCACGCGGGAAACGTCGGTTTCGGGGTTGCGCAGGATGCGCCGCCGCAAGAGGCTGACGGCTTCGGAATATTGTCCGAGCTGGTAGGCGGCGTGGGCGCGGAAATAGAGCAACAGGCTGTTGAAATAGGGATCAAGCGCCATCGCCCGATCGAGATGCTGAAGCGCCTCCGCCGATCGGCCGGCAAAGTTGAGCAGCACGCCAACCATGCTGTGCCCGTCGGCGAAATTCGGATTGAACGCAACCGCCTTCTCCGCGGCGGCGAGCGCTTCGTCGAGCCGCCGCTCCCACGACAGGGTCATCGCCAGCGACCACAGCCCATAAGGATACCTTTCATCGAGCTTAACCGCGAGTCGCGCCGCCTTCTCCGCCTCGGCCAGGGCCTCGGCCGGCCTTTCGCTCCATTCGTTGGAATAGGCGTTGGCCAGCGCCGCGGCGAGGAAGGCCAAGGCCGGCGCAAAGCCTGGGTCGAGCGCGGCGGCGCGCCTGAGCAGCCGCTCGGCCTCGCGGTTGGCCTCGGGCGTGAACGCCCACCACAGCTCCCGTCCGCGCAGGAACAGGTCGTAGGCTTCCTGATTGTCGGTGCGCTCGACCACCATTCTGCGCCGGTCGCCGCGGCCGAGGCTGAGCGCGAGCGCCGACACGATATGGGCCGTCACGTCGTCCTGGACGGCGAAAATGTCGGTGAGATCGCGGTCGAAACGCTCGGCCCACATATGCCCGCCGGTCGTCGCGTCGATGAGCTGGGCGGTGATCCGGACCCGGCCACCGGACTTGCGCACGCTGCCTTCGAGCACATGGCGCACGCCGAGGCTCCTGCCGACCTCGCCGACGTTGACATTCCTGCCCTTGAACGTGAACGCCGAGTTGCGGGCGATGACGAAGAGCTGGGGAAGCTTCGAGAGCGCGGTGATGATGTCCTCGGAAATGCCGTCGGCGAAATATTCCTGTTCGGCGTCGCCGCTCATGTTAGCGAATGGCAGCACGGCGATCGACGAACGCGCGGGCTCCGCGGGCGAGCGCGCCTCAGCGCTTTCCGCGTCGGGGAGCGCGCTCGAGAGAGCGTAAACGCGCACGGGCCGGGCGATGTTCTTGAGCGCCTGCTCGCCGCGATCGACGAAGGTCTCCTTGATGCGGTCGCGCACTTGCCGCCAGGCGTCCTCGGAGAGAGAAATCCCGTTAGGATCCGCGACGCCTTCGAGCCGCGCCGCGACGTTGACGCCGTCCCCCATCAGATCGCCGTCCGCCTCCTCGACGACGTCGCCGAGATGAACGCCGATGCGGAACTCGATGCGTCGGTCAGCCACGACGCCGGCGTTGCGTTCGGCCATGCCGTTTTGGATCTCGATCGCGCAGCGCACCGCGTCGACCACGCTGCGGAACTCGACGATGAGTCCGTCGCCGGTCCGCTTGACCACACGGCCGCGATGGGCGGCGATCGTCGGGTCGGTGAGCTCGCTGCGGAGCGCGCGCAGCCGCGCGAGAGTTCCCTCCTCGTCGATTCCGGCGAGGCGGCTGAAGCCGACGACGTCGGCGGCGAGGATTGCTGCAATTTTTCGGGTTTCGTCCATGTCGCCTCTAAAGGCGCAGTGAAGATAGCACAAGATCGCCCTCAGCCGGCGAGCCTGACCGCCCGCGGCGGGCTTCGGCGGTGGGAAGAATCAGGCGCGCTGACGACAACGGTCAATGGCGACAAGCGCGAGCTTCGGGCCGGGGAATCCCTTCTGATCCCTCGCGGCGCCGTTCATCACCACGAGAATCCCGGCGCGGAGCCGTCGCGCACGCTCTTTGTGCTGAACCCGGGTTCGATCGGCCGCGCCTATTTCATGGAGATCGCGAAGGCTGTAACGGTCCTGGCAGGCCTGATCCGGCGCGGTTGACCGAGATCATGCTGCGGCACGGCCTTGTTCCCGCCTGACACGAGACGGCCGCGGCGCGGTTGACAGGCTCCGGCCCCGCCTCCCAATGGAGGCGGCAGGAGATGGGGCGCGATGCGGACGTGGATCAAAGACCCCGTGGCGATCTTCGCCGACGGTGCCGAGCGCGGGCTCGTCGTCGAGGGGTCGCGGATCGCCGAGCGGGTCGGGCGGGGAGAGACGCCCGAGCGCATCGACGCGATTTTCGACGCCTCGCGCCATGTCGTGCTGCCGGGGCTCGTTAACACTCACCACCATTTCTACCAGACGCTGACCCGGGCCCATCCTTCCGCAATCAACAAGCCGCTGTTCGCCTGGCTCACCTCGCTCTATCCAATCTGGGCCCGGCTCAAGCCGCGCGACCTCGGGCTCGCGGCGCGCCTTGCGCTGACCGAGCTCATGCTCTCCGGCTGCACGACCGCGGCCGATCACCACTATCTCTATCCGGCGGGCCTCGAGAACGCGGTCGATATCGAGGTCGAGGAGGCGCTTGCGCTTGGCATGCGAATGACCGTCTCGCGCGGCTCGATGAACCTGTCGGAGAAGGACGGCGGTCTGCCGCCCGACAGCGTGGTGCAGGATGAAGAGACAATCCTCGCCGACAGCGAGCGCGTCCTTAAACTGTTCCACGATCCGAAACCTGGCGCCCAGATTCGGATCGCGCTCGCGCCCTGTTCGCCCTTTTCGATCTCGAAAGACCTTATGATCCAGAGCGCTCGTTTGGCCGAACGCCACAACTGCCAGCTTCACACCCACCTCTGCGAGACCGAGGACGAGGAGCGGTTCTGCCTCAAGATGTACGGCTTGAGGCCGGTCGACCTCCTTGAGGAAACCGGATGGATGTCGGGCCGCGTCTGGCTCGCCCACGGCATCCATTTCAGCGGCGAGGAAATCGTCCGGCTGGGCAGGGCGGGGGTCGGCGTCAGCCACTGCGCCGCCTCGAACATGGTGCTGGCGTCGGGCATCTGTCCAACCTGCGAGCTTGAGGCCGCAGGCTCAGCCATCGGGCTCGGGGTCGACGGATCGGCGTCCAACGATTCCTCCAACATGATGGAGGCCTTGCGCCATGCGCTGATGATCGGGCGGCTGCGCTACGGCGCGAACAAGGTGAGCCATCGCGACGTCCTACGCTGGGCGACGGAAGGGTCCGCGCGCTGTCTCGGGCGCACCGATATCGGCCGGATCGAGACGGGCTATGAAGCCGACCTCGCTCTCTTCAAGCTCGACGAGCCGCGCTTCTCGGGCGCACACGACCCGCTCGCCGCGCTCATTCTCTGCGGCGCCCACCGCGCCGATCGGGTTATGATCGCGGGGACATGGCGGGTCGTCGACGGCGCGTCGATCGGCCTCGACCTTGCGGCGCTGATCGCCGAGCATAAGCGCGCGGCGCGCGAGTTTGCCTGATGCGAGGAGTCCGTCTGGCGTGACCGCCCTCGTCCTCCTCTTCATCGCCTCGATCTGGGCGGGAACACAGAACGCGCTCGCCGGCGGCGGCTCGTTCATCACCCTTCCGTCGCTGATGCTGACCGGCATGGACGCGCGAGCGGCCAACATCACCTCGACGGTTGCTCTGTTTCCGGCCCAGCTCGTGACCGGCTTCACCGGGCGCGCCGACGCCAAGAGCCCGCCCGGCCTTTCGATGCGCGCGCTCGTCCTCATCAGCCTCGTCGGCGGGGCGATCGGTGCGGTCATCCTCTTGGCGACGCCGGCCTCTTTGTTCGCGCGCCTCGTGCCCTGGCTCGTCCTGTTCGCGACCGCGCTCTTCGCCTGGGGCAGCTTCTTTCGCCGGTCCGTGGACGAAGTCGAAGGGCGGCTGCCGCCCTGGGGCATGGGCGTCATCCAGTTCCTCATCGCCGTCTATGGCGGCTATTTCGGCGGCGGCATCGGGTTTATGATGATGGCGGCGCTGACCATGACCGGCATTGCCGCCCGCAACGCCGGCGCGACCAAGAATATCCTCGCCGGAATGGCGAACGCGTCGGCGGTCGCGATCTTCGTCTTCTCCAAGGATGTGCATTGGCTGCAGGCGGTCATAACCGCAATCGGCGCCTCGTTCGGCGGCTGGGCGGGCGCCTTGATGCTGAGGCGAGTCAACGAGAAGCTTCTCAAACTGGGCGTTGTCGCGATTGGCGTGGCGCTGACGATCGGGCTGTTCTTGAGGGCGCCTTAGCGCTAAAGCGTCCTCAAGAAGCGCGGAGCGACCGGACATGAACATTGAACTCTTCACCGCCTTTCTCCTGATTACGATCGTCCTCATCATCACGCCCGGTCCCATCGTGACCCTGGTCATCTCGACCGGAGTCATGCAAGGACCGCGCGCCGCGCTGATCACGGCCGCCGGCACGACGGTCGGCAACGCCCTCCTTTTGGCGGCGATCGCCTCCGCGCTCGGCTGGGTCCACGCGCACGCCGACCTTCTGTTCGAGGCTTTGCGCTGGACCGGCGCGGCCTATCTCGTCTGGCTCGGCGTCCAGGCGTGGCGGCATGCGGGGGAAGGCGACGCAAGGCTGATGGAGACCGGGCGCAAGCGGTTCCTGCGCGGAATCCTGGTCGCGCTCTCCAATCCGAAGACGATCGTCTTCTTCACCGCCTTCCTGCCGCAGTTTCTCGATCCGAGACTGCCCGCGGGGCCGCAGCTTGCGGTCATGTGCGTCGTCACGGTCGTTCTCGCCGGGGTTTCCGACTGCGCCTGGGCGGTCGCGGCCGGCATGGGCCGCGCGTGGTTTATGAAGCCTGAGCGGGCGAAGCTGCTCGGCCGCCTTTCCGGGACCGTGCTCATCGGCGGCGGCTTGTGGCTCTCGCTGGCCAGGCGCACGAGCTGACGGGTTCGTCGGGGACAGAGACGAACCGGGAGGTTCGGCGTTGGCGAACCTGACCACGGTCCTATCGGTCGCCGGCGCCTCGTTCGCCGCCTCCTTTGTCGAGGCGGTTGAGGCGCTGACGATCGTGCTCGCCGTCGGACTCGCCCGCGGCTGGCGACCGGCGCTGACCGGCGCCGCGGCCGCTCTCGCCGCGCTCGCGCTGATCGTCGCCGTCCTCGGACCCCTGATCGGCGCCGTCCCGCTTCGAGCTCTGCAGTTCGTCGTCGGCGTTCTCCTGCTCATGTTCGGCCTGCGCTGGCTCCGCAAGGCGATCCTGCGCGCGATCGGCGTCGTCGGCCTGCATGACGAAGACGCGGCCTTTCAGCGCCAGACGGGCGAACTGACCGAAGCCGAACGCGGGCAGGAACTGGGGTTGGACTGGATCGCCGGCGCGGCCGCGTTCAAGGCCGTGCTGCTCGAGGGAATCGAAGTCGTGTTCATCGTCATCGCCGTCGGCGCGGCGCGCGGCCGCATCGGATTGGCGAGCGCCGGCGCGGTGGCGGCGTCTATTCTAGTGGCGGCGATCGGCGCGGCGATCCATCGGCCGCTGGCCCGCGTGCCGGAGAACGCGCTCAAGTTCGCGGTCGGGGTCATGCTTTCGGCCTTCGGCCTGTTCTGGACGGGCGAAAGTCTCGGCGTCGAATGGCCGGGCGGCGATCCGGCGATCCTCGCGTTCGCCTTGATCTTCCTTGGCGTCGCCGCGGCGCTGGTCGCTCTCCTCAAGCCGCGATTGGCCAAGCCGGCATGATCGGCGCACTCGCGACGCAGCTCATCGGCCTCTTCGTCGATGACGGGTTTCTGGCGGCCGGCATACTCATTGCGGTGGCCGCGATCGCCTCCCTGATCTTGCTTGGAGCGCTGCCGGCCTGGCTTGCCGGCCTTCTCTTGACCCTCTCGATGCCGGCCGCGCTCGCGGCCAGCGTGGCGCGCAGCGCGCGGCAGGCGCCGCGACCCGACGCGGCGGACGAAGGGCCGCCGGCGCCTCCTTGATCGCCGCGCCCGATTTCGAACAATAGCTTAGCCGGCATGAGGCGATCGTCGAAGGCGAGCGACAATTCGGAAGCCTGTCAGCGGCGCGAAGTTTTAGGGGAGCGCGCTTCCGTGTCGGGATAGACATGGCGGAGCGTCGAAGCGATGTGGCTCTGGAGAGCCGCGCTTGCCTCGGGTTGCGCTCGCCGGAGGGCGAGGTCTGCGAGCCGGTCGTGCTCGGCGAGAAACACCTCGGGATCGGGGAATCCCGCCATCATCAGACGGCGATAGCGATACGTCTGGTCATAGAGATCGGACTGGGCGGCAAGCATGCGCGGCGAGCCGCAGGCCGAGATCAGCGCGGTGTGAAACGTCTTATGAAGGGCGTCGAACTCGCGCTCTCCTTCGGTGAGGCCGCGCGGATTGAGCCGGGCGTAGTGCCGCAACCGGTGCAGCGCGGCGACG
>Ga0335073_10000841_pt1 | contig 40250 bp, 32 predicted proteins | sample Lox_Sample_22_FD_207093 | JGI IMG/M metagenome (GOLD analysis project Ga0335073, IMG submission 207093) | Soil microbial communities from Loxahatchee National Wildlife Refuge, Florida, United States - Lox_Sample_2.2 | ecosystem: Environmental > Terrestrial > Soil > Wetlands | place: USA... | reverse complement strand
GTCGCGCCAGCAGTGTCACCAGGGCTGAAGTGCCCCGCAGCAGCACGGCCACTGGCAGCCCCCACGCGATAAGCGCGCCGAAGCAGAAGGTGACCGATGCCAGCGGCGCCTCCATTTTGGAGCGGCCGGGCGTGACGATCGGCCACAAGTCGCCCAGCAGCACCATGGCGGCGAGTACCCAGAACAGCGGATGCGCAGTGAGATGCGTAAGGCCATGCAGTCGCCAAACGGCGACACCGAAAACGGCGGCGCCGGCGACGATCACCCCGGTGATATGGATCCACAGCGGGGAGCCGACGCGCGGGCCGATGTCCCTGGTGTCGGTCAGGTCCTTCATGGCTCCTCATCAGGCAAGCCGTCGCGCAGTGTGCCGCAGTCGGCGCGTTCGGTGAATCCTACGGCAGAATACGTACTTCTCGAAGCCAATCGCATACTATCCGTTACAACCTGAGATCATGACTCATCCTGGCGAATCCGCAGGCCAGGACGTCCGACGGCGGCTGAACCGGAAGTCAGCCACAGGTCAGCCGGGCATCAGGGCTCTGGCCGCCTCTGGTCCCTCTGACAGCAACACATCGAGCCCCGCCTCGTCCAGCACCGGCACGCCCAATGACTCAGCTTTGCTGAGCTTCGAGCCCGGGCTCTCCCCGGCGATGACGAACCCGGTCTTCTTCGACACCGACCCGGAGACCTTCCCGCCCAGCGCCTCGACTGCTGCAGCCGCCTCTTCCCTGGTGCGGCCTTCGAGCGTCCCGGTCAGCACCACGGTGACCCCGGCCAGCGGCCCTGATGCGCCAGCAGCCGCCTCACCGCGGGCTGGCGGGACGAACCCGGGCGTCGAGAGATCCACCCCGGCCGCTCGCCACTTGGCCACGATGGCCGCGTGCCAGTCGACCTCGAACCACTCACGCAGCGACCGCGCGATAGTAGGCCCGACGTCGTTGACCGTCACCAGATCCGCTTCCGGTGCCGCGGCAATCGCGTCAACCGACCCGAACGCCGCCGCGAGCGCCCTGCCTGCCGTCGGGCCGATGTGGCGGATGGAAAGCGCCACCAGGATCCGCCAGAGCGGCCGGTGCCTTGCGTCTTCAAGGTTCGCCAGCAGCCTGGTCGCGTTCGCGGTGAGCGAGCCGCCCTTGGTGACGAAGAACGGGACAGCAGCCAGCATCTCGGCTGTCAGCCCGAACAGGTCGCCTTCGTCGGTCACCAGCCCGGAGTCCAGCAGTGCCACGGCGGCCTCGTAGCCAAGCACCTCGATGTCCAGCGCGCCCCGGCTGGCCAGGTGGAACAGCCGCTCCCGCAGCTGTGCCGGACACGACTTGGCGTTCGGGCAGCGCCAGTCGACGCCGCCATCCTCCCTCACCAGGACGGTGCCGCAGGCAGGGCATTTGTCGGGGAACTCGAACGCGCGCTCGTCCCCGGTCCGCAGGTCAGCGACCGGTCCCACGACCTCGGGGATCACGTCGCCGGCCTTGCGCAGCACTACGACGTCGCCGATCAGGACGCCCTTGCGGGCGATCTCGTCGGCGTTATGCAAGGTCGCGTTCTCTACGGTGGAGCCGCTGACCTTGACCGGCTCCATGACTGCGAACGGAGTAACTCGCCCGGTCCGGCCCACGTTCACCCGGATGTCCAGCAGCCGGGTGTTGACCTCCTCGGGCGGGTATTTGTACGCGATCGCCCAGCGAGGCGCCCGGCTAGTCGAGCCAAGGAGGTGCTGGATCTCGAGCGTGTCGATCTTCACCACCACGCCGTCGATCTCGTATGGCGGATCGTGGCGGTGCTCGGCATAGTGCTCGATGTACGCCCGCACGCCGTCCACGTCGGGAACGACCTGGTACAGCTCGCTTACCGGCAGCCCCCACGTCTTCAGGCGCTCGTACCAGCCGGACTGGCTCTGCGGCTGGTCGTCCGTGCCCTCCGCCACGCCGACGCCGTGCAAGATCAGGTTGAGCGCTCGCGACGCGGTTATCCGCGGGTCCTTCTGGCGCAACGACCCAGCCGCCGAGTTCCGCGGGTTGGCGAAGGGCGGCTTGCCCGACTCGGTCAGCTTCTCGTTCAGCTCCTCGAATGCCTTGACCGGAAGGAACACCTCGCCCCGGACCTCAAGGACGTCAGGCCAGCCGGAGCCAGACAGCTTGCTGGGCACGGCCGCGATGGTCTTGACGTTCGGCGTCACGTCCTCGCCGGTAAACCCGTCGCCCCTGGTCGCAGCGCGCTGCAGGCGGCCCTTGCGGTAGACGAGCGCGACTGCCAGACCGTCTATCTTCAGCTCGCACACATAGGGGCCGGTACCACCGAGCCGGCCCGCCCTGGCCACCCAGGCGTCCAGGCCCTCCGGTGAGAACACGTTGTCCAGGCTCTGCATCGGCTGCAGGTGCTGCACCGGGGTGAAGTCGGTCGAGAACATCCCGCCGACGCGCTGGCTGGGCGAGTCCGGCGTCCGAAGCTCGGGAATCTGCTCCTCGATGCTCTCCAGTTCGCGCATCATCGTGTCGTACTGGTAGTCCGAGATCAGCGGCGAGTCGAGCACGTGGTAGCGGTACTGATGCTCTGCCAGCTCGGCAGCTAGCTCAGCATGCCGCTGGCGCGGATCCTGCTCCGTCATCGGGCCACTCCTCGGTCAGCTCGGCTCGATCATCTCGGGCACGATCCGCGCCGCCTCCCGGCAGTGCGCAAGCGCCGCGCGCGCTCCTGGCGGCGAGGCTCCGGCTAGCCCGCAGGCCGGCGTGATGACGACTTGCCGCGTGAGCAGACCCGGTGCCAGGCCGGTCTGGCGCCACAGCGCCACGACCGCCTCGGCGGTCTGCCGCGGTGCTAGCGGTGGTCCGCTGACCAGTCGCTCGACGTTGCTTGCCGGCAGCGCGCCGGCGAACAGGCCGAGGCCGTCCTCGGCAAGCTCCGCCACCAGGTCAATGCTGGCGCTGCGGAGGTGACCGAGATCGAAGCTGACCGCCGATGCGCCAGCGCGTTTTATTTCCGGAAACGGGGCCGGCCTTCCGCAGCAGTGGACCACGGTGAATGCCGAGGGCGCAGACAATACGGTTGCCAGGCGCTGGCTGGCGACCGCCTGGTCGATGGCCGGGACCACGTTCAGGCCGCTAGCGGTGGGAACTCGCCCGGCCAGCGCGGCCGGCAGGGCAGGCTCGTCAAGCTGCACGATGAGAGTGGCGCCAGGGATGCGCTTGCGCACGTCGGCGGCATGGCCGGCCAGTCCTTCGGCCAGCGAGTCGGTCAGGTCGGCCACGGCGCCAGGGTCGGCCAGCGCCGGGTTGACGGAGTGGCTGAGCTCTATCGTGGCGGCGAGCGTCCACGGCCCGCATACTGCGATCTTGAGCGGTCCCTGATAGCCGTCGGCTACCTCCTCCAGGGTGTCGAGATCCTGGGAGAGAAAACCGGCTGCCCTTCTCGCATCCCGGCCTGGCCGGTCGGTCAGCTTCCACCCGCGCGGCGTCGTCTGCACTGGCAAGTCGATCAGGAGCGCGGCGGTCCGGCCGGTGATGTCGGCACCAGGGCCGCGGCCGGGCAGCTCGGGCAGGTACGGCAAGTCCGGCACCTCACCGAAGACGAGCCGGCCCGCCTCCGCGGGATCGGTACCCGGCATAGACCCGATCCCTGTCGCGCTCCCGGCTGGCCACGGAAACTGCGGACTGTCGCTCACGGTCAGAGCCTAATGGTGCCGGCCGACACTGCAGGCTGTGCTGCATTGACCCGGGCTCCGGACAAGCTCAGGCAGCACGGCTGATCGTTGCGCTGCCGAGTACCGCGTCGCCGTCGTAGAAAACCGCCGCCTGGCCAGGCGCGATGCCGCGGGCGGGCTCCCGCAAGCTGATCCGGACGCCGCCGCCGGCCGGCTCGCAGACCGCCGGGTGGACCTCGCCGTGCGCTCGCAACTGGACCAGACAGTCGACCGGGCCGTCAGGCGGCAGGCAACCCGACCACACTGGCTTGGTGGCCTGGATCTCCAGCACGTCCAGCGCCTCGGCCGGGCCAACCGTGATGGTGCGCGTTACCGGCTCAATGCTCAGCACGAACCGGGGACGGCCGTCGGCGGCCGGCCTGTCGAGGTGCAGCCCCTTACGCTGGCCGATGGTGAACCCGTAGCTGCCGTCGTGGCTGCCGATCACGGTGCCGTCCGCCTCGACGATGTCGCCTGGTACGCTGCCGAGCTGCCGCTGCAGGAAGCCTCTGGTATCGCCGTCGGCGATGAAGCAGACGTCATGGCTGTCCGGCTTGTCCGCGACGGCAAGGCCCCGCTGCGCCGCCTCCTTCCGGACACCCCCCTTGGTAGTGTCGCCGAGCGGAAACATCGCGCGGCTCAGCTGGGCGCTGGTAAGCACCGCGAGCACGTACGACTGATCCTTGGCGAGATCGACACTGCGCACCAGCCGGGCCCGCTCGGCACTGCCTGGCACCGGCTCCAGCCGGGCGTGATGGCCGGTGCACACTGCATCGAAACCGAGCGCGACCGCTCGGTCGAGCACCGCCGCGAACTTGATCTTCTCGTTGCAGCGCAGGCAGGGGTTCGGCGTGTTCCCGCGAGCGTACTCATCGACGAAGTCCTGAACGACGTCGGAGTGGAAGCGCTCGGCCATATCCCAGACATAGAACGGGATGCCGATGACGTCTGCCGCGCGCCGCGCGTCGCGGGCGTCTTCGAGCGTGCAGCAGCCCCGGGCTCCGGTGCGGTAGGAGCTCGGGTTGCTGGAGAGCGCCAGATGCACGCCGGTGACGTCGTGGCCAGCTTCGGCGGCCCTGGCCGCCGCAACCGCGGAGTCGACGCCGCCCGACATGGCAGCAAGCACGCGCAGGCTAGTCATCGTGCTCAGGATATGCGGCTACCGGGCCGCCCGCCGGGCCCGCTCGACGACCTCGCCGATCGCGCCACCGAGGGCATCTACGTCGGCCTGCTCGGACGAATGGCCGAGAGAGAACCGCAGTGAAGCCCGGGCGCGGGCATCGTCGGCCCCCATGGCGAGCAGCACGTGGCTGGGCTGCGCCACCCCCGCGGTGCAGGCAGATCCTGTCGAGCACGCAATGCCACGCGCGTCCAGCAGCATGAGCAGCGCGTCGCCCTCGCAGCCGGGGAACGAGAAGTGGGCGTTGCCGGGGAGCCTGCCGGGACCTGGCGCCGCGCCGTTCAGGATCGCGTCCGGGACCGCGGCCTTCACCTGCGCGATGAGGTCGTCTCGCAGCGACGCAAGCCGCTTCGCCTCGTCGGCCCGGCGCTCGGTCGCCAGCTGGACGGCAACCGCGAACGCGCGGATAGCGGGCACGTCCAGCGTGCCCGACCTGACGTCACGCTCCTGGCCGCCGCCGTGCAGCACTGGCACCGGCTGGGCGCCCTTGGCCAGAAGCAGCGCGCCAACCCCGACCGGGCCGCCGATCTTATGCGCGGTGATCGTGAGCGCGGTGGCACCGCTCGCCGCCAGGCTGACCGGAAGCTGACCAGCCGCTTGCACCGCATCGCTATGGAACGGGATCTGGTAGCCGGCTGCGACCTCGGCGAGCTCGGCGATCGGCTGGACGGTCCCGACCTCGTTGTTCGCCCACATCACGCTGACGACCGCGACAGTGGCCGGGTCCTGCTCGATGGCGGCTGCCAGGGTTGCCGGGCTGAGGCTGCCGGTCTGCCCGACTGGCAGCCAGTCCGCTTCGGCCCCTTCGTGCTCGGCCAGCCACCGCACGCTGTCGAGAACCGCGTGGTGCTCGGTCGGCGCTGCCAGCACCCGCCGGCGCCTCGGATCGGCGACCGATCTGGCCCAGTACATGCCCTTGACAGCAAGATTGTCAGCCTCGGTACCGCCGCCGGTGAAGACGACCTCGCTCGGTCTGGCTCCGTAGGCTTCCGCGATCAGCTCCCTGGATTCCTCCACCACGCGGCGAGCCCGGCGGCCTGCGTTATGCAGCGACGACGGATTCCCGAGCTGGGCCAGTTCCTCGGTCATCGCTGCAAGGGCGGCCGGCAGCATCGGCGTAGTCGCCGCGTGGTCCAGGTACGCCGCAACCGCGGAGGCCGTCCTGGCCTCCGCCGTCAGCGCGGGATCAGCCCCGGCGGCACTGGTATATGACATGACGCGTTCAGCCTAATGGCGTTCCGGGCGCCAGCGACCGGCCGCCGGCACCCCGCCCGGCATCCCGGTCGCCCGGCGGGTGTCAGCCTTCGGATCGCTTGCCGATCTCCTCGACGAGCTGCGGGACGACCTTGAACAGGTCGCCCACCACGCCGAAGTCGGCCAGCTCGAAGATCGGCGCTTCCGGGTCCTTGTTGACCACCATGATCGTCTTGGAGGTTTGCATGCCGGCCCGGTGCTGGATGGCGCCGGAGATGCCCACGGCGATGTAAAGCTGCGGCGATACGGTCTTGCCGGTCTGACCGACCTGGAACTGATGCGGGTACCAGCCCGCGTCGGTCGCGGCCCGGGAGGCGCCCACCGCAGCACCGAGGGAGTCGGCCAGCTGCTCGATCAGCGCGAAGTTCTCGCCCGCGCCGAGCCCGCGGCCGCCGGATACGACGATGGAGGCCTCGGTCAGCTCTGGCCGCTCGCCGCGTTCGGCCACCACCCGGCCGGTCACCCGGGCGGACTTGGCGTCCTGCGACACGGCTACCTGCACTTGCTCGAGCTGGGCAGCGCCGGGCGCGGGCTCGGGCGTGGCCGCGTTCGGCCGGACCGCGATGATAGGCGTGCCGGCGCGCACCCGGGACTGAACCGTGATCGCGCCGCCGAAGACCGACTGCTCGCCGACGAGGCCGCCGCCGTCGCCGGCCGTCAGGCCGGTGACATCGGTGAGCACGCCTGACCCGGTCTTGACCGCCAGCCGCCCGGCTACCTCACGTCCTTCCGACGTGGCGGCGACGAGCACCGCGGCGGGGTCCTTCTCGGCTACCAGGCGGGCCAGCAGCTCCGCCTTGGGCGCGACCAGATAATCGGCGTAATCCGGGCTATCGGCCACATACACCTTCGCCGCGCCGAACTCGGCCAGCCGCGCCCGGCCGCCCTCGGCGCCCTCGCCGGTCCACACCACCGACGGCTCGCCGTGCGCACGGGCCAGCGTGAGCAGCTCGGTCGTGACCTTCTTCACCGTCTCGCCATCATGCTCGGCAAGTACCAGGATCTCCGCCATGTAAGACAGCCTTCCGCGTCAGCCGACAGGTGCTCAGATGAACTTCCGTGACGCCAGGAACCCGGCGGCCTTGGCGCCGCCGTCGCCCTCGTCGGTCACGATGGTCCCCGCCGCGCGCGGCGGGCGGTTAGCGAAGCTGACCACCTCAGTGGCGCTGGCGGCCAGCCCGACCTGCCCGGCGTCCATCCCCAGGTCAGCCAGGCTGAGGGTGTCGACCGGCTTCTTCTTCGCCGCCATGATGCCCTTGAACGACGGGTACCGCGGCTCGTTGATCTTCTCCACCACGCTGACCACCGCCGGCAGCGTTCCCTCGACGGTGTCGTAACCATAATCGGCCTGCCGGTGGATGCTGATCTTCGACCCGTCGGTCTCGACCTTGCTCGCGAACGACATCTGCGGCACCCCCAGCCGCTCGGACAGCATCGCCGCCAGCGTGCCCATTCGCGCATCGGTCGACTCCGAGCCCAGGATCACCAGGTCGAACCCGGTCCGGCCGAGCACGCTCGCCAGCACCGCCGACGTCACCAGCCCGTCCGACCCGCGCAGCGCGTCGTCCACCACGTGCACCGCCTTGTCCGCGCCCATCGACAGTGCCTTGCGGATCGCATCGGCTGCCTTCTGCGGGCCCATCGAGACGATCGTCACCTCGCCGCCATGAGCCTCCTGCAGCCGCAGGCCCTCCTCGATCGCGTAATCATCAAGCTCGTTGATCACAGCATCGGCTGCGTCCCGGTCCAGGGTGCTGTCATCGGCCCGCAACCTGCGTTCCGACCAGGTGTCCGGTACCTGCTTAACCAAGACCACGATGTTCATGACCCGCTGCCGACCTTCCGTTTACGTCCTTATGGGAGCTTATGTTACTGGCGAGTTAAGCAGTTAGCCGGATCGGCCACCTGCAGCCTGCTGCTCGGCGGCCTCAACTACGTTAGCCAGCAGCATGGCCCGCGTCATCGGGCCGACACCGCCGGGCATCGGTGCAAGATAGCCCGCCACCTCGGCAGCGCCAGGGTCCACGTCACCCACCAGGCCTGCCTGCGTCCGGGTGATGCCGACATCGAGCACCGCTGCGCCGGGCTTGATCATGTCAGCGGTCAGCAGCCCTGGCCTGCCAGCAGCAACCACCACGATGTCGGCGGCGCGGGTATGCGCGGCGAGGTCCCGCGTGCCGGTGTGGCACTGCGTCACAGTGGCGTTCTCGCTGCGGCGCGTGAGAAGCAAGGCGAGAGCGCGACCGACGGTGATGCCACGACCGATCACAGTCACGTCGGCGCCGGCGATCGGAACGTCATACCAGCGGAGCAACTCGACGATGCCTTTGGGAGTGCACGGCAACGGGCCGGGCTCACCGAGAACGAGCTTGCCCAGGTTCACCGGCTGCAGTCCGTCGGCGTCCTTGGCCGGGTCGATCATGCCGAGCACGCGCTGCGCATCCAGGCCGTCCGGCAACGGTAGCTGCACGATGTAACCGGTGCAGGCCGGATCGGCGTTCAGTTCGGCGATGACACCTTCAACCTGCTGCTGGCTGGCGTCGGCTGGCAGGTCCCGGCGGATACTGACGATTCCCACCTGGGCACAGTCGCGGTGCTTCCCCGCCACGTAAGAGTGACTGCCCGGGTCGTCGCCGACCAAGACGGTGCCCAGACCAGGCGTTCGCCCTGCTTCGGTTAGCTTTGCCACGCGCCCGGCCAGTTCTTCGCGGATCGCGGCGGCAGTCGCCTTGCCGTCCAGAATGGTCGCAGTCATCGAGCGCCTATTCTGCCTGACGGGCGGACGGAGGCCAGAGCCGAGGCCGGTTAACAGACCACGCCGCGCAGAGGCCGGTGGCAAAGCTCAGTGATAGAAGTGCCGGACTCCGGTGAAGTACAGCGCCACGCCCGCCGCCTGGGCAGCCGCGATGACCTCGTCGTCCCTGACCGAGCCGCCCGGCTCGGCAATCGCCTGCACCCCGGCTTCGGTCAGGATCTCCAGGCCGTCGGCGAACGGAAAGAACGCGTCGCTGGCCGCAACGGCACCCACTGCCCGGTCCCCCGCTCTGCTGACGGCGAGGCGGCACGAATCGACCCGGTTCACCTGGCCCATGCCTATCCCCACGCTGGCCTGCCTGGCCGCCAGCAGGATCGCATTGGACTTGACTGCGCGGCATGCCCGCCAGGCGAACTCCAGGTCGGCAAGTACGGACGTCTCGGCCGGGCTGCCCGCGACCAGCTTCCAGCTGTCGGCCGAGTCTCCCGGCTCGGCGCCGGTGTCCCGGGTTTGCATCAGCATGCCGCCGCTGATCTGCCGCCAGTCCAGCCCGGCAGCCGCGGCCGCGCCGGCCAGCGCTCCGCCGGCCTCCGCTGCAGCCGGCCCGGCGCAGCGAAGCAGCCGCTGATTCTTCTTCGCGGTCAGGATCTGCAGGGCGGCCGGCTCGAAATCCGGCGCAATGATCACCTCGGTGAAGATCTCGGCGACCTGGGCGGCCATCGCTTCGGTCACGGTTCCGTTCGTGGCGATGACCCCGCCGAAGGCGGACACCGGGTCGCAGGCGTGCGCCTTGCGATGCGCTTCCGCGATGTCGGCACCGAGCGCGATGCCGCACGGGTTAGCGTGCTTCATGATCGCCACGCAGGGCTGGGTGAAACCGGATGCCGCCCGCCGGGCGGCATCGGCGTCCACGTAGTTGTTGTAGGACATGGCCTTGCCGTGCAGCACCTCGGCATTGGCGATGCCAGTCTGCCCGCCAGTGAGGCCGCCGGCGGACTGCACGTACAGCGCTGCGCGCTGATGCGGGTTCTCGCCGTAGCGCAGGACATCCGTTCGAGTCCACATCGCGCCGACCGCATCCGGCCAGCCGGTCTGCTCGGCCACTTCGTCCGGCGCGTAGGACGCCGCGAACCACGACGACACGGCCGCGTCGTAGGCCGCCGTGCGCGCGTAGGCCTGCGCCGCCAGTCGCCGCCGCTGCTCAAGCGTGAATCCGCCCGCCGCGATCGCGTCGACGACCTCCGGGTAGCTCGAGGGGCTGGTTATCACCGAGACGCTGGCATGGTTCTTCGCGGCGGCGCGGACCATCGCCGGGCCCCCGATATCGATTTGCTCAACGCACTGCGCCGCACTCGCGCCGCTCGCGACCGTCTGCTCGAACGGGTAGAGGTTCGAGACCAGCAACTCGAACGGCAGGATGCCAAGGTCGGTCAGCTGCTCACGGTGGCTGCTGCTGGTCATGTCAGCGAGCAGGCCCGCGTGCACCGCCGGATGCAGCGTCTTGACCCGGCCGTCCAGGCACTCGGGGAAGGCAGTGACCTCCTCGACCGGCGTGACCGGCAGGCTTGCCGCCGCAATGACGCCGGCTGTCGAGCCGGTCGACACGATCTGGATGCCTGCGGTGTGCAGCGCCCGGGCAAGCTCGGGCAGCCCGTCTTTGTCGTAGACACTGATCAGCGCTCGCTTTATCGGCACCCTGGTCAACGGCCAATCCTCACTCTCCGGTCCTGCACGGACCAGCCTTCGCGGACCATCCGGCCCACCGTTACTACCACGAGCGTGCGCTCGGCCACCTTGATCCGCTCGTGCAGCGAGTCCTCGTCGTCGTCGTCGAGCACCGGGACGGCGGCCTGGGCGACGATCGGGCCGCTGTCGATACCCGGATCTACCAGGATCACGCTGCAACCAGTGACCTTGACACCGTGCGCCAGCGCGTCGTGAACACTGTGCATGCCGGGAAACGACGGCAGCAGAGCTGGATGCGTGTTGATCATGCGGCCGCCGAACCGGCCGAGGAACTCGCTGCCGACCAGCTTCAGGAAGCCGGCCGCGATGATCAGGTCCGGGTCGAAAGCCGCGCAGTCGGCCGTCAGCGCCTTGTCCCAGGCGAAGCGATCCGGCGAATCTTGCACTCGCCGCACGAATGTGGGAATACCCGCGGCCGCCGCTCTGGCCTCCCCGCCGGTGCCCTCCCGATCCGCGCCGACCGCGACGATTTCGGCGCCGAAGCCGGGATCGGCGCAGGCGTCAAGCAGCGCCTGCAAGATCGTGCCCGTTCCCGAGACGAGCACGAGCAGTCGTGGTCGTGACTGGCTGACGGAAAGCTCCTTTGCCGGCCTGCCTGGATGGCGCCCCCTGGCACCGCGGCGAGAAGGTGGCCGCAGGCTCAGCGTACCCCGCGCCCGCATGCCGGTCCTGCCGACCAGAGCGGCACCGCCCGCCCGGCGGGCTGCCGACCAGGCGAGGGTCTACGGGAGCGCCGACGGGCCTGCTGAGGTCCGGCGCCCGCTACTCGGCCGGTCACCGGCCCACGGGTCCACATAGCGGATGTGCCCGTCAGCACCACGTGCGGCTGCTGGCACTGGTACCGGCACCGGCGTTCGGCTGCGGTTCCTGGCCAGCGCGCCGGACTTGCGCAAAGCCCGGTAATTCACCAGGCCTGCGGTCACCGCCGCGCTGACGCCGATCTCCAGGGCGGAAACGACGCCGACCTGCCAGGCCGATGGCCCGACGGCGGCCAGCCGCCCGTCGCCAAGCGGGCCGCCCGAGATCGCCGCCAGCAGCCCCAGCAGGGCACCCGAAGCTACCCCGCACAGCAAGCCGAGCAGCGGCGCCGCATCCAGGGCCAGCGCGGGCGCAGCCCGGACCAGCAGCACACCGCCGAGGAGGCCGGCCAGGTAGGGGACGGCCAGCACGGTCGGCCCGATCCAGCCGGGCATTGCCGGATGCAGTCCCGGCGGCAGCGCTGCCAGCATCGGGAACGCTGGCAGTTGCGCCAGCGCCGAGCCGGTCGGAGCGACCACGGTGCCAGACCCGAACGCGAATCCAGGCCCGAGCGCGAAGGCAATGGCCCAGATCACCGCGTTGGGCAGGTAGCCCAGTTCCAGGACACACAACAGGGCGGTTCCGATGAGACCCGGAGCGAGGTCCCGCTGCAGCGTCGCGGCCTCGTGCAGATGCATCACCATGGAGACGCCGGCGATCAGCGCGCCTGCCGCGGCCAGCGTGGCGAGCGCACCAGCCACGCCGACCACAACTGATCTGGGCCGCGGCGGCAGCAGCCGGACGAGGTGCGCCCACGGGGCAATCGCCCGCGCGCCACCGAGTCCGGCAGCGGCTAGCGCGAGCAGCAGCCCCCATGCCAGCGACTGCGGCAACGACGACGACTCCAGGCGCGACCTGCTGGCCACCGCCAGCGCGCCGGAGAGCAGCGCGTACGGAACGGCAACCGCCAGTGCGGCGTAGCCGGCGTGGCGCAGCCGCCGCACCTGAGCAACGCGGACAACCCACCGGCCGGCCCGCCAGAGCAGCGCACCGGGCAGCAGCACAAGGCCTAGCGGCAGCAAGCCGATCCGTCCCGCGCCGCGAAACGTGAAGCCCACATGCTCAGCCACCAGCCACAGCGCCGCCGCGATGCGCAGTGCCGCGGTCAGGCCGACGCCCTCGTGCGGCGCGGCGATCCAGCCGATCAGCGCCAGCAGCGCGAGCGCGGCCACGCCCGTCGCCGTAACTGCAGCTGCTGCCAGCGCACCTGCCGCCAGCAGCGAGTGTCCGGCTGCCCCGGTTCCGCCGCTGCGGCTCCCGGGGTCGCTGGGGCATCGGCCGGCCGGTCTGCCGTCTGGAGGCCCGGCTTGCCGCCCGGACTCAGCGGCCTGGCGGCCGGGGGCGGCAGAAGCAGTCACAAGACTCAAGCCTGGCAATCCGGCAGCGGCTGGTGAGGGAGGCGCGCCGGACCATTGGCGCGCGGTACTGACTAGCCGGCTTGCATGACCTCGCGGACGAGGCTGGCCGTCTCGCTCGGTGTCCTGCCAACGCGCACGCCGACCTTCTCCAGCGCCTCTTTCTTAGCCTGCGCGGTCCCGGCCGAGCCCGAGATGATGGCGCCCGCGTGGCCCATCGTCTTGCCTTCCGGCGCGGTGAATCCGGCTACGTATGCGACGACGGGCTTGGTGACGTGCTTTTCGATGAACGCGGCAGCCCGCTCCTCGGCGTCACCGCCGATCTCGCCGATCATCACGATCGCGTCGGTTTCCGGATCAGCCTGGAAAGCCTGCAGGCAGTCGATGTGCGTGGTCCCGATGATCGGGTCACCGCCGATGCCCACCGCGGTGGAGAAGCCGATGTCCCGCAGCTCGTACATCATCTGGTAGGTCAGGGTGCCAGATTTCGAGACGAGCCCGATCCGGCCCTGTGAGGTGATGTCTGCCGGGATGATGCCGGCGTTCGACTTGCCCGGTGAAGCGACGCCCGGGCAGTTCGGCCCGACGATCCTGGTCGCGTTGCCGGTGGCTACCGCATGCGCCCAGAATGCGGCAGTGTCGTGCACCGGCACGCCCTCGGTAATCACGATGACGAGCGGAATCCGCGCGTCGATCGCCTCGATGACAGCGTCCTTAGTGCCGGCCGGCGGCACGAAGACCACGGAGACGTCGGCGCCCGTCGCTGCCATCGCTTCGCCCACATTGGCGAACACCGGGACTTGGCGGCCGGACAACTCAACTGTCTGGCCTGCCTTCCGCGGGTTGGTGCCGCCCACGACATCAGTGCCGGCCGCGATCATGCGCGCGCCGTGCTTGCGGCCTTCCGATCCCGTGACCCCCTGCACGATGACGCGGCTGTCGGCGTTCAGGAAGATCGCCATGTCATGCTCCGTTCACGGCCGCGGCGGCCAGCTCGGCGGCGCGGCGCGCCGCATCGTCCATGGTCGCGACCTGCTCGACCTGCGGCAGGTTCGCCTCGGCAAGGATCCGGCGGCCTTCGGCGGCATTGTTGCCGTCCAGCCGGACCACGATCGGGTGAGTGACCTGCTCACCCCGCTCCGCCAGCAGGGCCATCGCGGACACTATGCCGTTGGCGACCGCGTCGCACGAGGTGATGCCGCCGAACACGTTGACCAGGACGCTGCGCACGTCCGGGTCGGACAGCACGATGTCCAGTCCGTTGGCCATCACCTCGGCCGATGCGCCGCCGCCGATATCGAGGAAATTGGCTGGCCGCACTCCGCCGAACTCCTCGCCCGCGTAGGCGACGACGTCGAGGGTCGACATCACCAGCCCCGCGCCGTTACCGATAATCCCCACGGCTCCGTCGAGCTTCACGTAGTTGAGGTGCTTGGCCTTCGCGCGCGCCTCGATCGGATCGACTGCGGTCGGGTCCGCGAACGATGCCCAGTCCTGCCGGAACGCGGCGTTGTCGTCCAGCGTGACCTTGGCGTCGAGCGCGACGACCCGGCCATCGCCCGTGTAGACAAGCGGATTCACCTCGACCAGCGTGGCGTCCTCGTCGGTGAACACGGCCCACAGCCGCTCAGCAAGTAGCGCCGCGCCGTCCTGCGCCTCCTCCGGCAGCCCGCCAGCCCGGACGATCTCTAGCGCCTTGGCGTGATCCACGCCGGTCAGCGGACTCACCGGGATCTTCGCCAGCGCCTCCGGGTGGGTCCTGGCCACTTCCTCGATCTCGACGCCGCCCTCCACCGAGCACATCGACAAGAACGTGCGCTCGGAGCGGTCAACCAGGAAAGACAGGTAGTACTCCTGCGCGATGTCAGTGTCCTCAGCAACCAGCACCGTGTGCACGGTGTGGCCTTTGATGTCCATGCCGAGGATGGCCCGAGCCTTATCGCGCGCCTCGTCCGGCGTGTCGGCTAGCTTGACGCCACCGGCCTTGCCCCGGCCGCCCGTCTTCACCTGTGCCTTGATCACGACCAGCGGCTTGACGTCGCCCTTAACCGCCGCGACATCCGCAGCGATCTGCCTGGCCTCGTCCGCGGTCGCGGCAACTTTGCCGCTCGGAATCGGGACGCCGTACTCGGCGAATAGTTCCTTCGCCTGATACTCGAACAGGTCCACTCGGGTCCGTCCTTTGTGCTCGGGGGGATTAGTGCGGCGTGACCGCCGCCCCGCGGCTGGAAGCCTAGTGCCGGCAGTGCTCGCGCCATCCAACCGGGGTAGCAGGCACCCGGGTGGCTGAACAGGCCCATCACGGCCGCTGCATCGCGACCCGCACCGGTGACCGGCCGTCCTGCTAGCCGACGGGTTCGGTGCTACCTAGCTCAGCGCGAACCCAGTCCACGATCTCGGTAGTCGTCGCGCCGGGGGTGAAGATCTTCGCCACGCCCATCTGCTCGAGCTCGGCGATATCGGCATCCGGGATTATGCCGCCGCCGAATACCGTGATGTCGGTCGCATTTTTCTCGGCCAGCAGTTCCAGGACCCGGCTGAACTGCGTCATGTGCGCTCCGGACAAGACCGACAGCCCGATGGCGTCGGCGTCCTCTTGAAGCGCCGCGGACACGATCTGCTCCGGAGTCTGGTGCAGCCCGGTGTAGATGACCTCTACCCCGGCGTCGCGCAGCGCCCGTGCCACCACCTTCGCCCCGCGATCGTGACCGTCCAGGCCGGGCTTGGCGATGATCACCCGGATACTGCTCATGGAACCCTCCGACCAGCCTTGGCGCGCTGCCGACAAGACCGGCAGACTGATTCAGCGTAGCCTGCGGTCAGCATCCAGCAAGGGCGCCGGCCAGTCCGTCCAGGTACCTGCCGAGCTGGCTGCCGCCGGGGTCGTAGGTGGGGTTCACTTCGGTGAGGACGAGCGCGGCACAGGACGGATCACGCAGCAGCACGCGCAGGCAGCGCACTGCGTGATCAAGCCCGACGCCCGAGCCGTAATGCGGGAAGTTGCCGAGCGGCAGATCGCCTGAGTCGATCACGTCGACGTCGAAGTGGACGATCATAGGCCCGCCGCCGGCCAGTGCACCGAGCACCTTGCGGGCCGCCGCCTCCGGATCCGCGGCCAGCTCAGGACCCTCGGTGTAGCTAATGCCCTTGCCGGACAGGAAGCTGCGGTCCTCGTCAGTCTCCTCTCGCGGGTCGCAGCCGGCGATCGCAAGCCGAGACGGCTGGAGCATCGGCAGATCGCCAGCGAGGCCGGTCAGCTCAGGCTCGCCGTAGCCGAGGAGATGAGCGATCCCGGTGGCGTCCAGGATGCCGGACGGCGCGCGCGCCAGGTCGCCGAGGTCCGCGTCGCCGTCGACATATGCGAGGCCGACGTCCGGATGCACGCGCTGGAAGCCCGCGACTACGCCGAGGGTGATCGTGCAATCGCCACCGACCACCAGCGGGCGCTTACCGTCCCTGATGATTCCGGTCACCGCATCGGCAACCTCGCGTGTGACCTTTGCCACTGCGGCCAGGTTGCGCGCCTTCGGGTGTGAGTGGTCGACGGCGAAGACCGAACCGGGCAGGTCGCCAGCGTCGGTGACGCTGACCCCGGCGGCCCGTAGCCGGCTGACAAGGCCAGCCGCCCGGAGCGCGGCAGGCGCCCGCTCCTGCCCTGCGTGATGAGCCCCGGCGCTGGTCGGCACGCCGATCAGCGTCCAGTCGTTCCTGATCTGGCTGTCGTTACCGGTCAAACCGGCGTTCATGCCGCGTCTCCCGTCCGGCCTGCCAGCCGGCTCAGGCCGGCGGCCTGGCCAAGGCTGCTGCTGTCCAGTGCCCGTTACCATCATTTGGATTTTGCTAGTAACGAAGCTACCCGCAGCCGCGGTTGTCGCGCAACCATCAGATGTAGAATGGTGGTGACGGTGAAACGGCACCGGATGCGGACCAGGGAGGCGGCTATGACGGTCACGCCGGGCCGGGCAGCCGGGACCGACCCGCACATCGGCCAGGCTCCCGGTCGTCTGGCGGTGCTGCAGGCTTTCGTCAACACGCTGGACATCGAGCAGGCAACAGATGCACTCAGTTCTGCTGCAGCGCTCGAGCGCTGGCTCAGGTCGGCGGGGCTGCCTGCTGGCAAGGTCGTGTCTGCCGACCTGGCGCTGGCCGTGGACCTGAGAGAAGCCCTGCGCGGGGTCTTGCGGTCACATGTCGGGCGTAAGCCCGCTGCGGCAGCACAGTCAGCCGCCCGTCTTGCCCGGATCGCCTCATCGATGCAAGCGAGAATCGCCGCAGCCGCCGACGGGAGTCTCCGGGTGGTCTCAGACGAGCGGCGCGACCAGGCGGCGTTTGCCGAACTCCTGCTCATCGCCGCCGAAGCGCAGACTCTCGGCACCTGGAGCCGGCTCAAGGTGTGCAGCGCGGACGACTGCCAGTGGGCTTTTTACGACCGCTCGCCGACCCGCAGCGGCTGCTGGTGCAGCATGCAGATCTGCGGGTCGCGGGCGAAAGCGCGGGCGTACCGGAGCAGGGCAGCGAAGGTCTAGAGCTTCTCGATCGGCGCGTACCGGAGCACCAGGTGCTTGATGCCGTAGTCGCCGCCAAAATCGATCTTGGCTTCCGGGTCGTCGCCTCGGCCCTCGACCGACAGCACTGTGCCGAGACCGTAGGAGTCGTGGTTGACCCGGTCGCCGGGCTGCAGCGACGGGACTGGCCGGTTGCCGACAGCGCGCACGCCGGGCCGCCGGGCCAGCCGCTCCGAAGCCGGCTGCGTGGCTGCCGATTCGTCACGGCGCCATTCGATGAGCCCGGCCGGTATCTCGGTCAGGAACCGGGACTGCCGGTGATAGCCGGGTCGCCCGAACCAGGTGCGCGTCGCCGCCCTCGTCACGTAGAGCCGCTCCATCGCCCTGGTGATGCCGACGTAGGCCAGCCGGCGCTCCTCGGCCAGCTCGCGCTCGTCGCCCATAGACCGCTCGTGCGGGAAGACGTTCTCCTCCAGGCCGGTCAGGAAGACGACCGGGAACTCAAGGCCCTTGGCGGTGTGCAAGGTCATCAGCGTGACCATGCCGCCGTGCTCCTCGCCTTCGGGGATCTCGTCCGCGTCGGCGACCAGCGAAACCTGCTCGAGGAACTCGGCCAGCGTGCCGCCCGGATTGCGAGCGTCGAACTCGCGGGCGACCGACACCAGTTCGGTCAGGTTCTCGATCCGGCTCGCGTCCTGCAGGTCGGACGATGCCTGGAGTTCGGCGACGTAACCGGTCCGGTCAAGCACGGCCTCGGTCAGGTCGCCGACCGGCGTGCCGGCCGCGGCCATCTCACGCAGCCCGGTCATCAGGTCGTTGAACCCCTCGATCGCGCGTGCGGAACGGGCTGCCAGCCCTGGCACGTCGTCGGGCCGGGCAAGGGCGGCCGCGAAGCTGATCTTGTCCCGGTTGGCCAGCGCGGCCACGTACTCCTCGGCCCGGTCACCGATGCCGCGCCGGGGGGTGTTGAGTACCCGGCGCAGCGATACCTCGTCGTCCTGGTTGGCCGTGAGCCGGAGGTATGCCAGCAAGTCCCGGACTTCCCGGCGCTCGTAGAACCGGACGCCGCCGACGACCTTGTACGGCAGCCCGGACCGGATGAAGACTTCCTCGAACACGCGGGACTGTGCGTTCGTGCGGTAGAACACCGCGACCTGACCGGGCGCCGCTTCGCCGGAATCGGCCAGCCGGTCGACTTCCTCGGCCACGAACGCTGCCTCGTCGTGCTCGCTGTCAGCCACGTAGCCGGTGATCGGCGGGCCGTCGCCGGCCTCCGACCACAGGTTCTTCGGGATCCGCCCGGGGTTGCGGGAGACTACCGCGTTGGCCGCCGCCAGGATGTTCTGAGTCGAGCGGTAGTTCTGCTCGAGGAGGATCACCCGCGCGCCGGCGAAGTCGCGCTCGAATTCCTCGATGTTCCTGATCGTGGCGCCGCGGAAGGCGTAAATCGACTGATCGGCGTCGCCGACGACGACTAGTTCGGCGGGTGCCTCGCCCCCTGACCCGGCTAGCTCGCGAACCAGCACATACTGCGCGTGGTTGGTGTCCTGATACTCGTCCACAAGGACGTGCCGGAAGCGCTCCCGGTACTCGGCAGCCACCTCGGGGAAGGCTTGCAGCAGGTTGACGGTGACCATGATCAGGTCGTCGAAGTCCATCGCGCCGGCCGCCACCAGCCTGCGCTGGTACTCCGCGTACGCCTCGCCGAGTGTCTTCTCCCGGTAACCGCTGGCCCGGCTCAGCACCGTCTCGTAGTCGATCAGCTCGTTCTTCAGGCTCGAGACCTGGTTGATGAGCCCCTTGGGCGGAAAGAACTTGGCATCCAGCTCAAGCTCCCGGCAGACCAGGGCCATCAGTCGCTGCGAGTCAGCCTGGTCGTAAATCGAGAAACTTGACGGGTAGCCGAACCGCCGCGCCTCCCGGCGCAGAATGCGCACGCACGCGGAGTGAAAGGTCATCAGCCACATCGACCGCGCTCGCGCGCCGGTCAGCGACGCAGCCCTGGCAGCCATCTCACCGGCCGCCTTGTTCGTGAACGTAATGGCGAGGATCTGGCTCGGCGCCACGTCGCGCTCGGCCAGCAGGTAGGCGATCCGGTGGGTGAGCACCCGGGTCTTTCCCGAACCCGCGCCGGCCACGATCAGCAGAGGGCTGCCCTCGTGCAAGACGGCAGCCCGCTGCTGCGGGTTCAGCCCGTCCAGGAGGGACTCGACAACCATCGCCGTCACGTCCCTAAGCCTAGGCGGTGCGGCCGACATCCGGGCGGCCCCGCGCCCGAGCCAGCTAAGGACGCCAGGCACCCGCGGCAGACTGTCAGCGCAGTCCGCGCGCGGGCCCCTGGCCTCGAGCCGCGGTAGTCCTTATACGTCCGGGACGAGTGTCGGAGTCGCCCTGGTCAGCGTCTCCTTGCGGAAGAACGCCGGGTGGACGATCCGCATGTACAGGAACACGAGCAGCCCCGCGATCCAGGACAAGAACACGATCACGAACACGCCGCCGATCACCCAGTGCAGGCCGGGCACCGTGAAGCTGGTGTAGGACGCTTCATTGGCGCTGTTCATGTCGTAGTCCAGCCACATGCTCCAGCCCCCGAGGAACCAGAGCATCAGTCCGCCGAGCAGCGGCAGGATGCCCTGCATCCACAGGTTGCGGGCGCTGCTGGTGAGGTTCTTCCGGTAGTACCAGGCGCAGGTGATGCCGGTGAGCCCGTAGTAGGTGGCGATGAACACGCCGCAACTTGTCACCGCGTCAGCGATCACCAGGCCGCCGGACATGTAGTTGAACGCGGCGTACAGCACGATCGAGATGCCGCCCATGACCAGCGTCGACACCGTCGGCGTCAGGTGCTTGCGGTGCATCTTGGCAAACGATGGGGGCAGTGCCTGGTAGGTCGCCATCGACAGCGTGGTCCTGGCGGTAGGCAGGATCGTGGTCTGCGTCGAGGCGGCTGCTGAGGAGAGCACCATCACCAGCAGCAGCCGGTAGAAGACGTTGCCGATCACCCCGGCGCCGAAGACCGCGTGACCGAGCACGGACAGTACGTCACCGGAGTTGGTCGGGTTTGCCAGGCCGATGCCCTTGGTCCCGATGCCGGCGAACGACTGCGCGCCGAAGATCGCAATGCCGTAGGTGACGACCAGGATGAGCGTGGACAGGATCGCCGACCGGCCAGGTGTTCTGGCGGAGTCCTTGGTCTCCTCATTGACCGACAGGGCGGTGTCCCAGCCCCAGTAGATGAACACCATGAGGATCAGCCCGGCGGCGAAGGCGCTGAACGAGAGGCCTGACGGGCTGAGCCAGTGCCAGCTCGGCTGGATTGACTCTGGCGGGTGATGGCCGGCACCGACGCGGACCAGCGCGACCACCGAAAGCACGATCAGCATGGTGATCTCGATGCTCAGGAGGGCCTTCTGGAAGTTCGCCGAGACCTCGATGCCGCGGTAGCAGATGTAGGTCATGAAGACGATCCACAGCACCCCGGTGAGCAGCACCCATCCGCTAGCCGGGTTCCTGCCGATGCCGTTGGCGTTGAACAGCAGGAAGATGTACTGCCCGGCTACCTGAGCCAGGCTCGCCATGACCAGGATGTCGGCCGCCACGATGGCCCAGCCGCCCGCCCAGCCGGTCTTAGGCCCGAACGCCCTGGTCGCCCAGGTGAATGTGGTGCCACAGTCCGGGTCGGCCTTGTTGAGCTCGCTGTAGCCAATCGAGGTCAAGATCATCGGCACGAACGCGAGGATGGCGACGAGCGGCGACTTGAGCCCCACCGCCACCACGACAAAGCCGAGCGTCGCAGCCAGGCTGTACGCGGGCGCAACGGACGCCGTCGCGATCACAGTGCTGGAGATCAGGCCAAGGGCACCAGCCTTGAGGCCCTTATCCCTCGATTCCTCTTGCTGCTGCTCGGAGGTAGTTGTGGCCATGGACCTTATCGTCCCCTCCCGAATTACCCGAACCGGATCATGTGTGCCTTAAGTCGGCAGTAACGCGTGCCCACTGAGAGTAACCGAGGGCTACGGAGTGCGTCTAAGCTTCCAACGGTTCTAGCATGCTTCGCGCCTGATAGCAACGGTTTCAGTTGTATTGTGTGCGAATCGCGACTGGTACCGTCGCAACATCCACCTGCGACAACGCTAGGATCGCTGCATGCGCATACTGCTCGTCGGGGCCGGCGGGGTAGGTACCGCCTTCGCCCGCATCGCCGCCCGCCGCCCGTTCGCCGAACTGGTCATCGCAGACTATGACCTGGCCAGGGCGCAGCGTGCCGCCACGGCCAAGGACGGCTACACGGCACTCCGGCTTGATGCCAATGACGAGGCAGCAACGGCGGCACTGCTGACCGAGCACCGCTGCGACGTGCTGATGAACGCAACCGACCCGCGCTTTGTCATGCCACTGTTCCGCGCCGCTCTCGCCGCCCGGGTGAACTACCTGGATATGGCGATGTCACTGTCGCATCCCGACCCGGCCGAGCCGTACGCAAAAACGGGCGTCAAGCTCGGCGACGAGCAGTTCGCCATGGCGGCGCAGTGGGAGCAGGCCGGAAAGCTTGCCCTGGCCGGGATCGGCGTCGAGCCCGGTTTGTCCGATGTGTTCGCTCGCTACGCCGCGGACCAGCTCTTCAGCGAGATCGACCAGCTCGGCGTGCGGGACGGGGCGAACCTGACGGTGGCCGGTTACGACTTCGCGCCTACCTTCTCCATCTGGACCACGATCGAGGAATGCCTCAACCCGCCGGTCGTCTGGGAGGCAGACCGGGGCTGGTTCACCACGCCGCCGTTCAGCGAACCGGAGACCTTCACCTTCCCGGCCGGAATCGGGCCGGTCGAGTGCGTGAACGTGGAGCACGAGGAGGTGCTCCTGATGCCGCGCTGGGTCAAGGCCAACCGGGTCACCTTTAAGTACGGCCTCGGCGACGAGTTCATCGATGTTCTGAAGACGCTGCACAAGCTCGGCCTCGACTCGACCAGGCCGGTCAGCGTCGGCGGCGCCAGCGTCTCGCCACGGGATGTCGTGGCCGCCTGCCTGCCCGACCCGGCCGGCCTCGGCGACCAGATGTCCGGCCTCACCTGCGCGGGTACCTGGGTCACCGGCACCGGGAAAGACGGAACGCCCCGCGAGGTGTACCTGTACCACGTGGCCGACAATGCCGAGACGATGGCCGGCTACGGCTCACAGGCAGTGGTCTGGCAGACCGCTATCAACCCGGTCGTCGCGCTTGAGCTCATGGATTCCGGCGCCTGGTCAGGCACCGGCGTGCTCGGTCCCGAAGCGCTGCCGCCGCAGCCGTTCCTTGACCTGCTGACCGACTACGGCTCACCGTGGGCGTGCGAGGAACGCACGCCGGCCGGAGCCTGACCGCGCGTTAACCCTGACCGCCAACAAGACAGCGCCATTCATAACCGGAACGGAGTCAACCGTGGCTAATGACCTCCAGAACTTTGTCGGTGGCCAGTGGACCGACTTGTCTTATGACAAGCGCGCAGACTTGATTGACCCGAGCACCGGCGAGGTATTCGCGACCGCCCCGGTCTCCGGCGAGGCCGAGGTGGCAGCGGCGGTTGCGGCAGCCGCCGACGCCTTCCCCGGCTGGCGCGACGCGACGCCGGCTGAGCGCAGCCTCGCGCTGCTGCGGATCGCCGACGCGATCGAGGCCAGGGCAGATGTCTTCGTCAAGGCAGAGTCGCAGAACACCGGCAAGCCGCTCGGCCTCACCGCATCAGAAGAAATCCCCCCGATGGTGGACCAGATCCGGTTCTTCGCTGGCGCCGCCCGGATGCTCGAAGGCCGGTCCGCAGGCGAGTACATGGCCGGGTTCACCTCGTTCATCCGGCGCGAGCCCATCGGCGTCTGCGCCGCCGTGACGCCGTGGAACTACCCGATGATGATGGCCGTCTGGAAGTGGGCGCCCGCGCTCGCGGCCGGCAACACTATGGTGCTCAAGCCGTCGGATACCACGCCCTATTCGACGCTGCTGATGGCCGAGCTGATGAGCGAGTTCCTGCCAGCCGGGGTGTTCAACGTGATCTGCGGTGACCGTGACACCGGCCGCGCCCTGGTGGCCAGCAAGGTGCCGCAGATGGTGTCCATCACCGGCTCGGTCCGGGCTGGCATGCAGGTGGCTGAGACGGCGGCGGCCGACCTGAAGCGAGTCCACCTCGAGCTCGGCGGCAAGGCGCCCGTCATCGTCTTCGACGACGCCGACCCGGAGAAGGCCGCGGAGGCGATCGCGATCGCCGGGTACTTCAATGCCGGCCAGGACTGCACGGCCGCGACGCGCGTGCTCGCTGGCCCGCGCATCCATGACGACTTCACCGCCGCACTCGCCGAGCAGGCTAAGGCGCAGGTGACGGACGGCCCGGACAATCCCGACGCCACCTACGGGCCGCTGAACAACGCCAACCAGCTGGACCGCGTCTCCGGGTTCGTCTCCAGGCTGCCCGACCATGCCCGCGTCCTGACCGGCGGCAACCGAGTCGGCGACAGGGGCTACTTCTACGCCGCCAGCGTCGTCGACGGCCTTGAGCAGAACGACGAGATCATCCAGAACGAGGTCTTCGGCCCGGTCATCACCGTGCAGAAGTTCAGCGACGAGGCCGAGGCGCTGCGCTGGGCCAACGGCACCCAGTACGGCCTCGCGTCCTCGGTGTGGACGTCAGACCACGGCCGGGCGATGCGGATGGCTCGCGCACTGGACTTCGGCTGCGTCTGGATCAACACGCACATCCCGCTCGTCGCCGAGATGCCGCACGGCGGCTTCAAGCACTCCGGCTACGGCAAGGACCTGTCCATGTACGGGTTCGAGGACTACACCCGGATCAAGCACGTCATGTCCGCGCTGGACTAGCCGACTCTCCGCTTCTCATGATCCGGGAGAGTTATCCACGCTCTGGCGTGGATAACTCTCCCGGATCATGGAACTGCCGAGCTAGCGCGAACCCCGGCGGGCACGGCGGCGCAAGCCGAAGATCACCAGGAGCACCGCGACGAGCGCTGCAGCGGCCGGAACGGCACGCTTGAGCACCGGCAATCCGGCCACATCGAGCAGGTCGATCGCGTCGTTGTCCGGCGGCTGCCAGGCAGTCGGCTCGCGCTGCACCGGCACCTGCACGGCAGGCGACTCATGCCTGGCCGGCCGCAGCGGCGTCACCTCAGCGAGATCCTCGCCAGCCTCACCGCCGTCCGCCGCCGCCTGATCCAGCGGAGCGCCGGCGTGCTTGCCCGCGGCCTGCTTCGCGCCGTTCAGGTCCGCTACCGACGCGCCGGGCAGCTGGGTTACCTCGTCCGGGCCAGCCGGGGCGGCAGGCGGAGCTCCGGGCCCGGCGGCTTCGGCCGACGCCAGCGTGAGGCCCCGGTCGGCGAGCTTGGCCTGAATGTCGGCCAGTGAAGCTGGACCGACGCCATCGATGGCCAGCAGTTGCTGACCCGTCCGCCGGGTGAGATCCCCGAGTGTCTGGATGCCGTCGTGACGCAGGCTGCTCCACGCCCTGGTGCTGAGGTTGAGCACGTCGATCGGCAGCGCCTCGTCTGGTGTGCTGTCGGTGAGGGCTACTACGTTCCCGTCCGAAGTTTCCTCGTCATCGGAGACATCAGCGGCCCCCGGAGCTTCGGCGGCCAGCATCGACGCCAGGTTGTCGGCGAAGATGCCGATCAGCCTCCCGCCGACCTCGGTCATGACGCCGCGGCCGAACTGGGCCGGCTTTCCGGTGACATTCAGCGTCGTATGCACCGTGACCAGGGTTTGGCCACCCTCGGACAGCAACCGGGAGTGCACCGAAGCCGCCGCTGTTCCCGCGCCACGGGTCTCTTTGCCGGACGCCTCAAGAGTGATCGCGCGCGCAGCCTGGTCCCGCTCGGTGAACTTCGCGGTACCTGCGTAGGTCATGGTGATCGGGCCGACCTTCACCTTGATCCGGCCGGAGATGTTGTCGCCTTCGACCTCGTCAAGGGTGGCGCCCGGCATGCACGGCGCCACCCGCTCGACGTCCAGGAGCACGTCCCACGCTCGCTCCACCGAGACCGGGACCGAGAATGAGTGCTCGAGCTCCATCTATCAGACTCCTGCCGCTGCCTCCAGAGCGCGCCCGGTCAGCACCCGCGCGAGATGTCGCCGGTAGTCCGGCGCTCCGTGCAGGTCCGCAGGCGGCTGCGTTCCCTCGTCCGCACCCGCGGCTGCTTCCCGCAGCGCCTGCGAGCTGGCCTGCGCCCCGGCGGCAGCCGCCTCAACGGCGGCCGCCCGGATCGGGACCGCGCCCATGTTGGTCAGCCCGACCCTTGCCTCGGCCACGTGGCCGTCGGAGCGCCGCACCAGCGCCGCGACGCCGACAATTGCCCACGCCTGCGCGGTCCGGTGGAACTTCTCATAACGATATCCCCAGTCGGTACCAAGCTTTGGCACCCGGATGCCCGTGAGTATCTCGCCGGGCTCAAGCGCCGTGGTCAGGTAGTCGACGAAGAACTCGGCCGCCGGGATCTCCCGGCCGCCCGCAGGACCTGCAGCGATCATGGTCGCGTCCAGTGCGAGCACCACCGCGGGCAGGTCACCAGCCGGGTCCCCGTGCGCTAGCGAGCCGCCGAGCGTTCCCCGGTGCCGGACGGCCGGGTCGGCGACGGTAGCGGCCGCCTCCGCCAGCAGACCGCAGTGCTCCGCGATGAGCGGATCGTGGACGACCTGGTAGTGCGTCGTCCGGGCACCGATCAGCAGGTGGTCACCGCCGTCGGAGACCCCGCGCAGCTCGTCCAGGCCGCCGACGTCGACCAGGAGCTCGGGGTAGGCGAGCCGCAGCCGCAGCAGCGGTAGCAGGCTCTGTCCGCCCGCGATTACCTTGGCGTCCTCGCCACCGCCGGCCAGCGCACTCACCGCGTCGCCGACAGACGATGGCCGGACATACTCAAACTTGGCCGGGATCATGCCGCGCCTCCGCTCTGCTCGCTACCCGCCTGGATCGCCCGCCAGACTCGCTCCGGCGTGCACGGCATCGTGATGTCATGCACACCGAAGGACCTGAGCGCGTCCACGATCGCGTTGACCACTGCTGGCGTCGACGCGATCGTGCCGGCTTCGCCGACGCCCTTGACCCCGAGCCGGTTGTTCGCCGGCGTCGTCGTCCGCTCGGTCTGGTACGACGGCAGGTCAGCCGCCGATGGCAGCAGGTAATCGGCCAGCGTCGTGGTGACCAGGTTGCCCTCGTCGTCGTAGACGCCCTCCTCATACAGAGCCTGCGCGATGCCCTGGGCGATTCCGCCGTGCACCTGGCCCTCTACGATCAACGGGTTGACCACCACGCCGACGTCGTCGACCGCGACGTAGCTGCGGATCTTCACGAACCCGGTCTCGGTGTCGACCTCGGTCGCGCACAGGTGCGTACCGTGCGGGAACGAGAAGTTGTCCGGGTCGTAGGTGGCGTCGGAGTCCAGTGACGGCTCGACGCCGTCCGGCAGCGCATGCGCCGCGAACGTGGCCAGCGCGATCTCCTGGATCGTCCTGCTCGCCTCCGGGTCGCCCCTGACCGAGAACCGTCCGCCGGAGAACTCCAGGTCGTCCGCGGAGGCTTCCAGCATCGCCGCGGCAATGATCTTGGCCTTGGCGACCACCTTGTCGCACGCGCCGACCAGGGCCAGGCCTCCGACCGCGAGCGAGCGCGAGCCGTAGGTGTCCATGCCCTTGGGCGAGACCAGCGTGTCGCCGTGCAGCACCCGGATGTCCTCGAACGGCACGCCGAGCTGGTCGGCCACGATCTGGCTCCAGGCTGTCTCATGTCCCTGGCCGTGCGCGCTGGAGCCGGTCACCACCTCCACCTTGCCGGTCGGCAGCATCCGGATCGAGGCCGATTCCCAGCCGCCCGCGCCGTACGACAGCGAGCCGAGTACCCGGGAGGGCGCAAGCCCGCACATCTCGGTGAAGGTGGAGATCCCGATGCCAAGCCGTACCTTGTCACCGCGTTCGTTACGCTGCCGCTGCTCCTCGCGCAGGACGTCGTAATCGAACAGCTCCTTGGCCTTCGCGGTAGCCGCCTCGTAGTTGCCCGAGTCGTAGGTGAGGCCGCAAATCGTGGTGTAGGGGAACTCCTCGTGCTTGATCCAGTTGCGTTCCCGCAGTTCCAGCGGCTCGATGCCGAGTGCGACAGCCAGCTCGTCCATGATCCGCTCGATCGCGAACGTCGCCTCCGGCCGGCCCGCGCCGCGATAGGCATCGGTCGGCATCTTGGTGGTGAAGACGCCGGTGCACTTGAACGAGTACGCGTCCATCTTGTAGATGGCCGGGAACATGAACGCCCCGAGCAGCGGCACGCCAGGCGTGACCAGCATGAGATAGGCGCCCATGTCGGCGAGCAGGTCGACCTCCAGGCCGCGGATCCGGCCGTCGGCATCGGCGGCGATCCTGATCTTCTGCCACTGGTCGCGGCCGTGGTGCACGGTCAGGTTGCCCTCGGTGCGGGATTCGGTCCACTTGACCGGCTTGCCGACCTTCCGGCCGATCAGCACGGCCAGCACTTCTTCCGCGGTGACCTGGAGCTTCGAGCCGAATCCGCCGCCCACGTCCGGAGCGATCACGCGCACGTTCTGCTCGGGGATGCCGAAGAACGCCGACAGCGCGAACCTCAGCACGTGCGGGATCTGCGTAGCCGACCACAGCGTCACTTCGTCTGCGATCCACTGCGCCACGACCGCTCGCGGCTCCATCGCGCACGGGATCAGCCGTTGCTGCCGGTAGTTGCGCTCCAGCACGACCGGCGCGTCGCGGAACGCGGCGTCCATGTCGCCGTTGGCGAACACCCACTCATAGCTCTTGTTGCCAGCCTCGTGCACTTTCGGCGAGCCCTCGTCCAGCGCTGTGCGGATGTCCAGCACCGGAGGCAGCGGCTCGTAATCCACGTCGATCGAGGCGAGCGCATCCGCCGCGGCATAGCGATCACGTGCGACCACGACAGCTACCGCTTCGCCAACGTAGCGGACCTCGTCGACCGCCATCGGCGGGTGCGGCGGGATGACGATGTCCGGCGTCACCGGCCAGGCGCACGGCAGGCTGCCTTGCTCGGCGGCGAAATCCGCCCCGGAGAAGGCAGCGATCACGCCAGGCTGGCCGAGCGCGCCGCTGACGTCGACCCGGCTGATCTTCGCGTGCGCGTACGGGCTGCGCAGGAATGCCAGGTGCAGCATTCCGGGCAGCCTGATGTTGTCGGTCCAGTTGGTCTGACCGGTGATGAGCTTGGCATCTTCCTTGCGCAGCCGTGCCTTGCCGAGTTCGGCGGCCGGGGCGTCAATAGTCGCGGTCACTGGGCCACCGCCGATTCCGACGCGCGCTTGACGGCGCGGACGATGTTCTCGTAGCCGGTGCACCGGCAGAGGTTGCCCTCCAGGCCGTCCCGGATCTCCTCTTCGGTCGGATGCGGATTATCCCGAAGCAGGTCTGTGGCCGCCATGATCATGCCAGGGGTGCAATAACCGCACTGCAGCGCATGCTCCTCATGGAATGCACGCTGCACCGGGTGCAACTCGCCGTTGGCAAGGCCTTCAATCGTCGTTACGTCCGACCCGTCCGCCTGGACGGCGAGAACTGAGCAACTCTTGACCGACTGCCCGTCCATGAGGACCGTGCATGCACCGCAGTTCGAGGTGTCGCATCCGATTGGAGTACCGGTCTTGCCGACAACTTCTCTCAGGTAATGCACGAGCAGCAGGCGGGGTTCGACTTGGTCGGAGTACTTAACGCCGTCAACCGTGACGGTGATGTGCGCCATTCGCTGACACCTCCGGGGACATGGCAAATTCGCCTTAGCCAAACCTAGGCCGGCAGCCCGCGCCGCACCAGTCCCTCGTGTCGCAATTAGCGAAGCGTCGTCTTGTCACGCATCCGGGCGCTAGCCGGTCTGGACGACCTGGAATGCCTCGGCAAGCCGCCCGTCAGGCAGCCCGGCCTGCGCCGCAGCCCGGCTCAGCCAGCCGCGCAAGAACTTCTCCAGCCCGTCCGGGTCGCCGATCTGGCTCACGTGGCTGCGCAGTGCCGCTAGCTTGCGCGGGAAGGTGTCAGTGATATCGACATAGGTCGTGGGCGCGGGGCTGGCGGAAATCCACACCTCACCGACGGTCCACGGCTCGAGCTTCTCGTCGGCGAGCAGCTCCGGGAATGCGAACGGGTTCCGCGAGTCCGGATAGACGGCGTCCAGTGCGGCCGCGCCGACGGCCCGATGGTCCGGGTGGCTGGCGCCCATGCGGGCGTAGTTGCGCTCCGGCGACGGGCACACGACCCGGTCCGGGCGCAGCAGCCTGATGACCCGTGCCAGGTCCCGGCGCAGCGCGATCGTAGCCTCCACGCGGCCGTCCGGATAGCCGAGGAAATGCAGGTCCGTCACACCCACTTGCTTGGCGGCCGCAGTCTGCTCCGCCTGCCTGATCGCCGCCATGTCGGCGCGGGTAACCGACGGATCGGAGCCACCAGCATCACCGTTGGTGACGACGCAGTAGCTCACCTCGAGGCCGGCGTCGGTCCACTGGGCGACCGTCCCGGCCGCGCCGAAGTCGACGTCGTCAGGATGCGCGGTGATCACCAGGACCCGGCTGACCGCCGGCTGCCCGGCCTCCGGCTGTTCTGTCTGTTCCTCAGGCACCATCCGATCCTAAGGTGGCGTCAGCGCATGCGCGGCCGGCGGCCAGTGTTACCGGGCGCCGGGCAGGGTACCGGGTGATCAATCAGACACTCAGCTAGGGTGGATGCTGTGACGACCTTCTCGGCAGATCGGTCATATGCACAGACTTTGGACGCTGCGGATCAGCTCGCAACGTTCCGTGACAGGTTCGTCCGGCAGGACCGTGAGCTGATCTACCTGGACGGCAACTCCCTCGGTCCGCTGCCAGTGCGCACCCAGGCGCGCATCGCCGAGGTCGTGGACCAGGACTGGGGCGTCGGCCTGGTCCGGTCCTGGGACAAGTGGATCCAGCTGCCGAGGCAGGCCGGTGACATGGTGGGCGAGCACCTCGTCGGCGCGGCGCCCGGCCAGGTGACCGTCTGCGACTCCGTCACGATCAACCTGTACAAACTCGCCTGGGCGGCACTGGATGCGCGGCCCGGCCGGGACGTCATCATCACCGACGACGACAACTTCCCCACCGACCGGTACGTCCTGCAGGGCATCGCAGCGCAGCGCGGCTGCGAACTGCGCACCATCCACACTGACATGGACGCCGGAGTCAGCGTGGAGACGCTCGCCGAAGCACTGGACGACCGGGTAGCGCTCGTGGAACTGTCGCACGTCGCTTACCGCAGCGGCGCGCTTGCCGACATGGCCGGGCTCACCGAGCTTGTGCACGAGGAAGGCGCCCTGATGCTCTGGGACCTGTGCCACTCGGTCGGTGCAGTGCCGGTCGAACTCGACGCGTCCGGCGCTGACCTGGCAATCGGCTGCACGTACAAGTACGTGAACGCCGGCCCGGGCGCGCCGGGGTTCCTCTACGTCCGCGAGGATCTGCAGTCGCTGCTGCGACAGCCGATCTGGGGCTGGTTCAGTCAGCACGACCAGTTCGCCATGGGCCCGCGCTATGATCCGGCCCCCGGCATCGACTCGTTCCTCACCGGCACGCCGAACATCATCGGCGCGGTCGCGGTCGAGGAAGGAGCCCGGCTCATCGGCGAAGCCGGGCTGCCCGCCCTGCGAGCGAAGAGCGTTGAGATGACCAGCTACCTCATCGCGCTCGCCGACGAGTGGCTGGCGCCGCTTGGGTTCACGGTCGCCTCACCACGCGAAGCCGCGCGCCGCGGCGGTCATGTCACCTTGCGCCATGACGATGCCTTGCCAATCAGCCAGGCGCTGATCAGGGCCGGCGTCGTGGGCGACTACCGGACGCCTGACCGGCTCAGGCTCGGCCCCATCCCGCTCACCACAAGCTTCACCGAGGTATTCGACGCACTCGACCGGCTGCGCGAAATCACAGCGACGAAGTCCTACGCCGACATCCCGCTCGAACAGCAACGGGTTACCTGATCCCGGTACGCGCACTCCGGCCGCGCGGGAAATTGACGCACCCTATGTCAGATCTTTAGGCTCCGGAAGGTGCCGCGATACGGGCAGATCGACGCCGATTACAGCAAGCAGCTGAGATCGACTCCGACCGACGGGCCCATTTACATGCTGGGCCTGGAGAAATTCCGGCCCGATATCGAGCACGGCTCAGTTCGTGCAATGCCACACCGCGAAGCCGGCCTCTTTTACGCTCCGATCCCGTTGCTGGCCGCTGCCGGAGCAGCGCTGTGCTTTGCCGCCGAGGTTGTCGCGAGCGCTGGCGGCTGGGACCGTGTCGCAGTGATCGGCTACGAGTCAAGGAAGTCGTTCGTAGAACTTGCCTACGAGCCAGAGTTCCTGGAGTGGCACACCGCCAAGGAACTGCGCCTGGAACGCTCGGTAGTGATGGGGATGCTGCCGGCCGGTCACCTGCCCGGCCCGGCCAGCTCGGGCCGGATCCTGCTGGAGGCATGGGCGGGGCCCGCGCCAGCCCTCCTGGCCGGAGGACCTGCCACGGTCTTCGACGTCGAGGGCACGCTCGTCGGCGATGGCAGGCGGTGGACCGGAGCTCGCTTCACCCCCATCGAGCCAGGTACCTCGCTGCCGCTTCGTGCCGCCGCGCCGGGGTACCAGGCCCTGCTGCTCGAACCGACGATCGAACGCTGGCGCTGGCCGTGACGGCGACGGCGATAAGCGACTGGCCGCGCTGCTGGCCGGCGTTCGCGGGTTTCCGCGTGACCAGGGGAGTGAGTTGTTCGCGACCGGGCTGAGCGGCGGGCCCGCGGTGCTGCTGCCGGCTGCCGACGTGCTGTGCTCGGTTGAGCCCTACGATCTGCTCCGCCGCGAATCAGGCTTGTCACCAGCAGCGACCGCCGCCACGCTGGTAGCAGCCCTCACCGCGATGCTCACCGGAGATGCCGATGCCAGCTAGCGCCAGTGCCGAGCCTGGCACGGCCGTCGACTTCCATTTCGACATCATGTGCCCGTGGGCTTATCAGGCGTCGTTGTGGATCCGGGACGTTCGCGACCAACTCGGGCTCGATGTGCGCTGGCGATTCTTCAGCCTCGAGGAGATCAACCGAGCACCAGGCAAGAAGCACCCCTGGGAGCGGGAGTGGTCCTACGGCTGGTCGATGATGCGGATCGGCGCGCTGCTCCGCCGGATGGAGCCGGGCCTGCTCGATCAGTGGTATCTGGCCGCGGGCACCGCGCTGCATGTGGACGGACGCAAGCCGCACCGCCGGGAAGTAGCCGAGGAACTGCTCGCGCAACTGGGGCTCGATCCGGGCCTTGTCGGCCAGGCCATCGATGACCCGAGCACGAGCGACGACGTGCATACCGATCATGAGCGGGTCGTCAGCCTCGGCGGCTGGGGAGTTCCGACGCTGGTGTTCGGCGCCGACCGGGCGCTGTTCGGGCCTGTCCTGATCGAGCCGCCGGCCGGCGCCGCCGCTGTCCGCCTCTGGCAGCTGATGGCGGGCTGGCTGGAATTCCCTAACCTCTATGAGGTGCAACGACCGAAGAGCCAGCACGACCTGACAGCGATCGCCAGCACGTTCCGGCCCTATCTGGAGGCACGGGACTGGATCACCATTCAGAAGGAGACGCCGTGACCGACCTGGCCACCATCCGGACGTCGCTTGAACAGTGCTTCGACGCCGTCGAGTCGCTGTCGTCGCGGCTGACCAGCGACCAGTGGCAGGCGCAGTCGCTCTGTCCGGACTGGGACATGCGCGGGGTCGTCACGCACCTCGGCATGATGGAGCGGGTCATGACCGGCTGGCTGCCGGCCAGAGCCGAGGATGTGCCGCCGCTGGACCGGATCGGGCCGTACCACGAGGAGACAGGGGCCCTCGACGACAAAGCGTTCGCGACGCGGATCGCCGATATCTTTACCGCGCGGCGGACTGACCTGTCCGGGTTGCAGCCAGAGGATCTGGACAGGCCCTCGTGGTCCCCGATCGGGCCGCGGAGCTACGGCGGTTTCCTCCAGATGCGGATCTTCGACTTCTGGGTGCACGAGCGCGACATCACCACGCCGCTCGGCTGGCCGTCCGACGATGGCGGAGCCCGCGCCGAGATCGCCCTCGGCCAGGTCGAGAGCTCGATCGGCTTCATCGTCGGCAAGAAGGTTGGCCTGCCTGACGGGTCCAGCATCGTGTTCCACCTGACCGGCCCGGTTGTCCGCGATCTCTGCGTGGTCGTCGACGGCCGTGCCAAGGCAGTCGACCACGTGGACCGGCCAGACGTGGAACTGACGACGGACACGGTCACGTTCATTCAGCTAGCGTCCGGCCGGATCGACCCGCAGGCGCAGATCGACGCCGGCAAGGTGAGCTGGACCGGCAGCGACGAACTGGGCAACCGGGCCGCCCGCAACCTCCGGTTCACCATCTGACTCAGCCCGCTGACAGTCGCGCTAAACTTAGTTGCCGAGAAGCAACTAAGTGACCGGAGGGCTCAGCAGACGTGGCGCGAACCATCAGCGGCAGCACCTCCGACCGCGGGTTCTGGCGGTCCACATTCTCGTCGCTGAGGGTCCCTAACTACCGGCTGTACTTCACCGGCCAGTCGATCTCGCTGGCGGGCACGTGGATGCAGATGACAGCCCAGTCCTGGCTGGTGCTGGTGCTGACGCAGTCGAGCACCGACCTCGGCCTGGTAGTCGCGCTGCAGACGCTGCCGGTGCTGCTGCTCGGGCCGTACGGCGGCGTCGTCGCCGACCGCGTCGACAAGCGCAAGCTGATGATCGGGCTGCAGACCGCGATGGGCTGCCAGGCTCTGGTACTCGGGCTGCTGACCGTGCTTGGCGTCGTCAGGTTCTGGCAAGTCTGCTTGCTCGCGGTAGTCCTGGGGCTGAACAACGCCTTCGAGAACTCGGCCCGGCAGGCATTTGTCCGCGAGATGGTCGGCAAGGACGAGTTGCGCAACGCCATCACGCTCAATTCGGTCACGGTGAACGCGGCTCGCGCGGTCGGCCCGGCGATCGGCGGCGTCCTCATCGCTACCGTCGGGGTCGGAGTGTGCTTCCTGGCCAACGCCGCGAGCTTCGTCGCAGTGGTCACCTCACTGCTCATCATGAACACCCGCTCGCTCCAGCCCAGCCCGCCCGCGCCGCGCGCTCGCGGCCAACTGCGCGAAGGGCTGCGCTACGCGGCCCGGACACCGAATATCGCGGTTCCGCTCGCCATGATGGGCCTTGTCGGAATGCTCGCCTACGAATTCCAGGTGTCGATCCCGGTGCTGGCAAAGCACACCTTTCACGGCGGCTCAGAGGCCTATGGCTTCCTCACTGCCGCGATGGGCATCGGCGCGGTCATCGGCGGACTGTTCACTGCCGCACGCGGGCGGACCGGGCTCCGGTCGATGATCATCGCCGGCACCGGCTTCGGGGCAGCCATCATCGTCTGCGCCTTCTCGCCGGTCATCGGCGTTGCCTACGCCGCGATGCTGTTCGTCGGCTGGGCGAGCGTCTCGTTCATCGCGATCGGCAACTCGACGATCCAGCTTGCCTCCGATCCGAACATGCGCGGCCGGGCGATCGCGCTCTGGCAGGTCGCGTTCCAGGGCACCACTCCGATCGGGGGCCCGCTGATCGGCTGGATCATCGACCAGAGCAACCCGCGCGTCGGCCTGGCCGTCGGCGGAATCTCCTGCCTGGTAGCCGCAGCAGGCGGATACCTTCTGAGCCGCCGCTATCGCGACCGCGCGAACGGCAAGGGCAGCGGCCAGCCCATCGAGACCGCGACCGACGAAGATCCCGCCGACCAGCCCGCCAGCGCACTGGGCAACGCCGCGGTCAGAGCTCAGCCCTGAGCCGCGAGGTCCAGCTACTCCCACTCAATGGTGCCGGGCGGCTTGCTGGTGATGTCCAGCACCACGCGGTTGACCTGCGGCACCTCGTTAGTGATCCGCGTCGAGATCGTGGCCAGCACCTGCTCAGGCAACCGCGCCCAGTCCGCCGTCATGGCGTCCTCGCTGGTCACCGGCCGGAGCACAACCGGGTAGCCATAGCTTCTGCCGTCACCCTGGACGCCAACTGACCGGACGTCGGCCAGCAGCACCACCGGGCACTGCCAGATCTGCCGGTCCAGGCCCGCCGCGGATAGCTCAGCGCGAGCGATCGCGTCCGCCGCCGACACGATCGCCAGCCGCTCCGCCGTCACCTCGCCGACGATCCTGATGGCCAGGCCGGGGCCAGGGAACGGCTGCCGCCAGACGATCTCGTCCGGCAGGCCAAGCTCGGTGCCGACCTGCCGGACTTCGTCCTTGAACAAATCGCGCAGCGGCTCGACCAGCTCGAACTTCAGGTCCTCCGGGAGCCCGCCGACGTTATGGTGCGACTTGATGTTGGCGGCGCCGGTACCGCCGCCAGATTCCACCACGTCCGGATACAAAGTTCCCTGGACCAGAAACGGGGCAGCATCGCTCTCGCCAGCTATCTCCCTGGCCGCCTGCTCGAACGCCCTGATGAACTCCCGGCCGATGATTTTTCGTTTCTGCTCCGGATCAGCCACCCCGGCGAGCGCAGCCAGGAAGGCACCGGCCGCGTCGACGACCTTGAGCTCGACGCCGGTCGCGGCGACGAAGTCCTTCTCGACCTGCTCGGCCTCGCCAGACCGCAGCAGCCCGTGGTCGACGAAGACGCAGGTCAGCCTGGAGCCGATGGCGCGCTGAACGAGCGCTGCGGCAACTGCCGAGTCCACGCCGCCGGACAGCCCGCAGATCGCGCGGCCGTCGCCTACCTGGGCCGCGATCCGCTCGGTTTGCTCCTCGATGACGCCGCGCATGGTCCAGGTCGGCTCGCACCCGGCGGCTGCCAGGAAGCTGCGGAGCATGGCCATCCCGTGCGCAGTATGCAGGACCTCGGGATGGAACTGCATTCCGTAGAGCCGGCGGTCCGGCGCCTCGGCCGCCGCTACCGGGGTACCCGCCGTCGTCGCAGTGATCGTGAATCCGGGCGGCGCTTCCGCGCAGGTGTCGCCGTGCGACATCCAGACCCGCTGCTGCGGAGGCAGCCCGCCGAGCAGTACCCCGGTATCAGCCGCAGTGCGAAGGTCGGTTGCCCCGTACTCCCCCGTTCCGGTATGGACGACCTTTCCGCCGAGATCGCGGACCATGAGCTGGAATCCGTAGCAGATGCCGAGGATCGGGACTCCGGCACTCAGCAGGCCGGCCGGGGCTGGCGGGGCACCTTCTGCGTAGACCGAGGAGGGGCCGCCGGACAGGATGACGGCGGACGGCCGGAGCGCCAGCATCTCCGCAGCGCTCAGGGAATGGGGCACGACCCGCGAGTAGACGTGACACTCGCGGACCCGGCGCGCGATCAGCTGGGCGTACTGGGCGCCGAAGTCCACCACCAGGACAGGCCCCGATTCGAGCCCGTGATCCCGATCAGTCATGCAGGCGAGTTTAGTTGGCGGTGGCGGCTGTGCCCGGTTCCTTGTCCTCGGCTGGTGCTGCCGGGCTGACCAGGACTCTGGAGATCCGGCGGCCGTCCAGCTGGGTCACCGTCAGCTTCCGGCCGGCCACCTCGGCCGATTCACCGCTCTCCGGCAGGTGACCGAGCGCCGCGAGCAGGTAGCCGGCCACCGTCTCGTACGGCCCTTCGGGCAGCTCCAGGCCAGTCTGCTCGGCGAATTCGTCCAGATTCAGCAACCCGTCGACCTCGAGCTCGCCGCCGTGAAGCTGCCGCGGGTGGCTGGCCTCCTCGTCGTACTCGTCCTGAATGTCGCCGATCAGCTCCTCGACAAGATCTTCCAGCGTCACGATCCCGGCAGTGCCGCCGTATTCGTCCACCACTATCGCTAGGTGCGCCCGGTCCCTGCGCATCTCCGACAGCGCGGACAGCACCATCTTGCTGATCGGCAGGAACTTGACCGGCCGGCAGACCTCGCCGACCTGCCGGGACCCAAGCTGGCCCCGGCTATCCAGCAGGTCGCGCGTGTGCACGAAGCCGATCACGTCGTCGTAGGACTCCTGGTAGACCGGGAATCTGGAGTACCTGGAATGCTCGGTGGCCGCCACCGCCTCGGCCAGCTGCATCGCCGCGGGCAGGAATTCCACCTCGGTACGCGGCACCAGCACCTCCCGGATCTGGCGCTTCCCGGCGTCGAAGACCTCACTCACGATGTGCCGCTCGTCCGGGCTGAGCGCCTGGTGACCAGCCACCAGGTCGCGGAGCTCCTCGTCGGTCATCACCCCGCGAGCCTCTGCCGGGTCGCCGCCGAGCAGCCGGACGACCAGGTTCGTCGACTTCGACAGCACCCAGACCACTGGCCTGGCCAGCATCGACAGCCGGTCGACAACCGGGCCGGCCACCAGGGCGACCCGCTCGCTTCGCTGCAGGGCCAGCCGCTTGGGCGCTAGCTCGCCGAAGACCAGGGTGAAGAACGAGATGACCAGCGTCACCGCGATCAGGGCGACCGGGTCGGCCACATCCCGCGGCATGAGCTTGCTGAGCTTGTCACCGAGCCGGTCGGACAGCAACGCGGCGCCGAAGGCGCCGGACAGCAGCGTTGCCACGGTGACGCCGATCTGCACCGAGGACAGGAACCTGTTGGGATCCTGGGCCAGTTTGGCTGTGCGCTGGCCCCGCTTCCCGTGCCTGCCGAGGGCACGAACCTGCCCTTCTCGCAACGACACCAGAGCCATCTCGGCAGCAGCGAAAAAGCCGCCGATCAAGATCACGGCGAGGACGAGGAGAATATCCCAGCCGACGCCATTCACGTCCGGATCCCCGACCCTCGCTGATGTGGCTTGCGCGAAGCTGCCGTCCCCCGCGTCTGGCAGCAGCCGGAACCCGGCCGCGCGGTAGTTTGCAACAGTCTATGCAGTCTGCCCGCAGCAACGAGCCGTACTCGCTTAGCCTGACCGGGCGGCGTCGCATGGTTGCCGCAATGGCGAAGACTTTTCGGTCTATACAAGTATCGTCGGTTATGACCCGGTAATGCAGTTGAAGGACAGGTGGGCACGTGGCTGGTGTGTACGACGAGGCCGTCGCGATCGGGGCTGAGCTGACTGAGCTCCGCAGGGCAATCCACGCGGAGCCAGAGATCGGCCTCGACTTGCCGCGCACCCAGCGCAAGGTGCTCGACGCGCTGGCAGGGCTGCCGCTAGAGATCAGCCTGGGGACGGGCCTGAGCTCGGTTACCGCTGTGCTGCGCGGCGGCCAGCCCGGCAAGACCGTCCTGCTGCGCGCCGATATGGACGCCCTTCCGGTGACCGAGCGATCCGGCATGCCGTATGCGTCACAGACTGACGGCGCGATGCATGCCTGCGGCCACGACCTGCACACCGCGATGCTGTGCGGAGCCGCAAAGGTGCTGTCAGCGCGCTCCGCTGACCTGGCCGGGAACGTGATCTTCATGTTCCAGCCGGGTGAGGAGGGGCCGGGCGGCGGCCGGATCATGGTCGACGAGGGCGTGCTGGACGCGGCTGGCGACCGGCCGGTCGCGGCGTACGCTCTGCACGTCGCGTCCGGCTTGCTGCCGTTCGGGCTGTTCGCCAGCCGGTCCGGCACCATCATGGCGGCTGCGGACACGCTGCACGTCACGGTGCACGGTCGCGGCGGGCACGGCTCGCAGCCGCATCGGGCAGCGGACCCGGTGCCGGTCGCGTGTGAGATCGTTCTCGCCCTGCAGACGATGGTGACCAGGCAGTTCGACGTGTTCGATCCGGTCGTGCTGACCGTCGGAACGTTCCACGCTGGCACCGCCGACAACGTGATCCCGGACGACGCGCACTTCGTGGCCACCATCCGGTCGTTCTCGCCGCACGCAAGGGACGCCGTCCAGAAGGCTGCGCCGAGGACGGCCGTCCAGGTCGCGGCGGCCCACGGACTGACCGCGACAGCGGAGTTCCGCGACGGCTACCCGGTCACCATCAACGACGCGACCGAGCTGGCGTTCGCCGAGCAGACCCTGGCTGGCCTGCTCGGCGACGGCCGTTACTTTGCCGCGCCCGACCCGCTGACCGGCTCAGAGGACTTCTCCTACGTGCTTGAGCAGGTACCGGGCGCGTTCCTGATGCTCGGCGCGTGCCCGCCTGACGCCGATCCGTTCGCCGCGCCGTTCAATCACTCCGCCGAAGCAGTGTTCGACGACGCGGTGCTGCCGGACGGCACGGCGCTGTACGCCGAGCTCGCCCTGGAGCGACTGGCGCAGGCCGCGGGGGCCTAGCGCCCGGCACGGTTGCCGGCGGTCGCGGGTTACAGGCTAGCGACGTCTGCCTGCTTGGCCCGGACGGCGTCTGCGGCTTCACGCAGCGAGGCTCGTTCAGGCTCGGTCAGATCACGCTCAACCACCCGCCGGACGCCCTCGCGGCCGAGCTCGGCCTCGACGCCGAGATAGACGCCGGAGATGCCGTACTCGCCGTCGACCCAGGCGCAGACCGGCATGACCGCACCCGCATCTTCGGCCACTGCCCTGGCCATCCGGGCCGCAGCGGCCGAGGGCGCGTAGTACGCCGAGCCAGTCTTCAGTAGCGCCACGATCTCTGCGCCGCCGTTACGGGTGCGCCCGACCAGCTGATCGATGTCCGCCGCCGGGAGCAGATCGGCCAGCGGCTTGCCGTCGACCGTGCAGGCCGACGGCACCGGCACCATGGTGTCGCCGTGCGAGCCGAGAGTCAGCGTCCGGACGGAGCCGACCGGCACGCCGAGGCGGTCGGCGACGAAGTAGCTGAACCGGGCGGTGTCCAGCATTCCGGCCTGGCCCATCACGCGGCGTGCCGGGAACCCGGACACCTTGGCCGCCAGCGCCGTCATCTCGTCCAGCGGGTTGGAGACCACGATCAGCACCGCATCGGGCGCGTGCTTGACCACCTGCTCGGTAACGTTCCGCACGATCTTGGCATTGACGCCGATCAGGTCCATGCGGCTCATGCCCGGTTTACGGGGCAGGCCAGCGGTGATCACGACGATCGCCGAGCCGGCGATTGCCTCGTAGCCTTCGCCGGACGCCCCGGTCGTCTGGCCAGTG
>Ga0335073_10000840_pt1 | contig 40274 bp, 32 predicted proteins | sample Lox_Sample_22_FD_207093 | JGI IMG/M metagenome (GOLD analysis project Ga0335073, IMG submission 207093) | Soil microbial communities from Loxahatchee National Wildlife Refuge, Florida, United States - Lox_Sample_2.2 | ecosystem: Environmental > Terrestrial > Soil > Wetlands | place: USA... | reverse complement strand
TGACCGCCAGCCTTGAGCGGCTCAAGGCCGGCGGCCCGCTGTACGTGTGGGACGGGTCCGAGGACGTGTACCTGGGCGTGGTGCCGCGGCGCGGATCGCGAGTGCGCTGGTACCGGGGCACGAACCGGTTCGCCAGCCACATCATGAACGCGTTCGACGACGGGCGGCACGTGTACATCGACACGCCTGTGGGCGCCAAGTCGGCGTTCCCGTGGTTCCCCGACATCACCGGCGCCCCGTTCGACCCGCAGATGGCGAGCGCGCAGCTGTCCCGGTGGACGATCGACACGCGAGCCGACCCCGATCCCGGCGACGGGGCGACGGCGTTCGAGCAGCGCCGGCTCACCGACTGCTCCGGCGAGTTCCCGCGCACCGACGACCGGTGGGCCACGAAGGGGTACCGGTTCGGGGTCATCAACCTGGTGGACATACCGGGCCAGCGGCCTGACGACCGGCTGCCCGGGTTCCGGTGGCTCGCCTCGATCGACCCGACGACAGGGGACATGCGGACCCGGTTCGCCGGGCGGGACTCCACGGTCCAGGAGGCGATCTTCGTGCCGCCAGGCGTCGACACGCCCAACGGCCACGGATATGTCATGCAGCTGGTCGACCGGCACGCGACAGGGAGCACCGACCTGCTGATCCTTGACGCGCAGCACATTGACGCCGAGCCAGTGGCCACGCTGAAGATCCCGATCAGGATGCCAGGCGGCCTGCACGGCAACTGGGTGACACCTGACCAGCTAGCAACTCGCGCCGGATGACGAGGAGGCCTACATGTCACTGCAGGACAAGATCGCCGAGCTAGAGCACAGGCTCGGGATCGTCGAGGATGAGCTCGCCGTCCGCAGGCTGCAGCACGCCTACGGCTATTACCTTGACAAGTGCTATTACGACGAGGTCGTCGACCTGTTCGATGAGGACGGCGAGGTCATCTTCATCGGCGGCGTCTACAAGGGACGCGCCGGGATCGCCCGGCTGTACACCGGCCGGTTCCGCGGCCGGTTCACCGAGGGGCACAACGGGCCGCAGTTCGGCCGGCTCCTCGACCACCCGATGCTGCAGGACGTCGTGCACGTCGATCCCGGCAGGCGCACCGCGTACGCCAGGTTCAGGACGCTGATGCAGGCCGGCACCCACGAGCTGGTCGCGTCTGAGCAGGTGCCGGTCCGGCAGTGGTTCGAGGGCGGGGTGTACGAGAACATCTACAGCAACACCGGCGGCGTCTGGAAGATCAAGAAGCTGTTCTACCGCGCGTTCTGGCACGGGACGCTGGAGGAGGGCTGGGCGCACACGCGGCCGGATTATGTGCCGAACGCCAGCGAGGTTTACCCCGACGACCCCTATGGCCCCGACGAGCTGCTCGAGAACGCGCCGCGGCTGTGGCCGGAGACGACCACCCTGCCGTTCCACTACAAGCATCCGGTCACCGGCAAGGAATTCGTCCCCGACTCGTGGGGCGCGTTCCCTGAAGGATGAGCCTCGGTTAGCGCCCGGTGATCCGGCGTCCGGTGATCCGCTCGGGCACGATCCGCACGTAGACGTCGCGCGGCCCGCCGGCCCACGGCGCGGTCCGCACTTCCTCGCGCACGTGCCGCAGTTCGCCGGTCTGCAGAACCCGGTGCGCCTGCCCGCGCACGAGCACGCTCCAGCCCTGGCAGAGCACCTCGTCCAGATGGTCGACCTCGAACGCCGCCCGGTCGTCGCCGTGCGTCTCGACCAGCGTGCCAGGGGCGGTCCTGATCACGATCGACCCGTTGATGACCGTGAAGTTCACCGGCAGCACCACCGGGCCCGAGGCGGTGCTGAACGCGATCCGGCCTACCCCGCCCGGCTCGATCAGCCGGCGGCATTCGGCGGGCGTCAGCTTCGCGATGACGGGCGACTCCTGCAGCCCCCGCGCGCCGAGCCCGGGCGGCACCTCCGTGCCGGCGCCGAGGAGCGCGGCCGGCGTGGTCTGCAGCGCCGCCGCGAGCCGGCGCAGCACCGCGGCGCTAGGGGAAGCCGGGTACCTTTCCAGGTACTCCAGGTACCGGGTGCTGATCGTGGCGCGGGCGGCCACCTGCGCCGTGCTCAGCCGCAGTTCGGTGCGCCGCCGCGCGATGCGCTTGCTCAAGTCGCCAGGATCAGGCGGCGACGGCCAGCCCAGCTCGGCCACCCGCGCGGGCTGACCTGGCTGCGCTTGCCGCTCCTGCTCCGGCCGTGCGTAGACGCTCATGGACTTCTCCTCGCTCGGTCCTGTACGCACAGACTGCGCCGCGCGCAGCCGCCGCGGGCAGGGCCGAAAGGCCCTAACACCGGCGCCTCGCCGAGCCGCAAGAGAAAGCGAAAGTAGGGGGCGACGTCACGTCCCGTTCGGAATAATGGTCGGGTGCGCTTTTACGCGGACCTGCATATTCATTCGAGATACTCCCGTGCGTGCAGCAGGGACTGTGACCTGGAACACCTGGCCTGGTGGGCCGGGCGCAAGGGGATCACCGTCGTCGGGACCGGCGACTTCACCCATCCGGCGTGGGCGCAGGAGCTCGCGGAGAGCCTCGTCCCCGCGCCGTCAGAGCCGGGCCTGTTCCGGCTGCGGCCCGAGCTCGAGCAGGCGGTTCTCGCCCGGCTGCCCGCTGCCTGCCGGACGCCGGTCCGGTTCATGCTGTCGTCGGAGATCTCGACGATCTACAAGCGCGACGACCGCACCAGGAAGGTGCACCACCTGCTCTACGCCCCGTCGCTGGCGGCGGCCGGCGAGATCACGCGGAGCCTGGCGAAGATCGGTAACCTCGCCGCCGACGGCCGGCCCATCCTCGGCCTGGACTCCAGGGACCTGCTCGAGATCACGCTGTCCGGCGGCGACGGGTGCTACCTGGTGCCCGCCCACGCCTGGACGCCGTGGTTCGCCGTGCTCGGCTCGCAGTCCGGCTTCGACCGGGTCGCCGACTGCTACGCGGACCTCGCTGAGCACATCTTCGCGCTCGAGACCGGCCTGTCCAGCGACCCCGAAATGTGCTGGCGCGTCTCCAGCCTCGACAAGTACCGGCTGGTGAGCAACTCCGACGCGCACTCCCCGCCGATGCTGGGCCGCGAGGCGACCGCCTTCGACACCGACGTGACGTATGACTCCGTCGCCCGCGCGCTGCGCACCGGCGAGGGGTTCGCGGGGACGGTCGAGTTCTTCCCCGAGGAAGGCAAGTACCACCTCGACGGGCACCGGGCCTGCGGGGTACGCACCACGCCGGAGGAGACGCGCGCGGCCGGCGGCAAGTGCCCGGCGTGCGGGAAGAAGCCGACGATCGGCGTGCAGCACCGGGTGGCGGCGCTCGCCGACCGCCTGACGGGCCACCGGCCGGACGGCGCGGCGGGGTACCGGTCGTTCGTGCAGCTGCCGGAGATCCTGGGCGAGATCGCCGGCGTCGGGCCGCGGTCCAAGTCGGTCACCGCCCAGGTCACCGCCATGGTCGAGCGGTTCGGGCCTGAGCTGTCGATCCTCGGCGACGTGCCGCTCGACGACCTGGCGGCACGCGCGCCGTCGATCGTCGCGGAGGCGATCTCCCGGCTGCGGCGCGGTGACGTGCGGTGCGAGGCCGGGTACGACGGCGTGTACGGCACGATCCGGCTGTTCGACGCCGGCGAACTGACCGGCGCGGCGCTGTTCGACCTGCCCTCGCCCCGCAAGGCGCGGCGCGATGCTGCGCCCCCGGCGGCACCCGCTCCGGGCCCTGATCCGCTGCCGGCCCCGCCGTCGCCGGCCGCGGCCCGCGGGCTCGACGCCCAGCAGCAGGCGATCGTCACGTTCGACGGCTCGCTGCTCGTGGTGGCGGGTCCGGGCGCGGGCAAGACGAGGGCGCTCACCCACGCGATCGCGCACCGGGTCGGCGAGGGGCTGCCGCCCGAGCGCTGCCTGGCCGTGACGTTCACCCGCCGCGCTCGCGACGAACTGGCCGAGCGTGTTCGCGCCCTCATACCCGGCGCCGCGGACCAGGTCACGATCGCCACGTTCCACGGTCTCGGCCTGCTCATCGTGCGCGAGCAATGCAAGCTCTTCGGGCTCGACGCGGGCCTGAAGGTCGCCGACGAGCCGACCCGGCTGGCCGTACTCCGGCCGCTGGCCGCGGGGAGCAGGCCCGCCGCACTGGCTTCGCGCATCTCGGATGCCAAACGAGCCGTGGCGGCTGCCTCCCCCAAGCCCGCTCCTCCCGGGTTGGACGACGAGACAGCGGCCCTCGTCGCTGGCTACGACGCGGCGCTTCGCGAGCGCGGCCTCGTGGACACCGATGACCTGCTGGCGCTCCCGGTCGCGATGCTGTCCGCCGACCCCGGACTGGCGCGCGCGTACCAGTCGCGGTGGACCGACGTCTTCGTGGACGAGTACCAGGACATCGACGAGCTGCAGTACGGGCTGCTGCGGCTGCTCACGTCAGAAAGCTCCCGGCTGTGCGCGATCGGCGATCCCGACCAGGCGATCTACGGGTTCCGCGGCGGGGACGTCGGCTACTTCCTGCGATTCCGCGCGGACTTCCCCGCGGCCGGCGCGCTGCGGCTGTCGCGCAGCTACCGGTCCGCGCCGACGATCGTGCGCGCCGCCATGCAGGTGATCAGGCCGGGCACGCTGGTGCCGGGACGGGAGCTCGTGCCGGCCAGGACGGACATCCCGGACGGCCCGGTCGTGGTACACGCGGCGGCCGACGAACGGGCCGAGGCCGAGGCCGTCGCCGCCGAGATCGAGAAGATGCTCGGCGGCGCGTCTTTCCATGCCCTCGACTCGCGCGCGGTGGACGCGCGCGACCAGGCGGACCACCAGCTGTCCTTCGCCGACTTCGCCGTGCTGTACCGGACGTCCGGGCAGGCGGCGGCGGTGCTCGAGGCGCTGGCCAGGCGCGGGTTCCCGGTCCAGCGGCGCTCGCACGCGCGGCTCGCCGACATGGCGGGCGTGCCGGAGATCCTCGCGGCGCTGCGCGCGCCGGTGCTCGACGCGCCAGGCGCGCCCGCCGCGGGCGGCGTTCCGGGTGCCGTTCCGGTCGCCGAGCGGCTGGCGGCGGCGGTCGAGACGGCGCTGGCGTCGGTGCCGGGCGGTCTCGACCCCATGCGCGTGCGCGGGGAGACCATGGCGGCGATCCGCGCGGCCGCCGACGTGCTCGCCCCGCTCGCCGCCCGGTGCGGCGCCGACCTCGACCGCTTCCTCGACGAAGTCGCGCTTGGCGCCGAGGTCGACACCTGGGATCCCCGCGCCGACCGGATCTCGCTGCTCACGCTGCACGCGGCTAAGGGGCTGGAGTTCCCCGTGGTGTTCATCGTCGGCTGCGACGACGGCCTGCTGCCGCTGCGCCCGTGGGGCGGCGCCGTCAGCGACTACGCGGAAGAGCGCAGGCTGCTTTTCGTCGGCATGACCCGCGCGACCACCCGGCTGGTGCTGCTGACCGCAGCGCAGCGATCGGTCCGCGGCGCCGCGACGGCGTGCGCGCCGTCCCCGTTCCTCGCCTCTGTCGATCCCGCACTGCTCGACCGCCGCGGCGGCCCGGCCGGCGGGCGCGCCACACGCCGGGACCAGGCACAGCAGGTCAGGCTTTTCTAACGGGTCAGCGCGCGGGAGTCAGCGCGGTGGACGCGGCACGCGCCTCGCTCAGGGCGGCGGCCATCATGTCCGCCGCCTGGCCAGCCGCCGCGAGGGCCTCGATCACCTCGGTCACCGAATAGTCCGGGTCGACGCCGGAGCCGTGCGTGAGCTGCCCGTCTTCGTGCTGCACCACAAGGAACCTGGCAAGTTGCTCGCAGAGCTGCGGCAGGTTCAGGCCGACGAGCTCAAGGCTCGCCACGATCTCGCGGACGTCGCTGGCGCTGCTGAGTTCACCGCCGGCATGCGTCAGCTCGTTCAGTGCGCGGATCGCGTGCGCCGCCTGGCTAGCGAGTTCGCGCGGCGTCATCGTGCTTGCCAGTTCAGTCACTGGCCTGCCCCGGTGAACTCGCGAGGGACTGAGACCTGCGTGGGCATCAAACTCCTTGGGGGAAGAGCATGCTTCACCTACACGATACGGCCCGCCGCGTGACGGCGCTGGTCACGGTGGCACTATCCTTGGGCGGCACCCGCACTGGCTCGCGGCAGGAGGACTGACAATGACCGCTGGATCCCTGATGGCGGCCGAGCTCGCCGAGCAGCCCAACGTGCTCGGCCGCCTCGTCAAGAGGCACCAGACCGACCGTGACCAGGTGCGGGCGGTGCTGCCCGGCCGTCTCGCCGGCACAGTCCTGCTCGCCCGCGGGTCGTCCGACAACGTGGCCGTCTATGGCCGCTACCTGGTCGAACTGGCTTCGCGACGTCCCGCCGGGCTCGCCGCGCCCAGCGTGCACACGCGCTACCAGGCCGACGTCGACTACGCCGGCTACCTGGTTGTCGCGCTGAGCCAGTCGGGCGCGACGCCGGAGATCGTCGAGACGGCGGCGCGCATGGGCCGGGCGGGCGCCGTGGTGATCGGCATCACCAACGAGGCCGGCAGCCCGCTGACCCAGGCCAGCGACCTGACCTTGCTGACCGAGGCCGGCCCCGAGCTCGCGGTCCCCGCGACGAAGACAGTGACCGCGCAGATGCTGGCGGTGGCCGCGATCGCCGCCGCCTACGATGCCTCGCTCGTGCTGGCGGACGACCTCGAGGCGCTGCCCGGGGCGGTCGCGGCCCTGGTCGCGGATCCCGGACCCGCCGAGGCGGTCGCCGCGCGGTGGGCGGACGCCCGGCGGCTGGTGGTGACCGGCCGCGGCCTCGCCTACGCGGCCGCGCTGGAAACCGCGCTGAAAATCAAGGAAAGCGCGCGTGTGCACGCCGAAGGGCTGTCGTCCGCCGATCTGTTGCACGGCCCGATCGCGGCGCTTGACACCCGGCTGCCAGTGCTCGTCGTTTCCGGCGGGGACCGCTTCGCGGCCGATGAAGCCGCGCTCGCGTCCAGGCTGAAGTCCGAGGGCGTGCCGTATGCCGTCTGTGGCGCCGGCGGGGACATACCGCTGCCCGCCGGGGTTCCTGATGTCACCGCTCCGGTACTGGCCACGATCCGCGGTCAGCAGCTTGCCCTGGCCTCGTCGCTGCTGCGCGGCCTGAACCCGGACGCCCCGGCCGGCTTGTCCAAGGTGACCGCCACCCACTAGGTCATGTCATCGCGCGCTTACGATGGCAAGCTGAGTGTCGTAGATTTCCGGAATCGGGGGGATCACGGCATGCGGTTAGTGGAGCTCTCAGATCACCCGGGCGGGATGCTGCGCGCCGCCCAGCGCCAGCGCCGCGCCGCCGACCGGCGCGTGCATGCCCGCTACGCGGACGCCATGACCGACCACGAGACACGTCTGCGCCGGGCTCAGGCGAGCCGTGACAAGGCGCGGGCACAGCACAGATGGCTGGCGTGGCTCCGCGGGATCTTCGCCGTGTGGGCACTGCGGCGGCGGGTTCCCGCGCGCCCGGTCCCGGCTAGCGGCCCGAGCGACCGGGAAGAGTCGCTCGCGGCCGGGATGGCCGGGGAGCAGCAGATAGCGACCGAACTCGGCGCTGCCCTGGGCGGCGAGTGGGTGCTCTTCCGGGGCTACCGCAACAGCCGCGGCGAGATCGACCACCTGCTGCTCGGTCCGCGCGGCATCTTCGCGATCGAAGTCAAGTACCACAACGCCACGGTGTACATCAGCGGCGACGACTGGCGGTTCGAGAAGTTCGACCGCTGGGGCAACCGGGTCGAGCAGGGGCGCATCGCCGACCGCACCGGGCGCTCGCCGAGCGTGCAGCTCAACCAGCCCGCGGACGAACTCGAGCGGTTCCTTGACAGCCGGGGCCAGCCCGCGCCGATCACCCGGGTCGTGGTCCTGAATCACCCGCGGTCGCGGGTCGGCAGCCGGCAGCACCTGACCGTCCATGTGGTCACGTCGTCGCGGGAAATCCTCGGCCTGGTGAACGGCTCACGTCACGAACTCAAGCAGGGACGCCTTGCCCAGCTCGCCCGGCTGATCGAGCAGGACCACAGCTTCCACAACAAGCGACGGCTCCCGAGGTGAGGGAGCGGAGCTTGCCGGATGAGCGGGCTAAGCCGGGTGTTCCTGATGCCGGCAAACGGCCCAGTCATTCGGCATCCCCAGTGCTCCCCTCCTGCCACCCGTTCCGCCTAACCTGCTATCGCCGGCGCCCGCGATGGTTCGGGTGCCGCGGCGGGAATCCCCGGCCCGCTCCCGGACGCTGACGCTCGTGTGAAGAAGATCGGGTTCTTGTCCTTCGGGCACTGGCGGGACGTGGCCGGGTCGCGGACGCGCACTGCCGCGGACTCGCTGCTGCAGACGATCGAGCTGGCCCAGGCGGCCGAGGAGATCGGCGTCGACGGGGCGTTCGTCCGTGTGCACCACTGGGAGCGGCAGCTCGCCTCGCCCTTCCCGCTGCTGTCGGCGATCGCGGCGAAGACCAGCAGGATCGAGATCGGCACCGCGGTCATCGACATGCGGTACGAGAACCCGCTGTACATGGCCGAGGAGGCCGCGGCCGCCGACCTGATCAGCGGCGGCCGGCTGCAGCTCGGGGTGAGCCGCGGGTCGCCTGAGATCGCGCTGCGCGGGGCGGAGTCGTTCGGGTACGTGCCCGCCGAGGGGGACAGCGCCGCGGACGACGCGCGCCGCAAGACGGAGATCTTCCTCGCCGCGATCCAGGGCGCCGCGGTCGCGCGGACGGACCCGGCGCACGCCGGGATCAGCGGCGGGCTGGCCATCCAGCCGCAGGCGCCGGGCCTGATCGACCGGATCTGGTGGGGCGCCGGCTCCAACGTCACCGCGCGGTGGGCCGCCGGGCTCGGCATGAACCTGCAGTCCTCCACGCTCAAGGACCACGAATCAGACGAGCCGTTCCACGTCCAGCAGGCCAGGCAGATCCAGCTCTTCCGCGACGCGTGGAAAGACGCGGGCCACGAGCGCGAGCCCCGCGTATCGGTGAGCCGCTCCATCTTCGCGCTGACGGACAGCCAAGACTGGACGTACTTCGGCGCCCGCAACCAGGACGAGGACCACGTCGGCTCACTCGGCGGCGAGCACCTGGCGATCTTCGGCCGCAGCTACGCCGCCGAACCGGACAAGCTGATCGAGCAGCTCAAGGAGGACGAGGCGATCGCCGCCGCGGACACGTTGCTGCTCACGGTCCCGAACCAGCTAGGCGTCGACTACAACGCCCACGTGCTCGAGTCGATCCTGACGCTCGTTGCCCCGGCTCTCGGCTGGCGCTAGTCCGCGCGTGCCAGCACGGTCACCGTCCAGCCGCACGCGGGACAGGTGAGGACGCGGGTTTCTTCGTCGTCGAGGGGCCAGAACTCGATGCCGCCACCGCACTCGTGACAGGTCAGGCTCGCCGGGCTGGGCGGCCCGTACGTGTTCGTTATCCGTGCGATGTTCTCGTGCACCGGCCCGAGCGACACGGCGGCCCGCCGCTCGTCGACGCCTTCCGGATCGCGGAGCCTGCGCGGGACCCAGCCCTGCGGCGTCCCCTCCATCTGCGTGCCGTATTCCTGGGGCTGCCCCTCCGCGAGCAGCACCCTGTCGGTCAGGTAGGCCAGGTCGGTCACCGAGGCTTCGCCCTGGTCCACGGCTTGCGTCAGCAGGTCCAGGCAGCTGCGCTGGAACGCCGGGTCAGTGTCGGCGTGCTGGGCGAGCAGCCATGCCGCGTGCGCGCCGTCCGGCCCGGCCAGCGAACTGCCTGGCCAGCCGATCTCAGCCACGACGGTCCGCAGCCACGCGAGGTTGTCGGCGTCAACGGAGGCCATCGTCCGCGGGTCCGGGTCGCGCCCTGCCCGCGCGGCCTGGTCGCGCTCTGTCCTGCGCAGCAGCTCAGCCCGTAGTTCCGCACGCATATACCGATCATCCCGCGCGCGACGGATACCGGCAAATCACCCATATAGCTCTTTGGTGAACGCGTTGACAGCAGACCCTCTTACTGCCAAAATCGGGACAATCTGCGGGGGGCGCGCTTTCGATTATTGTCGATATAGCGCTGGATCGTCGAAACGAGTGTCAGTTAAGCGCCTGCTAGCGTGGAGAACCATTCATGTCGACAAGTTCGGAAAGCGGCAATAGCCTGCCCGCGCAGCTGGCTGTCCGCGTGCCGCCGCCTGTCGGGTCGGTGTTCGCGCTCGGCTGGCTGATGGCGCAGCTATTCGACGACCGCCGGCGGCAGAGCGTTTCCGACCGGCAGCCTGCTTTCAACGGAACGGTTCAGCTGCCATTGGTCGCCGATCTCGATCCCGCTGAATTGCTTACCTTCCTGGTCACCGACCTTCATGACCTGCTCGCGCCGTTCCCTGAGGGGCTGGATTCCGGCGTTCAGGCCGAAGCGGCCAAGGTGGCCCCTGGCGGCGCCGAGCCATTCAGCATTGGCGCGTTCAACGCCGGGGTCAGCGGACTGCACCTGGGTATCCTCGACGCTCTCGCCGACGACTTGCAGCAGCTCAACGCCTACCAGCTAGGGCTGGCGCTCAGCGACATGTGCTGGCTCGTGACGGCGGCCGCCGGCCCCGACACCTTCATCGCGATCTTCAAGCGCAACCAGGTCGCCGCGATGCAGACGATGCTCAACGGGGCGGGCGCCGCCATCCCCCCGTCGACCGCGACCATCGTGGGCCAGTCGCTGGCGAAGTGGGCGGACTGGGTCAACGTCAACGCGCCGAAGCTCCGCAGCGCGTGGCCGGCCTTCGCGGACGCGGTGACCGGCGCGCTGCGCGCGCAGGGCACGATCTGGCACGCCGCGCTCACCGCCGACCCCGACGTGAGCCTCAATCCGGCGATGGGCGCGTGGGTGCAGGCCGCGTCCGCGATCGCGCGCGCCACGCGGACGGTGACGCTCACCATCCTGCGGCGGTTCTGGCCGCTCGTGCTCGTCGGCGCCGTGGCGCTTGGCGGGCTGCTCTACCTGGTGATCTCGAGCCTGTCCGGGGCATCGCAGGTGTGGGCGAGCCTGGTGACCGTGGGGGCTGTGGTCGGCTGCGGCGGCGCGGGGCTCGGCTCGGGTGTCTCCAGGGCCTTCGGCGGCATCGGGTTCGAGGTCTGGAGCGCGGCCAAGCTCGACGCGCAGGCCTGGAACCTCACCTGGCTGCCCGCCGTGCAGCAAAGCGCGGTGCAGCGGACCCAGCTCGGGAACCAGGGCGTCACAGCACCCCACATCAGGAAGAACGTCGACGGCTTGTAGCTGGGGCAAGCGCGTTAGAGTCACTCCATGCCGGACATCGAGGACCCCGCGCAGGACTCCAACGCCGCCATCTGGAAGACCGACATCGGCGTCAACTTCTGGAAGTCGACGGAAAACGACAGGGAACGGCGCCGCGCGGGTCACCGCGAGCTGATGGCCGAACTGCTGCCGTTCGCCGCGGGGGAGCCGTTCACCTTCGTGGACCTCGGCGCCGGCACAGGCGCGGCCGCGCGGACGATCCTCGACCACTACTCCGCCGCGCACGCGATCCTGGCCGACTTCTCATCGCAGATGATGGCGCAGGGCGCGCTCGAGCTCGAGCCGTACACGGGCAGGTACACCTACGTCGAGTTCGACCTGGCGCATGCCGGGAGCTGGCCAGCGCAGATCCCGGTCCCGGTCGACGCGGTGGTCAGCTCGCTGTGCGTCCACCACCTCAGGGACGAGCGCAAGCAGTCGCTGTTCGGCGAGATCTTCGCGCACCTGGCGCCGGGGGGCTGGTACCTCAACTACGACCCGGTCACGCCCGCGGACCCGGTGGTCGAGGAGGCCTGGCTGCGCGCCGGCGACCGGCGCGATCCGGCCGCCGCGGGCAAGCGGGCCCACCGGACGCCCGAAGAGCAGTTCCGCTATGAGAACCACGTCCGCTACATGATCCCGCTGGACCCCCAGGTCGGTTACCTGCGCGCGGCCGGTTTCGAGGGCGTGGACGTGTACTGGAAGGAACTCGACTACGTCATCTACGGCGGCCGGCGCCCCGGCGCGTAGCTGCCCTTAGCCGATCTCGACCACGGCGAGCGCGGTGACGATGGCTGCCATCGTCGTGGCCGCCGCGGGACGGGAGAGCAGCATGTCGCGGGGCCGCTGGCCGCGAAAGGACGCGCGCAGGCTCACGAAGGCGGCCTGGGCAAGGACACCGCCCGCCGCGGCCACCAGCACTGGCTCGGCCGGTTCGTCGGCCCCGATCTCCCGCGTCACCGCCGGGGCCCGCGGGTCAGGTTTCGTGTCGAGTATGTATGTCCGCGACGAGCGCAGACCCGGCATCACCAGGTAGCGGCGTTCGAGCATGCCGGCGTGGCCGCCGTGGCACAGTGCGCTCGAGCACGCGTTCCACCCGAAGTGATGCAGCACTGCGATCGCGTCCTTGGCATTCCCCCGCGGGTCGTAGGCGGCCACATAGGCAAGCACCTCAGGTGCGGCTCACTGCGATGGCGTCCCCTGGCGTGCGGTAGAACGCCGGATCCGTACTCTCGGTCATGATTGCCCCCTTGAGTCGCCCGTCCCAACTCCTTTCGCCTCAACTGACCAGTCGGCAACGCCCATGTGGAGGCGTCGTGGAGAACCTGCGCAGGTTGTGAGAAGGCGCAGGCATACGACCCCCCGTGCCACGGGCTGCGGAGTCATGAGGACGTGGTGGACCGGCCGACTGCCATGATCGTGAAGACATTTTCAACATGGGGCACATTTCGGTGGGACGAAACGGGCAAAAGGGGCTAAAAAACGACCGAAAAGTGCCCTAAGTCACCCAAGTCTTCGTGTTATGTGAGACGAGGCCCTGCCTTCGCGGCGATCGCCTGTACGCCGGCGATGAACACGCTGACCCCGAGCTCGTAGTGGAACTCAGGGTCGTCGCACGCGGTCATCGGGATGGCGCACTCGACCAGCCGCGGGAACGCGGCCACCGGCAACGTCGCCAGCACGACCTGCTTTCTGCGCTGCAACTCCGCCCGCTCATCAGGAGCCAGTGACTCGATTCCCGGCTCGCTCATCACGAGCATGATCCCGGTCCACAGCGCGCTGCGCGCGATCTCGCTCGCGTGCTTCGGGTCGAACCCCGCGTCGCGCAGGACGCTGAGCGTCACCTCGGTCGCGCGCAGCGCGGATTCGTTCTGCTTCTCGGTCTGCAGCAGGACCGGAGCCGCGGCCGGGTGCGCGCGCAGTACGCGCAGCAGCGACTCGAGCAGCCCGCGCAACTGCGCGGACCAGGGTGCCGCGTCGTCCACGTCTGTGTCGATCTCGGACCAGACCCGTTCGGCGAGGCCGTCGAGTAGCTCGTCCTTGCTGCGGAAGTGCCAGTAGAGCGCCATCGGAGTGACGCCGAGCACCTGGGCGAGCTTGCGGATCGTCAGCGCGTCAAGGCCGTCCGCGTCCGCGAGCTGCAGCGCCCGGTTGACCACCGCCGTCCTGGTCAGCCGCGTGCGCTCGCCCTCGTCGCGGGCCGGCCTTGCCGCGGAATCCAACTGGCGGGGAGAAGTCACTTGACAACTATACGGCGTACAAGTAATGATCGGCAATAGCAACATGTACGACGTATAAGAACGTCATACAGGTACGTCATACAGGTACGGCGTACACGTTCTCCAGGGGAAGGACCGGTGCCGTGACGGCAAGGGCACGGTGGTGGGCGCTGACCGCGGTCAGCCTGGCCACGCTGATGACTTATCTTGACAACAACATCATTAACGTCGCGATCCCGACGATCCAGCGGAGCCTGCATCTGTCAGTCACCGGGCTGGAGTGGATCGTGAGCAGCTACCTGCTCGTGTTCGCCGGACTCCTGCTCGTCGGCGGGCGGATCGCCGATGTGTACGGCAGGCGCCGGGTGTTCCTCACCGGCCTGGCCATCTTCACGCTCTCTTCGCTCACCGCCGGACTCGCGGGCAGCGGCGGCGTGCTGATCGGCGCGCGCGCCGTACAGGGCCTCGGCGCGGCGCTGCTGACGCCCGCCACGCTCGCGATCATCACGCACACCTTCACCGACGTCAGGGAGCGCACGACGGCGATCGGCATCTGGGGAGCGATCGGGGCGCTCGGCCTCGCCATCGGACCGGTGCTCGGCGGGGTCATCAGCCAGCACATCCACTGGGGCTGGATCTTCTTGATCAACGTCCCGATCGGCGTGCTCACCTTCGCGCTGGCGATCCCCTTCGTCGCCGAGTCGCGGGCGCAGGAGCAAACGCGCCGGCTCGACATCCCCGGCCTGGTCACCTCGGCCGTCATGCTGTTCGCGCTGACCTACGCGCTGATCGAAGGCCACGACAGCGGCTGGACCTCGCCGGTGATCATCGCCGCGTTCGCGACCAGCGCGGTCGCGGCCGCCCTGTTCCTCGCCGTAGAGGCCCGCAGCGCGCAGCCGATGGTCCCGCTGCCGATATTCAGGTCCAGCCACTTCAGCGGCGGCATCGCGACGATGATGATCTGGGCGTTCGGGATCTTCGGCATCTACTTCTACACATCGCTCTACCTGCAGGACATCCTCGGGTTCTCGCCGACCAAGGCGGGCCTGGCGTTCGTGCCGATGGCGCTGTGCATCGCGCTCGCCGCGACGCTCGCGCCGCGAGTGGCGGCCGTGATCGGGAGCCACCGGACTGTCTCGCTCGGCATGCTGCTCATGGTCGTCGGCCTGACCCTGTTCGCCCGGCTGGGCGGCGGCATCGGGTACGGCTCGCTGATGCCCGGATTCCTCGTGTTCGGCCTCGGCGGCGGGCTGATGACCGTGCCGGTGACGAACTCCGCGCTCGAGGCGGCACCCGACGGTCACGCGGGGATCGCGTCGGCCCTGATCAACGCTTCGCGAGAGGTGGCCGGGCTGCTCGGAGTCACGGTCATCGGTGCCGTGCTCAGCGCGCGCGAAGGCGTCGCGCTGCGCACCGGGGCGCCGTCGCACAGCGCGTTCCTCGACGGGTACCACCTGGGCCTGTGGGTGGCGATCGCCCTGCTCGCCGTCGGCGTCGTGGTCAGCTACGTGACGCTGCGGCCGCGCGCGGCTGCGCGGCACGAGGATCTCGCCACGACCCTCGTGCCTGAGGCGGGCCGCGCATCAGAAACCGCGCGAGTTCCCGAGCAGACCCGCGTGCTCAGGGCTCAGGACGTGACGCCGCTGTGACAGATGGTGCCGCCACCGCGTGACCAGTGTGGGCAGCCTCCTTCCGGGGTGGCTGCCCACTGGCGTGTAATGCTGCAGCACGGGGGGAGAAGCCGGCTGGTCTGTGCCAACAGGAGAGAGAGGACCGGTGGCGAGTGCGGACGGGTTTGACGCCGTTGTGGTCGGATCGGGGCCGAACGGGCTGATCGGCGCCATCACGCTGGCCGAGGCCGGACTGCGGGTGCTCCTGCTCGAGGGGGCGGCCGAGTTCGGCGGCGGCCTGCGCAGCGCGCCGCTGACCCTCGCCGGGTTCACGCACGACCTGTGCGCCACCGTCTTGCCGCTAGCGCGTGCCGCGAAGGCGTTCCGCGACTTGCCGCTCGACGTCGACTGGGCGTTCCCGCCGGTGCAGGCGGCACACCCGCTGGACGGACAGGACGCGGTGCTCGTGTACAGGGATGTCGGCGAGACGGCCGCCGGGCTCGGGTCATCCCGCGACGCCGCCGCCTGGCGCCAAAGCGTGGGAGCCACCGCGAGCGACGGGTTCGGGCTGGTGGACTCGCTGCTCTCGCCGCTCTCGGTGCCGCGCGCGCCGCTGCGGGTCGCCAGGTACGGCGCCCTCGGCGCGCTGCCCGCGACGGTGCTCGCGCGAGCGTTGTTCGGCGGCGAGCGCGGTCGGGCGACGCTCGCCGGCATGGCGGCGCACTCGATGGTCAGCCTGCGCGCCCCGATCACCGGGGGGTACGGGCTGCTGCTCGCCGCGCTCGCGCACCAGGTCGGCTGGCCGGTTGTCCGCGGCGGATCGCAGCGACTCTGCGCCGCCCTGGTAGCAAGGCTGACCTCGCTCGGCGGCGTGGCCGAGTCCGGGCACCCGGTGCGGGACCTGTCGGACGTGCCGCGGGCGAAGGTCATCCTGCTCGACCTGACGCCGGCCCAGGTCCTCGCGCTGTGCGGCGGTCGGCTCCCGGCTGGCTACGCGCAGCGACTGCGGGCCTTCAGGTACGGGCCGGGCGTGTTCAAGCTGGACTGGGCGCTGTCCGGGCCCGTCCCGTGGCGGGATCCCGCGGTCGCGGCGGCCGGCACCGTGCACCTCGGCGGGACGCTCGCGGAGATCGCGGCGAGCGAAGCGGACGTCGCGGCCGGGCGGCATCCGGCACGGCCGTACGTGCTCGCCGTCCAGCCCTGCGCGGCGGATCCGTCACGCGCCCCGGCCGGCCGGCACGTGCTGTGGGCGTACTGCCACGTGCCCAACGGCTCGGCGGTGGACATGACCGCCGCGATCGAAGACCAGATCGAGCGCTCCGCGCCGGGGTTCAGGGACGTGATCCTGGCGCGCGTCGCGCACGACCCCGCGGCCCTTGAGCGGCACAACCCGAACCTCGTCGGCGGTGACATCGGCGGCGGCCACGCCGGCGTCGCCCAGTTTGTCCGGCGGCCACGGTACTCACCGCACCCGTGGGCGACACCGCTGCCCGGGGTTTACCTGTGCTCGGCGAGCACGCCGCCTGGCGCGGGCGTGCACGGGATGGGCGGCTACCACGCCGCGCGCCTGGCGCTCGCCCGCCAGGAGAAAAAGTTAAGAAACTCTTCATAGGGGTGGAAGCGGCCAGCGCGCGGGATCGGATACTGGTCGTATGCGGCAAGTGCTGTGTCCGGTACTCGTGGGACGGGCGGAGGAGACCCGGGACCTGCAGGCTGCGCTTACGGCCGCGAAGGAGGGCCGCGGCGGCACCGCGTTCGTCACCGGCGAAGCCGGGATCGGCAAGTCACGGCTGGCCAGGGAGACCGCCAGGGCGGCCGTCGAGCTTGGCTGCACCGCGCTGACGGGGCGAGCGGTCGCCAGCGCCGTGCCCGCGCCGTTCCGGCCGTTCGCCGAGGCCCTGGTCGCGGCGGGCCGGTCAGGCCGCCTGCCCGGCGGGCCCGCTGGCAGCGCGGAACTTGAGCCGTTCCTGCCCGCGCTCGGCCGGCTGGTGCCCGACTGGCGGCGCGCCGCGTCGGCGGCGGATGAGTCGCTCGTGTACCTGGGCGAGGCCGTGCTGCGGCTGCTGCGCGTGCTGGCCAGGGACGATGGCTGCCTGCTCGTCCTCGAAGACCTGCACTGGGCCGACAGGGAGACCCTGGCATTGCTCGAGTACCTGGCCGACAACCTGGCCGCCGAGCGGGTGCTGTGCGTGGCCACCCTGCGAGAGGGCGAGAGCGGCCCGGCTACCGGCCTGGCCAGGGCACTAGAGTCGCGCGGATCGGCGGTGGTGCTCCCGCTCGGCCGGCTAGACACCGCGGCGGCGGCCCGCATGGCGCAGGCCTGCGTCGGCGCCGCGGACCTGCCAGAGGCGGTCCAGTCACTGGTCAGCCAGCGCGCCGAGGGGGTGCCCTTCCTCGTCGAAGAGGTGCTCGCTGGCCTCATCGGCAACGGCACGCTGGCCGAGCGGGACGGCCGGTGGCATGCCGACGACCTGGCCGAATCGGGCGTGCCCGCGACGTTCGCCGAAGCCGTCCTCGAGCGCCTCGACGGGCTTGACCCGGATTCCCGGCACGTCATCTGCGCCGCCGCTGTCCTGGGCCGCGGCTTCGACTGGACGCTGCTGCCGCCGGTGACAGGACTGCCCGACCCGGTCGTCACGTCCGCCTTGCGGCGCGGTGTCGCGCTGCAGCTGTTCGCGCCCAGCGGCGAGGACTTCCGCTTCCGCCACGCGCTGACGCACGAGGCCGTGCTCGCCGGGCTGCTGCCGCCGGAACGGGCACAGCTAGCCGGACGGGCACTCGCCGCTGTCGAGGCGGCACACCCTGGCCTGCCGGGCCACTGGTGCGCGCGCGCCGCGGAACTGGCCCAGACCGCGGGCAACGCGGCGCGGGCCGGCGCCCTGCTGCTCGAGGCCGGGCGGCGGGACCTGGCGGTGGGCGCCCTGGCCAGCGCCGAGCACACGCTGAGCCGGGCCCGGGCGCTGATCGGGTCCGACGAACTGCTGCGGCTGCCAGTCGACGAGGCGCTCACCGAGGTCTTCGCGCTGTCCGGCCAGGTCGACCGGGCCACCGAGACGGGCAGGACGCTGCTCGCGAGGCTGGGCCACGGCGAGGCCCTCGCCCGGGCGGCCACGCTGCACCTGGACATCGCCCGCGCCGCGATAGCGGGCGCGCGATGGGCCGAGGCCGCGGCGAGCATCGGCGTGGCTCGCGAGTCAGGCGTCGACCCCGCGCGGGCGGACGCGTGCGCCGCGCAGGTGGCGATCGGCGAGGGAGACCTGCGGAGGGCGGACGACCTCGCCCGGGCCGCGCTGTCAGGGGCACAGCGCGACGGCCTGCCCGACGTGGCCTGCGAGGCACTCGAGGTGATCGGGCGCGTCGCGCGCCAGCGCGACCTGGCGGCGGCGGAACGCGCGTTCGCCCAGGCGGCGGACGTGGCCACGGCACATGGCCTGCGGCTGTGGCACATGCGGGCGCTGCACGAGCTCGGCACCATCGACCAGCTGCGAACCGAGAGCGTGGAACGGCTGGTCGCGGCGCGCGAGCTCGCGGTGGCGCAGGGCGCCCTCGCGCTGACGGCGACGCTCGACCTGCAGATCGCCGCGGGGCTGAACAAGCAATTCCGCGCCGCCGAGGCGCTGGAAGCCGCCCGCCGCTCGGCCGAGACGTCCCGCCGGTTCCGGCTGGCCACACTGCCGATGGCGCTGATCTTCCAGGCGACGGCGCACGCCATCAGCGGCGCGGAAGCCGACATGGAGGACCGGATCGCCGAGGCGCTCGCGCTGGCGCCCGGCGACCCGGACGTGGCCGGCTGCGCCTGGGGGCACTGCCGGGCGACCGCCTCCCTGCTCGCCGGACGCCTTGACGAGGCATACGAACGCATGACGGCCGGCGCGGACCTCATGCTCGGCTCGCCCGCGACGATCGCGCCGCCCTTCCTTGGCCTGTGGCCACTGCTCGGCGCCCTCCTCGACCGCGACCCGGGGGAAGCCGCGGCGCGGGTCCGCGCCGCGCACTTCACGCGGCACCTGGTGGTCGGGTCCCTGCTCGGGTACGCCGACGCGATCCTCGCCGGCCGCCAGGGCCGCGAGGAGGCCGCGGCGGCGGCGTTCACCGCGGCGGACGCGCAGATGGGACCGCTGGTGGCCTGGTACAGGCACTACGCGCGGCGGATCGTCGCGCAGGCGGCCATCGCCGACGGCTGGGGCGATCCGGTTGGCTGGCTGCGGGAAGCCGCGGGCTTCTTCGCGGAGCGCGGCGACGACCGGGTGGCGGCCGCCTGCCGCGCGCTGCTGCGGCAAGCCGGCGCGCCGGTTCCGCGCCAGCGCACCGGCAGCACGGGGCTCCCGGGCCAGCTGCGGGCGCTCGGCATCACCGAGCGCGAGGCCGACGTGCTGCGCCTGGCCGCGCAGGGCCTGGGCAACAGGGAGATAGCCGCGGCCATGTTCCTGTCACCGCGCACGGTCGAAAAGCACGTCGCGAGCCTGCTGGCCAAAACCGGCCTGCGCCGCGGCCAGCTAGCCGGGTATTCCGCCGCGCTAGATGGGTAACCGGCCGCGCCAAGCCGGGTAGCCGCCACAAGGCAGGCAGGGTACGCGCACCGATGTGGCCGCCGGCCGCCGCGGGACACGATGCGGGCATGCGGGGCGTCACTGACCCCGCCCGCACCGCAGGAGGACCCACTATGACTGTCGGACAAGCCGTCATCGACGAGGCGAAACTGAACGAATTCCTCGGCCAGTTCGTCGCCGACCTCGGGGCGACCGCGAACGCCGCGATGGTGGTCATCGGCCACCGGCTCGGGCTGTACAAGACGCTGGCCGCCGCCCCGCCGCTCACACCTGGCGGACTCGCCGAACGCACCGGCACCACCCCCCGGTACGTATCCGAGTGGCTCGCCGCGCAGGCTGCCTCGGGATACGTGACCGTGGCCGACGGGAAGTTCACGCTGAGCCCAGAGCAGGCGTTCGCGCTTTCTGACCCGGACGGCCCGCTGTACGTGCCAGGCGCCTACATGCTGGCGCTCGCGTCTCTCAAGGCCGAACCGCGGATCAGCGAGGCCTTCAGGACTGGCGCCGGGCTCGCCTGGCACGACCAGGACAGCGAGGTCTTCGACGGGTGCGAGCAGTTCTTCGCGCCCGGCTACCGGGCCAACCTGGTCTCGTCATGGATCCCCGCCCTCGACGGGGTCGAGGCCAAACTGCGCGCTGGCGCGAAGGTCGCCGACGTCGGCTGCGGCCACGGGGCGTCCACCCAGATCATGGCAGCGGCGTTCCCCGCCTCGCGGTTCACCGGCTACGACTACCACGCCCGTTCGGTCACCCGCGCCGCCAAGGCGGCGGCGGACGCCGGGTTCGGCGACCAGATCCGGTTCGCCGTCGCGGCCGCCGACGAGTTCGACGGCACCGGATATGACCTGATCACGACCTTCGACTGCCTGCACGACATGGGCCACCCCGTGGCCGCCGCCAGGCACATCCGCGAGGCGCTCGCCGCCGACGGCACCTGGCTGATCGTCGAGCCCGCCGCGGCCGACGACATGGCCGGCAACCTCAACCCCGTTGGCCGGGTCTACTACGCCTTCTCCACGCTCCTCTGCGTGCCGAACGCGCTGGCCCAGGAGCCCGCGGTCGTGCTCGGGAACCAGGCGGGCGAGGCCAGGCTGCGCGACATCGTCACCGAGGCGGGCTTCACCCGGTTCCGCCGGGCCGCGCAGACACCGTTCAACATCGTCCTCGAGGCGAGGCCGTGATGACCGCCACCGACGCCGCGTATGCCGGCACTGACGTCCTGGTCGACGCCGGCTGGCTGGCAGCTCACCTGTTCGACCCGGCCGTCCGCGTTGTCGAGGTGGACGTCAGCCGCGCCAACTACGACCAGTGGCACATCGAGGGCGCCGTGCTGTGGAACGTCTACGCCGAACTCAAGGACGCCGACTACCACACGGTCGATATGGCCGCGCTGCAGCGGATCATCGAGCGGTCCGGCATCACCCCGAGCGCGACGGTCGTCTGCTACGGGTACGCGCCCGCGCTTGGAATGTGGCTCCTGAAGCGGTACGGCCACGCCGACGTGCGCATCCTCGACTGCTCGCGCGACACCTGGCAGGCCGAGGGCCACCCGGCAAGCGCGGCGGCGGCCGACCCCGCGCGGACCAGCTATCCGCCAGACGCCTTGGACGAGCGAATTCGCGCCGAACTCGACGCGGTCCGCGCCGCGATCGGCGATCCGCGGGTCACCCTCGCCGATGTCCGCACCGCGAACGAGTACACAGGAGAACGGTTCTGGCCGTCCGGGGGCATGGAGCCCGGCGGCCGCGCCGGCCACGTCCCGGGCGCCGTGCACCAGCCCATGGACGACCTCTACGACGGCCGCGGCGCCTTCCGCCCCGCCGCCGAGCTGCGCCGGGTGTTCTCAGGCGTCGACCTCGACGGCGACGGTGACGTGATCACCTACTGCACGATCGGCGGCCGCGCGAGCACCGCCTGGTTCGTCCTGACGTACCTGCTCGGCCACGGGCACGTCCGCGTCTACGACGGATCATGGGCCGAGTGGGGCCGCGCGGACGGCACCCCGGTCGCCCATGGCACCAGGCCGTAGGGGGCGAGCAGGGGGAGACGCACCTGTCCGTTCGGGTAAATAATCGTTATTCATCCGAACGGACAGTGGCGTCTGCAGCAGGGAGCCCGCATGGCCTTCGATTTTTCGCTTTCGCCGCGAGTGGCTCAGTGGCAGGAGCGCATCGCGCGGTTCGTGGACGACGTGGTGATCCCGCGCGAGCAGGACGCCTTCGCCGGCGGACTGGACGACGCCCTGCGCAAAGAGCTGCAGCAGGAGGCGAAGGCGGCCGGGCTATGGGCGCCGCAGCTGCCCGCCGAGCTCGGCGGCGGCGGGTTCGCGTTCGACGAGGCGGCCGTCCTGCTCGAGGAAGCGGGCCGGAGCCTGCTCGGGCCGCTGGCGCTGAACTGCGCGGCGCCTGACGAGGGCAACCTGCACATGCTGCACATGATCGCGACGCCCGGGCAGCAGCGGCGGTACCTGCGGCCGCTGGCGGCGGGCGACGTCCGGTCGTGCTTCGCGATGACCGAGCCGGCGCCGGGCGCGGGGTCCGATCCGGCGGGGCTGCGGACGACGGCGACCAGGGCATCCGGGGGCTGGGTCATCTCGGGTGACAAGCACCTGATCACCGGCGCGGAGGGTGCCGCGTTCGCGATCGTGATGGCGGCCACTCCCGAGGCCGGCGGCGCGACGATGCTGCTCGTCGACGCGGACAACCCCGGTTACACGATCAAGGGGCACGCGCGGACCATCGACGCCATGTCGGTCGGCGGACACTGCAAGGTGCGGTTCGACGAGGCGTACGTGCCCGACGACGCGGTCCTCGGCTCTCCTGGCGAAGGCTTCAGGTACGCGCAGGTCCGGCTCGCGCCCGCCCGGCTCACGCACTGCATGCGCTGGCTCGGCGCGGCGCGGCGGGCACACGAGATCGCGCTGGCGCGCAGCGTGTCGCGCTCGGTGTTCGGCGCGCCGCTGGCCGAGCACGGCATGGCGCAGCAGATGATCGCCGACAACGAGATCGAGATCGCCGCCGCGCGCGCCCTGCTGTGGCAGGTCTCCTGGCAGATCGCCCGCGGGGACAAGTCGACCGAGGCGTCGTCCCGGGCGAAGGTGTTCATCAGCGAGGTCGTCAGCCGGGTCGTGGACCGCGCCGTTCAGCTGTGCGGCGGCCTCGGCACATCGGAAGAGTTCGTGGTCGGGCGCATCTACGCCGACGTGCGCGCCTTCCGCATCTACGACGGCGCCTCCGAGGTGCACCGGATGTCGATCGCCAAGCGGGCCGCCCGGCGCGTGCGTGCCGATGGCTGACTCGCCGCCCGAGCTGCCTGGTCTGTCCGGGGCAGCCGTTGAGCCGTGGCTGCGCGTCACGCTGCCCGCCCTGCTCGGGGACGGCCCCTGGACCGCCGAGCTGATCTCGGGCGGGCTGTCGAACATCACCTACCGGCTCTGCCTGCCCGGCGGCCCGGTCATCCTGCGCCGCCCGCCGCTCGGTCACACCCTGCCCCGCGCGCACGACATGGCGCGGGAGTACCGGGTGATCGGCGCGCTCGCCCCGACCGCGGTCCCGGTGCCGGAGACGCTCGCGCTGTGCACCGACCCGGACGTGCTTGGCGTCACGTTCTACGTGATGCGCGACGTGCCCGGTGTCGTCCTGCGTACGCCGGAGGACACTGAGGGGCTGTCGCCCGCGACCCGCGGCGCCCTGGCGGAGGAGCTGATCGCCACGTTCGCCGATCTGCACGCGGTCTCGCCGGACGAGGCCGGGCTCGGCGACTACGGCAGGCGCAGCGGCTACTGCGTCCGGCAGATCAAGACCTGGGGCGCGCAGTGGGAGCGGTCGAAGACCCGCGACCTGCCAGACATGGAAACGCTGCTGGCGCGGCTTGCTGATATCGCGCCCGAGGACAGCGAGTGCACGATCGTGCACGGTGACTTCAGGCTCGACAACACGGTCGTCTCTCTGGCCGCACCCGGCTCGCCACGCATCGCCGCGGTACTCGACTGGGAGCTGTCCACGCTCGGCGACCCGCTCGCCGACCTCGCGGTCACCCTCTCGTACTGGCATGATCCCGGCGACACCGAGCGCGGGAAGATCCCGGTCGGGAAGCCGGGCCTGACCGACAAGCCGGGCTTCCCGCCCGGCAGCGAACTCGCCGCCGCGTACGCGGCGCGAACCGGCCGCGACCTCGGCAACCTGTCGTTCTACATGGCACTCGCGTGGATGAAGCTCGCGGTCATCGCCGAGGGCGTGCATGCCCGCTACATGAACGGGCAGACGGTCAGCGCGGGCTACGAGCGAGTCGGCGAGGGAGTCCCCCTGCTCGCTGCCCGCGGCCTGCGCGCCCTGCAGGAAAGCTGACGGCCCCGAGATCCCGGCGTACGGCGGCCCTACGGACCCATGCTCCGTGTCCCTGGCGCGGCGGCCTGCGGACCGGCGGGCCGGCCCGTGGCGCGGTAGCGTGCGGAACCCGGCGCGTCCGGCCCCTACGCGGCGGCGGGCGAATCCGCGCTCCGGCCCGTGGCGCGGTAGCCTGCGGACCGGGCCGTCCTCCGGCCTCTGGCGTGTGGCGGCTGCGGACCCCGTCTTCCGGTCTCTGGCGTGTGGCGGCTGCGGACCCCGTCCTCCGGCCCCTGGCGCGCATCGGTGGCAACACCGGTCACTGGCGTCCACTTGGCGTACTTTGTGACGTTTTTCTGCCCCAATATGTCCGAAATGTCCATGCGAAATGTACGCCAAGTGCCGATCGCGGGCCTCCTGGCCCGAGCAACTGCTCCGCGCCCCCCCATGGCGCCTCCCGCATGGCGCTTCCCGCATGGCGCTTCCCGCATGGCGCTTCCCGCATGGCGCTTCCCGCATGGCGCTTCCCGCGTCGCGCTTCCCGCATGGCGCTTCCCGCGTCGCGCTTGCCGGCTCGCAGGCACTTCCCGCGTCGGGCTTTGCCGGCTCGCAGGCGCCGCAGGTTAGGCCGTCCAGGCTGTCCACCTGCCAGACTGTCACACCTGCAACTCCGCCTGCGAATGCCGCTCGCGTCTCACGCGTAGGGTCCAGCGCAAACCTCACCCGTCACTCCCGATGGGCAGTCGAATAACGCCGGGGATTTTCGCGCCTAGGGACCCGCCAGTTAGTTATCCGGCTGTCTTGGGTGAGTCGCAAGTTGCGGACTGTGCCCCAGAGCATCCCTGTGATTGTGCCGGTAGCCCGGACCGGTGTCACATCAGCCACTGAATTCCACTTTGTATATACGCCGCATGACAAAATGGGACAAAACGGCACCCAAAGTGGTCGGGACATATACAAAGTGGACAGCAGGGGCCCGTGTGACGTTCGGACTGGCGAGCGCGGCGGCAGTAGCGGGCGCGGCAACAAGTGGCGGGCACGGCGGCGGTGGCATGCGCTGCGGGAGTGGCGGTCGCGGCGGCAGTGGCGGCAGTGGCGGCTGGTGTCATCACCCGGCGGCGCTGGCGCACGGCAAGGACGCGCGAGGGAGAGTCAACCTACCGACGCGTCGTGGGACCGGGACTATGTTTCGCGATAATGGCTCTGGCCGTAGCGGTTGGCCGGTTAGGAGACGCCATCCTTCTCGTGGCTCTTCTTCTTGCCGTTCCCGTTGCCGTGGGTCTTGTGATGGCCTTTCTTTTTGCCGTTGCCGTTGCCGTTGCCGTTGCCGGCGCTATTCCCCTTGCTGTTGTTCTTGCTGTTGTCTTTGGGTTTCTTGGGCTTCTTGGGTTTTTTGGGAGCTTTTGCTTTTTTGGTGGCGGGCGAGCTTGCGGAGGGCTTGGGGGAACTCGTCGGGTGGCTGACGATGATGGCCCTGCCGCGGGAGTGGCCGGACGGTGGCGTGCGGCCGGGGGACGGCGGGGCGACTGGGCGCGGGGCCACTGGCTGCGGGGCGGGGGCGCCGAACATGGTGTGCGCCACCATCTGCAGCGGCGCCGGCAAGGAGCCCGCGGCGGCGGTGCCGCCGAGCGCGACCGTGGCGGCCACTAGGCAGGCAAGCACGAGCACGACGAACCTGCGGGTGAGCGGACGTGATCCGCTCCGCGCGGGCACGCGCACGGTGGGCACGCGCAGGGTGGGCACGCGCAGGGTGGGCACGCGCAGGGTGGGCACGCGGACGGTGGGCACCCGCAGGGTGGGCACGCGTACGGTGGGCACGCGCGGCCAGCCGGCTGCCCTGGTCCGCGACGGTGCCCGTAGCCAGCCGCGTGTTCTGGCCCGCGAGCCCGATGTCCGTGCGGGGCCGGCGACGGCCAGGAACGCGGCGACGGCAGCGTCCTCGCCCGACAGTTCCCGTTCGGAAGCGGGGCGGGACGCCGCCTGCAGGACGAGCGCCACGGCCTGCTGGCCGGCAGGGGCGCCAGGTCCGGCCGGGCAGCCGGACAGCAGTCGCTCGGCTGTCTCGTCTTCGGGCGACAGCCGGTCAGCTTGGCGGAAAGTGTTCGGCATCCTAGCCCCGGAACCGTTGAAGAGCCTCATAGTGTTACGCGGCCCCGGTCCGCCGCCGTACCTCGTGCGCCCGGTGTCCCGGTGTCCTTCGCGCCTTCCAGTCGCTGGCTGAGCGAGCGCAGGGCCCGGTGCGCGGCCACGCGGACAGCGCCAGGGCTCTTGCCGACGATCCTGGCGACGTCGGCGGCCTCCATGCCCACCACCACGCGCAGCATGATGATCTCCGCCTGTTCGCGGGGCAGCGTCGCGATGAGCGCGAGCGCCGCTTCGGTCGAGATGCCTTCGAGTGCCGCCGCTGACGTGTCGTCGGACGACGGCCGGTCCAGGGGCCCGATGTCGGCGATGGGCCATTCCGGATGGCGTGACTCGTACCTGAGCCTGTCAATGACCTTGCGGCGCGCCATCGTGAATAGCCAGCCGCGGAATTCGTTCTCGCTGCCGCTGAACTTCGATAGCCGCCTGGCGACGTCGAGCCACACGTCGCTGGCGAGATCCTCGGCGCTGTCCCCCGCGGCCACCCACAGGTAGCGCAGCATTGGCGGATGTGTATCACGCCACAACGTGGCGAAAGCTGCCCCATCGCCATCGGCAGCTGCGCGCAGCACTTCGGGGAATCCCTCGCCCAGCACGAAACGACCATAAAACACCTGTGCCTTTATGTCGCGGCAAACTCGCTATGTTCTGCGAATTCTCGGGCAGTGAGAAGGCGCGCGTAACAGGGATGAACGGCCGCGCGGTCTTAGTGCTGAGGGCCGTGTCCGCGCGCGCGGGCACGGTGGAAGGAGTGGGGAGCGTGGAAATGCGCATTGTTCTCTTGACCGTGCGCGGGATTCGCCTGGTTGCAGGGCCGCGCCAGTGAGCGGGAAGCCCTTGCCGCAGATCCCGGAGCCGTTCGGCGAGATTGGCGGGCGAGCCGGCTCACAGTGGGTTAAGGCGGCGGGCGGGATGGCGGACGGTATCAGGACCGGACGGTATGCGCCAGGGGAGCGACTGCCGACCGTGGCCGATATGGCGGCGGCCGCGGTCGTGCATCCGCGGGTAATGGCTCGCGCCTTGCAGCGGTTGCGGGAACTGGGGTATGTCGACTACCGCAGCGGCTATGGCTACTTCGTATCCGAGGAGCCGCCTAGCCGCGCATAGCGAGCGATCCGGGTTGGGGCGGCATGCCCTGGCGGCGCGGTGCGGCCTCCTTTGAAGATCGCGCATGCGCCTGGCCGGAACCGGACACTAGCGGTCTATTCGGCTATCTGAGTTCAAGAAGACCCATGATTCACCAGGTAAACGCGATATTGACTTGCGTCAAAACTTCAATTCTTCTCTAGAAGAGCCTATAGCCAACATCGTGAATGACCGTTATGATCGCACGGTGCCGTGTAACGACGCGGCGCCGGCTGAGTAGATCTTCCCGCATACGCAGGCCGACTTCAGAGGAGAATGATGACGGAGCCATCCGCGACTGCCCTCCCCGGAACCGTCCCAGCACCTCCTGCGCGGCTCGAGCCCGATGCGATCGGGGTGGCACAAGACACCGTCATAGGCATGGCCACATCCGCCCCCGCGGCGGTGGTCGCGATCACACTCGCATCTCTCGCCTCTACCGCCGCTTATGGCGGCGGGCCTGTACTGCTTATCAGTGCAATCCCAATGCTTATCATCGCTAACGCCTATCGCCGCCTCAACATGTGGAACGCGAATTGCGGCGCATCCTTTGAATGGGTCGGCCGGTCGATCAACCCGTACCTCGGTTTCTTCACCGGATGGCTGATGATCGCCGGGTACGTGCTCGGCACCCTGAGCGGCGTAGAGGTTCTCGGGCCGTCGGTGCTGGCCATCTTCGGCAACTCCGGGACGAACGTCTGGGGCAACGTCGCCATCGCGAGCGCGGTCGGGCTCGTGATGATGACGATCGCGGTCCTGGGCATCCGGATCACCGCGCGCACCCAGGTCGGCATGGCGATCGTCGAGTACACGATCCTCGTCGGCATGTCCATCTGGGGCCTGGTGGCGGTCCTCAACCACCATCACGGCACGTACCACATCACCAGCGGCTGGTTCTCGCTGAGCGGCATCGGCGGCAAGGGCGACCTCGTGGGCGGCTTCCTCATCGCCGTGTTCGCCTACAGCGGCTGGGACGGCACGGTATACGTCAACGAGGAGGTGCGGCACCGCCGCGTCAACCCGGGGCGTGCCGCGCTCATCGCCGTCGCACTGCTCGCCGTCCTGTACACGCTGGCCCAGGTCGGCCTGCAGGGCGTGGTCTCGCCCAGCGCCTTGCAGAACAACTCCGACGACGCGCTCGTCTTCGTCGCGCAGGCACTGGGCGGCGGTGGCTGGGCGAAGGTGATGGCGCTCGCGCTGGCACTTTCGGTCATCGCCACGACAGGCACCGGCATCGTGGTCGGCGCGCGCATCACCTACGGGATGGCCAGTTACCGCGCGCTGCCCGAGTTCCTCGCCAACGTGCCCCGCCGGTTCGCCACCCCGGCGGCAGCCAGCATCGTGTTCGGTCTCGTGGTAGTCGCGGCCGCGTGGGTGTACCTGCTCGCCACCTCGGTGCAGAACGCCTTCGGATACGTCGTCGACCTCACTGGCCTTCTGTTCGCCATTTTCTACGTCCTCACCGCGCTGGCGAGCATGGTCTACTACCGGCGCCGCATCCTGTCGAGCGTATGGGACGGGCTGATCCTCGGCCTGCTCCCGCTGCTGTCCGCCGCGTTCCTGGTATGGATGGTCGTGAAGTCGACTATCGAGTCGCCGGTTCCGCAGCGCTGGTCGCTGCTCGGCATCGGCGTCGTCGGGGTGCTCCTGATGTTCGTGTCGCGCTACGTCCTGAAGTCGCCGTTCTTCCAGATCAGGCGGGAGACCGACCCGGGCACCCACCCGGTCAGCGGAGCGCACGCGCGGGCGTAGCCTGCCAGGTCGTCCACAGCGGCCGGTACCCGTGCCGGTTCCAGAACGGCGCCGACAGCGGGTTGAGCAGTTCGTAGTGCAGCAGCGTGACCGGCACGCCCGCCTGGTCGAGCTCGCGGTGGAATTCCGCGACGAGCGCGGCGCCGACGCCGGCGCCGCGCTCGCCCGGCGCCACGAACATCAGCATCAGGTACGCCGCCGGCGCCGTGCCGGTCAGCGGCGTGATCCAGCCCGCGTCGGCCGGCCGCTGCGCGGCGAGCATCCCGACGGCCGCGCCGTCGCACTCGGCCAGCCAGGTCCAGGGCTGCGGGCCGGCGAGCAGGCCGGCGACTTCGAGTCGCAGCGCGCCGAGCGTGTCGGCCCGCTCGTTGACAGTGCCGAACCGCGCGTCCCACCTGATGATCTCCAGGCCGAGCCGGGCGACGACCTCGACGTCGGCCGGGCCCGCCCGGCGGATGAGCAGCGGGCCGCCAGCGCGGAGCACCGGATCGTTCGGGATGACTGGCGCAGGTCCGGGCATGCGGCGGGGCGTGCTCCGTGCGGCGAGCACCTCAAGCGGCGCGAGCCCGTGGCGCAGCAGCGCCGCGATGCCGTCCGCGTCGCGGCTCGGCCAGTTGACGACGGCCGCGGTGTCCGCGTCGCCGGCGCCGGGCACGCCAGCCAGGTGTGCGCGCCACCGCGCGAGCAGCTCGTCGAGCCCGTCGGCCACGGCGCCGTCGGCGACCAGCGCGGTGAGCTGGAACCTGCGCGTGGCCCCCCAGGACAGGTCGAGGGAGCCGGGCGCGCCTGTCCAGTGGTCGCACCGTGCCGCGGCGCGAACCTGCCCGCCCGCCCCGGCGACGAAGAGTTCGGCCCCGCAGTGCGGCGCGGGTGACCCGGGGACGGCCCCGTGCGTGAACCCCGGCTCGGGCAGCAGCGGGTCGGCCGCACGCCAGCGCCGTACCACGCCCGCGACGTCGAACCCGGCGCCGGCCGCGGGGTTCGTCGCACCGTGCGACATGCGCCTCCTCTGGCCCCGGCTAGCCCTGGCCGCCGCTGATGTTCGCCAGGCTGACGCGCGCCGCCATCGTGAGCGGGTCGCCGGCCGGCAGGCTCAGCTCGCAGCGCTCGACGGTCTCCCGCAGCAGCTTCGACGCGTCGGTGATGCGCCCGACGCCGTAGTAGGCGTGGGCGAGGTTCAGGCACGCCCCCAGCGTGTCGGGATGGTCGGCGCCGAGTACCCGCACGTATTCCGCCTGCGTCTGCTCGTACAGCCGGACCGCGGAGGCCATCTTTCCAGCCGCGTGGTAGGCGGACCCGAGCGCGCCGCGCGCGGCGATCGTGTGCAGGTGGCCGGCGCCGAGGGCGCGCTCCCTGTCGGCGACCACGCGCTCGTAGTAGGAGATCGCGGGCTTTGCCTGGCCGTCGGCCAGGTACGCTTCGGCCAGCTTCTGGCAGGTGGCCGTGGTGTCGGGATGCCGCGCACCCTGCATGCGCTCCCGGTCCCGCAGCGCGCGCCGGTAGAGCGTGATCGCGTCGGAAACCTGCCCCGCGGCCCGGTAGGCCGCCGCCAGGTCCTCGCGCGCGGCGAGCGCCTCGAGGGTATCCGCGCCAAGCGAGCGCTCCCAGCCGTTGGTGACTTCGGCGAGGACCGCGACGGCCTCGCCGTACCTGCTCGCCGTCAGCAGGGCCAGGCCCAGGTCGCGGCCGGCCGCGATGGTGCTCGGATGGTCCAGCCCGAGCCTGCGGGCCCGGTCGCCGCGGATCCGCTCGAGGAGGGTGATGGACTCCGACGCCCGCCCGGCGGCCAGGTACGCACGCGCGAGCCCTTCGTTGATGCCGAACGTCGCCGGGTGATCCTGGCCGAGCGCGCGGTCGCTGATCGCCGCGAGCTCCTCCCAGTACGCCACCGCGGGGCCGGTCAGGCGCGCCGCGTCGAGGCTGCGCCCCGCGCGCAGCAGCAGCGCGTGGCAGCCGCCTTCCCACAGCAGGTCCCCCGACAGCCGGCGCAGGCTCTGCGTGCACGACCGCAGGCTGCGCGCCAGCCACTCCGCGGCGTCGTCGGCTGGCCACGCCTCAAGGAGCGCGTCCGCCGCCGCGATGGCCGCGCCCTTCAGCATGGCCTCCGGCATGGCCGCCCTGACCGCCGCCTGCACGAGCCAGCTCATCCGCAGCACCGGCGGCGCCGAAGCCGGGTCCGCGGACAGCAGGCCCGCGTGCTCGAGGGCCGCAAGCCCGTCCTCGACCGCGGCGCCCGCCGCGCCGTACGGGCCGCCGGCCGCGCAGTACTCGCGCGCCGCCGAGGAGCCGAACACCGTGCTGGGTATCCCGTTGCCGTCGAGCAGCGCGGCGAGGATGAGCAGCGGATGAGCGGTGCCCGGCGCCAGCAGGTCCGCGTGGTCGACGGACAGCGCCCAGGTGATCGCGCCGGCGACCGGCTCGCCCACCGCGGCCGCCGCGGCCCCGAGCACCTGATCACGCCTGCGCAGAAAGTGCTCGCGGTAGTCGTGGCAGGTCAGTTCCGAGCTCGCGATCACGGCGCTGGCCTGCGCGAGCGCCAGCGGCTCGTTGCCGAGGTCGCCCACCAGGTCGATGGCGCCCTGGCGCTGATCGAGGTCGGTGGTCAGCCGCCCCACCAGGTACGTCAGTGCCTCGCGGCGGCTGAACGTCCCGACGGGTATCACCTGGGCGGGCTGCCCGAACACGGTCGCCGCGTCCGGTGTGGTGATCAGGACGCGCCCCGTCCGCCCCTGCGGCCACAGGCGCTCGAGGGCGGTGGCGCCGGTCAGGTCGTCGACCACGACGAGCCAGGGGCGGCCGCTGTCGCGCAGCCAGCCGAGGAAGCGCGCGGAAACCGACTCGGCGTCGCCGGTCAGCTGTGCGCCGGCCGCCGCGGCCGCTTCCGTGTAGCCGGAGAGCACCTGCGAGCGGCTCGTGCCGGTGAGCCAGATGACCAGGTCGACCGCGCCCGCCTGCCACATGGACTGCGCGAGGGCGACCGCGAGCTGGGTCTTGCCGCACGAGTCCCGCCAGTTGCGCGGCCCGGCGGTGGCGCGGTCAGGGACGAGCGCGACCGTCATGCCGGGCGCGAGCGTCCGCTCGAGGAGATGCCCGGTCTCGGGCCTGATGATGAAACCGCTGGCGAGCGGCGGCGCCGATCCGGTCCACACCGGCCGTGCCGCTGCGTGGGGCGCGTCGGCGCCTGTTCCCGGGCTGTCCATGGTCGCTCCCGCCTACATCCTTGGTGCCACAGTGGTCCGCCCGGCCCCGGACCTGTCACTGGCGTGCCTGGCGGCGATGGCCTCGACGAGGGTGATGAGGACCTGCTTCACGGAACCGACATCGCGGGCGTCGCACAGCACCACAGGGACGCCAGGGTCGAGGTCGAGCGCGACGCGCACTTCCTCGGGATCGTAGCGGGGGGCGTCGTCGAAGCAGTTGATGCCGACGACAAAGGGCAGCCTGAGCCGTTCGAAATAGTTGACCGACGGAAAGCAGTCCGTCAGCCTGCGGACGTCGGCCAGTACCACCACCCCGAGCGCCCCGTAGGCCAGCTCGTCCCACAGGAACGAGAACCGTTCCTGGCCGGGCAGCCCGAACAGGTACAGCACCACCTGATCGCTGATCGTGATCCGGCCGAAGTCGAGGGCGACGGTCGTGGTCTTCTTGCTTGTGACACCGGACAGGTCGTCCATGCCGACGCTCGCGGTGGTCAGCAGCTCCTCGGTGCGCAGCGGCCGGACCTCGCTGATCGCGCCGACCAGTGTCGTCTTCCCCGACCCGAAACCGCCCGCGATCAGGATTTTGTGCGCGGCGAGCGGGGGGCGATCACGATCGCGGTCAGAGCGCGCGGAGCCCATTCAGTATCTCCTGGAGCACGTCGGTGCCGGTTCGCTGGCCGGCGGGTCGTTGGCGCATCACCGTGACGGCGCCCTGCATCGTCAGGTCCGCGAGCAGCACGCGGACGACGCCCACGGGCAGCCGGGTGTCGGCGGCCAGGTCGGCCACGGTGACCTGGCGCTGGCAGAGGCTGAGGATCTTGCGGTGCTCGGGGGTCAACGCGGCGGATTCGTCGGCGTCGGCGTCCCGCCCTGTAGCCACGATGACGGCGAGCAGGTCGAGCATCTCGCCGTCCGCGGGCTGCGTCCGGCCGCCGGTCACGGCGTACGGACGCACCACGGGACCGGACTCCCGCCGTCTCCACTTGTCGCCCGCGGGCACCGCGATCACTCCACCGGTATTTCGGCGGCGGGGAACCGCGGCAGGGCGGCCAGGTGCGGCCGCGCGCGCTTGGCCAGCATCGCCATCTCGTAGGCGACCGTGCCGGCGTCCGCGCCTGCCGGGCACAGCGCCGCCAGGCAGCTGCCCTCCCCGGCCGCGATGACGAAGAAGATACCTTGCTCAAGCTCGATGATCGTCTGCCGCACTCCGCCCGCGCCGAAGCGATCTCCCGTGCCCGCCGCCAGGCTCTGCACGGCAGCCGCGACCGCCGACAGGTGCTCCGCGTTCTCACGGGACAAGTCGTCCGACGCGGCGATGAGCAGACCATCACGGGACAAGATCACGGCTTGGCGGAAATCTTTTACCCGGTCGGCGAGATCATCCAACAGCCAGGCGAGGTCTCGTGCTGGACTGCCGCCCTCCGCCATTACTCCTCCTTGCTATGCCGTCCCCTATCGGGTCCCATCGGGTCGCGCCGCCGCACCGGCCACTCCGTGGCCGCGGGCTCGGAATCAGGTGGCTGATCGGTCTGCCGGCTGCGCTGCCAGCTGTTCTGCAATGACGCGGCGAGTGATCGCGCCTCTTCTGGCGCGGGGCCTTCCGGCGGCGCGTGCCTGCCCGCCCGCTCACCGGAGCCGGCCAGGGCGGCCGTCTCCTGGTCGTCCCATGGGTCAGGCGAGGCCGCCTGCGGGCGAACACGGCGAGGCAGCCCGTTGACGGTGGTCAGCGCCGGACGTTCGCCGCCGTCGGCGCCTTCGCTCAGGTCCCCGCCGTCGCTGCCGTTCGCGCCGTTGGCGTGCCTGGCGCCGCCCCTGTGGCCGAAGCCGTCCGCGCCGCCGGCGTCGCCGTAGCCGTCGTCGCCGCTCGCGATGTGCGGGGACGGGACGAACCCGTGCCCGCCGTCACCGGCCAGCAGGTCAGGGAAGCCGGCGCCGGCCAGCGACAGCACCTCGGGTGACCCCAGGTCCAGCCGGGCGGCGGGGCGGGCGCCGATCCCCGGCTCGGCCGCGCCCGCGCGTGTCCCGGCGCCCGTGCCCATGCCCGCGCCGACCGTGGCCCAGGCGCCAGAGCCCGGCTCTGACGGCGTCACGACGATGCTGTCGGGCAGCACCACGACCGCCTTCGTGCCGCGGTAGGGAGACGGGGCAAGCGAGACGAGGACGGCGTGCCGCGCCGCGAGCCGGCCAGCGACGAACAGGCCGAGCCGGTCCGCGTCGGCCAGGTCGAAGTCGGGCGGGCTGGCGAGCTGCGCGTTGATCGCGACCAGCTGGTCCGCGGGTATGCCAAGGCCGCGGTCCTCGACCTCGATGGCGAAGCCGTTGGCGACCCGGTCGGCCCGCACCTCGACCCGCGTGCTCGACGGCGAGAACAGGGTCGCGTTCTCGATCAGCTCGGCGAGCAGGTGGATCATGTCCGTGACCGCGGGAGCGGCCACGGCGTCGTCGGAGTTGGAGATCACGGTCACCCGCGTGTAGTCCTCGACCTCCGCCACGGCCGCCCGCATGACGTCGATGACCGGCACCGGCCCGCTCCAGGCCCGGCCGGAGGCCGCGCCCGACAAGATCGTCAGGCTTTCCGCGTGGCGGCGCATCCGGGTGGTGAGGTGGTCAAGCGAGAAAAGGTCCGCGAGCGCGGCCGGGTTGGCTGCCTGCTGCTCCAGGCCGTCGATGATGCGCAGCTGCCTGTGCAGCAGCGACTGATTCCGCCGCCCGAGGCTGACGAGGATCTGCCTGAAGCCGTTGCGCAGGCCCGCCTCGGCGGCCGCCGCGGCGACCGCCGCGCGGTACAGCCCGTCGACGGCCGTCGCGGCGTCGGCGATCTCGGCGATCCGCGCGTCCGTCCGCTGCGCGCTGCCGCCCGCGGCCACCTGCTCCCCGTCGCGCAGCGCGGCGACCACCCGGGGCAGCTGCTCCCCGGCGAGGCCGCTGGCCGTGTCGGTCAGCCCTGAGATCTCCGTGGCGAGCCGCCGCATCAGCCAGCTCAGCCGGACGGCCACCGTGATGACGACGAGCAGCCCGGCGCCGACGATCACCGCGACCCCGGTCAGCGTGCGGTGACTCGGCGGCATCATGCTCAGCCAGTGCAGCTTGTCGAGCCAGCCATCCAGGACGAGTGCGGTAACCACTCCCCAGACCACAAGCAGGCACGTCACTGGTGCGATGAGACCCGCGCCGAGATAGAAGCTGATCGAATGACCTGCCGCACGCGAGGACGCTGGGCCCGGGGAGCTGGGTGCGCCCATCTTTCACTCCTCCGATTTTGCCGCGCGTGGAACCGGATGCGTCGAGTGAGCGATCCAGGCCCCATTGTGTCCGGATCCACACTAACGCCGGGGCCCTATGCCCGCCTGTTATATCGGCCAATGCGGGCTTATAAAACGGCAGGCAAACCGCTCCGTTACAAGATCATCGAAAGATCGAAGAAAATCTAAACCCATTATTCCGAACGGACACTGGCGTCTCCCCAGGTCAAAGCCGAAACAAAGCCGTCATTTGCTAACGCTGGCGATCTTGCGCACCCAGGGCAGCGGTCGCTCGCAGGCATTTCTACCTCAACCACGAGCCGGGACGAAAGGGGTAATCCGGCCTCCCCGTTAGATGAGCCCCGAGCTCAGGGCTAGCCGGGTCAGGTCGGCCCGGCGCCTGCACCCGGTCTTGTCCCTGATCCTGTCCAGGTGGGACCTGACCGTCCGCAGGCTGATGTACAGCTCAGCGGCGATCTCGGCATCGCTGCGCCCCCTGGCCACCAGGGTGACGAGCTCCCGTTCCCGGCTGCTGAGCTTGTCCTGCCCCGCCGGCGCGCGCCCCGGCGCCGCGCGGGCAGGCTCGGCCTCTAGCGCCGCGATCATCAGGGCGTACTCGGTGGCGATGTCGCGGCTCATCGCCGCGCCGCGGTCGGCCGCCGCCTCGGCGGGGCCGGCCCCGAGGTGGCGCCGGGCTTCGCGCACAACCTCCAGCCGGCGCTGCTCCTCCGCCGGGTTCTCCAGATAGCCTTCATCCCGCAGGACCGTGGCGTACGCCGCCCAGACGGTGACGGCATCGGCCCATCGCCCCGTGGCGGCGCACAGGTACGCGCAGCAGTCGAGCCCGTTGAGCACGTCGCCGCGGCCGCCGGCCCGCAGGTTGATCTGGAGTGCCTCCCGCAGGTGGCCGGCCGCGTCGGCGGCGCGGCCGAGCCGCAGGTCCAGCCGTACCATCTTCGTCAGCAACGGGGCCAGGTTCAGCAAGTCGCCCGCGTCGCGGGCGCTGGCGATCGCCGCCGCGGCGACGCGTTCTGCGCCGGCCAGGTCCCCGGCCGTGATCAGGACGCCGGCCACCACGTTGCTGCGGGCACGGGAGACCCAGCCTGGAATATCGGCCGGGACCTGTCCGGCCCGCCTGGCGAGCTTGACGGCACCGTCCAGGTCGCCTTCGGTCATGGCTGCGATGCTGAGGGCCGCCAGGGCCATCGCCTGGGCGACCGGCTGGCCGGCCGCTTCCGCGAGCGCGAGCGCGCGCTGGCCTTCCTTGGCCGCCTCCGGGATCCGGCCCATGTTCAGCAGCGTCACCGAAAGGCCGTAGCAGCAATCCGCCACCGCGGGGGGTGGCTTCTGGTCGCTGGCAGGCTGGGTGTCGTCCCCGTGGATCTGGGCGCCTCCGGGGCCGTCGATGACGTCCCGGACCGCGGTGAAGTGGCTGAGCGCCCCGGCGAGGTCCGCCGCGTACATGGCCGTCCAGCCGAGCCAGAAGTGCGCGGCGTACCACACCGCGCTGCCGCTCGCCGCGTGCGTGGCGGCATCGCGCAGCAGCGGGTACTGGCTCGCCAGCCGGCCGCGCAGGAACCACCACGGCGCGAGCGCCATCGCCAGCCGCAGCGCCAGGTCCGGGTCGTGGCCCGCGGCCCAGGCGAGCACATGGCGCATGGTGGCATCCTCGGCGTCGAGCCACTGGGCGGCGGCCAGTTCCGCGCTGGTCGTGCGCAGCCCGGCCGTGGCCTGTTCCGCCACCTCAAGCGCGTGCCGCGCGACCGCGCTGTCCGCCTCGTGCCGCTCGGCGGTCCCGGCGAGCAGCGACGTCCCGTAGCCGCGCAAGGTCTCGAGCATCGCGTAGCGGGCCCTGCCGTCCGGCCCGGCACGCGGCGGTACCACGAGCGAGCAATCCACAAGGCGCAGCACGGCGGGGCCGGCGCCGCGACCCGCCACGGCTTCCGCTGCCGCCAGGGTGAACGGCCCGGGGAAAGCCGAGATCAGGCGGAACACCCGTTGCTCGTCTTTGGCGAGCAGCTGGTAACTCCATTCCACCGTGGCGGCCAGCGAGCGCTGCCGCCCGGCCGCCAGCCGGTCGCCCGACACGAGCAACTCGAAACGGTCATCGATCCGGTCAAGCAACTGCGCGACGCCAAGCGCCTCCACTCGTGCCGCCGCGAGCTCGATGGCGAGCGGCATCCCGTCCAGCCGCCGCACGAGCTGCTCGACCGCTCGGGCGGTCGGCTCGTCGAGCGCGAACGTGATGTCAGACAACCGTGCCCGGTCGGCGAACAGCCGCACGGCTTCGGACTCGCCATCGCCGGCGGGATCGCGGGGACCGGGCAGGGCAAGGGAGCCGAGCCGGTACCTGGTCTCACCGGCCACCGCGAGCGGCTCCCGGCTCGTCGCGAGAATCCGCAGGTCATCGCAGCCGGTGAGCAATGCCGCGCACAGCTGTGCCGCCGCGTCGATCACGTGCTCGCAGTTGTCAAGCACGAGCAGCAGCTGCCTTCTGGCCAAAGTCATCGCCAGCGTGCGCGCGGCCGGCACGCCGGGCATGTCCCGGACTCCGAGCGCCGCGCCGATCGCTGCGGCCACGAGCGCTGAGTCCCTGACGGCGGCGAGCTCGACGACCCACACCCCGTCGGCGAACTGATCCGCCACACGTCGTGCCACCTCGGCCGCCAGCCGGGTCTTGCCGGCACCGCCTGGTCCGGTCACCGTCACAAGGCGTTGTCCGGCGAGCAGCCCGCTGAGCTCGCCGACCGCCGCGACCCGCCCCACGAAACTCGTGAGCGCGGGCGCGAAACCATGCATGCCGCTCATCGCGGTCCCAGTGGCCGATTCCCCCACAACGGTTAACATAACGGCGCTCGCGGCTCCCGGTACAGGACCGCGGGATTGCCTGCTGGCCAGGGGGGAATGCATTCCGGACGTGACGGCAGGCGATGACGTAACCCGGGCCGTGCGGCTCACCGCGTGGGTCGACGGCTGGGTCCAGGGTGTCGGGTTCCGCTACTGGGTCCGGCGCACGGCTGCCGGGCTCGGCCTCGCGGGCTCGGCGACCAACCTGGCTGACGGCCGGGTCGAAGTCGTCGCTGAGGGTAGCGAGAGTCAGTGCCTGCGGCTGCTCGCCGAACTCGACGGCGGCGCCGCGCCCGGCCGGGTGACGCGCGTGACCCAGCGCTGGGACGCCCCCAGGGGCGATCTGTCCGGGTTCGTGGAGCGATAGCCGTTTGTGCTGACCAGACAACCAGCACCCCGCCTGGACACCGGGTTGCCGTCGCCACCAGCGAAACGACCCCTGGGGCACGCAACGAGACCGGCCGGGAAAATCCGGGGGATTTAACAGCGACATCGTGACAGCAGCGGGCCATGATGGTCGGTGAGCCACCGGCCAGGAGGCAGTATCCGGCTGGCCGTATCGCGGTGCAACGCGGAGTAACGGAGTAACAAGGAAGGCAGGAAACTACATATGACGCAGCGAAGCCTTGAGGATCTGCTGCAGACAGTCAACCCAGTCGAGCTGCTGCGCAGCTCCCAGGAGGGAGCCTACGTCTACCCGGTGGTCCCCACTGAGTTCACCAACTGGCGGACTGAGCAGCGCGCCTGGACTACGACCTGCGTGCTTTACGACCAGAGCCACCACATGGCGAACCTGTACATCAAGGGTCCGGACGCGCTCAAGCTGATCTCTTACCTCGGCATCAACACCTTCAAGAACTTCCCGCTCAGCAGGGCCAAGCAGTTCGTGCCCGTCAGCTACGACGGCTATGTGATCGGCGACGGGATCCTCTTCCACCTCGAGGAGAACGAGTACGAGTGGGTCGGCCGGACGCCGACCGTGAACTGGATCCAGTTCCACGCGGAGACCGGCGACTGGGATGTCGAACTGGTCCGCGACGACCGGTCGCCGTCGCGTCCGATGGGCAAGGCGGTCACCCGCACCCAGTACCGGTTCCAGATCCAGGGGCCGAACGCCGAGCAGGTCATCCAGAAGCTCAACGGCGGACCGTTCGCGGACATCAAGTTCTTCCACACGGACTACATCAACATCGCCGGACGCAAGGTCCACGCGCTGCGCCACGGCATGGCCGGCCAGCCCGGGCTCGAGGTCTGGGGCCCGTACGAGGAGTACCTGGAGATCCGCGACGCGATCCTCGAGGCGGGCCGCGAGTTCGGCATCGAGCCGGTCGGCGCCCGCGCGTACGCGACGAACGCGCTCGAGTCCGGCTGGATCCCCTCGCCGCTGCCGGCCATCTACACCGGCGACGCGATGAAGCCGTACCGCGAGTGGCTGCCCGCGATGGGCTACGAGGGTTTCGCCGGGTCGATCGGCGGCAGCTTCGTCTCCTCGAATATCGACGACTACTACGTGACGCCCTACCAGCTCGGATACGGCCACATGGTGAAGTTCGACCACGACTTCATCGGCAGGGAAGCGCTGGAGGCCATGGACAAGGCGTCGCAGCGCCGGAAGGTCACGCTGGCGTGGAACGGCGAGGACGTCGCCAAGATCTACGCGTCCCTGTTCTCCGACGAGGTGCCGTACAAGGTCCTCGAGCTGCCCGTGTCGAACTACGCGGCCTCGAACTATGACGCGATCCTCTCCGGCGGCAAGGTCGTGGGCCTGTCGATGTTCACCGGCTATAGCCACAACGAGCGGAAGGTGCTCTCGCTGGCGACCGTCGACCACGACCTCGCGATCGGCACGGAGGTCGCCGTGCTGTGGGGTGAGCCGGACGGCGGATCGGCGAAGGCCTCCGTCGAGCGGCCGCACCGGCAGATCGAGATCCGCGCCACCGTGGCGCCCGCGCCGTACACCCAGGAGGTCCGCGAGCACTACGCGGAAGGCTGGCGCTCGCAGCAGGTCTGACCTCACCGGTAACCCAAGGTAATCGCCGTCGTCCGCCCCCGGTACGCGAGGTACCGGGGGCGGACG
>Ga0335073_10000838_pt1 | contig 40397 bp, 46 predicted proteins | sample Lox_Sample_22_FD_207093 | JGI IMG/M metagenome (GOLD analysis project Ga0335073, IMG submission 207093) | Soil microbial communities from Loxahatchee National Wildlife Refuge, Florida, United States - Lox_Sample_2.2 | ecosystem: Environmental > Terrestrial > Soil > Wetlands | place: USA... | reverse complement strand
TAGGGGTTCGTGGGTCAATTTCAACGATCATATTTATCTAGTCCGCAACGGCACCGGCATCGGTGTATTCGCCAATCAATATGGACCGCGTAGTGCTATTTACGGCGGAATAAAGTGGGAAATACCAGGATTCAACCCCAAGCCAACCAGTTATTAGAGGTTGCGTACAAAAATGGATGAACTGAGAAACGCGCTCGACGCCCTGCGGTACGGCGGTGCGATGGTATATCCGCTGCTCGCCCTCGGCGTCCTGGCGCTCGTGATTATCTTCGATCGGGCGGCGCTATATGTCCGATGTCTCAGATTGTCCACGGCGCTGCTCGAAATGGTGGAGGCGTGGAACTTTTCGTGGGACGCGCTCGAGCGCGAATTGTCCGCGCTCGGACCGCGCAACGCCTACGCACGGTTCTTTCGTGTAATCCTGGAGAATCGATCGCATCCGGCGTGGTGGGTCGAGTCGCGCGCGGCTGACGAAGCAGGCGAGATCGAAAAGACGCTCGGGCGCGGATTGTGGGTGCTCGAAACCATCGTAACCGCCGCGCCGCTGATGGGACTCCTCGGCACCATCACCGGCATGATGCAGGCCTTCAAGGTGATTGGCGGATCGAATCTCGTCGCGCCGACCCAGGTGACCGCCGGCGTTGCGCAGGCGCTGATTGCCACCGCGCTCGGCCTGCTGATCGCACTGTTCGCGCTCTTCGCGTTCAATTTCTTTTCGCGAACCCAGGCGCGCGCGCTCGATACTATGGAACGCCTCGGCTCGCGGCTCTCCGATCATATCCGGCTCGACCAGGAAGCTACCGCGCCTGAGGCGGTCACTAGCCTTACCGCCGCGCCGCGCGAACGGATCGAGGCAGTAAGATGAAACTCAGACGCGGACGCGAATTTCGTCACGGTCGCATCGAGATTATCCCGATGATCGACGTGATGTTCTTCCTGCTCGTCACGTTCATGCTCGCTTCGCTTTCGATGCAAAGCCTCAATTCGTTGCCTGTCAATCTGCCGCGCGGCAGCGCGGCGAGCTTCATCAAACAGGAACCGACGACACTCACCGTCACGCTAGATGGCAAAATCTTTATCGATCAGACCGAGACTCCGGTCGACCAGGTTGCGGCGCGGCTCAGGCCGATTCTCGCCGCACGCGATACGCATGAAGTCGCCGTGGCCGCCGATAAGGGCGCGCTCGAAGGTGTGGTCGTCGAGGCTATGCTCGCAGCGCGAGCGGCGGGCGCCGAGCGCTTCCTGATCGCTGTGCATCACGAATGAGTGTGCAGGCCGTATCGCGTCCTCCGCTCGACGATCCGCAGCAGCGGCTGCTGTGGATCGTCCCGGTCGCGCTCGTGGCGTGGTTCTTGATGCTCTCAGGCTTCGCGGTGCTGCTTGGAGAACGCAATACGTTAGCGCCGGCACCTGCAATCGTGGCGCAGATCATCGAATTGCCACCGCCGCCTCCGATCGCGGTAGGCCTCCAGGGCGGAGGAAAATCCTCTGCGCCGGCAATCGCGAAACCCGCCCCAATACATCATTCTGTTCCACACGTTAGAAAGACGGCACCTGCGCATCCGGCAATAGCGACGCCCAAGGTCGCGCTCCCCTCAGAACCGTTGGCTCCGGCGAGCGCGGGCGGCGCTGCCGCCGGTCCCGCGAATCCGCCCGAAGGCGCCGGCGTTGGCTCTGCTGAGAGTAGTTCGCCGGGCGAGGGTGGGTCAGGCAATGGCACCGGGCCGGGCTCCGATTCTTCGGGAGCACGCGCGATCGTTGCGCCGACGCCCGTTATCCCCGATGACTTGCGCGAGGACGCACTCGAAGCCGAGGCCGTCGCGCGCTTCACCATCTCGTCCGACGGAACGTTGAAGGTCGTACTGGTCAAGCCGACCAATAATCCGCGGATTAATCAGCTTCTGCTCGACACGCTTGCAAAGTGGCAATTCTTTCCCGCGGTCCGCCACGGGCAGCCGATCGACTCGACCGTCGACGTGCGGATTCCCATAACGGTGCAGTGATGTCGAAGCGACCGGTTCAGCCAGTGCGTCTTCGCCCTCGAGGCGGCCGATCGCGACCTGGTTCCGGGCTATTGAGCAGTCTCAGGACCGGAAACCCCAGTTGGTTCCTCCTATTCATGCTGACATTCCTGATCCTGGGAATGATTGGGGCCTTTATATTGCTCTATTGGCAATTTACTGATCCCTCCAAATTCGACATTGACTACCGCACTCCCTACCGCTCCCTCGCGGATACGCACTCTCTGTCATCCAGGAGAGGCATCGCCGGCTGCGACAAGAGGCCCAACCGTTCTCACCTCGCGAACGCGCGATTGAGCGCTTTACCTAGTCCACATGTCAGTAGGCATACCTCAGCGCAATGCAAGCAAGACCTTACACAACCTGGAACGAAAGGCTTTATATATGCGAACTCTTCGCAGTTCATCTCCAATTCGTTTTGCTGAGTCTCGAGTCAGGAGACTGCCGCTCCTGCGCCGATTGAGCCTGACGGTCGTAATCCTGACTCTCATCAGCGTGTGCCCGTCCAAGGAGCTGATGGCTCAAGCACGAACTGCCAATTCCAAACGGAAGATAGCTGGCGTAGTCACAGATGAAACTGGAAAGCGCCTTCCAAGCGTGCTCCTTACTCTTCAGACGATTGATGGTCGCATGGTGGCGCATGGGATCTCAGACAATCACGGCGATTTCACCTTCAGTTATCCACATGCTGACGACTTTCTGATCGTGGCAAACAAGAGAGGGTTCATGACCGCTGCATCTGAAATAGCGGAATCGAAAACTACAACCGTACGAATTATCCTGGAAGCGGAGCAGATTGAGGAATAGCTATGTTGTTTTGGCGTAAGCAAAAGGCAATGCGTGCGCTTGGTTAGCCTAGAAAGCTACCGCCGCCCACATCAGAATTTACAGGACGGCGATATCAAACGGCTGTCTCGAGTTCTACGAAGGTGAAGAGTCGTCCTGTAGGAGGCGTTAAGCCACAGTGGGAGGCAATTCCCGCTGTCTCTCCGAGATGAACTCGGGAGTCGAGAGCGGTAGATATGCTAGTAGAGAATGCGCCGAAATAGTAGCGACGTGCAGAGGATGCGAATGTCGAGGGATATCTCCGGATGCTCGAGTCGGGCGACCAAGATGAACTGACGACAGAACGCTAGCGCAAGGGACTCCAAGCGCGAGGATAGCGGCGATCACTCCGTTCTACTTCTTGATGCTAAGAGATATGCGCCGATCGGCCGTGACGTCCCTGTGAACACTCGCCGCCATCTGGTTAGCTCCGCATCCGTGATCTGCACATGTCTCCGCGAACCACGTAATCTAGCTTCAAGGGAACACATGATCCCGACCCTGCGATAGCGAGCTGAGTCTGTATCGGTTGCCGCAATTTCGGCAAATCACGTAGCCCTCGGAAGCATAGCCTTGGCCGCAAGCTGCGCACTGCTCGCGAGCGTCAATCGCGGCCTTGACACGACCCGTTTCAGCGCTGGCCACCATTGGACGCGTGCGCCCTGATCGCCCTTGTATAAAAGAATCTGGCCTCACCGTAGCGGTCGGAAAAGAAATATAGCTTTGCCCGCAACCTCGATAAGGCTACGCTGGTTGCGAAGGGCGGCGAACGAGATTGCTGTGGCTGCGAACACTATCGCGCTCGCCAGCACGACGAGCCCTGACTTGTTCGCACGAGACCACAGTATTGCTAAGAAATGCTAACCGGTTTATTTTCTGTCAAACTAATCACATCACGAAGTCGACCCAGCCCTGAGATAAGCGACGCCTGCAGAGTGAGGCCGCTTTTGCGATCACCTCACCGTGCGACTCTTCCTCGTCGTGAGCATCTGCTTCGCGCCAGCTGTCTCCGTATCGCCGCGGGAGTATCAAAACTAAAACACAGAACATGCTGGTCCGAGTTCAACTGTACCGTGGGTGTTCGGCATATCGCTTTTGCCAAGACTACCGGAATGATGACAAGTGCTTAGGCAGTTTTTCGTGGTCTTCACAATTCTGGTTGGAAGACGATCCTCGACTTCGCCTCGCGTGCCCGATCAGGGCCGGGCAACAATCCCGCGGAGTTGAGAATAAACGTCATCTCCGAGGCGACGTGGATAAAGGCCGCCAGTGTTGGACTGAGCAGACCCATGGCGGCGAGACCGATTCCCACGATATCCACTCCAATCGTACCAGCGAAGTTCTGCCAAATGATCCGCCGGGTCCAGCGCGCGATCGCCAAAGTTTCGGTGAACTTCGCCAGGTCATTGCCAACCAGACAACATCTGCGCTCTCGCGCGCAACGTCAGTACCGGACCCATCGCAACGCCGACAACGGCTTCGGCGAGAGCGGGCGCATCATTGATCCCATCACCGACCATCGCGACGACGGCGCCATGGCGGACGAGATTTTTGACGCGTGCGCGTTTGTCCTCCGGAAGTAACTCCGCCTCAATTCGGCTATACCAAGTTCGCGCGCAACAGTTGCGGCGACCGGACTCGTATCACCGGTAAGCAATACAGGCCTGATGAGCATTTCTCGCAGCAGCGAAATTGCGGCACTAGCCTCGGGGCGCACGGTGTCGGCTACTACGATTCTGCCCAGAAGTTGACAATCGCGCGACACAAAGACCTCCGTACCTGTATTAAGAATCCGCTCAGTCGGTGGAGGCACTTCCACCCCTTTCTCTTTCAACAGAGTCCGATTCCCGACGAGTATCGTACTGCCGTCGACGGTCGCGGCGATCCCGAGGCCGGGGAATGTACTCGAATTTTTCGGGTTCGCGTGTCGGAGTTTGGCGCGCGGCCGCATACAGGATAATCGCTTTGCCAAAGGGGTGCTCGGAACGCAGCTCAGCAGACGCCGCGACCTCCAGCAAGTCTGATTCGGCGATCCCTTCGACAGGAATCAGCTTCTTTACTTCAGGCCTCTCGAAAGTGAGCGTTCCCGTCTTGTCCAAGACCACGGTATTCACGTTGCTGAGCTTTTCCAGGTAGAGCCCGCCTTTGATGATTGCCCCAAGGCGCGCCGAACGGCCGATACCACCCAGGATCGCGAGTGGAGTTCCGGCCGCGATCCCGCATGCACCGGCCACGATAACCACTGAAATCATCGAGCGTACATCGCGCGTGAGTAAAAACGTGAGCGCCGCTGCCACCAAAGCAAAATAGACCAGGTATCCCGCCATCCGATCGGCTAGTTGCTGCACTGGCGCCTTTGAGCTTTCCGCGTTCTCGACAGCTTCGATGATTTTGCCGTAGCTGGTATCGCGGCCAACGCGTTCGGTGCGAATCTCAAGCACTCCTGACTGATTGATCGTTCCAGCAAAAACCCCCGCTCCAGGCGGTTTTTCGACCGGCATCGACTCACCAGTGATGCGCGCCTGGTCCACGAATGAGTGGCCACTTGTAACGGTTCCATCCACCGGTACAGCACCGCCTGGATTAACCAAAACCAAATCACCCACCCGCAGCTCATCAGTAGAGACTTCCCGCACTGAACCCGCACGACGTACTGTGACGGAACGAGGCAAAAGCTCCATCAAGTCGCCGATGGCCCTTCGTCCGCGAGAGACCGTCATGCTTTCCAAAACCTCCGCAACCAGAACGAACAGAGTAATGATTAGAGCTGTGAAGAATTCGGAGATTGCCGCGGCGGCTATGATCGCGATGCTCATGGACAGTTCCATGGTCATTCGCCGGGCGGCGATGTTCTCGGCCGCCTCTCTAAAAATCGGCCAACCCCCGATCAGTACCCCGGCGATACCAACGAGACTGATGCGCGGAACCGGTTCCCAGAGTCGAGACCACACGACCACTGCGCACAGAGCAACAAGGCCAATTCGCAGCCCTGCCACGAGGTTGACGGACTGTTCATCTATCTCCTGGTCGACAACGTGGTCTTCGCTCGGTCGCTCAATACGGTTTGAATTTCGATCTTCGCTGCGTTCGTAGTGTTCCACGGCGTCAAATTCTCAAATCATTTGAGGTAAGCTTGGACGACATCGATCAACTCTTCTGCGCCTCTCGCCTTGGCGAAATTGCGCTCCCGGGCAGGGTCTATGACGTGAACTCGAATGTGGTCCGCGATGACTTCGGCTATCAGGCTGTTCAGGGCGCCGCGCGCAGCAACAACGAGTTGGAGCACATCGGCGCAGCCTTTCTCGTTTTCAAGCGCCCGTTCCACCGCCTCGATCTGCCCCCTTATGCGGCGCACCCTGTTCAAGAGTTTGGTTTTTTCCCGGATCGTGTGACTCATGCGGAGCCTCGTACTTCGACTCTACTATACCCCCTGTGGTATATGGTATTGGGCTTGGTTCCAAAACTGCCTGAACTTGATCCGAATCGCGCCCTTGTCAATTATTGAGATAAGCTCACTCGACCGTCGCGGCACCTTAATCGCTCGCCAAAAGGCGATGGGCTGGTTCTCCTCACGCGGTCGAAGATGAAATGTGAAATCGATCGTCGATATGCAGACTTGAAGATCAGGCTTTTGACCCCAAGGAGAGCGTAGGAAAATGAGCGATCACAACACACACGATCAACACTCTCATTCACATGGTGCGGGCTGCGGGCACACCGCGGTCAAGCATGAAGAGCACGTCGATTATCTGCACGACGGCCATCTTCACAACGTTCATGCCGGACACGTGGACGAACATGCCTTGGGCGAGAGCGGCTCGAATCCATCCGCCTGTACCCCAAGCCATTCTTGCGGCGCTCACGAGGGCAAACATACTCATGGTGGAGGTTGCGGTCACGAAGCGGTACCGCACGGTAGCCATACCGATTATCTCGTGAAAGGCCACTTGCACCATGCGCACCAGGGCCACTGCGACGACCACGGAACTGTGACGACCGCCTGAAACCCGAGTCCAGGGAGTGCGCACCTGGGCGATCGTCACGCGCGGAGCTTTAGAGGTCTGTTTTCCGAGCTCAGAAGACTCCGCGCGGGCACATCAAGGTCCACCTCTCGTGCGGGACCCGAGCTGGCTGGCAGATTCTTCGTCGTTCCGCGGACTTTTGCCGGATTTCGGCAATCGAAGCTCTTGAGGACCTCATACGGCCGCGAGTCGGCTCGCGGCGTGCCGGGCTCCGATGATGTTTCGAGCGACCGGACCCAGTTCCAGCTCCGCCAGCGGGCCGGTGACGTAAAGCCCCGGATGCCAGCGGAGGTTCGCATCCACGATTGGATATCCGCACTCATGGCAGGAGAGCGCGAAGTGACCAATCGCGCGATCGAGCCATTCACCACCGGGCCGCGAGCGATCGAAACCAGTCGCCAGGATTAGGAGATCAGAGTTCAAGAGCGCCGCGGGCGTTTCACCGCTGTGCCTGATCGTCAGTTGCACCCGGTTGCCCGCAATCACGCGTGCGTGAGCGATCTCACCGCAGGTAAGGGAGAGCCGGCCCTCCTGGATGGCATCGAACAGTTCGGTCGCGATCTCGCGCGGAACCGAACCCCGGTTCCTGGCTTGCGCAATCATGCGGCGGCGCTCGCCGTGGTTCGCCCGCTCGAACTGCGCCATGCACAACGCGCCAATCCAGCATGGGTCGGAATCGAACATCTCGATTCGGAGCGAGTGTCGCGTAACCATCGAGACGCGGCCGGGCGCGCGCTTGGCGAGGGCCAGAGCGACCTGTACGGCGGTGATGCCCCCGCCCACCACTATGGCGTGCTCCCAGTCGCGCAAGCGCTGCAATTGGAAGGTGCGACTGAAGACGTGATCTATGGGCGCTTCGATAGCCCTCAAGTCCAGCGCCCACTCAGGCCAATGCGGATTATCGCTCGCACCGATAGCCAACACGATCCGTTTCGTGGCAATGCGGCCCTGATCCGTATCCACCGTCGCGTGCCCATTATCAAAGCTGAGTCCTTGTGCGCGCCCGCGCATCCGCAGTTCGCCTAATCGATGCCGCGCGATCACCTGGGCGGTGTGCTCGCGAAACAACGCGAATGATGGACGGCTGTACGGCTCCATCAGCGCGGCGTACGGCTCCTTCATCGTAGCGAAGCAGTAGTCGCGCAGGCCCATGGGGTCCAAGTCCAGATGATGCACGTCGGGCGAGCGCATGAACCGCATGCCGGTATTCGCGCAGCAATGGTACCAACGCGCGAGCGGTTCTGGCTCCGGGTCAAGCACCCGCAACCGCTCGCGCGGCACCCCGGCGGCGGTCAGATAATGAGAAATAAAGGTGCCATGCACTCCGCCGCCGATGATTAACCACTCAAGCATCGAGTTAGTCTCCTGGTCACGATATTGATATATCATTATCATTAGCTTGGGCACGATTGCCAGAGACCAATCATGTCCCCCGGCGCAACTCGCAGATCTAATGATTGAGAAGGGGTGGGTTGAGGAACCGCGGCGGCTTTCGGAAATCGTGGCCGCTATCGACGAATTGATCGACAAGGTTTGGTACAACCGGCACCAAGTCAGGCGTCAGAAAATCGAGTTCGGCGAGGTCAAAATCGTCGAGAAGGAGACTTTTCCCATCGAAGACCATCTCCGCCGGCCCATTCAGCACGACGTGTGGGAAGGCGCGCTCAAGTCGGCGGTAAAGGTCGAAAAGAAGTATGGGCGGGAAAATCTCGGTCCCTGGGATGATTTCGAGTGGGGCATGCTCAATGGCAAGCTCTCGGCACTGCGTTGGGTGCTTGGCGATGAATGGGACATGCTGGGGACACCTAGCGCCGCCGCGGGCCTAAAAGCCCCGCTTTTGAAAACGTCTTTTGCAGTAACATAAAGGACGTTATGGCAGATAAAAATGGCGGGCAGGGGCCGTATGTGCGTAGGTCAAAGCGATGCGAATGAATCGCGCACAACTTGCCGACTCGCATCCGAGCGAGCCGGACTCGACCACCTACTATGCTGCCTTTGGAAGAGATTCGTCCTTCGCCGCAATCTCCTTCGGGGTAGCCGCGCTCTGCTTCTGCCCGGACAGCAGGCGTGCCGAATTGAGCATAAAGGTCATCTCTGAGGCGACATGGATGAAGGCCGCCAGTGTAGGATTGAGCAGACCAATGGCGGCGAGACCGATTCCGACCATATCCACTGAAATCGTGCCGGCGAAGTTCTGCCAGATGATCCGGCGCGTCCAGCGTGCGATTGCCAAGGTCTCGGTGAACTTCAGCAAGTCATTACCAAGCAGAACAATGTCCGCGCTCTCGCGCGCAACGTCAGTACCGGAGCCCATCGCGACGCCGACGTTCGCTTCGGTCAGCGCAGGAGCGTCGTTGATTCCGTCACCAACCATGGCGACGATGGCACCGTTGCGGACGAGATTTTTGACGCGCGCCAGCTTGTCCTCCGGAAGCAAGTCTGCCTCGACCTCGGCTATATCAAGTTGGCGCGCAGCAATTGCGGCGACCGCACGCGCATCGCCGGTGAGCAAGATGGGCCGGATGCGCATTGCTCGCAGCGTTGAAATCGCGGCGCAGGCCTCCGGTCGAACTGTATCGGCTACGATGATCGTGCCCAGAAGTTGCCCGGCACGAGAGACAAAGACCTCCGTGCCAGTAGTGGAAACATCACCAGCCGTCTTGGGTACTTCCACCCCTTTCTGTTTCAACAAAGTTGGATTGCCGACGAGTATCGTCGCGCCGTCGACTTTCGCGGTGATTCCGAGGCCGGGCGTGTATTCGAATTTTTCGGGTTCGCGAGGCGAAGATTCGCGCGCGACCGCATACGCGACAATCGCCTTGCCCAGTGGGTGTTCGGAGCGTAGCTCAGCCGAGGCAGCGACTTCCAGCAGTTCTGATTCGTGGACGCCGTCGAGAGGAATCAGCCGCTGCACTTCTGGCCTGCCCAAGGTTACAGTGCCGGTCTTGTCCAGAACCACGGTGTTCACTGTGCCGAGCGTTTCCAGATAGAGCCCGCCTTTAATGATTGCGCCGAGACGAGCGGCGCGGCCGATGCCGCCCAGGATTGCAAGTGGAGTACCGGCGGCGATTCCGCATGCGCCGGCTACGATCACGACGGAAATCATTGATCGTACATCTCGTGTGATTAGGAACGTGAGCGCCGCTGCCGCCAATGCAAAATAAACCAGGTATCCCGCAAGGCGGTCCGCTAGTTGCTGGACCGGTGCTCTTGAACGTTCGGCGTTCTCGATTGCTTCTATAATCTTGCCATAGCTCGTATCGCGCCCAGCACGCTCCGTGCGGATTTCGAGCGCTCCCGACTGATTGAGTGTTCCGGCAAAGACAATCGCCCCCGGCAGCTTTTCGACCGGCATCGACTCGCCCGTAACGCGCGACTGGTCCACGAACGAGTGCCCGCTCGTAACGATCCCATCCACCGGCACGGCGCCGCCTGGATTAACCAGGACCGAGTCACCGACGCGAAGCTCATCAGCAGACGCTTCGCGCACCGAACCCGCACTCCGGACCGTGACTGAACGAGGTAGAAAATCCATCAGGTCACGGATCGCTCGGCGTCCGCGCGAGATGGTCATGTGTTCAAGGACCTCGGCTACCAGAACGAACAGGGTAATGATTAGAGCGGTGAAGAATTCGGAAATTGCCGCGGCGGCCACGATCGCGATGCTCATGGACAATTCCATCGTCATTCGCCGCACGGCGATGTTTTCCGCCGCTTCTCTGAAGATCGGCCAACCCCCGATCAGTACACCGGCCACGCCAACGAGACTGATGCGCGGAAAAGGTTCCCAGAGCCGAAACCACGCCGCCAGTGCGCACAGGGCGACCAGGCCGATGCGCAGCGATTCGACGAAGCCGATAGAGTGCTGATCAGCATGGCTTTCAATCCGTAGCCCTGCCGTCAGCCGGGACGCTGGTCGTTTGGAATTTGGATTTTCGACGGGGTCGCAGTTTTCCATGGCGGGAATTCTCAAGTCACTTGAGGTAAGCCTGAACGACGTCGATTAGCTCTTCTGCGCCTCTCGCCTTGGCCGAATTGCGCTCACGGGCAGGGTCCACGACGTGAACTCGAATGTGGTCCTCGATGACCTCTGCGACCAGGCTATTCAGTGCGCCCCGCGCCGCGACTACGAGATGGAGCACATCCGCACAGCCTTTCTCGTTTTCAAGCGCGCGCTCGACGGCCACGATCTGACCGCGGATTCGCCGCACTCGGTTTAGGAGCTTTACCTTTTCTCGGATCGTGTGGCTCACGATGCGTGACCTCGGATCCTATGGGATACCCGGTATGGTATACTGAGTGATACTGTTTGTCCAGAAAAGAGAAGCTTTGGCTGGCGAATCGGTCATTGTTGCTCGGTGAGCGACTGAAGGAACGTGAAACCTCAAACTCGGGCGCTAATTCCGGGACGCCGGTGCTTGACAGAACTCGCTTCTTCGCCTATATGTTTCATCAAGTGTTGAAATGAAACGCACCGAGCGGTCCGAGCAACCCCGACGACATTCCGAGATCCATGGCGCTCACCGCCCGCTCGCCGCACCAAACTTCAGCAATCGGAGTTTCGAGCGCGCAGTTCGCTTATTGAGGGCGATTGGAGACGAGGGCCGCCTGCGGCTGATGGAGATCTTGTCCCGGCAGGAAGCGTGCGTGGGCGACATCGCGGAAACAATGGGCGAACGAATTTCAACGATTTCGGAACGGCTCAGACGTCTCCGCGACGCCGGACTGGTGGCGAGCAGGCGTGATGGAAAGCATCGGTTCTATTCCGTGGCCGACGGCCATATAACCGAACTGGTGCTGAATTCTCTCTCTCACGCGGTCGAAGACGAAATGTGAAATCGGTCCTAACTTACGCCAGCTTGAAGTATGAGTTTTTTGATTCCAAGGAGAGCATAAGAAAATGAGCGATCACGTAACACACGATCAGCACTCCCATTCGCATGGTTCAGGTTGTGGACACACCACGGTCCAGCATGAAGGGCACCTCGATTACCTGCACGACGGCCATCTTCACAATGCGCACGCGGGACACGTGGATGAACATGCCCTAAGCGAGAGCGGCTCGAATCCTGCAGCTTGTACCCCGAGCCACGCCTGCGGGGCGCACGATGCGAAGCACACTCACGGCGTCGGCTGCGGTCATGAAGCGATTCCGCACGGTAGCCATACCGACTTTCTCGTGAAAGGTCATCTGCACCACGCGCATCAGGGCCACTGCGACGATCACGGAACAGTGGCGACCGCTTGATATCTGACTCCGGAGCCGGAAGCACTCGCGCGCTGGTATCATTGCTGCGCGAATACCGGGGCAAGCACCCGCAAGCGCTCGCGTGGGACTCCCGCAGCAGCCGTCAGATAAGGAGAAATGAAGGTGCCATGCACTCCCCGGTCATGGTGGTGCACGGCTTCCAGGCCAGGATGTAGCGCGAGAAGTCGTCGAGCATGGTCGAGAGATAGAACCAGCCCCAACCCACCACCCGCAGGTAGGTAAAATCGGTCTGCCATAGCTGGTTGGGTGCGGTGGTGGGGTCGGTCGGCGGCCTTGAGGAGATGAAAGCAGGGCTGGTGATCAGTCACGCGCCTTCAGCAGCCGGTACACAGAGGCCTCCGAGACGAAGTAACGCCGCTGGTCGACGAACGAGGTCGCAGGCTCGCGCGGCGAGAGCTCAGGTTGCCTAATGGCCAGCTCCAAAAGTGCCTGATTGATCGCCGCCGGAAGCTTGTTGCACACCCGCCGCGGCGCCGGGCTGCGATTCGCAAGTCCGCATCTTGGCGGCCGCGATAACGATCGTACCAGCGATAGAAGGTGGAGCGCGGGATGCCGAGCTGGTCCAGGGTGCGCGCGCCGGGAGTGAGGACTGCTCGATCAGTCGGATGATCTCGAGCTTCTCCGCCGCCTGGTACCTCGTGTATCGGACTCCCCATCTCCCAGTACGCTTTTTTTGAGCAGCCGGTTCTCCAGCCGCTGAACGGCCAACAGTTCTTTGAGCTGCCTCCTCTCCGTACGCAGGTCTTTAACTTCGTCGCTGGTCGCTTCCCGCGCGGTGTCGCCCGCCAGGCGCTTCTTACCCGCCTCGAGGAACTCCTTGGACCAGCGATAGTAGAGGTTCTGGTTGATCCCCTCCTTGCGGCACAGCTCGGCCACGCTGTCTTCGCCACGCAGACCCGCGATCACGATCCGAACCTTGTCCTCGGCCGCTAAGTGCCGCCGGGCCGCACGCCGGATGTCTCTTACCGCCTTCTCTGCTGCTTCCGAATCTGCCTCGATCTTCGCTCTCATCGCCGCTCCTTCCGCGCTTAAGATGAGCCGAATCCCCTCTCCTCCTCCATTGCCCGGTTGTGTCCCACATGTGCTGACGGGGAATAATCCGGATGAATCTCAGCGACTTGGGCTTTGAAGAAGGATTTGATAATGATAATTCATCATCATCGTTCAGAATTCGCGACATTGTTACCTGACCGAAGGAGCCCGATGGCGACGCGCGAAGTAGCTGAACACGACAGAAAGCCGCTGAACACCTGGAGCGAGCCGCCAGACATCACAGGGATGCGGTAGAGACTTAAGGCAATTCGCAGAGGGCTTCGTGTGACGCTTGCATTCACAACACCGCGTCGGTTTTAACCTGCCGCGCAAGGAGATGCCTAACATGGTCAAAATCCATGGTACCTTTTGGTCACGCGCCGCTCGGGCGGTTTGGGCGGCGGAAGAGCTGGGCTTGAAATATGAGCACATCCCAACAACCTTTACCGGCGGATCGCGCACGCCCGAGCACCTTAAACTCAACCCCAATGGCCACATTCCCGTGCTCGAGGACGACGACTTGATCGTCTGGGAATCGATGGCCATCAATCTCTACCTCGCCGAAAAGTACGGCAAGGCGCCGTTCTGGCCATCCGACGCGAGATTACACGCTCACGTCTACCAGTGGAGCTTCTGGAGCGTTACCGAGACGGAGCCGCATGTGGTGGCAATATTCGCGAACAAGGCACTATACCCTCCGGAGCAGCGCAGCAGCGCGGCGGTGGCGGCGGCGACCGAGGCGCTCAAGGCGCCGCTCAGGGTACTCGACGACCATCTCAAAGGACGGCCCTATCTGCTCGGAAACGATTTCACGATCGCGGATCTCAACGTCGCAGCGGTGTTGTGGATAGGTGCGTATGTCAAATTCGACATGTCCACGACGCCGAATGTACAGAAATGGCTGCAGTATTGCCTCGAACGTCCGGCATTCCAGCGCGCAAGCAAGGTGGACGATACGCAGCACCCGGGGTAAACCAGCATTTAACCGGATTGCCGCGTGGGCTAGGTCAGCCGGCAGGACCGGCGCGAGAGCGGTCGGGCCAGTCAGAGTTGTGCCGGTCCTATTTCATAGGGCCCGGTCTGATGATTCGCCACGCGCGAACCTTATCCTGCGATATACCTCGACGAGGACGGGACTCCGGTGACAGCGACGAGGGAACAGGTGGGCAATCGGAAACTCGTCACTTCGGTACCGTCAAAGGCGCGTGGCCCGAGCTGGTAGAAGAGGAGGCGCCACGCGACACATTAAAATGAGCAGGGCTCGGAAGCCACTCCAACTAACCCTGGGTGGTTTCAACACACCGTCTCTTTGAAGGACTTCTCCAGTTCGCGAGGCTCCTGCTTGTTACGCTTGTGACATCGCCACGGGTCAACCCCACGAAACGGCAATTGATTCAGAATGAAGGTCGCAGCGACCTTTTCAGGCCGACGCGATCCAGCCGAAGACCCACATGCCGACGTAGAAGAGGCGCAGGTCGCGGAAACCGGCTTCCGCCAGCAGTGCTTCCTCGCGCTCGGGTGGCAGCACATGAGCATTCTCCCGCTGCGTTCGCAACACGGCGTCGATGATCTCCTCAGGTGCGCCGTTGCGGCGCGCGAAAGCAGCATTTAAGCGCTGGTCCTCTGCAAAACGGGGCGACTTCGTGTCGGCGCAGCCATTGATCATCAGAAACGGCGCACCGTGCTTCAGCCGCGCGTGAATCTCCCGGAGAGCGCGCAGCCGCGCACCGTCGTCGGGCACAAAATGAAGCGCCAGGAAGGCGGTCGCAGCATCGAACGCCTCGCGCGGCACATCCTCCGCGGTCCCGCGAATCAGAGAGACTCTCTCCGTTGCGCCGGCTTCGTCGATCTTGTGCTTCGCGCGCGATAACATCTCCGCCGACGGATCGACGCCGGTGAAGCTCCATCCGCTGGCTTCGCGGGCAAATACCGATAATTCGATACCACCGCCCGCGCCGATGACGAGGATTCGGCCGACCTCGCCGATGCGGTCGCGGAGCAGGACCGCCGCCATTGCGTGACTCGCGTCATAGCCGGGAATGAACCATCGCGGCCCTCGGTCGTAATTGTCGGTTAGCGTCGGGTTTTGATCGAAATCGAAGGTGTTTTTCATACCTCACCTCAATATGAATCAGCCGCGCGACTTGGGCCCTGCCATCACGGGCGTAGCTAAGAGATGTTGGCCTCTGTCTGCTGAGAGCGTCAGATGGCGTCACGCACTACCTAAGATAGGCCTGCACGACATCGATCAGTTCCTCTATGCCCTTGGTTTTGGTGGTAATACTTTCGATAGTCGGATCGAGGACGTGCATACGGATATGGTCTTCGATGATCTCCGCTACAAGACTGTTGATCGCACCGCGCGCCGCGACCACGATATGCAGGACTTCTGCGCAACTCTTCTCCTCTTCAAATGCTCGTTCGGCCGCTTCTATCTGGCCGCGGATGCGCCGAACTCTGTTCAGAAGCTTGGTCTTCTCTCGGATGGTATGAGGCATTTCCCTGATGAGCGATCTCTCAAAGTGGATATCGTCACGTTGCGCGGCGGGCACTTCGTCGAACTGGCGCTCGGGCCTTACGCGTGGGGTCGCAGCCTGCACAGTATCCGTAGATCAGGACTACATGGTCGACCACCCGAAAGGTGGACGGAATAAGCTTCTCCAGGTGCTCAAGACAACCCTCGAGTTCAAACAGCCTTTGGCACTTCAGGCAGTGAAAATGATGGTGATGGGCTTTACCGCGGACCTCATAACGCGGCGGTTGTCCGGGCACTTCGACTGCGATGAGCCATCCTTCATCGATCAAGCCTTTTATGGTTCGATACACAGTCGCCATCCCCAATCCGGGGATTCTCTCCTGTGCAAGCTCCAGCACCTCGTCGGCGGCTAGGGGACGATCATTTTGTTGGAAAAGCTCGCGGATTTCGCGCCGCTGCTGCGTGTTCCGCAGGAACCTCTTGGACGATTGTGCGGCGTTCGAAGAGCGCATAACCGGGTGATAGGGAACCAAGGTGCCTTCAACAGTCATTGCTTTTCAAATCTAGCCTAACCGTTCAACACGAACCGTTGCTGTTTCGTCCTGAAAACATGCGTGGGTCTTCGCCTCCAAGAAACCCGCGAGCTCGACGCCGATCTCTATCCTCCTGCAGAAATTGGATGGCCGGATTTGCTACTCCAAGATTGTTCAAGTCTCGCAAAACATCCCAGAGTAGGCGTGCATCGATAGTCTCTCTAGCTGCGGAATCCGCCTGTACCGAGGAAGCGCATTCGTGGGACGGGCTTTTATTCAGCTTATTCACAATGATGCGAAGAGTTTGGGCAGCCTCGTCAAACTGAATGTCGGAGAAGACGAAACCGGCGGCTCGCAGGATCCGTTCCAGCGGCTTACAGATAACGACGAGTTGCGTTCGCTTAAGCATCAGACGCTCCTGATCGAAATCAAAACACCCGGAGAACTATCACCGAGCCATCGGCTGCGCCGACTGCCAGAGTGCGATCATCCGGCGACCATGCAAGCTGAGCCACTGGTGCGCGCAGCCGAAAGGAGGTTAGAAGCGGCGACTTGGCGGTTGGATGCCATAGCGCCAGTAGTCCGTCTTCGCATCCCGACGCGAGGATTTCTCCGGAGTTCTGATACGCCAGTTGTGTGAGAGATTTCTGGTGATGTTCGAGCGAGATGGGGCTGCTTCCCGCCGGTCCCTTGCCGGCGAAATCCCACACCACTACTGACGATCCGCCGCCCGTCGCCAGGAAGCGACTGCTTGAATGCCACGACAGCTCACGGATTTTGGTGGGATAGCCAGACATGTAGAGGTCCTTCCCGCTTTCCACGATCCAAATGTGGATCGTGGAATCCTGATTTCCGGCCGCCACGAATCTGCCGTTCGGGCTCCAATCGATAGCCAGCAACGATCCTTTGTATGAAAATTTGCGCAGAGGTCTAATTCGATCGGAACTCCAACAGATAAGTCCGCCGTAGCAGGCCGAGGCGACCTCATCTCTTTCTGGCACCCATTTGATGTCGGCGATGGTACTTGGATGCGCGACGTGGGAGCAGAGAAGGCTTCCGTTGCTCCGCCACAGTCGTAATATTTTTCCAGCTGCGCTTGCGAGTTCGTTGCCATCGCTGCGCCAGGCGAGATGCTCTACCCATGCGTCGCCGCCTTCCAGACAGGCGATTTGATGTGCGTTGTCCGCGTCCCACAGCCGCACCTTTCCGTCCTGACCGGCGGTTGCGAATTGTAAGGCGCCAGGACGCCAAGCGAGCGCGGTGAGGCCGAAAGCATGCGCCGCCAGAGAATGATGAAGCGTTCCATCCTGCGCATCAAAAATACCGACGTGCCCACTTATCGAGCCGGCTGCCAGCATGTCGCCACGCGGACTCCAGGCTAGAGCGATCACGTGATCGCCGATGGAGCGTTGCCAGGATCTGGCTACCGACACCGGACTAGGCGAACCGCTCTCTATAGCAAGCATCTGCGAAATCCTTCTTGCAGCTTGGCACGCTTGAGATTCCGCCCGATGAACACCAGCTGGTTCCGCCGCGGTTCGTCGCCCCACGGACGGTCCTCACGCCCGTCGAGTAACATGTGAACTCCTTGGAACACGTAGCGGCAAGGCCGGTCACGAATGCTCAGGATTCCCTTGGTGCGGAAGATGTCGGTGCCTTGGGTACGGAGAAGCTCGCCGATCCATTTGTTGAACTTGTCAGCATCGAGATCGCCGTCACTCTCAATTCCGACCGAGGTCACTTGTTCGTCGTGCTGGTGGCCAGGTTTGAAGACCTGCACTTGCTCCAACTCGACCATTCCGGAAGGTCCGCAAAGCGCAGCATGAAATTCCTCGATATCCCTTTCTGCGAACAGCGCGTAGCGGCCGGGCGAATCGACCTCGATCTGAAACGCCGAGCTTCCGCCCTTGGTCTGGAGTTGAAACAGCTTACGGCAGGGCCTTATTCTCGAGCCATGCGGTACGCGTGTCTCCTTGCCTGAGAATAGCGAGGCCGCGTCGTCCCGCATCTCGTCGAGAGTAGCGGAGTCAGCTGGGAGCGGAAGCATGACCATCTTCATTCTGGGAAAGCCAACGCCGTGCAGGCGCAAGTCGTAGAAAGGGTCCTTGAGCTCGTACACGCCCGCCCAACGGAAGGGATACTCGGGCTCCATAAATTTAGAGTCGACCTCGAGCGCCCGGCCCAGATTGAAGCCACCCACGTTCAGCACCGACTCGATCGCGACCTCCGCGTTGCGGCTTCTATGCACCTTCGCCACCGCATTCATATTGCAGATGCGGTTCTCCAAGCGCGCCAATTCGTCTTCCGAAACAAGATCTGTCTTGTTGAGGAGAACGACGTCCGCGAATGCCACCTGCTCCCGCGCCTCCGGCGAGTCATCGACGTGCTCCCAAAAATGTTTTGCGTCGACCACGGTCACCACTCCGTCGAGCCTCAACTTCGCCTGCATCTCGTCATCGACAAAAAAGGTCTGGATGACTGGTCCCGGATCGGCAAGCCCGGTTGTTTCCACCAGGATGTAATCGAATTTATCGCGGCGCTTCATCAGATTGCCCAGGATGCGGATGAGATCGCCGCGGACGGTGCAACAAATGCATCCGTTGTTCATCTCGAAGATTTCTTCCTGGGCGCCGATGACCAGCTCCTGGTCCACTCCAACTTCGCCGAATTCGTTTTCGATCACCGCGATCCGCTTGCCGTGCTCCTCTTTCAATATTCGATTAAGCAGCGTGGTCTTTCCGGCGCCGAGATAGCCGGTCAGGACGGTTATTGGAACCTTGCTTTGAAGATCGCTCATCCTGGTTTTCTCACTTTTTAACTTGGCTGATTCGATCGAGAGGTCAACATCATCGAATGCCGCGCACGCCGTCCTCACTCATGGCGCGTTGCGAGCGGTCCGTTCGATGTCTGTTCGAGCGATGACCGGCGGCTTTAGCCCGATCAACTGCCCGCTCATCTCAAGAAACGAAGAATGACCTCGCTCGGGCCGAGGCCTGATAACGATGCGGCGTCCGACCGAACGATACTGCCGCATCGGAAGCATGCTCGCCTCGAGCGATTCAAGCCTGCGGCGCAGGCACTGCGGATCGAGGTCAAGCGCGCGGCAGATTGAATCGAAGGAGAAGAGATCGCGGTCCCCTCGGATGCTGACCCACTCCTTCACTTCCTGCAGCGCGCTTCGGTCCGAGCGACGGCTGCTGCGTGCCGCTACCGTGTAGCATCGGATCGCATCTTCGAGGACCGCGAACAAAAGCCGCGTCTCACCATCGAGCCGCTCGGTCCGCTTGAAAAGGTCGTAGTACTGCCGCGGCGTTATCGGATGCGCAATATCGGGTTGCGGATGCGTAACGCCGACTGACTTGCAGTTTGCCGAACCGCTATCCATGACGCCGCGCTCGCCACTCAAGGCTTCGATTGGAACCTTGCTCTGAGGTTCGCTCATTCTAATTTTCTCCTTTTCCCCACTTGACCGAACCGTTCGAGGGCTCGGCATGAGCGGCAAGGCCGCGCAGGTCGTCTTGAGTGACCTCCGCCATTGGTTTGTGCATCTTGTACTGTCGATTGCCGTCTACGCTCAGGATCGCGATTACCGTCTCCAACGGAGGGCAGCCGGCCTCCGAGCAGCGCAACTCTGTCACCATCACCGTCGCTTCGTCGGCAAGGACGAACAGGTCGCGGACCCATCGCTTCACGTTTCCGCAATTCGAGCTCGCGCCAGTTCGTGGAGTCGGAGCAAACAAATCCGGCATTGGGAGTTTCTCCTTTCGAGTACCGCAAGATCGGCGAAGGTCGTTTGACTTGACGATGATGATTTATCATTATCAACAAGCGCGTGCAAGGCGGAACCGTACGTTTGAAACCACGAATGCTGTCGCCGATCCGGCTTCAGGGAGAATCAGAGCGGATGAATAGCTCGCTAGCAGCGGGAGTCAGACGCGAATGAATCCCGAGCTCGCGTTCATCATGCCGATAGCTCTTGCCTTCGCGACGCTTACTTCGACGGGGATCGGAGGGATCGCAGCGTTCAGGTTTAGCGAGAGCCTTCATTTGTTGCTCGGTTTCAGTTCTGGAGCAGTGATAGGGGTCGCGCTGTTCGACATGCTGCCTGAAGTCGTCGCGCTTGGAGGAGCGTCACACATTCCACTCGCCGCGGTCGGTTTCCTGGCTTTTTTTGGGCTGGAACGTTACATCGCTATGCACCGCTCGGACGGAGATTCCGAGATGAGCACGTCCAGCCGCCAGCAACTCGGGGTATTGTCCGCAGGTGGACTGTGTGTGCACAGTTTACTCGATGGCGTAGCGATCGGAGCTGGTTTCCAAACCAGCGCGAAATTGGGGTTCTTGATTGCCTTTGGCATAATTGCACACGATCTTAGCGATGGCCTTAACACCGTCACTGTCGTCGTGGCGCGAGGAAATCCGCGCCGGCGAGCTTTATTCTGGCTAATGATCGATATGCTCGCGCCAGTCTTCGGCGCTGCTTCCACCCTCTTCGTCAATTTGGACGGAACGCTACCTCTAATCTTAGCCTTCTTTGCGGGTTCATTTCTTTATATCGGCGCCTCTGACCTCTTGCCGGAAGCCAGAGTTCACGATTCACCAACGGTTGGTTTGGCTACGGCGGGCGGGATGCTAATGATTTTCGTCGCGACTCAGTTGGTACGCTGACGGTCAGCGGTTGAGTAGCGGAACAGAATGCGGGGGCATGTGGGCAGCCCTCGGCCGAGCGACTGAGGCGCCGATCGCATCCTCCTATGAGCTCGCACTGGGCATGTTGAGCGCGGGTGGTTTGTGCTTGCCGGGTCGGCTTCCAAACGAGCAGACAATTGGGACTTGTGATCGCCCTCGGAATAAGCCCCACACTGCTTAGCGACGGGCTTAACACCGCGGCGGTGTCCTAGCCCATGGAAATCCGCGCACTGCGCTGATCATCTGCGGCGTAATCATCAAGGAAACTGCGCGGAAGGTCTCAATCCATCGAAACACGGCGAGTTTTTTGACCTCGTGCTTCGCCAATGAAACAATCAAGCTGAGGGCGAACATTGCACTTCGTTGACAACTTAGCTCCGGTGCTCGCGCGTTTCGGGCCATTGCAGATTCATTGGTATGGGGTGCTGTATGCGCTATCATTCATCATCGGCTACTATCTGATCTGCTACCTGGCAAAAAAACAGGGCGTGCTGCCGGATAGAGAGAGCGTCGCAGAGCTCGTTTCGTATCTGGTCGGCGGTGTCATGTTCGGGGGCCGCTTAGGCTACGTGCTGTTCTACAATTTGCCTCATTATCTTCATCATCCTGCTGAAATCGTGGCCGTCTGGGATGGAGGAATGTCTTTCCACGGTGGCCTAATCGGAGTGATTGTTGCGACGCTGCTGTTCTCGCGGAAAACCGGTATTAGATTTTTGAGCTTGGCCGAGTTGGTGGTGCCTGTGGCTCCCTTGGGCTTGTTTCTGGGACGGTTGGGCAATTTCATCAACGGGGAATTGTGGGGACGTCCTACAAATGTTGCCTGGGGAATAATCTTTCCCCGCGCCCCAATGGTGAATGGTATGATGGTGCCGCGCCACCCGTCTCAACTGTACGAGGCCGCGTTGGAGGGGTTGGTGCTCTTTACGGTTCTTTGGACGATGGCACAGAGGAGGCTTCCGGAAGGCGTACTATTCGGGACATTCCTGACTCTTTACGGTCTGTTTCGTTGTTACGTAGAGTTTTTCCGTGAGCCGGATTCGCAGTTAGGCCTGATCGGGGGACTCATCTCGATGGGACAGATCCTCTCTATACCGATGTTCTTTGTCGGCATCGGCGTAATCGTCTGGGCTTGGTATCGGCATCCGTCGGCGCCTGAAAACCTGCCAACAGCGAACGGACCAGAAGCGGGTAATGGAGCAGCCGAGCCGGGTGTTCATGGCAACTGAAATTTCTCTCTCCTCATACCCGGCCCTCAGCGGCAGCCGACGCATCTTTGCGACTTCACTTTAATTTTAGCGATTTGTACTCTCGGTTCCCAGAACAGTATGAGACAAACCTGCAAGTCCACTATTGCTGCGGCGTTGTTCGTTGTATCTGCCTGCCTCAGCTCCCTAAATGCGGCCTTTGGGGAACAAGTGCGAGGCGACGACGAAACCACAACCCCGATCAAGCACGTGGTCGTCATCTTCCAGGAAAATGTCTCCTTCGATCACTATTTCGCGACTTATCCGTACTCTCAGAATACCGACGGTTCCGTGTTCAAACCGTCAGCAGGGACTCCAACGGTCAAAGGACTCGGCATTCTGGTCAATGGCAGACCAGTAGGGCCTTTGCTCACGGATAACCCAAATGCACGAAATCCTCTCAACGGCTCTTCAGCGAGCAACCCCTTCCGCTTGAGCCATTCTCAGGCGTCAACCTGCGATCAGGATCACAACTACGGTGCTGAGCAACTGGCCTTCGACCATGGACTGATGGATCGCTTTCCGCTTGGCACTGGTTCTGGCGATGGCGGCTCATGCAACAGCACGTATTCCTATGGGCACGGAAGCGGAGTGGTAATGGGCTACTTCGACGGAAACACCGTGACTGCGCTGTGGAACTATGCGCAGCATTTCGCGATGAATGACAATTCCTTCGGTACAACCTTCGGACCTTCGACACCTGGCGCGTTGAACCTGATTGCAGGCAACACCTATCCGATCGCAACGAGCGCCGGCACTCCTGAAGTCGTTGAAAACATGGGCGGGACGGTCGTGGCTGATCTCGATCCCACCGGAGATGTTTGTTCGCGTGGCATCACTATCCGGATGGGTGGCAGGAACGTTGGCGACCTTCTGAACGCCAGACATGTCAGCTGGGGAGCGTTCATGGGCGGCTTCGATTTGACCGTCATTAATCCAAACGGAACTGCTAAGTGCGATCGTTCCAGTCTGGCGAGTCCAGCCAAAAGCACGAAAGTTCCGCCGCCCGCCGACAACTACATGATTGACTACATTCCGCATCACGCCTGGTTTCAGTATTTCGCTTCTACGGCGAATCCGAGCCATCAACGCCCGAAGGTATTACCAAGCCAATTTGGCACCAGCGCTGACATCGTGACGAATCATCAATACGACCTGCACGACTTTTTCGACGCCTTGAATACAGGTTTCCTCCCGGCGGTCAGTTTTCTCAAAGCTACCGCCAGCCAGGATGGGCATGCGGGTTATTCCGATCCCTTGATGGAGCAGGACTTCCTCGTCAAAACCATCAATGCGATAGAGAAATCCCGATTATGGGAAAACACTGCGATCATCATCAATTGGGATGACTCCGACGGCTGGTATGATCATCAGATGAGTCCAATTATAAACTCCTCTGCAGTGCTCAATCCCGTCGATCAGTCGCAATATGGAGACAACCTGAACGGCACCGGCAAATGTGGAAATAGCCGACCGCTGAGAGACGAGAACGGCATCCCCATCCAAGGACGGTGCGGCTATGGCCCTCGCCTTCCTCTGCTGGTGATCTCACCCTATGCAAAAGAAGACTTCGTAGATCACACGCTCACCGACCAGAGTTCGATTCTCCGGTTCATCGAAGATAACTGGCATACCGGCAGAGTCGGGAATGGCTCCTTCGACGCTCTGGCCGGAACACTCAACCACATGTTCGACTTCAGCCCTCGAAGTTCGAGGAGTCGGCGCTTATTTCTAAAAGCGGAAACCGGCGAAATTCAATGACGATTGCTCCGCTCGGCGAGAGCGTTGCATCGCGCGAAGATCGAACCGCGCATACCTCGAAAGTAAGAGGAGTTTTCTTCGTAGTGCGGGGCCGGTTGTTCTTGCTCGTGACGTACCCGTCTCCAAGCTGAACCCTCAACGCCAGCTGTGGGCACGTCGCCATCTAATTGGAGCAAATCAACGGCAGCCGATGACCACCGTTCTCGTATTTGGCCCGATATGGACTACGACATATCCTTCGACCACTCACTCGGCAGATCGTCCGGCAGTATCGTAACGTTCCCGCGCAATAGTGCGGCAGACTTGCCCCCCCTTTTTCGGCTCCCTCGGGTGATGAATGCAACACTCATGACCGCGGAACCGGCCACACTCATCGAGAATTGGGACGCCATTGCAGCAACGCCGAATCACGTTTGTACTGGATGGGGAGGACGTGGTCTGGATCGATAGTGACTGCTGTGATCGGTTGCTTGCTCTGCAGAGTTAGGTTGGCCACACCCGTTTGAATCCAGGTCTCGACTGGCAGGCGCAGGCGTTGATGGCTGCCGTCAGTGAAATCGATCTGTAAAGCGGCGGGCATTACCAACTGGCCGCGATTCTCGATCGTGACTAGCGCGCCCTTGGCCGGATTGCCGTCCACGTAGCCAACCCCCTTCACGGCCAGATCAAGCGTCCAGTTGTTCATGTACCAGCCGCGCCAAAACCAGCTCAGGTCCTCGCCACCTTCACTCTCCATCGTGCGGAAAAAATCCGACGGGGTTGGATGCCGATATGCCCAATCGCGGATGAAGCGGCGAAACGCCCAGTCGAACCGCTCGGGCCCGAGAATCTGCTCGCGCAGCAAAATCAGGCCGAGGGCCGATTTGAAGTACGTGACCGGGTGACGGTACTTCTCAGGGATCGCATCGGCGCGAGTCATCACAACCGGCGCCTCGGGATCGTTCAAGGTTGGCAGGATTTCTTCCACGGGATTGCCTCCGCCCGGCGCATATTCGGGATCGCGCTTGGGACCATATTCCCCTTTGTTAAATTCATCAGACTCGTACACGTCTATGAAGGTGTTGAATCCTTCATCCATCCAGGCGTCGCGCCGTTCATTGAACCCCACGACCATCGGAAACCAGGTGTGCCCGATTTCGTGGACTGTGATCCAGAAGAGATCCTTACCCTTGGCTTTGAGGCCATCAAAAACTATTGCCGGGTACTCCATTCCCGAAGTGCCACCCGCGACGTTGATGGCTGCCGGGTACGGGTAAGGCAGCCATCGTTGCGAGAAGTCCTCCACGGCATGCTTCAGGTATTCGGTTGAGCGCCCCCAAGCGGCATTTCCGCCACTCTCCACAGGATAGAACGACATTGCCAGCGCGCTGCGTTTGTGGGGAAGCTGAATGCGCGCGGCGTCCCAGATAAAGGCCCGGGAAGCACTAAACGCGACGTCACGTGAATTCTCGATGCGATAATGCCAGGTCAACGTCCCGTCGTGCCTAGGACGGCTGGCTGCATCACCCACTTCCGCGGCGCTTCGTATGAACACCGTTGCATCGCTGGTGCGCGCCGATTCCAGACGCCGGAGCTGTATGGGTGTCAGCACCGCCTCCGGATTCTGCAGCGCTCCACTGCCGCCGACCAGCATGTCCCATGGCACCGTAATGAAGTAATCGAAATTGCCGTACTCCAGATAAAACTCCTGCGCGAGATACGGCAGCGTGTCCCAGCCGCGCAGGTCATCGTACACAGCCATGCGCGGATACCATTGGGCGATGTCGTAGATCTCCCCGTTCTTCGTCTCTATCCACGAAGTGCGACCACCGAAAGCGCCGGGAATGGTGTAGTGATAGCGAATGTGGACCCGAATAGTGCCACCAACGGGCTTGAGCGGTTCGGGCAGTCGAATCTGCATACGCGTATCGGAGACGAGATAGTCGGCTCGCCGCTTGCGCCCCTGAAGCTCGATAGCGACTTCATCGAGAATGAAGCCGTCGGTAAATTCCGTCCGCCGTTCGGGGCTCGCTGCGACGGAGCGGGAATCGCGGCGGTATATGTTTTGATCGAGCTGAATCCACAGGCACGTGAGAGTATCTGGGCTCCGATTCGTATAGGTGATGGTCTCTCTCGCGCTCAACTGCTTGTTCACCGTGTCTAACTGCACGTGAATCTCATAGTCCGCGCGATTCTGCCAATAGTCAGGTCCCGGCGCACCGCTGCCGGAGCGGTAACGATTGACCGGCTGTGGCAGTGTCAGGGGCGCGAAAGTCTCGAGCGGATTATAACGTCCAGCCAAGGCGGGCATGGTGAGCGTGGTCAGGCTCATCAACGACAGCAGCGCCCAGAGCAACGGTACCTTAGGAAAAATTTGCACGATTTACACCTTGGGACATCGGGCAGACAAAGACTAACCATGCACGACGCGAAGTATTTTTTGGTGGCGAATCCGCTCAATTCCTAGAAGCTGAGTTTGCGCAACAAGCTCAAGATCAAGCCCGATCGTTCAGTCAACCATTATCTGCAAAACGAAAACCCCCGCAAGGAGGAGGATTCCAACTGGCTTCCGGTTCCTGCGGGCAAGTTCATTCTCATGCTGCGGCTGTAGAGGCCCAAGAAGTCTCCTCCCTCGCTCGGAAGGCATGTGGACAATTCCGGGAGTGATGCAGCCTTCCTGGATCAGCTTGCCAAGCTTCCCGCGACTTGGACTGTAAGTTTCGGCACTGCTTTTGACAATGCAGCTTGGCCCACTTTGAAGTGAACCCCGCGGGCAGGACAGGTCGAAGCGGCTGAATTGGACCGGGTCGCCGGGCATTTCTATTTCTGGTTCCCTGACTGATCAAAGAGCTTTCCGCCTCCACCCTTCACATTTTCAAAGGGTGGAGCGGAAAGCGATATAGATTTTGGATTCTCGGTCGACGCGTCGTGCGGCGCGCCGGCCAGCACTCCTGGTGCTGGCCTAGCGGTGCACGCGGCGGCCGAGCTCCATTGTTGTTCGAACTGTACAGGTGTCAGGTATCCCAGTGCCGAATGTAGTCTGCGCGCGTTGTACACCTCATCGATAAAGCGCGGCAGCCGTTCAATGACGTCATTCAAGGTCCGATAGTCGCTGAGGTAGGCGAGTAGCGCGGGGCATCTCAGCCCCACGCCCTCCCAGAACTGGACGTGAACCTCTCGGTTCATCCAGCTCCCATCATCCGGCCGCAGGTTGGAGGCCATTCCAATGAGCGAACACGTTAGGGATGCGTCGCTTGAGCGCCCGCAGCCAATCCCAGACCGCTTTGGTATGGCCCTGGAACCTTTTGTATTTGCGAATCGCCCAGCGCACGATGAAAGCGTCAATCGTGCGGAGTTCGGCGCGAAGCTTCGAGGGATAGAACCGGCCGTAGTAGCGTACCCATCCACTGAGGACGGGCCGTACCCAGGCTGCTATCTCTTCGAGCTCCAAGTCGTTGCGCCGATGCAGTCGCCAACGTCGCACGCTCTGTCGCATTCTCTTGGCGGCCTTATTGCTCACCGCCGAAAGAAAGCTTACGAAGCGTTTGCCGTCGCGCTTTTGTGCCGACCGCGGTCTAAACGTATAGCCGAGAAAGTCGAAACAGCGCTCCGGGTATGTCCCGGGACGATTTGCATCATTGCAGTAAACGACCCTGGTCTTTTGCGGGTGCAGTTGTAATCCGCACTCCGCAAATCTCTGCTCCAGCGCTTGACGTAATTCCAGCGCCTGAGCTTGGCTCCGACAGTGGCAGATAACATCATCAGCGTATCGTTCGAACGGGATGTCCGGGTGTTCCCGTTGCATCCAACAATCGAACGCGTAGTGAAGAAAAAGATTCGCCAGTACAGGGCTGATAACCGAACCCTGTGGGGTGCCTCTTTCTCGGCTGACCAAGGTTCCATCCGGCATGCTCACGGGCGCCATGAGCCATCGCTCAATATACAGCAGCACCCATTTGCAGTCCGTGTGATGGCACACGGCGCGCGTCAAAAGTTGCCAGTCGATTTGGTCGAAGAAACTTTCGATGTCGAGATCCAAAACCCAATCCCGTTGCCAACATCGCTGCCGAGCCACGGCCAATGCATCGTGGGCGGATTTTCCTGGCCGATATCCATACGAGTCCCTATGAAACTTGGGCTCCAGTATCGGTTCCAGGTACCGCTTAACAACCGTCTGGGCGATTCGGTCGGCGACCGCCGGAATTCCGAGCGGTCTCGTCTTTCCGGAATCACCCTTGGGGATATCAACTCGGCGCACGGGCGGCGGAAGGTAAGTACCGGAACTCATCCGATTCCAGATTCGATAGAGGTTATTACTCAGGTATCTCTCGAAATCTTCGATGGACTGTCCGTCAACTCCAGCCGCACCCTTGTTCGCCTTCACTTGCTTGAATGCTTCCCACACCTCGCGTTTCGCGATACTGAACGGTTTGGCTTTATCCATGCGGGTCCTCCCCTTGCGGGTTGCCCACCGCATAAAGCCGGATGACGACGCCCCTTCGGTCCAATCCCATTACAGGACCTTCTTCCCTACTACGGGCGTCTCCGCCCCTGTGCCCCGCCTCGGTACTCAGACCCTCGCGGCCGCTGGCCGCTTGGGTCGCTCCCTTTGCATCGGGGCGACAGGTTCCTGTGTTCCTTATCGAAGCCTGTCTCAAGGTCACGCCGCCTTCATGCCGGACGCCAATTGGGCAATCAGCAGGCACTTCCCAATCCTTGCTCGCGGGATAGAAGTCCGAATCCCGGTTTCGACGTCGCCTGAATGCGTTTCGACAGGGGCAGGCTTCAAACCGCCGCAAGCTGCGAGGGTAAAGAGTCCTCGTGGTGAGCGTTGTGGAAAAGGCGGAGGGATACTCCGTCAGGTGCGTCTCAAGGAGACGAACGCAAGTAAACCGCTGATGACGCGCGACGCCCCATCGATCCGCGCAGCCCGTGATCGTGCAGAGCCCGGCGATAAGTAGCTGATGGATACTGGGTGAATTCAAACGGTCGTCGCAACACGTAGAGAAGGGGAATTGCGATGGCCATTCAAAAGCGCCGTTCAGATCGATGCGGCGAGCACCATTGCGGTCACCGGGCCGACCGCCGGCAGCACGGCGGGAGAACTATCAGCTATTTTGGGGAGCGATTGCGGCAGGCCGTTCAACCGAGGACGCTGCTCTCGACGCCGGAGTGTCGCCCGCAGTGGGTCGCCGGTGGTTCCGAAGGGCGGGCGGGATGATACCGGTCCATTATTCGCGGTCTTCGAAGCCTCTGTCGGGCCGCTATCTATCGTTTGCCGAGCGCGAAGAGATTGCCATATTGCGGGTTCAGGAGCGCGGCGTTCGCGCAATTGCCCGCAAGCTTGGGCGAGCACCTTCGACGATCTCACGCGAACTGCGCCGGAATGCCGCAACACGCAGCGGCGGACTGGAATATCGAGCCACAACCGCGCAATGGCATGCCTATCTTTCGTTGCGCCGTCCCAAACCAGCCAAGCTGGTCGAGAATGAAGTCCTGCGCCGTTATGTGCAAGAACGGCTTGCGGGTGCGGTTACCGCCCACGGTGGGATAAAGATCAATGGGCCGAAGGTTACATGGAAAGGGCGGCGATTTGGACGCAGGCAGCAGCGGCGCTGGGCGATGGCCTGGAGCCCGGAACAGATCGCCAGGCGCCTGCCGCTGGACTTTCCGGCTGATGATTCGATGCGTATCAGTCACGAGGCGATTTACCAGGCCCTTTACGTGCAAGGCCGCGGCGCGCTGCGCCGCGAGCTGACCGCCTGTCTGCGTACGGGCCGCGCCCTGCGCATGCCGCGCGTGCGGGTCCGCGGCAAGCGCAAATCGTTCGGGTCCAACCGACCCCCGCTCAACTGTCCAGTTTTCGGCGTTCACTCCACTGTGTACGATTTTGTGCCCCACACCGAGATCACTCGGTGTCACGCCATAACGAGTCCTCACAACACCGTTACGCGCAGCATCACCTTGTGCCGACGCCGCTTCGCTGCTTTTCAATCGTATGGAGAAGTATCGGGCGCTCTGCGAATACTGGACCGGTCACACGAATGGCATTCATCAGGTCGTGGGCGACACCGCTCCTCTAATCAATTCAGAACTAGGCGACTTAATCGTCGACTACTACGGGCAAAGATGGAAGCGACCAAGCTTCGATGAGCAGAGCGGCCGAATAGCGAATCGATTTTATTGAGCAGGTCCCGAATGAATGACCGGGCGCTCTTGTGACGTCCCGCGCCAATTCTGCGCTTAGACTCCGATTGAACGACTTAGTAGCAGCGCCCCCCTGGTCTAGTCCAGCGCGCACAGGTCGCGACTCGTATACAACGACGATCAGCCAAGGATCTACCAATTGATTGATAGTGATAAGGTTCTCAATGTTAATTGGCATCCGGCCACGCCGCGCCCCATCCGCCCCCGAAACCCTCAGATCAGCGTCAATTACGAATGCCTCACGGCTCGAACGATTTCAGGACTTGCCTTCAGCTTCGTTGTCATGGGCATGCGGGACAAGGCTCTGCACCATCCCTTTGATCGCCTGTTTCACGATACCAGCGTTCTCCGGATCGCTGCGCAGGATAGTCTCGGTAAAGTTCTTCGCCTGTTTCAGGGTAACGTGGGGCGGCAGCGTCGGAGTATCGGGATCCGAAATCGCTTCGAGTACGACGGGACGATCGCTGCTCAGCGCGCGGTCCCACGCGCCGCTCAGTTCCTCTGGCTTTTCCACGCGGATACCGCGCAGGCCGATCGACTCGGCAAATGCCGCGTAAGGAAAATCCGGCAGATCCTGACTCGCAGTGAATCGAATATCGCCCATCATGATGCGCTGTTCCCAGGTCACCTGGTTGAGATCGCGATTGTTCAGCACCAGGGTGATCCAACGCGGATTGGATCATTCCTTCCAATACTTCGCCACCGTGATACACGCGTTGAGGCCGTTCATCTGCATCGCGCCGTCGCCAGTCACGGCTATGCAAACACGATCAGGAAAACAGAATTTCGCTCCGAGCGCGTACGGCACCGCCGCGCCCATCGTGGCCAGGTTTCCGCTGCCACTTGCCATCATGCCCCGGCGAATCTTAAGGTCGCGCGCGTACCAGTTCGCGGTCGTACCGCTGTCCGCCGTCACGATGCATCCTTCGGGAAGCTTGGGACTCAACTCCCAGAAGACGCGTTCGGGATTGAGCATCCCGCCGTTGCCATCGGTGTGTGCCCGCCCGTCCACAACTTTCCACCATTCGGTTACACCATCGATGATTGAGTTCTGCCAGGCACGATCGGGCTTGCGCGTGAGCTGAGGTATGAGCGCGGCCAGCGTCTGGCGGGCGTCGCCTTTGAGATTGACGTCCATGGGATAACGTAAACTTAGAAGCCGCCCATCGATATCGATCTGAACGCCCTTGGCTTGTCCCGCCTTGGGGTAAAATTCCCCGTATGGGAAACTGCAGCCAACCACCAACAACGTGTCGCACTGTCGCATGAGATCCCAGCTCGGTTTGCTCCCGAGCAATCCGATATGCCCGGTGCAATATGGAACCTCTTCGGAAATTACCGCCTTGCCGAGCCAGCTCTTGGCCACCCCTGCGCCGAGCAACTCTGCCGTTTGCAAAATCTCGTCCTTGGCATTGAGCGCTCCGGCGCCAACCAGCATCGCAACTTTTTTCCCTTCGTTCAGTATTTTCGCAGCGGCCATCAAATCGGAGTCGTGGGGAATCATAAAGGGTACTGGACAGCCAACCCCGCTCAAAGCGTGGTCGTGTTTCTGCGGAGGATCGGCGACCGCTCCTTCCTCCTGGATATCCTTAGGGAATATCACGCAAGTTACAGACTTCTGGTCAAGCGCGATACGGAAGGCACGGTCGATACAATGCCGCGCCGCCGCCGGACTTGAAACCGTCATGCAATACTCACTCGCGACATCCTTGAAAAGCGACTGGAGATCGACTTCCTGCTGATATTGACTACCTAGAGCGGTGGTCGCCGATTGACCGACGATAGCAACTACGGGTTGATGATCCATCTTCGCATCGTACAAACCATTCAGCAGATGGATCGCGCCCGGCCCGCTCGTCGCCATGCACACGCCGACGGTTCCGGTAAACTTTGCATGCGCCGTCGCCATGAAGGCCGCGAGCTCTTCGTGCCTGGCCTGGATGAAGCGGGGCCGGTCTTCATTTTTGCGGAGCCCGCACAGCAACCCGTTGATACCATCGCCGGGATAGCCGTAGATTCTCGCAACACCCCACTCTTGCATTCGCTGCATTACATATTGGCCGACACTGATTGCCATGATTATTCCTTCATTGCTTGTTGCGGCTGCGCTTGAAATAGCGTTACGAACCGCCGCTCCCACGCTTCAACAGCGTTGATAGCCCAACCGCGCCAAGCACCAGGGCCGCGATCAACTTCGATCGGTTTTCAGTTGCCCACAGTTGAATGCTGTGTCGATGTGCCAGGCGATCGAACGGGCCGTGGGCTCCGAGATCGTCAGCGACGGGCTGCCAGAAATTGTCGGGCTGATCTGGATCCGTCCGTTCCGGCAGCATCGAACCTTCCCACGCGGCATTGGCGAGGTAATGATCGAGGACGCCGGGTATCACCTTCTCACCGAGCGTCGCTTCCACCGTTGTGTAGCCGACCATCAGCTCACGGCGATCGTGTTCGGCGGCATACAAAATCGCCTTGGCCGCGACCTCTGGTTGAAAAATCGTTCCGGCCGGCCGGGCCTTGTGCGGCATCTTGTTTTTCGTCCACACGAACTGAGTTGTGTTCAAAGCCGGCATATTGACGACCGACATGCGGATATTGCTCTTCTGGTGAATCAGCTCGCAGCGCAGTGACTCGGTAAAGCCTTGAATCGCGTGCTTGCTCGCGCAATACGCGCTCTGGAGCGGAATCGATCTGAACGCAAGCGCGGAACCTACCTGGACGATCGTGCCGTGGTCGCGCGGCATCATCCTGTGCAACGCGCACCTGGTGCCGTGCACTGTTCCAAGGAAGGTCACCTCAACGATATGCGCAAACTCCTCGGGCGACATCTCTACGAAAGGGCTGTACATCGACAGCATGGCGTTGTTAATCCAAAGATCGATGGGACCCGCCTCCCGCTCAGCAGTAGTGGCAGCGCTATCTACCTGCTCGAAGTCACTGACGTCGGTTTGTATGACAATCGCGCGACCGCCGCGTGACTCCACCTCCCGCTTCGCTCCGTCAAGCCCCTCGCGTCCCCGCGCCAGCAGCACTACGGTCGCGCCACGCTCGCCCAGGAGACGGGCGGTTGCCCGTCCAACGCCACCCGAGGCGCCTGTCACCACCGCCACCGTTTGCCGTCCGACTCGCAGCTTCTTTGCCACGGTCAGAGCCGCCGACTTGTGCGAATAGCCATTTGCAGCACCTGGGCCATATGCAATGGCGTTCGCCCTGTTTGCTGTATGATTTGTTCCTGACAACTGAAACCGTCGGCAATGATCAGGTCATCTGCGGGGGCTTTGCGAACTTCGGGAAGGAGTACGCGCTCGCCGGCGGCAACCGCTATATCGTAGTGACCATTCGCTTTCTCATAACCGAAAGCCCCGGCCATCCCGCAACAACCTGCGTCTGGGTTTCTGTGTTCGATGCCCATTTTCTCGAAGATGGCTTTTTCCGCGAACAACTTGCCAAACTCTTTGTCGCTAAGCCCATCGAGCGCCTTCTGATGACAGTGGCCATGGACGATTGCCTTGCGCGGAAGTTTCGGAATGACATAAGCACTGGCCTTGGAGCGCAAGAAGTCGCTCAGCGTGAAAACAGTATCTCTAAGCCGTTGCGCATCCCGATTACGGGGCAAAATATTGCAGAGCTCGTCCTGAAAGGCGGCCCAGCAACTCGGTTCGAGTACCACCATGGGCGACCCCGCCTGATAGTAGGGACGCAACTTCTCAAGCATGTCCATCCACCAGCGCTCAGCCATGTCGAGGAAGCCATAGTCGTATAGTGGTCTGCCGCAGCAGACATCCTTGTCGGGTACGACAACTCGAAAGCCGGCGTCTTCCAACACTTCGGTCGCCGCCATGGCAACGTCGGGATGGAAAAAGTTATTAAATGTGTCGGCAAATAGTACGACCTGCGGACCCTGGAGGTTTTTATGTGTTCGCGAATCGAACTGCTTTTTGAACGAACTGGCGGCGAAACGCGGAATAGTTCTTTTGGGGTGCACTCCGCCTAGAAGCTTGGCTACCGAACTCAGTCCGGCGGATTGGCTAAAGAAATTGGCGAGTGCGGGTGCGCGTGACGCCAGTCTGGCCCATAGGTGAATCCACCCAAAGGCATACGCGTGCCGTGGTCTCAGACGGCCTTTGTAATAGTGGCTGAGAAATTCGGCCTTGTAGGTGGCCATATCTACATTGACCGGGCAATCGCTTTTGCAGCCTTTGCACGATAGGCAAAGGTCGAGCGCATCTTTAACTTCGTCGCTCTTCCAACCCTTTTCGACTATCTCACCGTTCAGCATCTCGAATAACATACGCGCGCGCCCGCGTGTCGAATGCTTCTCCTCGCGAGTTACCATGTACGAGGGACACATCGTACCTCCGCCCTCGCGGCGGCAAGCGCCGACGCCGACACAGCGCAATGCGGCTCGCGCGAAACTGTTTTGGTCCGAAGCGAACGAAAAATGGGTTTCGGGCTGAGGTGGAGAGTAGTCAGCTCCGATGCGCATGTTGTCGGTGATACTATAGGGCGAACCGCCCGTGCTGATGTTGACGACTTTGCCCGTGTTCATCCTGTTCGAAGGATCCCAGATGCTTTTGAATTCCTTAAACGCGTTCATCAGTTCCGAACCGAACATTTCCGGCAGGTACTGACCGCGTGCCTGTCCGTCTCCATGCTCGCCCGATGCAACTCCGCCGAATCTAATAACAAGCTGGACGGCGGCGTCCATAAAGCGTTTGTATTTTTCGATGCCCGGGGTCGTGTAGAGGTCGAACTGCACACGGCAATGGATACATCCCTGTCCCATGTGGCCATACAGAGATGGCTTGTAGTCATATTCGTCGAACAACGCGCGAAGACTGCGCAGGTAGTCAGGAACTGATTCGACCGGCACCGCGGAGTCTTCCCAGCCCGGCCACGTGTCAGGTTGATCGGGAATCCAAGCCGTACTTCCCAATCCGCCCTCGCGAACTTTCCAAATCATCTCCTCCTGCCTGGGATCTTGATAAAGCTTCATGTCGATGGGTGCGAGGTCGCCCATCCTTCGGACACGATCCATCATCTGGCGGGCTTGCGCGTCGCAATCGGATTTCGATTCGCCACCGAATTCGACGAGCAGAAAAGCCGGGCCCCGAGGAAGGATGGCTAGGCTTGCGTTCTCGTCACCCTTTTTCTTGACGTATTCGAACAACAAGTCGTCGATGCCTTCGCAGGCGATCGGATTGAAAGTAAGGACTTCAAGGGCAGTCTCGGCGGCCGTATAAATATCCTTGAAGCCCAACATCACCACACTTCGGAACCGGGGAGCAGGAACAAGATGTAAAATGGCCTCTAGAATGGTGACTAAAGTTGATTCTGAGCCCACGAGCGCACGCGCGACGTTGAAACCATTTTCGGGCAATAGCTCATCTAGGTTGTAGCCTGATACCCGGCGCTCCAGTTTGGGAAACCGCGCGCGGATCACATCGGCGTAGCGCTCGCTCAGTGACTTCAACGCCGCATAAATCTCGCCGCGTCTTCCGCCTGCATTGACGGCCGCGCTCAATTCATCCGGCGAGGTTGGTCCGACCTGAAGGCGCGTGCCATCGTAGAGCAACACGTCCAGAGAGTGAGTATTGTCGCTCATTCGGAGTCCGAGTCCGTGCTTCTTGCTGAGCAGGGAATGGCTACCGCAGGAATTATTTCCCAGCATTCCACCAATCGTGCATCTGCTGTGTGTGGCGGGATCGGGGCCGAAAAAGAGACCAGCCTGCTTCCTTGCTTCTTCGCGGAAGTGATCGAGAACGCATCCGGGCTGCGCGGTTCCCAATCGCTTGTCAGCGTCGATTCGCACCGTGTGGTGCATGTACTTGGAGAAATCGATCAAAACCGCGACGTTGCAGCACTGTCCAGCCAGACTGGTTCCTGCGCCACGTGAGAGAATGGGAGCGCCGTATTCAGCCGCTAGTTTGACAGTCCGCTCGACGTCCTGGACATGGCGCGGCAATACAACGCCGATCGGAGCCTGTCGATAGTTGGATCCGTCCGTCGCGTAGAGAGCGCGAGTGCCATTGTCGAACCGAACCTCGCCTTCGATGGACTTCTCAAGTGCGCGACGGAGTGACTTGGCGGCGCCAGCGGGGATTCCAGTCCTTGAATCATCCACGCGAAGCCGTGCCGCTCTCGAACCGTTACTTCGGTGAGTGCCAAACGCTGCCACAGATTGTACCACTGTGATCGTCGGAGGTTTGAAGCTGAGAATTATTTACTCAGGGACGCCCGACGACAGTTAATATCTTGAATTAAGCAGCAAAAATCGATCCGGCAAAAACCTCCCTTTTGAACTGTGTAATCGACAATTATTGTCGGCTTCGGAAATTTGTACCCGCCAGAATGGCCAGGCGAAGTCAATCGCCCATATCTTCGAAAACTCAAAGCTGACCAAATTCCCGCCAAATGAGTTCTACAAAATTGGTTTCGGACTTCTGCCAGATGCAAATTTCTCATTTTTTCATGGTGGCACAGCGGGTGCTTCCACTTGTTCCGTGGGCCATTTCCCTTGAATGATCGAATTGAGGAATATGCGCTGATCGGCGACACTTGTACTGCTGCATTGGCGAGTCGTAGCGGCTCGATCGATTGGCTGTGCGTACCTCGCTTTGATTCGCCGGCCTGCTTTGCCGCGTTACTCGGCGGAAAAGATTTCGGGAGATGGCGGATCGCGCCTGCGAGCGAAGTCGCAAAGATGAAACGTCGCTACCGTGGAAATAGTCTCATCCTGGAAACCACATTCGAGACGGCCAGCGGCGTGGTTGCGTTGATCGATTTCATGCCCATCAACGAGACGACCGGTAGAGTGGACATCATCCGGTTGGTCGAGGGGCGCGCGGGCTCGGTGCCAATGACAATGGAGTTGGTGCCGCGACTCGAATACGGCGAAGTCCTTCCGACGATTAAGATCGAGTCGGGAACGATGCGAGCGGTTGGCGGGCCCGATTCCATCGTTCTTCATACGCCGTTGAGTACGATGAAAAGCGAGCAGCGGAAGACCGTTGCCGAGTTTGTCGTATCGGAGGGCGAGACCGTTCCGTTTACCCTCATTCGTAGTGATTCGTTTCGGCCGGAACCAGACGCCCCCGATCCAATCAAGAAGCTTGAACAAACGGAGGCTTGGTGGAACAAATGGACGTCTCGTTGCTTATACAATGGTGCTTACCGCGAAGCGGTCATGCGCTCGCTGATTACCCTCAAGGCTCTTACTTTTAGTCCTACCGGAGCGATCGTTGCCGCGCCGACGACGTCACTACCCGAGCGCCTCGGCGGTACACTGAATTGGGATTATCGATATTGCTGGCTGCGGGACGCGACCTTCACACTGAACGTATTACTAAAATCAGGTTACAGAGAAGAAGCTATAGCCTGGCACAGATGGCTAATGCATACCGCGGCCGTGCGCCGCCACCAGCTTCAAACAGTTTACGGACTGCGCGGGGAACAACGTCTCGAAGAAAGTGAACTGTCGCATCTGCCGGGGTACGACGATAGTTCGCCAGTCAGAATCGGTAATCATGCATATCAACAATTTCAGTTGGACATTTACGGCGAAGTATTGAACGCGCTCTATACTACCAGCCGCTACGACATTGAAATCGACGATGCAGTGTGGCTGAAGCATTGTGATTTTCTGGATTTCCTGGCGACCGCCTGGCACGAGCCTGATGACGGTATATGGGAGACACGAAGCGGTCGGCGAGATTTCACCTGGTCCAAGGTTTCGGCGTGGATCGCATTCAATCGCGCCGTGAGGCTGATCGATGAGCGTGGTCTGCCGGGACCGCGCGAGAAGTGGCATGCGTTATGCGCCGCGATACACGCGGATGTATGTGCCCACGGTTACGATCGGAAACGGCGCAGCTTCGTGCAATCATACGGCAGCGGCGAACTGGACGCGGCGTTGCTCCTCCTCCCCTTGAGAGGCTTCTTGCCCGCCAGCGATCCACGGATCGTGAGTACGGTCGCGGCCATTCAAAGCGAGTTGATGGAAGGCGGACTGGTAAAGCGATTTCACCGGTCCAGCAGTGAACGTGAGGGAGCATTTCTGCCCTGCACGTTCTGGCTAGTGGATTGCCTGGTGGCGATGGAACGCACGCAAGAAGCCAAAGTACTCTTCGAGCGTGCTCTCGGATTATGTAATGATGTAGGCTTGTTATCTGAAGAATACGACTGCCAGAGCGGCCGTCTTGTCGGAAACTTCCCACAGGCGCTGAGCCATCTGGCTTTAGTAAATAGCGCATGCTCTCTTGCCGCTTCCCAATCGGCCTCAAAATGAAATCTCGAGCACCACGACACGACCCCGCGATCGATCACGTTAACGTCTCTGTTTATACAATACCTACAGACTCCCCAGAATCCGACGGAACTCTAGAATGGAATGCGACAACACTCGTGCTGGCGGGTGCTAGTGCAGCCAACTGCACAGGAATTGGATATACTTACGCGGATCGATCGACCGCAACTCTGATTAAAGAACTGCTTGCCAAGGTGGTCGAGGGACGCGATGCGATGGCGACTTCGGCGAATTGGCAATTGATGGTGCGGGCTATCCGAAATCTTGGACGCCAAGGGATCGCTTCGATGGCAATCGCAGCCGTAGACAATGCTCTGTGGGACCTCAAGGCCCGGATCCTGGGTTTGCCGCTGGTCACTTTGCTGGGTGCCGCGCGCGAGGGAGTGGCAGTGTATGGCAGCGGCGGATTTACCTCCTACGACGACGCGCGTCTGTCCAGACAGTTATCCGGATGGATCGAACAAGGTATTCCGCGGGTTAAGATGAAGGTGGGGCGCGAACCGGAGAGGGACGCCGATCGCGTCGGCGTCGCGCGCCGGGCGATTGGATCGATGGCCGAGCTGTTTGTCGATGCCAACGGCGCTTACACCAGAAAGCAGGCTCTCGAACTCTCCGAATGTTTTCGTGAACAGCAGGTGTCGTGGTTCGAGGAACCCGTTTCCTCCGACGATCTCGAAGGATTGCATCTTATGCGCGACCGCGCTCCGGCAGGGATGCAGATAGCGGCGGGCGAATACGGTTACGATCTTCCGTACTTTCAACGACTGCTCTCCGCCGGAGCTGTTGATGTTTTGCAGGCCGACGCCACGCGTTGCGCCGGTATCACCGGCTTTCTCCAAGTCGCCGCTTTATGCGATGCACGGTCTATGCAGCTATCGGCCCATTGCGGTCCGTCCGTTCACGCACATCCCTGCTGCGCCGCCAATGCGGTATGCCACGTCGAGTATTTTCACGACCACGTGCGCATCGAGCACATGTTGTTCGATGGAGCATTGACTCCACATAAGGGCGTTCTAACGCCCGATCGGTCGCGGCCCGGTATGGGGCTCGATCTCAAACATTCCGACGCGGAACAATTCAGAGTTTAGCGCGCTTTCGCAAAATCGCAGTGAGGTTGCGAAAGGAAAGCGCATGGGAAGCTCGACCGGAAAATTGCGGTCATCACGGGAACGGGCGGCGGAATCGGACGCGCATCAGCGAGGCGATGGCTGTGCAGGGAGCGTCCATCGGCGCCAATATTTCGATTTCCGGTAGCGGACCGCGCCTCCCTTCATTCAGCGCGACAGCAGCGGGATTCTTCTCTTTCCCCGGCTCACGTGGCGGTAGCTCGCCGACGGCGTCGATCAGATCCGCGGCCATCTGATTAACATCGGGTTTGCGATACCGTTTTGCCCAGCATTTCGCGCGAGCCGCAAATCGCTCCCTGCGTGACTCCGTGACAGTGATCGCATCCCGATGAGAACGACCATCGCCCGGAAAGTTCGTAGCGACCCGCCACTTTCTCGGCCTTACCGGTTGGGTTGTAGGACGAGGAATGCATTAGGGCGGGATCCTCGCCCCACATTTCCTGCTGCGTTCTACTGAATTCGCGACCGCGCCGAAAAGGTATTCAATTTAGTTTTCTTGTCGGGCGAGCCTGGGCCTTAAGCAAACGGGCTTGGACGGAGACCCTTGCACGAGCGAGCAGTCGTATGATGGGTCACGTGCTCTCTACTAGCCAAGGGTCAGTTAAGGAGATCGAGTATCGGGACCGTGATCGTCGACTGATTGTCGCCGAGTTGCTTGTTGGGGAGAATCTCCTGGTAGAAGGTGCTACCGAACATGTCCGCAAAATAGTTCGTCCCGGGGTAGTAGACTATCGCCACATTGTCGAAATCGAAGTTGCCGGGAAGCGCCTCGGCCTTGGCGAGGTGCAACGGGCCATAGCCGCGCTCGGCCATCAGGTCCTGCATGGCCCCGACGTAACGCGAGTCGGATTTGTCTTGCGCAGCGCTCCCCCGCTTCACCAGGTTTACAACCACCGCGGCGCGCGCACCG